>Ga0255028_100006_pt1 | contig 89371 bp, 81 predicted proteins | sample DRGLUT_MetaT_FD_178168 | JGI IMG/M metagenome (GOLD analysis project Ga0255028, IMG submission 178168) | Metatranscriptome of freshwater microbial communities from Pennsylvania, United States - DR:GLUT (Metagenome Metatranscriptome) | ecosystem: Environmental > Aquatic > Freshwater > Creek...
CCCGCTCCGGCGCCTGCTGTCGTTCGGAGCTGGGCCGCGCCGGCGCCGGACGCTCCGGGGAATCCCGATCCGGACGATCCGGCTGCCGGTCCCGCCGGTCCTGCTGGCGCTCCTGCGAACGCCCCGAACCGCCCGCCCAGCGCCAGCCGCAGGCTGAGCCACCCCAGCGCGAGCGCGCGCCCGAACGCCGCCCCGAACCCCCAGCCGCGCGTCCGCCGGCCCAGGAGCGGCCGGACCGTTCGCAGGAGCGCCAGCAGGACCGGCGGGACCGGCAGCCGGATCGTCCGGATCGGGATTCCCCGGAGCGTCCGGCGCCGGCGCGGCCCAGCTCCGAACGACAGCAGGCGCCGGAGCGGGATCAGGCTCCCGCACCCCAACCGCGACCCAGCCCCGAGCGGCCGCCGGTATCGCCGCAGCAGCGACCGGCACCGGATCGGGATCGCCCGGGTCCGGACGCCCAGCCGAACCGTCCTGCGCAACGCGATGCCGCTCCGGACCGGCCCGCGCCGGACCGCGGGCCGCCCGGCCAGCGCCTGGGTGGACCGCGGACGCCCAACGACCGCCCAGGGCCTCCCGACGCGGTACCGGGTGGCCCCGGCCGGCCGGTCCAGCGTCCGGATGCCCAGCCCGAGAACCGCCAGTTCGAGAATCGACAGCAGCCGAATGCCGGCCCCGGTGCCGAGCCCGGACGACCCGTGCCGCCCAACGTCGCGCCGGGCGTTCCGGGCCAGCCCCGGAATACGCAGCCCGACGGGCGGCCGCAGGCCTCGCCGAACGGTGCCCCCGGCGCCGAGCCGGGGCGGCCGCTTCCGCCCAACATGGCGCCCGGAATCCCAGGTCGGCCATTCGTGCCGCCGGGTCAGGCGCCTGCTCCCGGTCAGGCTCCGCCGCCCGGCGGCGTGCAGCCGGGACAGCCGTCGGCGGGCGGCTCCGGCGGTCCCGGTGCCTTCAACCGGCCGGGCCAGCCGGGCTACGTCCCCGGCGGCTTCCGCCAGAACGACGCGGTGCGCGACTTCGAGCAGGTCCGCACCGACCGCCGCGAGTTCCGGGAGGACGGCCGCACCTATTACCGCGAGCCCGGCCGCATCATCGTGCAGGACCGCGACAGCTTCCTGATCCGCCACGACGAGAACGAGCGCTTCCGCGATCTCGACCCGCGCGGCTACCGGTTCGAGCGGCGGGGCGCCGATTTCTACAGCACGGTCGACCGGCCCGGCGGCGAGCAGATCATCACCGTGACGGACGACGACGGACGGATGCTGCGCCGCTATCGCCGCTACCGGGACGGCCGCGAGGTCGTGCTGATCGACAACAGCTATGCCGGGCCGCTCCGTCCGGTCTACGAGGACGTGGTGGTGCTGCCGCCCCCGGACATCCGGATCCCGCGGGAGCGCTACGTCGTCGATTACGCGCAGGCCGACGAGGCGGAGGTCTACGAGGCGCTGACCGCCCCGCCGGTCGTCGCCGTCGACCGGCGCTACACCCTCGACCAGATTCGCTACAGCCCCGACCTCCGGGCCCGTCTGCGCGCCGTCGACATCAACACCATCACCTTCGACACCGGCTCGTTCACCGTCACGCCGGACCAAGCGGCCAAGCTTTCGGTGATCGCCGCCGCGATGAACCGCGCCATTCAGGCCAACCCGCAGGAGGTCTTCCTGATCGAGGGCTTCACCGACGCGGTCGGCTCCGCCATCGACAACCTTTCGCTATCGGACCGCCGCGCGCAATCGGTGGCCACCGTGCTGACGCAGCAGTTCCGGGTGCCTCCGGAGAACCTGACCACGCAGGGCTACGGCGAGCAGTACCTCAAGGTGAACACACAGAACCCTTCCCGCGAGAACCGCCGCGTCGTGGTCCAGCGGATCACCCCATTGCTGCAGCAGGGTCAGGGTCAGGCAGTGCCGCCCCCGCCGCCGCGCTAAGTCGGTCGCCGCGCAGCCATGCCCTGCGCGGCAGTTGACGGTTCGGCCCTGGCACCTCACCACCGATTGAGGACAGCGGCACGGGACGGTGATGGACAGCGAGGCGGACGGGGGACTGATCCGGTCGGGCACACCGGTCTTCCGCCGCACGGCGCTGGCGCTGGCGGCGGCAGGGTTCTCGACCTTCGCGGTGCTCTACGCCGTCCAGCCGCTCCTGCCGATCTACGCGGACGATTTCGGCGTCTCGCCGGCCGAGAGCAGCCTGGCCCTGTCGCTGCCCTGCGCCCTGCTCGCGGTGGCGCTTCTCGTGGTCAGCCCGCTGTCGGAGATGTGGGGTCGCAAGCGCGTGATGCTGACCTCCCTGTTCGCCTCGGCGCTGCTGACGATCGTGGCCGCGCTGATCCCGGGCTGGCACGGCTTCCTCGTGCTCCGCGCGCTCACCGGCCTCACGGCGAGTGGGCTGCCGGCCGTCGCCATGGCCTACCTCGCAGAAGAGATGGACGTGAAGGCCATCGGCCTGTCGATGGGCCTGCTCGTCGGCGGCAATGCGCTCGGCGGCATGTCGGGCCGCCTGATCAGCGGCGTCATGGCCGACCACATGAACTGGCGCATCGGCCTCGCCACGATCGGGGCGCTCGCGCTCGCGGCGGCCCTGGCGTTCTGGCGCTGGCTGCCGCCTTCGCGCCGCTTCGTGCCGCGCCGTCTGGCGTGGCGCGACGTCCCGGGCACGTTCGGCCACCACTTCCGCGATGCCGGCCTGCCGTGGCTGTTCGCCGAGGCGTTCCTGCTGATGGGCGGCTTCGTCTGCATCTACAATTACATCGGCTTCCGCCTGCTCGACCCGCCGTTCTCGCTGAGCCAGACGGTGATCGGGCTGATCTTCTCGGTCTATGTCGCCGGGATGGTGAGCAGCCCGGTGACGGGGGAGCTCGCGAGCCGCTTCGGCCGGCGGCGCGTTTTGTGGGTCGCCACGGCGATCGCCCTCGCCGGCATCCTCATGACCCTGTCGGACCACATCCTGCTGATCATCGCGGGCGTCGTGGTGGCGACGGTGGGCTTCTTCGGCGCGCATTCCGTCGCCAGCAGCTGGGTCGGCCGGCGGGCGCTGCGCGACCGGGCGCAGGCCTCCTCGATCTATCTCGGCTTGTATTACCTGGGGTCGTCGGTGCTCGGCACGGCGGGCGGCTGGTTCTTCGCCCATTCCGGTTGGAACGGCGTGGTGCTGTTCGTCGGCGGCCTGTACGGTCTGGCGCTGATCATCGCCCTGCGCTTGTCGCGCCTCGCGCCGCTGGCGACCGGAGCCGGAGGGACATCATGAGCGCGCGCAGCCATGTCAGCCACGTCGTGGACCAGTTCGGCACCCAGGCTTCCGCCTACGTGACCAGTGCCGTGCATGCCGCGGGCGCCGATCTCGACCGGATCGGCGCGCTGATCCGCACGACGCCGGGCGCGCGGGTCCTCGATCTCGGCTGCGGCGGGGGTCACGTCGCCTTCGCGGCCGCCGCGGCCGGCGCCGCAGTCACCGCCTACGACCTCTCGGACGCCATGCTGGCGGCGGTGGCCGCCGAGGCGGCCCGCCGCGGTCTCCCGCGCATCGAGACCCGGCAGGGCGCCGCCGAGATCCTGCCCTTCCCGGAGGCGAGCTTCGACGCGGTGCTGACCCGCTACAGCGCCCATCACTGGCGCGACGTCCCGGCTGCCCTGGCTCAGGCGCGGCGGGTGCTGAAGCCGGGTGGGCTGCTGGTCGTCTGCGATATCGTCTCGCCCGAGGAGCCGCTCCTCGACACGCATCTGCAGGCGGTGGAGCTCCTGCGCGATCCCTCGCATGTGCGCGACTACCGCGTCTCGGAATGGCGCGCGCTGCTGGAGGCGGCGGGCTTCGAACACGGATCGCCCTCGGCGAGTCGGCCGCGCATGGAGTTCGCGAGCTGGATCGCCCGGATGCGCACGCCCGCGGTCAATGTTGCGGCGATCCGGGCCCTGCAGGCATCGGCCCCCGCGGAGGTGGCGACCTATTTCGCGATCGAGGCCGACGGCAGCTTCCTGCTCGACTCCGTGCTGATCGAGGCGCGCCCGCGCGGCGAGGCTGCGTAACGGAGGCGCGCCGAGCGTGCGCCGCGCGTTCGAGCGTTCCGGAGACGGTCATTGAGCCTCGCCGTCATTCGGGGGCGCCGGAGGCGAGCCCGGAATCCCGACGCACGTCGCCGCACAATCGTGCTTGACGGCGGGTCCGGATCCCGGGTTCCGCCGCGCGGCCCCGGGATGACGGCGGGGATCGATGACGGAGCAGCCACTCCGGACCGACCTCGACGCGACAGTCGATGTCCGGTCGGGATGAGGCTTGACCGTTGAAGCGTCTACACCCCGCACCCATCTTGGATGCCCGCACCACGAGAGGAAGCCGGTCCCGCCCGCCGGGCACGCGGCTCAATGAACCGGCCTGATCGAGCTTATCGTCGTCGTCCTGCTGATCGCGCTGAACGGCGTCTTCTCCCTGTCGGAGCTGGCTGTCGTCTCGGCGCGCAAGAGCCGGCTGCGCGCCCTCGCCGCCGACCGCCGCCCCGGCGCCAAGGCGGCGCTCGCCCTGGCCGAGGAGCCGGGCCGCTTCCTGTCCACCGTACAGATCGGCATCACGCTGATCGGCATCCTGTCAGGCGTGGTGTCGGGCGCAGCGCTCGGCGATCGGCTCGCGGTGATACTGATCGATCTCGACCTGCCGAAGGCCTGGGCCGACACGCTGGGCTATACGCTGGTGATCGGCGTGATCACCTACCTGTCGGTGATCATCGGCGAGCTGGTGCCGAAGCACCTCGCCCTGCGCAACCCGGAGCGGATCGCCTGCGCGGTGGCGCCCGGCATGCGCGTGGTCTCGCGGGCGGCCCTGCCGGCCGTCTGGCTGCTCGATGCCTCGACCCGGGCGGCGTTCCGCCTGATCGGCCAGGAGACCGAGAGCGCCAGCGCGGTGACCGAGGAGGAAATCCGCAGCCTCGTGGCGGAAGCGGAGACGGCGGGCGTCATCGAGGGCGACGAGCGCGCGATGATCTCCGGTGTGCTCCGCCTCGGCGACCGGCTGGTGCGCGGCGTCATGACCCCGCGCACCGACGTGGTCTGGATCGACCTCCAGGACGACCCGGATATCGTCCGCGCGCAGATCCTGGCGAGTCCCCATGCCCGCCTGCCCGTGGCCGATGGCGGCCCCGACACGATGATCGGCATCCTGCAGGTCCGCGACCTGCTCGGCCCCCTGTCGCGCGGCGAGCCCCTCGACCCGCGCGCCCATGTCCGCCCGGCCCCGGTGCTGCCCGATACCCTCGATGCCCTCTCCGCCCTCGAGACCCTGCGCAAGGCTCCGCTGCCGATCGCGCTGGTCCATGACGAGTACGGGCATTTCGACGGCCTCCTGACGCCCGCCGACATCCTCGACGCGATCGCGGGGGCGTTCCGGTCGGAAAATGTCGAGCCCGATGCGGTGCGCCGTCCGGACGGCTCCTGGCTGATCGCCGGCTCGATGCCGGCCGACGAGTTGGCCGACCAGCTCGGACTGCGGCTGCCGCCCTCGCGGGACTACGCGACGGCGGCGGGCCTCGTGATCGCGGCGCTTCAGCACCTGCCGGAGACCGGCGAGGCCTGCGAGATCGCCGGCTGGCGCTTCGAGGTGGTGGATCTCGACGGGCGCCGCGTCGACAAGCTGCTGGCGACCCGCCTTGAGGAGGTCGAGGCGGAGTAGCTCAGGCGGTCTCGCCGGCGAGCCGCCGCGCGGCGCGGTCGCGCCCGATCAGCGGCAGCAGGCCCGCCAGATCCGGGCCGCGCTCGAGCCCGGTCAGCGCGAGGCGCAGGGGCATGAACAGGCCCCGGCCCTTGGCGCCGGTGCGCGCCTTGATGTCGGCCGTCCAGGCCTTCCAGGTCTCAGGCCCGAAGGGCTCGGGCGGCAGGCTATCCCGGGCTGCCGCGATCACCGCCGGCTCGGTGATCACCGGCTCGAGCGGTCCGGTCGTCACCCGCCACCATTCGGCCGCCTCCGGCACCCGGTTGAGATTGGCCCGCACCGCCAGCCAGAGCGCCTCGGCGCTGTCGGCGGGGATGCCAAGCGCGGCCAGCCTTTCGGACACCTCGGCATACGGCATGGCGTGGACGAGGCGAGCGTTGAGGCCGTCGAGTTCCGCCGGATCGAACCGGGCCGGTGCCCGCGAGATCTCGCCGAGATCGATCAGCCCGGCCAGGGCGTCGAGGTCCGGCACGGCCCGCACCGACTCGGCCGAGCCGGTGAGCACGGCGAGCGAGCGTACCGCGGCAGGCTCGTAGCCGGCTTCGCGCAGGCCGCGCAAAGACAGGTGGCCGAGCCGCTTCGACAGCCCCTCCCCGTCCGCGGTCGTCAGCAGGTTGTGGTGGCCGAAGACCGGCACGGCAGCGCCGAGCGCCTCGAAGATCTGCACCTGCACGCCGGTGTTGGTGACGTGGTCCTCGCCTCGGATCACGTGGGTGATGCCCAGATCGGCATCGTCCACCACCGACGGCAGCGTGTAGAGATAGGTGCCGTCGGCCCGGATCAGCACGGGGTCGGACAACGACGCGCAATCGACATGGGCCGGGCCGCGCACGAGGTCGTCCCACGCCACCGTCCGGCCCTCCAGCAGGAAACGCCAGTGCGGCCGGCGGCCCTCGGCCTCCAGGGCGGCGCGCTCCTCGGCACCGAGCCGAAGCGCCGCCCGGTCATAGATCGGCGGCTGGCCGCGCCCGAGCTGGCGCTTGCGGCGCCGCTCCAGCTCCTCTTGCGTCTCGTAGCAGGGGTAGAGCCGGCCCGCCGCGCGCAGGCGATCGGCGGCGGCATCGTGCTGGGCCTTGCGCGCGCTCTGCCGGGCGAACAGGTCGGGCACGATGCCGAGCCAGGCCAGATCCTCCTCGATCGCCGCGGCGAACACCTCGGTCGAGCGCTCCGCGTCGGTGTCGTCGAGGCGCAGCAGGAACTGGCCGCCGGTCCTGCGGGCGAACAGGGCATTGAGCAGGGCCGGCCGGGCATTGCCGATATGGAGATAGCCGGTCGGCGACGGCGCGAAGCGGACGAGAGTCATGATCCGCTCTGTAGCCGATCTCGCGGCAAATTGGTGCCGGCATTCGTGGCGGCGCCTCCCTGCTCGGACGCGCTACCCAGAGCCGCGAAAACCGGTCAGAACGCCCCGCTGGGTGCGGTGCAGGATGTGGCGGCATGGCGACGGACGAGACGGCCGACATCGTGGTGGTCGGCGGCGGGATGGTCGGGCTTGCCAGCGCCATCGCGCTGAAGGGCCGCGGCCTCGACGTCGTCCTGTGCGACCCCGGCGAGGCCCGGGCCCGGACCTCCTACGGAAATGCCGGCGTGGTCAGCCGCGGCTCCATCCTGCCGATGGCGAGCCCTGCCTTCTGGGGCAAGCTCCCGGCCTATCTCCGCAACGCCGACCGCGGCCTGCGCCTGAACTACGCGCATCTCCCGCAGGTCGTCTCCTACGGTGCGCATTTCATGGCCGCCGCGCGGGCCTCGCGCTGGCGCCGGGCCGCGGCGGCGCTGCTGCCGCTGACGAGCGCCGCCTATCCGGCCCATGAGCGTCTGGCGGCCCGGGCCGGCACCACCGACCGGCTCCAGCGCACCGGCTGGCTGAAAGCCTACCGCACCGAGTCCGCCTTCGCGTCTGCCGCGCTGGAGCGCGCGATCCTGGCTGAGCACGGCGTCGCCTTCGAGATCCTCGGCACTTCGGACCTGCGCGATCTCGAGCCGGCCCTGGTGCGGCCCTATGCGCGGGCGATGCTGCTCACCGAGACCGGCTCCGTGCGCGAACCGGGGCGCCTCATCGAGGCCTGCGAGACGCTGTTCGCCAGCCTCGGCGGGCGATTGCTGCGCGGTAGCGTCGGGCGGCTGGCGCCGGAAGCGGGTGGCTGGGCGGTCGCCCACGAGGCCGGCACGGTGCGGGCCCGGCAGGTCGTGCTGGCGGCCGGCGCCGCGTCGGGGAAGATCGCCGGGACGCTCGGATATCGCTTCGCGGTGGCGGCCGAGCGCGGCTATCACCGCCACTTCGCCCTGCACCCGGCGAGCCCGCCGCTGACCCGGCCGGTTCTCGACACGGGCGCAGGCTCCATCCTCTCCCCGATGGGCGACCATCGCGTCCGGGTGCTTTCGGGCGTGGAACTCAACGCCCGCGACGCGGCGCCGGACTACACGCAGATCGAGGCGGCTGCCGAGGAGGCCGCCGGGACATTGCGGCTCGGCGGCCCCCTGGACAACGAGCCATGGCTCGGGTCGCGTCCGTCGACGCCGGATGGCCTGCCGGTGATCGGCCGGGCGCCCCGGCACGCGGGGCTGCTGTTCGCCTTCGGCCACGGCCATATCGGGCTCTCGACCGGCCCGATCACCGGCGAGATCGTCGCCGATCTCGCCACCGGCCGGTCGCCGGCCGTGCCGGTCGCCCCCTTCGCGCCCGAGCGGCTGCTGCGCTGGCCGCGCCTGTTCTGAGCGTCAGCGCCAGTCGTAGGGGTTGTAGGGGTCCAGCGCAGCCTGAACCTTGCGCAGGACGTCCGGCTGGCGCTGGAGGTCGGCCTCCCGGGCGAGCGCCCGCAGGAACGCGCGCGGTCCGTGCTCCAGGTCGCGGGTCAGGCCATTGTAGCGGTCGGACGGCTCAGCATGGGGCGGATTGACGGCGACGCGGTATTCGAGGCCGCAATTGGGCGGATCGATGCCAAGGCGATAACAGATCCGCACGCGGGCGAAGGGCGCGTCCGGGCGATAATCGACCCGGTAGCCGCCGAACCGGAAGGCGCCGCCTGTTGCGCGTTCGGCATAGGCCAGGGTCCGCGCCACCGTGGTGAAGCCGGCGGTACGCCGGTCGCGCACGAGGTCGATGGCCGCGCGCTCGGAGGGGACGAAGGGCTGCGCGCAGGCCGCGGTGGAGACGAGCGCAGCGAGGAGGGCGGGAGCGAGGGCTCTCATGGCTTCTTCATGCAGACGGCGACGGGTTGTGCATCCTTGGCGGCCTTCGCGGTCATGTCGAGGCAGCCGACCGTGGACACGCCGTCCGTTACGGTCACGGACGGGACAACCGCCATGCCCCGGCAATAGGCGCCGATCAATTCCTCATCCCGGTGGCAGGCCACGTCGAGCCGGATCTGGCTGCTCATGGCCGGGCCCGGCGGACCCGCCGGTCCGGCGGCACCCCGCTCGCCCCCCGGTCCACGCTCGCCCGTCGCACCGTTCAGGCCCGCGGGCCCCTGTGGCCCCGGCGGCCCCTGATCGCCCTTCGGGCCGGGCGGCCCGGCCGGTCCCGGCTTCGGCGCCTCGCAACCGGCGAGCGCGACCACCGCGACCGCACTGGCAACGATCGCGATCAGAGGGAACCTCATGCGCTTCTCCGGCCACGCTGGCTGGCGACGAAGTGGCGCGAGGGACTTCCGCGTCAACTGCGGAAAGCCCCGGCGACGCGCGCAGCCCAAGAACGTGATCACGGCAAACGAGCGCGATGGCGACGAAGATTCAGGAGTCGAAGAGAGGTCGGATACCGCTCTCGACTGCAGCGAAGCGGCCTCCCGGGAGGCCGCGCCGGAATGACGGGTCTCCGGGATCCGTGCCCGCGGCGACCCTGGATCAGTCGTCGCGGTAGACCCGCTCGCGCCGCTCGTGCCGCTCCTGAGCCTCGAGCGAGAGCGTCGCGATCGGCCGCGCATCGAGTCGGCGCAGCGAGATCGGCTCGCCGGTCTCCTCGCAGAAGCCGTAGGAGCCGTCCTCGATTCGGGCGAGCGCCGCGTCGATCTTGCCGGTGAGCTTGCGCTGGCGGTCCCGCGCCCGCAGCTCGATTGCCCGGTCCGTCTCGGACGAGGCGCGATCCGCGAGATCGGGGTGGTTCTCGTTCTCGCTCTGCAGCGCGACGAGGGTATCCTGCGCCTCGCGCAGGATGTCGTTCTTCCAGCTCAACAGCTTGCGCCGAAAATATTCGCGCTGCCGGTCGTTCATGAAGGGCTCGTCGTCGGACGGGACGTAGCCGTCCTCCAGCGTCACCTTCGCCATGCGTCACCCTCGCTGGATTCAAACCGCCCACCAGGGGATGGCCGGTGCGCGGCGATCACGTGAGGTGCCGTATAGTCGAGGCGATCTAGCGGGACAACGCGCCGTGAAGCCGGGCTTGTATCCGGCGGTCACTGCAGCGCCACGTGCGGCAAACAGGCCACGGTACAGATCTTTTACTCTGTCATATGCGTCCGCAACCGTACAATCGCCGCGGCGATTTCTGTCGTCAGGGTCCGCGCCAGGGGCAGCCGGTAATGCGTCTGGTCGAAGAACAAGTCGGGATTCGCCGTCTCGGCGCGGCCGTTTCGCCAATCCACGACCGCGCTGAGCCCGTGGGTCGCCAGGACGGTCCGCACCTGGGCCCGGCAGGCGGCCTCCGCGCCGCTCCGCATACTTCCGGGCGGGGGCTCGGCGCGGGCGTAGACGGGCGGGAAGACGAGCACCACCGGGGTCTGCGCGGGGATGCGCCCAAGTTCGGCCCGCAGCCGTTCGGCGATCGGGAACGGGCCGCCGTGATGCGGCTCGGGTTCGGGCCCGACCGGCCGCTCCAGCGCGGCCTTCTTGGCGGGATCGATGCCGAAACCCTGGCTGAGATAATTGTGCTCGTAGTCCCACCAGCCGTCGGCGGCGGCCGTCTTGTGGTGGCGATTCAGGAGCCAGCCGACCCGGTTGATCGTCTCCTGGGCGGCCGTGAAGCGGAGGAGGCCGCGCAGGTAGGTCGGCCACTCGTCCAGAAGCCAGTACGGAAAGCCGTGCTCGCTCGGGAAGGCGGGATCGTCCGCGCACCAGAACGCGTCGGCCGAGAGCACGATCGCCTCGGGCCGCGCATGGTGCTGCAGGTACCAGCCGAGCAGCGCGAATTGCTCCGACGGGCCGGTGGCGGGAACCGAGAGCTGGACGAAGGGGATGCCGGTGAGCCGGCTCAGCGCCGCCGGCTCGATGAGCTGGATGTGCGAGTTGCCGATCACCGCGCCGGAATAGGCCGGGTCGCGGCCGCGGACGGCCGACGCGGTGCGCGGTCCCTGCGGGCGGACCGCGCCCTGGGACAGCAGGGTCGAGCGACCGGTGTCGTAGGGATCGACCAGCGCCGCGAGGCCGAGATAGGCCGCAAACAGCGCGACCATCGACAGGAACAGGGTTCCGGCAAAACGCCGCCAATCCCGATCCGTGGTGCGCTGGGAGACCGCCATCCTCAGAACTGGAAATAGATGAACTCGTAGTTCGCATCGTCGCCGATCTTGAGCAGGACGAGCACGAACAGGAGTGCGAAGCCGAAGGCGAGAAGGCGTCGCGGCGGCAGGCGGTGGACCGCCGCCCAGGCCGTCGGCCCGGCCGTCGCCACCAGCGCCGCCACCGCGATGGTGCGCCACTTGAAGCCCGAGCCCTTGGGCGCGAGCCCGAACAGGCCCTTGAAGATCGCCAGCGCCGCCTCGAAGCTTGTCGCCCGGAACAGCACCCAGGTCAGCACCACGAACAGGCTGGTCAGCGCCCAGCCGAGCGGGGCCGGGATCGCGATCCGGGCGCGGCGCGTCAGCACCCCCGCGCCGAGGCCGAGCCCGTGCAGGGCGCCCCAGGCCAGGAAGGTCAGGCCGGCCCCGTGCCAGAGGCCGCCCAGCGTCATGGTGGCGGCGAGCGCTCCAACCTGGCGCGGCAGTCCGCGGCGATTGCCGCCCATCGGGATGTAGAGGTAGTCGCGGAGGAAGCGCGACAGCGTCATGTGCCAGCGCCGCCAGAAATCGCTCAGCGAGGTGGCGCGGTAGGGCACGTCGAAATTCTGCGGCAGGACGAGGCCGAACAGCAGCGCGATACCGAGGGCCATGTCGGTGTAGCCGGAGAAGTCGAAATAGATCTGGAAGGTGAAGCCCAGCGTCGCCTGCCAAGCCTCGACGACCGTGACGGCCTTCCCGGCGGCGGCCGCCTGGAACACCGGATTCACGTAGTCCGCGAGCGGATCGCCGAGGAACACCTTCTTGGCCAGGCCCACCGTGAGCAGCATCAGGCCGCGGGCGAAGCGCTCGGCGGCGTCGGGCCGCGCGTAGGGGGCCTCGTCGAACTGGTGCATGATCTCGCTCCAGCGCACGAGCGGGCCGGCGAGAACCTGCGGGAAGAACGCGATGTAGAGGGCGTATTTCACCAGCCCGAAGGCCGGCGCCCGGCCGGCCCGCAGGTCGGCGAGGTACATGATGTGATGGAAGGTGAAGAACGAGATGCCCAGCGGCAGAGCCAGGCCGAGGCGCTGGGCCCCGAGCCCGGGGATCAGGTTGGCGAGGTCGGCCAAGAAGTCGAGGTACTTGAACACCCCGAGAAGCGCGAGGTTGGCGGCGATGGCGGCCGGGATCAGCCAGCGCCCGGGCCACCGGCGATAGATTCGGGCCACGCACCAGTTCGCCAGGATCGAGCCGGCGAGCAGCGGCACGAAGCGCACGTCCCACCAGCCATAGAAGACGAAGGACAGGCCGACGAGGAGCGGCAGCCGCCACGTGGGCGCGGCGCGCGCCACGAGCCCGTGCAGGATCAGGGCAGCCGGCAGGAAGGCGAGGAGGAAGACGAAGGAGTTGAACAGCATCGGGCGAGGCGGCGCGGAGGAGCCCGGATGGGCCGCCGTTGTCTCCGAGCGGAAGGGACCGCCTTGTCGAGGATCAGGGGCGGCCCGTCAATCGCCGGCCGACGCGCGGCGCTCGGTCGTGCCCGACGTCCCGCCGCGACCGATCATCCGGCCGGCCGCGGCGGATCCTGATGCGGGGCGCTTACGTCGGCGCCGGGACCGGTGTCGCCAGCGGCTTGCCCTTCTGCACCGTGAAGGTGACGAACAGCTTGCTCGCCTGCGGTCCGTTCTTCAGCGTGTGCGGCGTTTCCGGCGAAGTCACCCAGGAGCTGCCGGGCTTGATCTGCTGCATCTCCGTGTCCTTGACGCGGAACTCGCCGATGCCTTCCAGCACGTAGCCCGCCTCGGTGCCGGGATGGGTGTGCCAGTCGATGAGGAAGTTCGGCTCGACATCGACGATGACTTGAAGCGTCTCGTAACCCTGCGTCGGGCCATCGATACGGGACGTAATCGTCCGTTTTATTCCGCTCGGCGCCTGTGCCGATGCGTCTTCCGCCACGAGGCCGATCGCTGCGCAAAGCGCACAACCGGTGAACATCCGCCTGGTCAACATGCGCTTTCTCCCCTCGTGCCCGACACGGCCCTATTGGGCCCGGTCAGGTCGACAGATCACCCATCACAACTCGCACATACTCTTCGACAGAATTCATTACGATCCGATTTCATCTCGGTCGACAGTCTATCGACTGCACGTACAGTTGTAAGCGCAATCGTTCTTTCTGACAATGCAGGTGATTATCTAAAATCAAGACTCGTTGCAGACGCCGCATCATCGGCGCTGCGGCTCACGCGCTGCGCCGGGCCGCCTCGATGGTCAGGCCGAGCCCCACCGAACCAAACGTGTCGCCCTCGACGACGCGCGCGGTCGGCAGGGCGCCGGTCAGCGCGGCGCGCAGGTGCGGCAGGCCGGTGGAGCCGCCGGTGAGGAACAGGGCGTCGATCCGCTCCCGCGACAGTTCGGCCTGAGTCAGGCATCGGTCGATGCGCGCCGCTACGGCGCGGGCGAGGTCGCCGGTCTGCGCCGACAAGGTCGCGCGATCGACCGGCGTCGCCAAGCCGCGCTCCACGAAGCCGAGATCGAGCACCGCCGCGTCGCGCTCGGAGGCCGCGATCTTCGCGCCCTCGACCAGACCCGCGAGGGCATGCCCGCGCTCGCCTTCGACGACCTCGCGCAGCCGCCCGACGAGGTCGGGCCTGGCGCAGTCGCGGATCACCTCGTCGATCTCCCGCAGGGTCCTGGCATTGTAGAGGCGGTTGATCGCCGACCACGTGGCGAGATCGTGGAAATAGGCGTTCGGCACGGCGAGATCGCCCCGGCGCATCGGGCTGCCGAGGCCGAGCAGCGGCATGACCGTACCGAGGCTGAGCTGCCGGTCGAAGTCGGTTCCGCCGATGCGCACGCCGTCATTGGCCAGGATGTCGCCGGCCCGGTCCGGGCGCCCCCGCCGCTCGGGCGACAGGCGAACGATCGAGAAGTCCGACGTGCCGCCGCCGATATCGGCCACCAGCGCGATCTCCTCGGACCGGACCTGCCGCTCGTAATCGAGCGCCGCGGCGATCGGCTCGTACTGGAACGCGACCTCCCGGAAACCGACGTCGCGGGCGATCTCGCGGAGCGTATCCTCGGCACGCCGGTCAGCCTCCGGATCGCCGTCGACGAAATGGACCGGCCGGCCGTGGACCACGGTGTCGAGGACATCGCCGCAGGCCGCCTCGGCCCGGGCCTTCACCGCCGTGAGATAGCGGGCGATCACGTCGCGCAGGCGCAGGCGCTGCCGCCCGACCGGTGTCGCCTCCTCCATGAGCGGCGTGCCGAGCACCGATTTCAGGCCGCGCATCAGCCGCCCCGACCGGCCCTCGACATAGGCCGCCGTGGCCGCCCGGCCGATCACCGGGTCGCGGCCGAGTTCGAAGAAGATCGCGCTCGGGATCGTCCGGTGCGCCTCCTCCAGCGGGAGCAGGGTCGGTCCGTCCGGACCATTGTGGCCGAGCGTGGTGTTCGACGTGCCGAAATCGAGGCCGCAGGCCGCCATCGTGTCGTGGGTCCGGATTTTCGCAGGGAGGGGCGTGGCCCTACAGGGCCGGAGCGCCCGGGTCCAGGCCGGCAGAGCGTGGCCGGCATGGCGGGAAGCGTGGACAGCTGTCCGGCGCGCCACCCGGAGCCGCCGCCGGCATGCTATGAGGCGCCATGCGTTCCGACATCGACCTCGGCCTGACCGGCGAGCGCCCCGCGCTCCTCGACCTCACCGAACTGCTCGCCACGCGGCTCCTGGTCCAGGGCAATTCGGGCTCCGGCAAGTCGCACCTGCTGCGGCGGCTCCTTGAGCAGAGCGCCGGGCTCGTGCAGCAGGCGATCATCGATCCGGAGGGCGATTTCGCGAGCCTCGCCGACCGCTACGGCCACGTGGTCGTGGAGGCCGATGGCGACGATGTCGCCCTGCAGCGGATCGCCGCCCGGGTGCGCACCCATCGTGTCTCGGTGGTGCTGTCGCTGGAAAATCTCGATGCCGACGGGCAGATGCGGGCGGCCGCCGCCTTCCTGGGCGGCCTGTTCGACGCCGACCGCGACCATTGGTATCCGATGCTGGTGGCGGTGGACGAGGCGCAGCTCTTCGCGCCCGCGGCCGCCGGCGAGGTTTCGGACGAGGCGCGGCGCCTGTCGCTCGGCGCCATGACCAACCTGATGTGCCGCGGCCGCAAGCGCGGGCTGGCCGGGATCATCGCGACGCAGCGGCTCGCCAAGCTCGCCAAGAACGTCGCGGCCGAGGCGTCGAACTTCCTGATGGGCCGGACCTTCCTCGACATCGACATGGCCCGCGCCGCCGACCTCCTCGGCCTGGAGCGCCGCCAGGCCGAGACGTTCCGCGACCTGCCGCGCGGACATTTCGTGGCGCTCGGGCCGGCCCTGTCGCGTCGCCCCCTCACCATCGCGGTCGGCCCGACACAGACCGTGAGCCGAAGCTCCTCACCGGTGCTGGTTCCCCTTCCCGATCCAACGGAGGACGCCCGCGCGCTCATCCTCACGGCCAGTCCGGCGGAGATCGCGATTCCGCTGGTGCCCCGTCCGAAGCCAAGGCCGATGCCGGCCCCGGATGTGCTAGTTCAGCTCGCGAATTACCGGCCGCCGGCGCCCGCGGAGGAGCCGGAGGAAGAACCGATGGATCCGGAGGCCCGCCAGGCGGCGCTGGCCGAGGTGCTCGCCTCAGTCCTGGCGGATGCCGATGCGGCCGCCTGCACGCCCGCCACCCTCTATCAGGACTTCACGGTCCGCTGCCGCATCCGGCGCCTGCGCGGCGACACGATGGGGCTGCCCGAGTTCAAGCGGCGGCTCGCGGTGGCGCGGGCGGAGGCCGGGGGGGCGGTGACGGACAATTCCGGCTGGGAGCGGGCGCAGGAGATCGCCGCGGGCCTGCCGGACGATCTCGCCGGGCTGTTCCTGGTGGTCGCCCGGGCGGCGATCGAGGGGGCGCCCTGCCCGACCGACGCGATGCTGGCCGAGGCCTACGGCACCAGCTCCGGTGGACGCGCCCGGCGGATGCTCGCCTATCTGGAAGAGCGCGGCGCGATCATCACGCGGAAAGACCTGCGCGGCGCGCCGATCATCGCGGTGCCGGATCTCGGCGTGGAGACGGGGCCGGGTGAGCCGCAGATGCTGCCGACCGGCCCGAAACGCCGGGCGGTTTAGTGCGTGGCGAATCGGCCCGTCATCGCGAGCGCAGCAAAGCGACCCATGGCGGCGCGCGGCCGGTCAGCGTGGCGCTTCCCTGGATTGCTTCGCTGCGCTCGCAAAGACGCGAGCGGCAACGCGGTCAGGCGCCCCGGGCGACTTCCAGTTTGGCAAGCTCCACCGCTGCCCGGAGCTCGATCTCGGCCATGAGCCCGTCGAGGCGCGGATCGCCCGAAAGGCCTCCGCGCTCATTGAGCCGGCCCGCGATGGTCCGGAGTTCATGGGTGGCGACCCGGCCGCCCAGGATGGCGGCCTTCAGCCGGTCGAGGCCGTCGAGGAGGTCCTGACCGCGCTTGGCCGAGCGACGGCGCCGCTCCTGCGGGGTCTCGCTCTCGGCCTGGAGGAGCAGGACCGCGTCGAGCCCCGCCAGCGTGGCCGCTGCCGCGGGGGCGCTAGCGCTCGCGGCGGAACCGGGCGCGGCGCCGAGGCTGAAGCCTCCTCCGCCCTCTGGCCGCCGGGTGGCCGCGACGCCGCCCGCGCTCTGGATCGGCTGGCGAGTCTCGACGCGCATGATCCCGTTCGCGTTGCTTCAAGCGCCCCTGCGCAGCACCAGTAAGTCGGCCCGCAGGGTTAAGCGCGGGTAAACGGCCCGGCAGAAGCTGCCGGGTGGGCAGCTTCCGTGCCGGCCCCGCGCGACGGCGCGCCCGGCGGCCCAGGGATAAAGCTCAGTCTTTCAAGGGCTTGCCGTTTCAGGCTGGTTGGCACGGCCCTGGCAGGATGGCGGCAGGTCCGTTCACCCTCGAATTGCCGGCATGCGCCCGAGTCCCGCGTTCAGTCTTCTTCGATCCCTGCTCGGTGCCCTGACCGGTGCGCTGCTCCTCGTCGCGCTGTCCGGCCCGGCGCTCGCCCTGTCGCGGGTCAAGGATCTCGCCTCCATCGAGGGCGTGCGCCAGAACCAGCTCGTCGGCTACGGGATCGTGGTCGGCCTCAACGGCACCGGCGACACGCTGAACAACATCCCGTTCACCAAGCAGTCGCTCCAGGCGATGCTGGAGCGCCTCGGCGTCAACACCCGCGGTGCGACGATGCGCACGCAGAACCTCGCCGCCGTGATGGTGACGGCCAATCTCCCGCCCTTCGCCGCGCAGGGCTCGCGCATCGACGTGACCGTCTCGTCGCTGGGCGACGCGAAGTCTCTCCAGGGCGGCACGCTCCTGGTGACCCCGCTGCTCGGCGCCGACGGCGAGGTCTATGCCCTGGCCCAGGGCTCGGTGGCGATCGCCGGTTTCTCGGCGGAGGGCGACGCCGCCAAGATCACCCGGGGCGTGCCGACCAACGGCCGGATCTCCAACGGCGCCAATATCGAGCGCGAGATCGCGTTCAAGCTGAACGATGCCCGCTCGCTGCGCCTGTCCCTGCGCAATCCCGACTTCACCACATCGAAGCGGATCGCCGCCGCGATCAACGACTTCATGGGCGCCGATACGGCCGAGCCCACGGATCCGGCAACCGTCACGATCCAGATCCCGGCGCGCTACAACGGCAACATGATCCGGCTGATCACCGAGGTGGAGCAGCTCAAGGTCGAGCCCGACCAGACGGCCCGGGTCATTGTCGACGAGCGCTCCGGCATCATCGTGATGGGCCGCGACGTGCGCGTCTCCACGGTCGCCATCGCGCAGGGCAACCTCACGGTCACCATCACCGAGCAGCCGCAGGTCAGCCAGCCGGCGCCGCTGTCCAACGGCCGGACCGTGGTGGTGCCGCGCACCGGCCTGAAGGTCGATACCGGCGAAGGCAACAAGCTCGCCCTCGTCAAGGAAGGCGTCAGCCTGCGCGAGCTGGTGGACGGCCTCAACGCCCTGGGGGTCGGCCCGCGGGACCTGATCTCGATCCTCCAGGCGATCAAGACGGCGGGCGCCCTGCAGGCCGATATCGAGCTGATGTGATCTAACGGAACGGGAGGGTCGAACCATGCTGCAGCTTGCCACGTTCGCGGCCAATGCCGCCGCCGGCGTCGGGACCTCGGCCTCCGCCGGCGCGGCCGACGGCCTCGTCAAGACCGCCAACACGGCCAAGGCCTGGAAGACCGCGACCGAATTCGAATCGATGTTCCTCGAGAGCAGCCTCGACCGGCTGACCCAATCGGAGGGGACCGACGGCCCGCTCGGCGAGAACGGCACCGGCGGCGGCGTCTACCGCTCGATGTTGACCAAGGAATACGCGGGACAGATCGTGAAGAGCGGCGGCGTCGGCATCGCCGCCTCGATCTTTCGTGAGATCATGAAGCTGCAGGGCGCGACGAGCGAGGGAGCGAGCAATGCAAAGGGCTGAACCGCTGCGCGTCGCGGACCGCGTGACCGCCGAGGCGCTCGTCGCGGGCGTGCTCGGCAACATGGCCGCGCTGGAGAGCGTGCTCGCCGACGAGGCAGCGCATGTCCGGGCCGGGCGTCTGCGGGAGGGCATGGTGGCGGCCGAACCGAAGGCGGCCCTCGCCGCCGCCTACATGCAGGGCCTGGAGGTCGCCAAGGCGAACGCCGTCGCGCTGAAGCGTTTCCATCCCGACGGGGTCGAGATGCTGCGGGCGGCGCATCGCCGCTTCACCGTGGCGGTGGAAGCGAACCAGACGGTCCTGGCCAGCGCCAAGACCGTCTCGGAGGGGCTGATCAAATCGCTCGCGGAGGAGATCGGGCGCGCGCAGATGCCGACGGGCTACGGCCGCCAGGCTCCGGCACCATCCCCGTACGGCCGCGGCGTGCGCAGCGGCCCGCTGGTCCTGTCGCGGAGCCTCTAGGCACCGCTTCAGCGGCGGCCGTTGCCGATCCGCACGTAGGTCCGCACCTCGCCGAGATCCGTGTCGGCCCGGTTGTCGATGGCGAGGCGGCCCGCGGCGACCGGGGCTGCCGCAACCCCGTGCCCGGCGCGCATGTCCATTCCGGCGGTGACGCGTCCGGAGATGCGGACGCAGCTGTCGCTGCCCGGCATGCGGACGAAGCCCGGCCCTTTCGACGGACACGGCATCAGGCCCGGCGTGACGGGCGCCTTCTGCAGATCGACGGCCAGGGCTGGACCCGCGACAACCAGCGCCGCAAGGGCCGCGATCGGCGGAAGCAGCCTGCCCATCTCAGGCGGCCCGTCGGGCGAGATCGCGCAGGCGGATCTCCAGAGCGACGGTGCAAGTATCGGGATGGCCGCAGCCGGCGCGGTACGCATCGACCGCCTGCTCGGCCATGACGACCGCGCCGATCCGTTGCGCAAGACCGAGACGGCGGACGGACTCGACGGGCGCGGATAGCGACACGCGGGCCTCTCCTCGTTGGAACGACGGCTAGGATGCACGTCCGCACCCCGCGGTTCAATCCGGGAAAACGGCAACGCTGTGATCGGGATGGTGGATCCAGAACCGGCGCGCGACAGGCGGATGCGCGTCGTCCCACGATGCCCGGGCGGCCTCGGATTGTCGGCGCCGAGGCCGCCCGGGAAAGGCCGACCTCAGCTGATGTAGTTGACCAGCGACAGCTTGGAGAGCGACGCCGTGACTTGGTAGCTCGCCTGAAGGCGGTTCTGCACGTCCAGCAGCTTGGCGACAACTTCCTCGGTGGGCGCCTGCTCGATGCCCGCGAGCGTGTTCTGAAGCGTGTTCTGGCTTGCCTTGTTCGTCGTCGCCGCGTTCGACATGCGCGTCGATGCCAGGCTGAGCTGTGTCACCGTATCCTGCACGCTCGGGAGCGCACCGGTCGAGGACGTGCCGGGGCTGGTATCGGCCGACGAGAGAAGGGGCTGCGCTTTGCCGCTGATCGCGCTGTAGATCGCGGCCGCGTTCGGATCCGACGAACTCGGCATGCCGAGCGCCACGGTCGCGAGGCCCGCGAGCACGTTGCTGATCGCCGGCTGATTGGCGCGAACACCAACTTGAACGCTGCTCCCCGCGCTGACCTGCACCGATTGAGTGCTGAGCGGGTCCGTCGACCCATTCTCGCCCTGGTACCACACGACAGTGTTCGCGGCGGTGGTCGTCGCGTTCGGAGCGGAGAAGAAGGCACTCGCCGCACGAGCGGTCGAGTTCGCCGTCAGCGTGCTGCCGGCGGATGCCGACAGGGCGCTGGTCAAGGCGTCGTTGAGGTTCTTTGCCGTCGCAGCCGCGTCCGCGCCGATCGCGAAGCCCGTGCTCGAGGACGCGGGCGTGGTGCCGCTGGCCGCTGCCGTCAGCGTCACCGTGGTCGTCGTGTTGTCGGGCAGCTGCAGGGTCAACGTCAGGCTGTCGCCCGCAACGGGCTGCTGATTGACATCAATCGTGACGGCGTTCGACATCCCGGTCGACCCGGAAACGTAATTCGCGGCGATGCCTCCCGCGATGGGAAGCGCGGAAGCCCCGGTGATCACGTAACCGGAGCGTGGGGACACCTGGGAACTGGGGTCATCCGAAAGCGTGATTTTGGTGTTGATCGGTACGCCGTTGCTATCCAGTGTCGGGTAAGTCTGGCTCAGGCGTCCGTTCTTCAGCGGACCGACATCGGCCGCAACTTGGTTTGCAACGAATGTCTTAAGGCCAATCTGAGTCCCGTTCCCGTTCAGGATCGTGTCTGCGTCGAGGACAGGCTGAGTCGAGCTGTTTGCGCCGCCGAACAAGTAGTTGCCCGCCACCGACTGATTCAATGTATCGAGGGCCGCCTGAAGGTTGTTGAGCGCGTTGGTCTTCGCGGCGGTCGCATTCACCGGCGTGCTCTGCAGGCCGTTGTTCAACGTGTTGCGCGCATCGATGCCCAGCGTCGCCACCTGCGTCAGGCTGGTCACCGCGACGTTCGTCCGCGTCTGCGCGGCGTTGATTCCGGCGGCGTAGCCGGTGAGTGCGCTGAGGGTCGCCTGGGCGCTCAGGGCCGTGGACCGCCCGGATCCCAGGCCGCCATAGGTCTGCGCGGTCAGCCCGCTCGAGAGCTGCGTCGACAGATCGTTGAGCTGATTCTTCAGCGTTGTAAGCTGGGCGGCATTCCGCGTCGTCAGGTAGGAGCCGGCCGCGAAGGGTTTGATCGTGGTCATGATCAGATCTGCAGCAGCTGGTTGAGCATGTCGCGGGCTGCAGTGAGCACCCGAGCGTTGGCACCGTACGCGTTCTGCAGGGCGATCAAGTTCGACATCTCTTGGTCAATGTTGACCCCGGCGCCCGCCGAGAACCGGCCCTGGGCCGTCGAGAGCGCGGTCTGCTGTGTGGAGTCGAGCGCCGACGCGTTTGACGAGGCGGCCCCCTGCGTCGAGATGATGTCCTGCGCGAAACCCACCACTGTGGCGTGATACGGAGCCGAGACGCCGCCGATGCCGCTCGCCGACGAGAAGGTCTGCTGCGTGGAGGTCAGCGCAGAGAACAGCTGCTGAGCCCGCGCGCCGGATGCCGTCATATCGGTGGCGCTCGTGGCCGTCAGCGCCGCCGTCTTTCCCGACAGATTTCCGTTGACGGTGATGCGCTGCGCGAAACCGGTGAGCTGCGACCCGGAATCGAGGGAGCCGGTGTAGAGCCCATTGCCCGCGCTTTCGACGAACAGGGGGATCTGGGGATAGCCCGATGTGGGATCCGTCGAGGTGGGGACGGTGATGTTCGCTGTAGCCGCAAGCGGAGGCGCGCTGGCCGCGTTCGCGATGATCAGGCTCGCGCCGCTGCCGCTCGCCGAAAGGTTTGGGTCAATGAGTTTGAGAGCCTGGTCGATCTGCGCCGGGTCCACCGGGAGTTGAATCTTCGCCACCAGTGCATTGGGATCGACGGTCTGGCTGGCGGTGATGGGCGACGTGGTGTTGGACGCCACCAAGATGATGTTCCGCCCGGTGCTGTTCGCGTTGGCCGGGATTGTCAGGGTGTTTCCGGCCTGCATACCTGTGAGGTTGATCGTGGCAGAGGTGCCCGTGCCCTGCGTCGCCTGCGTCGCGGTGACCTGCTTGTCGGTCAGCGAGCTCGCGAGCCCCGCCGCGAGATCGTCGAGCTGGCGCTGCGCCTGCGGCAGCGTCTGATCGCGCAGCTCGATCTGGGCCGCCAAACTGCCCGAGCGCAGCACGCCGGGCTCGCCGAGGTCGATCTTGCCACCGCCGGGCAGCGTGGCGGTGATCGTTCCGACCGTGCGCGGCGTGGCCGAATAGGACGAGTTCGCGCTCAGCGTGCCGCGTCCATCGAAGCTCAGCGACGCGGCATTGCCGCGATCGACCAGCGTCGCCCCCGATTGGGTCAGGACCGTCACGGTCCCATCGCTCTGCGCGGTCGTTTTGACATCCATGTAGCTCGACAGGTTGTTGATCGCCTGATCGCGCTGGTCCTGGAAGTCGGCCAGGGACGTGCTGTCCGTGGTATTCTGGATCTTCTTGTTCAGATCCGCGATGCTGGACAGGATCGAGCTGGCCGATTGCGTATCGGTGCCGAGCTGCGCCTCGATCCCGGTGCGCAGATTCTGCACGGAATTGGCGGCTCCGTTGATCTGGCTGGCGAGCGCCGCGGCGTTGCTCAGCACCGTCGTTCGGGCAGCCGCCGAGGTCGGATTGGCGGCGAGTTCCTGGAGCGACTCGGTGAACGTGTTCAGCGTGCCGTCGAGCGCCGTGGAGCTGCCGGGCGTGCCGTAGAGAGCGTCGAGCTGGGAGATGATCCCGGATTTGGTGCTCGTATAGGCGGCGCCCGAGGTTTCCAGCCGAAGCTGCTTCAGGGCCGCCGCATCGAAGCTGCGGGTGACCGTCCCGGAGGCGACGCCCAGGTTGTTCGTGCCGGTCGCGACGGACGTGAGCGTCCGCTTGACGTAGCCGGCCGTCCCCGCATTGGCGACGTTCTGCGAAACGATGTTGATCGCCGCCTGAGTTGCGGCGAGCCCCGCGGTCGCATTGGACAGTGCGTTCAGCGACACTTGCAGCCTCCCCAGCGGCCTCCGGAAAACCGATTATCGAATCACGTTCAGCAGGTCCGACATCATGGTCTGGGCGGTCGACATGACGCGCGTGTTCGCAGAGTAGGCCTGCTGGGTTACGATCATCTTAGAGAACTCGGTCGCAATGTCGGTATTGGATTGCTCGAGGCTCGCCCCCGTGATGGTGCTGCCATTGAGGCCCGCGATCGGCGGTCCGGAATCCGCGGTCTGCAGGTAGTTTCCTTTCGAATCGGCCTTCAATCCGTCCGGATCGGCGAACTGCGCGATCCCGGCGGTGGCGAGCGCGACCACCGAACCGTTCGAGAACGTACCGTTGATCTTGCCGTCGGTGCCGACCGCGACACTCGTCAACGTGGCGGAGGTATTTCCGTCTTGGCTCAGCGTACTGGTCGTCGTGGCGCCGCTGGCGTCGGCATATTGCGTCAAGCCCCCGGTCACATCCAGCTTGAGGTTTTTGAAGGTGTAACCGGCAATCGATTTACCGCTCAAATCAACGGTGGTCGTGCTCGGCGTGGTCGTGCTCGCGGCCGGCGAGGTCAATTTTCCCGTCGCGTCGAACGTGAACGGCGTGCCCGAATCGGTCCAGCTCGGCGTTCCTGCGGCGTTGCTGTTGTACATCAAGCTCCAGGTCGACGGCGATCCATTGCTGCCGGCGACTTTCTGGACCCAGCGCGTGTTGATCGTGACGGGTGCCCCCGACGATGTATAGGCTGTCAGCGATGGGCCGGCGATGCTGCCTGCCGGGTCGGCCGAGGGGCTGACCGTCGGCGTCGCCGGCAGGTTGGCTGAGTAGGTGATGGTCGTCGTCTCTTTAGCCGGCAGCACGGGGTTCCCGATCACGATCGGACCCGCGCTGGTGACCTGACCGGTCACCGGATCGAGGTTGTTTCCGGTGAGGTACCCGCCCGCACCGTTCATCAAGTGACCGTCGGCGGTCGGAGCGAAGTCGCCGCGACGCGTATAGGCGTTGGTCCCGCTGAAGCTCGCGGCCCCGTTGGCGTCTCCGGTCTTCTGAACCACCGTGAAGAAACCGGTCCCGCTGATCGACATGTTGGTCGGCACGCTGGACGCGACCACGTTGCCGGCGATGGTGTTGGTCAGTTGCGATTGAGCCAGAACCGAGCCGGCGACCTCCCGCTTCTGTGTCGTCTCCGCCATCATGTCGATGAAGCTGGTGTCGACGCGCTTGTAGCCGGTCGTCTGCGAGTTCGCGATGTTCCCGGAGATGTTGCTGATGGCGTAGGACTGCGCCTGCAATCCGGAGACTGATGTCTGAAGGGCGCTGAATAGATCCATGGCAAGCAATCCCGTTGCGCGCCCTGCCGGCTCGCAGGCACCGGCTGCCGCAACCGCCATGCCAGCGCTAAACCGTTGACGAATCAGGACGCGCCTCGCCAGGGCCCGGCAAGCTTGACCGGTCAGGGGCCCGGACTCGGCAGATCTTGCCGGGCAGCGCCGATCCGGGCGGCGCGTCGGCGTTTACGGCGTGTTATCCGGCGCGCGCGAGGATGCGCCGGGGCATAGGATCGGGCGCAACGCGTCCTGCCCGGAAGTGCTGAACAGATACGGATCTCGGATCTCAGGGTCATGCGGGCGAAACGGACGAGCCTCGTCCACATCATCTACTTCTCGCGCCTGAACCTGTCGTCGGACCCCGCGAAGCGGTCCGAGCAGATCGGCGAGATCGGCCGCACGGCTCAGAAGAAGAACGAGTTTGCGGTCATCACGAGTTTCCTGGTGATCGAGGGCAACTTCGCCTGCCAGGTGATCGAGGGCGAGCGCTCGTCGGTCCACGACACTTTCGACCGGGTGAACGCCGATAGCCGCCACCGGGACGTGCAGATCAGCGAGTGGCGCGAGATCACCAAGCGTGAATTCGTCCATTCCTTCAAGAGCGCCCAGCGCACGCCCGGGAACGAGACGCTGTTCGCCAAAGCGAATCTCCTGCCGATGCTCCAGCGTGGCACGCCGAAGGCTTCGGCGATCCACGGGCTGTGCCTAGCGCTCCAATCCGACACGATGTCCCGCCAGGGCATCGATCATCTCTTCGTCTGAGGCGAGCGATGTCCGACAGCGATACGAACCCGATCCTCATCGTCGACGACCAGGAGAAGCTTCTCCGCCTGATCGTGATGCTGATGACGCGCATCGGATTCCCCGACGTCGAAGGCGTCACCAGCGCGCCGGAGGCGCTGGAGCGGCTGAGGCAGCGCCGCTACGCGCTCGTGATCTCCGACCTCGACATGGAACCGATGGACGGGCTCAGTCTGCTGCGCGAGATCCGCGGCGACGACGCGCTGATGAACACGCCCTTCATGCTGACGGAGTCGTCCTTCGACTTCGAGGACATCAACCTCGCGCACCAGGCGGGCGCGGATGCGTTCATCCTCAAGCCGTTCGACATGGCGGTGCTGAAGACCAAGTTGAAGCAGGTGCTCAACCGCAAGCCGCGCAAGCGCGAGGCGCCGATCGCCGCGGAATCGAGCCTGAGCGTGGAGTTTCCGATGCTCGGGAAGTTCTGAAGGGAACGCCGTCACCGCAAGCACAGCGAAGCGACCCAGGGCGGGACATCTCCGAGTGTCACGGTTTCCCGGAACGGTTCGCTGCGCTCGCGACGCCGGGTGGGCGTCATCGAAGCGGTATTGCGGCCGGCTTTACGCCGCGCGCTTCTGATAATCCTTCACGTCGGTGAAGCGCACGGCCGGGTAGCGCTCCTCCTCGTAGCGGAGCGAAAACGCCGTGGTCGCCATGAAGACCGGCGCCCCGTCGAGATCCTTGGCCATGGCCGAGCCGTGCGTGTCGATGAACTTGTCGAGTTCGACCTCGGAATCCGATTCGATCCAGCGGCAGACCGAGAACCGCGAGGTCTCGTAATTCACCGGCAGGCCGTACTCGGCCTGTAGCCGTTCCTTCAGCACGTCGAGCTGGAGCGCGCCGACAACGCCGACGATCGCCTGGCTGCCGTCCTGCGGTACGAACACCTGGACGACGCCCTCCTCGCCCATCTGCTGCAGCGCCTCGCGCAGCTTCTTGGCCTTCATGGCGTCGGTCAGCTTGATCCGGCGCAGGATCTCGGGGGCGAAACTCGGGACCCCGCGGAACACGATGTCCTCGCCCTCGGTGAGCGTGTCGCCGATCCGGAGCGTGCCGTGGTTCGGGATGCCGACCACGTCGCCCGCATAGGCCTCGTCGGCGATGGCCCGGTCCTGCGCGAAGAAGAATTGCGGCGCCGAGAGCGAGATCGGCTTGCCGGTGCGCACCAGCCGGGCCTTCATGCCCCGGTTGAGCTTGCCCGAGCAGACCCGCATGAACGCGATCCGGTCCCGGTGGTTCGGGTCCATGTTCGCCTGGATCTTGAACACGAAGCCGGTCATGCGCGGCTCGGTCGGCTCCACGAGGCGCTTGTCGGCATCCTGGCCGCGCGGCGGCGGCGCCACCTTGGCCAATCCATCGATCAGGTCGCGGACGCCGAAATTGCGCAGCGCCGAGCCGAAGAAGACCGGCGTCAGGTGGCCCTCGCGGAACGCGTCGAGGTCGAAGGGCTTCAGCCCGCCCTCGGCGAGTTCCACCTCCTCGCGCCACGCATCGGCCGCGCCGTTCTCGGTGAGCAATTCGTCGAACAGCGGGTCGCCCGGTCCGGCGACCGTTACCATCCCGGCATCCTCGGCGGCGTCGAGCCGGCGCACGCGGTTGCCGCCGAGCTCGTAGGTCCCGGAGAAGTTGCGGCCGGTGCCGATCGGCCACGTGACCGGGGCGACGTCGAGCGCCAGGGTCTTCTCGATCTCGTCCAAGAGCTCGAACGGGTCGCGGGCCTCGCGGTCGAGCTTGTTGATGAAGGTGACGATCGGGATGTCGCGCAGGCGGCAGACCTCGAACAGTTTTCGCGTGCGCGCCTCGATGCCCTTCGCGGCGTCGATCACCATCACGGCCGAATCGACCGCGGTCAGGGTGCGGTAGGTGTCCTCCGAGAAGTCCTCGTGGCCGGGCGTGTCGAGCAGGTTGAAGACGCAGTCGCCGTACTCGAAGGTCATCACCGAGGTGACCACCGAGATGCCGCGCTCCTTCTCGATGCCCATCCAGTCGGAGCGGGTCGAGACCCGGTTGCGCTTGGCCTTCACCTCGCCGGCGAGCTGGATCGCGCCCCCGAACAGCAGCAGCTTCTCGGTGAGCGTGGTCTTGCCCGCGTCGGGGTGGGAGATGATCGCGAAGGTGCGCCGCCGCGACACCGGATCGGCCGGCCTCGCTTCGGTCTTGGTCTGCATCAGCATGGAGCGAACGCTCTGAGTCGGCGGAACGTGGTGGCGCGCGTCGGGCGCGGTCTCGGGATCGTGTAGCGGCACGCCCCGATCTTGGCAAAGACGCGGGGCTGATCGCGGCGTCCCTTCAGGGACCGTACAGGGGCCCGGCAACAGGCTTCGTGTGCCGATCCACGCCCCGCGAGGCCGTCATGTCGCGCGCCGCACCACGCTGTCTTCTGATCGCCGCTTTGCTGGTGGCCCCGGCAGGCCCCGGCCCGCAAGCGGGCGGTTCGCCCGCCGCCTCCGCGGCGGCCGATGCCGCCTTCCTCGACACCCTGACCTGGGGTGCAACGCCAGCATCCTTCGCGCGGCTCCAGGCCGAGGGGCGGGCACGCTGGCTGCACGGGCAGCTCCATCCGCACGCCGAGACGCGGCTGTCGCCGGATGCGCAGGCCGCCGTCGACGCGCTGACCCCGCCGGGCAGCCTGTTCGAGCGGGCCCAGGCGCTGGACGCGCAGGCCCGGGCCTTCAAGGACATCCCGGATCCCGAGGCCAAGAAGGCGGGACAGCAGGCCTTCCAGGCCGCGCTCAACATGGCGGCCCGGAATGCCGCCTCGTCTTGGGTCCTGCGCGCCCTCTACAGCCCGGACCAGCTGCGCGAGCGGCTGACGTGGTTCTGGTTCAACCGGTTCAACGTGCACCAGGGCAAGGCGACCCTGCGCGCCGCCGTGGGCGATTACCTCGACACCGCCATCCGCCCGCACGCGCTGGGACGCTTCCGTGACCTGCTGATGGCGAGCCTGCGCCACCCCGCGATGCTGCGCTATCTCGACAACGCCGACAACGCGGCCGGCCGCATCAACGAGAATTATGCCCGCGAGATCATGGAGCTGCACACGATGGGCGTCGGCTCTGGCTACAGCCAAGCCGACGTGGAGGCATTGGCCCGGATCCTGACCGGGGTCGGCATCGACCTGAAGCCCGAGGATCCAAAACTCCGGCCCGAGCACGCCGCCGATTTCCGCCGCGACGGCCTCTTCGAGTTCAACCCGAACCGCCACGATTATGGCGACAAGGTCTTCCTCGGCACACGCATCCAGGGCCGCGGCTGGGCGGAGGTCGAGGAGGCGGTTGATCTCATCGCCCGTCATCCCGCCACCGCCATGAACGTCTCCCGGGCGCTCGCCACCTACATCCTCGGGCAGGCGCCGGACGATGCGCTCGCGGCCCGGCTCGCCACCACCTTCACCCGCACGGACGGCGACGTCGCGGCGATCGTGGAGGCGCTGGTGCGCGAGCCAGCCTTTGCGGCCGACCGGGGCGGCACCTTCAAGGATCCGGTGCGCTACGTCTTCTCGGCCGTGCGCATGGCCTACGATGAGCGCGTGATCCTCAACGCCGGCCCGGTGCTCGGCTGGCTCAACCGGCTCGGCGAGGGCCTGTTCAACCGCTCGACGCCGGACGGCTACCCCCTCGACGCCGCGGCCTGGAGCGGGCCGGGGCAGCTCGCGACCCGCTTCGAGATCGCCCGACAGATCGGCTCCGGCTCGGCCGGGCTGTTCAAGCCGCCGACCCCAGACCAGCCCGAACAGCCGGCCTTCCCGGTCGTGGCCAACGGGCTCTACTTCGCGGCCCGGTCGGAAAGCCTTTCGGCTTCGACGCGGGCGGCGCTCGCCCAGGCGGTATCGCCGCAGGACTGGAACACCCTCTACCTCGCCTCGCCGGAGTTCATGCGATGAACCGTCGCGACCTGATCCGCGCCGCCGCGGCGCTCGGCCTGTCCACGGCAGCTGGGCGCGTCTGGGCCGCCCCGAAGGCCGATGCGCGCCTGCTCGTGGTGTTCCTGCGGGGTGCCTACGACGCCGCCAACGTGGTGATCCCCACCGGCAGCGATTTTTATTACCGGTCGCGGCCGAACCTCGCCATCGCCAAGCCCGACGCCGCGGACCCGAAGGCGGCATGTCCGCTCGACGCGGACTGGAGCCTGCATCCGGCCCTGCGCGAGACGATCCTGCCCCTCTACGCCAAGGGGCAGGCGACCTTCGTGCCCTTCGCTGGCACAGACGACCTGACCCGAAGCCATTTCGAGACCCAGGACACGATCGAGATGGGCCAGACGGTCGGGGCCGCCCGCGACTACAATTCCGGTTTCATGGCTCGGCTGGCCGCGGAGCTGACCCGAGGCCGCCCGATCGCCTTCACCGACCAGATGCCGCTGATCTTCCGCGGCGGCGAGACCGTGCCGAACATCGCCATCAACGGGGTCGGCAAGCCCGGCATCGACGACCGGCAGGCGAGGCTGATCGCCGCCATGTACACCGGGACCAAGCTCGCCGCGGCCGTGACCGAGGGGTTCCGCGTGCGCGACGAGGTCTACCGCTCGATCTCCGAGCACGCGGGTCAGGCCGATCGCGGCGCGGTCTCGCCGAAGGGCTTCGAGCTGTCGGCGCGGCGCATCGGCCGCCTGATGCGCGACTCCTTCAACCTCGGCTTCGTGGATGTTGGCGGCTGGGACACGCACGTGAACCAGGGTGCTGGCACCGGCTATCTCGCCGACCGGCTGGGCGAGCTGGGACGGGGCCTGTCCGGCTTCGTCGAGGAGATCGGGCCCGGTTGGTCCGACACCGTGGTGGTGGTGCTGTCGGAGTTCGGGCGCACCTTCCGGGAGAACGGCAGCCGCGGCACCGACCACGGCCACGGCAGCGTCTACTGGATCCTCGGCGGCGGGGTCCGGGGCGCCCGCATAGCCGGGCCGCAGGTGCAAGCCGACGAGGCGCACCTGTTCCAGAACCGGGATTATCCGGTCCTGACCAACTACCGGGGCCTGCTCGGCGGCCTGTTCCGGCGCCTCTACGGGCTCGATCAGGCGAGCCTGCGCCGGATCTTCCCGAGCGCGGATCCGGCGGATCTGGCGCTGCTGTAGGGGCCCGGATTCAGGCCGCCGCAGCCGCCAGCGTGCGCAGGTCGGCCACCAGCGCGTCCACCCGCTCGGGGCGCGCATCCCAGGCGAACATGAAGCGCGCCCCGCCGCCGATGAAGGTGTAGAACCGCCAGCCTCGGGCACGCAGGCCGTCCATGGTGGCGACCGGCATCGTCAGGAAGACGGCGTTGGCCTCCACGGGAAACAGCGCCCGTACCCCCGGCAAACCGGCGACGGCCTCGGCGAAGCGCCGGGCGCAGGCATTGCCGTGGGCCGCATTCCTCAGCCAAGCGCCGCTTTCCAGCATGCCGACCCAGGGGGCGGCGAGGAAGCGCATCTTCGAGGCGAGTTGTCCGGCCTGCTTGCAGCGGTAGCCGAAATCCTCGGCAAGCTTTGCGTCGAAGAACACCACGGCTTCGCCGGCATGCATGCCGTTCTTGGTGCCCCCGAAGCACAGAACATCGACACCCGAGCGCCACGTCATGTCGGCCGGGCTGCAGCCGAGGCTCGCGCAGGCATTGGCGAAACGCGACCCGTCCATGTGCAGCGCGAGCCCGAGCTCCCGGCAGGTCGCCGACAGGGCCCGCAGCTCGGCGAGGCTGTAGACCTGTCCGGTCTCGGTCGGCTGGGTGATGGTGACCACCCGGGGCCGCGGGAAGTGGATGTCGCTGCGGTTCTGGGCGAGCCCGCGGATTGCCTCCGGCGTGAGCTTGCCGCCCTCCGTCCGGACGGTCAGCAGCTTCGAGCCGTTGGAGAAGAATTCCGGCGCGCCGCACTCGTCGGTCTCGACATGGGCCGAGTCGGCGCAGATCACGCTGTGGTAGGATTGGCAGAGTGCCGCCAAGGCCAGGGCATTGGCGGCGGTGCCGTTAAAGGCGAAGAACACCTCGCACGGCGTTTCAAACAGCGTGCGGAAGGCATCCGCGGCGCGCTCCGTCCAGGCATCCTCGCCATAGGCCGGCGCGTGGCCGCGATTGGCCGCCTCCATGGCCGCCCAGGCTTCCGGACAGATGCCGGAATAGTTGTCGCTGGCGAATTGCTGCGAGTCGTCCTGTCTCATCCGCGCAACCTAGCACGGCCGGGGCGCAGATCGATCGCGCGGACAGGTTGGAACTGGTGCGCGCTTGGTGTAATAGCCCCGTCAAGGCGTGGGCTCCACGCCGATTCGGAAACCGACGTTCCCGTCCCTCCCGGGTTCATCCCGGGCGAGGGACGTTGTCGGTTTCCAGATCGGCGGCGGGCCGCGTGAGCCCGAAAATCCAGGTCCAGAGGATCAAGTCCGTTGCAGGTACTCGTTCGCGACAACAACGTCGATCAAGCGCTCCGCGTCCTCAAGAAGAAGATGCAGCGCGAGGGCATCTTCCGCGAGATGAAGCAGCGCAAGGCTTATGAGAAGCCGTCCGTGCGCAAGGCTCGCGAGAAGGCCGAGGCCGTCCGCCGCGCCCGCAAGCAGGCCCGCAAGACCGCGATCCGCGAGGGCCTGATCGCCGCGCCGAAGCCGAAGCCGCGTTTCCCCGCCGGCAGCCGCCGTCCGGGCTTCCCGTCGCCGTCGGCCACGCAGGGCCAGGGCGGCAACGCCTCGGGTCAGACCCCGGTCAGCCCGGCGCCCGCCGCCTGAGCGACCACACTTTGGATCCGGAAAAGCCCGGTCCGCGCAAGCGGCCGGGCTTTTTCTTTGCACGGTTCCGAAATCCAATCGGCCGCTAGGCCAAACCGCCGTTATTGCGCGCGAAGCGAAGCAATCCAGCGGCGCGACGTCAGGTGTCACGACGCCGTGGGTCGCATCGCCGCGCTCGCGATGACGGCTCGCAATGGCCGTCCTAGCTCACGCCGCCTTCGCGGCTATCGTGGCCCGCTCGGCCTGGACCAGCACGTCGAGCGCCCGCCACGGCTTCTGAATGTAGACCGCCTGATCGGGCAGGCGCGCATCCCGGCTCGCGCCGGAGGTGACGACCACGCGCACGTCCGGCCAGCGGCGGCCCACCGCCTGGGCGAGAGAGATGCCGTCCATGGCCCCCGGCAGGCGCACATCGGCGAAGAGCAGCGCCACCGTGACGTCGGAGCGTTCGAGCACCGAGAGGGCCGCCTCCGCGCTCTCACAGGCGATCACGCCCAGATCGGTCTCTTCCAGCACCGCGGTGGCGAGATCGCGCACCGCCGCATCGTCTTCAACGACGAGCGCGACCGGGCTGGAACTATCGGGCGTTGCGCGATCCATGAAAATCTCCTGATGACGGTGCGTTGCCCCGCGCCGGGTCACGGTCCGATGAGCGGACTTCTGATTCCCCGATTCGGCCATGCTGGCCTGTCAGGAGCCGGCTCACAAGAGTCGGTTCGAATCAGCAGGCGTATGCCTGTGTTGCAGTCAAGCCGCGTCACATTCGTGCGAAACGCCCGAAATTGGCGCAGTGGAGGGTCGGTTAAGAAACTGTTCACCGAAGCGGACCGACTGTTAACCTGCTGCGACAACGCGGACCCACCCCGGCGGGGCGTTCCCATCGGATCCAACGCGAACCAGAGCTGAAGGATCAACGTCCGACATGTGCCGTTTCCTCGCCTACAGCGGTGAGCCGGTCTTCCTCTCCGACCTCGTCTGCGCACCGACCCACTCGCTGGTGCATCAGTCGCTGCACGCCGATGAGGGTAAAACCGAAACCAACGGGGATGGGTTCGGCATCGGCTGGTACGCGGAGCGGCCGGAACCGGGGGTCTATCGGGACATCTCCCCCGCATGGTCGGACGAGAACCTCGTGAACCTGTGCGGGCAGGTTCGGGCGCGGACATTCTTCGCGCATGTCCGCGCCTCGACCGGCACCGCCACCGCCCGGGCCAACTGCCACCCATTCGTCTTCGGCCGGCAGATGTTCATGCACAACGGGCAGATCGGCGGCTATCATCGGATCAAGCGCCGGCTCGAGGCCATGATCCCGGACGCGTTCTACGATCATCGGCGCGGCAGCACCGATTCCGAGGCGCTGTTCCTGCTGGCCTTGGCCAATGGTCTCGAGGAGGATCCTATCGGGGCCATGGCGCGCACCCTGCGGTCCGTTCGTGAGCTGATGGAGGCCGCCAATGTCTGCGAACCGCTGCGCTTCACCGCGCTGCTGACCGACGGCGAGACCCTGACCGCCTATCGCTGGGCCTGCGACGGTCGTCCGCCGAGCCTGTATTACCGCGATGGGCCCGGCGGCATCGTCGTGGTCTCGGAGCCGATCGACGGGTGCCGCGACGGCTGGCAGGTCGTCCCCAAAGGCGGCACCCTCCGCGCCCGCCGCGGCGGGCCGACGGTGGTGGAAATTCCCGAGCGCGCCCGCGCCGCCGCCTGAATACAATCCGGCCCAGCCATGCCGCAGAAGGCATTGCCCATGGGCGTGCCATGGCCACATTTCGCCGACGGCCGAGCATGCGGCCGGGCGGGAACTGATCGATGTATCCGGATACCGAGCTTCACATCGCGGGACGCTGGCGGGCGGGCGCAGACCGGGCGACCCTGGGGGTCCTGAACCCGGCGACCGGCGAGACGATCGGCAGCTGCGCCGTTGCCACCACGGGCGATCTCGACGAGGCTCTCGCGGCGGCCTCACGCGCCTTCCCGCTCTGGCGGAAGGTGGCGCCCTTCGAGCGCGCCAAGGTGATGCGCAAGGCCGCCGACCTCCTGCGCGCCCGGGTCGACGAGATAGCCCGCGTCATGACCCTGGAGCAGGGCAAACCGCTGGCCGAGTCGCGGGTCGAGACCCTGGCGGCGGCCGACATCATCGACTGGTTCGCCGAGGAAGGTAAGCGCGCCTACGGCCGCGTCATCCCGGGCCGCGCCGACGGCGTGCTGCAGGCGGTTGTTCGCGAGGCTGTCGGCCCGGTGGCCTGTTTCACGCCCTGGAACTTCCCGATCAACCAAGCAGTCCGGAAGATTTCGGCGGCGCTCTGCACCGGCTGCACGGTGATCCTGAAGGGTCCCGAGGACACCCCGGCGAGCTGCGCCGCGCTGGTCCGCGCCTTCCTGGATGCCGGCATCCCGGGCGACGCGCTCTCGCTGGTCTATGGCGACCCGGAGACGATCTCCGCCTACCTGATCCCGCACCCGGTGATCCGGAAAATCTCGTTCACCGGTTCCACGGTGATCGGCAAGAAACTCGCGGCGCTCGCGGGCGAACACATGAAGCGCGCCACGATGGAGCTCGGCGGCCACGCACCGGCCATCGTGTTCGGCGACGCCGACGTGGAGAAGGCCATCGCCGTCCTCGCGCCCTCCAAGTTCCGCAATGCCGGCCAGGTCTGCGTCTCGCCGACCCGTTTCCTCGTGCACGATTCCGTGTTCGACCGCTTCGTCGAAGGGTTCACCGACTTCGCCAAGACCCTGAAGGTCGGCGACGGCCTCGATCCCGATACCAAGATGGGCCCGCTGGTCCACGGGCGGCGCCTCGACGCCGTCACGGCGCTGGCAGCGGACGCCGAGTCGAGCGGCGCGACGCTGCGCGCTGGCGGTAAGCGGATCGGCAACCAGGGCAATTTCTTCGAGCCGACGGTCTTCACCGAGGTGCCGCTGACCGCCCGGATCATGAACGAGGAGCCCTTCGGCCCTCTGGCGATGATCAACCGGTTCTCCGACGACGACGAGGCGCTCACCGAGGCCAACCGCCTGCCCTACGGGCTCGCAGCCTACGCCTACACCCGCTCGGCGGAGCGGGCGGCCCGGGTGTCGAACATGGTCGAGAGCGGGATGATCTCGATCAACCACCACGGTCTTGCCCTTCCGGAGACGCCGTTCGGTGGCGTCAAGGACTCGGGCTACGGCAGCGAGGGCGGCCCTGAGGCACTGGATGCGTATCTGGTGACGAAGTTCGTCACGCAGGCCAATTTCTGATCGCGCGGCCGGCGGGTCTCACGGGACCGCCGGCCGGACGCATCAATAGTGAGGCGGCGGCGGCTCGGGTCCGCGCGGGCTGGCTCTTGCCGCCGCCTCCTCCACCTGCTCCCGCAGGGCCTCGATCTTCCGGGTGAGGCGGTCGATGATCTGCCACTGCGCGGTCACCGTCCGGTTCAGATCGTCGATCGTCGCCTCCTGCTCGGTGAGACGCATTTCCAGGCGGTCGATCCGGCTCGGGGCGTTCATGTCCGATCTCCAAGCGGGCCTGGTGGAAAGCCGATCACGGCCGCAAACCGACCGCGCGACTCCGTCCGCCCGCCTCTCCTAACCGAAGCGGCACCCGGGCAGCGATACCGAGCGTCGCGGGACCGGACGGCAATACACCACTGTTGGGCGAGCGAGCCAGGATGCAGGTCATGCAGCGCACTCGTGCACATGCCACTTCAGGTTGTTGTTCGGGAGAACTAGGGCCGCGAAATCAATCCCTGAACCGCACATGCCTCGTCCACGCCCAAACAGAACATCCGTTTTAGCTTCGCCTGTTCTGTGAATTGTGACTTTTTAAACGTTCCTCTTTTAAAGGTTGTCAATCGAAGCGACAGAGCGGCCCGGGGCGACTGATGGCGATGTTTGGTATGCGCGCTGACGCGCTGGTGTCGGCCATCGACCGCACCATGAGCCGGGTCGAGTTCGATCTGGACGGCACGATCACGGATGCGAATCCCGCTTTCCTCCAGCTCGTCGGCTACACGCTGGAAGAGGTGCGTGGGCGTCACCACAGCCTCTTCGTCGCGGAGGCCGAGCGCGCCAAGCCCGACTATGCGACGTTCTGGGCGCGACTGGGCGCAGGACATCACGAGGCTCGGGAATTCGCCCGGGTGACCAAGTCCGGGCAAGTCATCTGGATCCGAGGCTCGTACAACCCGATCCTCGACCGCCGTGGCAAGGTCGCCAAAGTCGTGAAGCTCGCCACCGATGTCACCGAGGAGCGGGCGCGCAACGCGCTGTTCGCCGGACAGATCGCGGCGCTCGACCGGTCGCAGGCCGTGATCTGCTTCACGCTGGACGGCACCATCACGGATGCGAATGCGAATTTTCTGTCGACCTTGGGCTACACCCTTGAGGAGGTCCGCGGGCGCCATCACAGGATGTTCATGCCGCCGACCGAGGCGACCGGCACGGCGTACACGACGTTCTGGGCGAACCTCGCCGCCGGTCGTCATCAATCCGGCGAGTTTTGCCGGTTGGGCAAGGACGGCCGCGCCGTCTGGATCTTCGGCGCCTACAATCCGATCCTGGATGCGGCGGGCGTGCCCTGCGCCGTCGTCAAGTTCGCCACCGACATCACCCGGCAGGTCGAGGACCGGGAGCGCCGGGCCGCGGGTCAGCGCGCCATCGATGCGGACATCGCGGCGATCCGCGATTCGATGAGCCGCGTGGTCCATCAGGCCGACGAGACCTCGGCGGCCTCGAACCAGACCGCCCACAACGTCCAAGCCGTCGCCGCAGGCTCGGAGGAGTTCGCCGCCTCGATCGAGGAGCTGAGCCGTCACGCCCTGCTGGCGAAATCCTCGGTCGACAAGGTGGTCACACGCGCCGAGGAAGCCGGTGCGATCGTCGTCGGCCTGACCGGCGCCGCCGACCGGATCGGCGCCGCCGTGAACCTGATCCGCTCGATTGCCGACCAGACGAACCTGCTCGCGCTCAACGCGACGATCGAGGCTGCCCGGGCGGGCGCAGCGGGCAAGGGCTTTGCCGTCGTGGCTTCCGAGGTGAAGGCCCTCGCCGAACAGACGGCCCGCGCGACCGGGGAGATCGGCACCCAGATCACGGCCGTGCAGACGGAAACCGCCCGCGCGGTGGCTGCGATCGACGGGATCGGCACGACCATCGAGCAACTCAGCGAGATCTCGCTCAGCGTATCCTCCGCCGTCACCGAGCAGGCGGCGGTGACGCGCGATCTTACCGAGAACATGCAATCGGCTGCGCAGAGCGTCGAGATGGCACGCGCCGCCATGGCCGAGATCGCGGCATCCGCAGCGTCCGTGGATGCCTCGGTTCGCAAGGTCTCGGAGGCCGCGCGCGCCCTCGCCTAAGCCCGCGCCCGTCCGGCCGCACCACGCTTGACCCTAGGCGGCCCGCGCGGACGCCATATCGGCCACGGCGACCCGGTCGCGGCCGCCGTGCTTGGCGGCGTAGAGCGCCGCATCGGCCCGCAGCATCAGCGTCTCGAACCCGACGCCGTCGCGTGCCTGCGCGATCCCGATGCTGACGCTGACACGCAGGTCGGGCAGCTCGGGCACGAAGAGCTGCGCGAAGGTGTGGCGCAGCCCCTCAGCCCGGGCCAGCGCTTCGGCGGGGGAGACCTCCGGCAGGAAGCAGGCGAACTCCTCGCCGCCCAGGCGCCCCAGCAGCGCCCCCCGCGGCAGCAGAGAGCCGGCCATGGCGCAGAACCCCACTAGCACCGCGTCACCGACCGCGTGTCCGTGGACGTCGTTGACGGCCTTGAACCGGTCGAGATCGAACAGCAGGAGCGCCCCGTCCGGCTGGCGGGCCATCGCGGCCTCGGCGGCCTCCACGAAGGCCCGGCGGTTGCGCACCCCCGTGAGCGCGTCCGTGGACGCCGCGATGCGCTGCTTCCGCTCGGCCCGCTCCTTGACCAACGCCATGAAGGTGAAGGCGGAGGCGATCGAGAAGAGCAGGGTCACGAAGCACAGGATCGCCACCCAAGGCGATGCGAGCGGGTTCAGACCGGGCTGCGGCGGCGCCAGCAGGGTCGAGGGAATCCGCACGAGATAGAACATCGCGTGCAGTCCGAGGACGGCGGCCGCCGTGATCCGGGACGCCAAGCGCTCGTCACGGCCGCGCCAGATCTCGGCCGTCGCCGCACCGCAGTAGAACGTCGCCGCCGCGGAGGCGTACAGGATCCGCAGCACGATCGAATCGTAGAAGGCAGAGACGAAGCAGAGCCCGCACCAGACGAGCGCACCGGCCATGGCCCAGCCGACGCGCGGGCTCAAGCCCTCGAACGAGCGGACGCCGCTCCAGATCAAGCCGTAGGCAGCGAGGACAATCGCGTTCGCCACCCCGATCGAGACGAGATCGGGGATCTGCCCGCGCAGAGCCAATCCGGCCGAGCCGACCGCGCCAACGAGGTGCGCGGCACCCCAGAAGGCGAGCGACCGCGACTCGGGCGCCTGCCGCCACGACGCCAGGAACAACGTGCCGACCAGCAGGGTCGTCGCGGAACTGACGATCAGCAGGGTGGCAGGATCAAGCTGCACGGCCGTCCATCGATCTCCAACCAGACGCACGGCGGCGCTTGCCCCCGACCACGCGCCATCGGGCGCGCTGGAAGACGAATCGCCAGACATCAATATAAGTACAGCACCTTCATTTATATGACAATATACCTACCGACATCACGGATAGTGATTGGCCAGCAAGACGCAGCATGGCCAGCAGATAACCTTGCGCTTTCAGGCGAAGTCAGGGCGTGATGATGAGAGAGTCCCGTGCGGGCGGCCGTTCCAAGTCCGCCCGATGGGATGACTGACCATGCCATCTACGGTTGACGACGTCGGCATTGCCGCCTTCGCAGGCGGAGCGAAGCAAGCCAGTGGGGGCCACCATCATCACGATCGCGCTGCCCCAGATCACTTCGCTGTACGCGTGATGACGGGGCGGGATACGTCAACGGAACCATTCAACCGGAAATCGAATCAGGCGGCGTGGATCACCGGAACCGCCGGTGCCCCCTCCCATTCGGTGTTGGCCGGGATCGACTCGCCCTTCATCACGATGGTGAGGGGGCGCAGGCGCGCGAAGTCACCGACCTTCGTGTCGTAGAGCACCGTCGAGAAGGCGCCCACGGAGACGCCGCGTCCGACCACGACGCGGCCGATCTTCATGATCCGATCCTCGTAGAGATGGGTCTGAAGCGCCGAGACGCGGTTGATCGTGGCGTAGTCGCCGATCGTGACGCAATCGAATTCCGTGATGTCGGTGGTGAGCATGCACACGCCCTTGCCGACCTTCACGCCGAACAGGCGCAGCACCCAGGGCAGGAACGGCGTCCCCTGGAGATGCTCCAGCAGCACCTTGCCGGCGAGGCCCCAGTAGGCGACCGCGATGGCTTCGGTGCGCATCGCCCACCAGGACCACATCGGCTGCATGCCGGGCTTGTAGACGCCCATCAGCAGCCACTTCATGACGATGACGGCCGACGACTGGATCAGCGCGATGGCGACGCTCGCCGCGACGAAGCTGACGGCCAGCCCCGTCCAGTCCTTCTCCAGGATGGCGGGATAGAAGTACCAGTCGATCACGGTGATCGCGAGGGTGATGTAGAGCATCGGCGAGAACGAGGTCGCGAACGCCTCGAAGATGCCGCGCCGCACCTTCGGCCAGATCCCCGGCTCGTAGGTCTGCGCGGTCGAGCCGAGATCGACCTTCTGTCGAGCCGGAAGCCGGATCGGCGGCGAGCCGAACCAGGTTTCCCCCGGGCTCATGGCTCCGTTCTCGGGCGGCTTCGACTTGATGCCGATCAGCACGTCGTCCGGGATCACCGCGCCCGGCGGAACGACGGCATCGTTGCCGACGAACACGCGCGCTCCGGTGCGGGTCGGCTCCAGGTGCATCCAGCCGCGCCGGACCTCCTCCTCGCCGTACACCACCTCGTCGGCGATGAAGTTCTTCGCGCCGATTTCCGCGAGGTCGTAGCGCCCGGAGAGGTTGGTCGAGATCTCCGCGCCGTGGCCCATATTGGCGCCCATCAACCGGTACCAGGCCCGCATGTAGACCGTGGCGAACAGCGACGAGAGCGTCTCCAGCGTCACCTCGACGGCGAGGGCCAGCGACCATTTCCGCAGATAGAACAGGGAGTGGACCGAGTAGGTGCCGGAGCGCGTCCGCGGCAGCACGATCCAGCGGATGCCGGCGATCAGCAGCACGGTGCCGGCGGTCATCAGCATGGCGGTGGGCCACGTGAGGATCGGCAGGTACCAATGGTAGTCGATATCGGTGATGTCGGAGAGCGAGTCCGAGATCTGGTCGAAGATGAAGAAGGCCGGGAAGATCGGCAGCAGGCCCACGGCCGGGATCGCACCGAGCAGCACGACGTAGGCGGCCATGAAGCCGGCCCGACGCCTCCATGAGGCCTCGGAAGGCGCGGGCAGTTCGGCCGGATCGGCCATGCCGACCTTGCGGCCGGGCGACCCGTCCCAGCGCTCGGCGACGCCGACCCGCGTTCCGGCGGGGATGGTGGTGAGGTCCCCGATCTCGGCCTTCGGCCCGACCACCGTGTCGTGGCTGAGCACGCAGGAGGTCCCGACCGCCGCGTCGGCGCCGATCTCGACCCGGCCGATCACCAGCTCGTTGGCGACGATCTCGGCGTTGGCGATGACCAGCCGGCCGCCGAGCGAGGCTCCGTCGCCGATCGTCAGGAGGTCGGGCGCGCCGACCTCGATATCGGAGATCAGGGTGTCGCGGCCGATCTTGGCGCCCATCAGCCGAAGATAGATCGCGATGGCCGGAGAACCCTGCAGCCACTTCACGTGGACGAGCGGCGCGAGCCGCTGCGAGAGCCACCAGCGGTAATAATAGGCGCCCCAGAGCGGATACCGGCCGGGCTTGGTCTTTCCGAGGATCAGCCACTTGCCGGCGACCGCCGCCACGGCCGTGACGCCGTTGATCGCCACGTAGACGAGGAGCAGCACCCCGAGTTCGGCGAAGAAGCTGAGGCCGCCGCCGGTGAGCAGCAGATAGGTGACGAACATGCCGAGCCACTGCGCGGTCGCAAGCGCGATCACGAAGGGCAGGGCCACGAGTTGCGCGAGGCCGCACAGGGCCCGGCGCAGCAGCGGCGGCGGCTCGAAGCTCAGGTCGCGGATCGCTGCGGCCGCGCCCATCCCACCGGTCCGGGCGATCAGCGCATCGGCCATCGCCCGCATCGTGCGCAGGGCGTAGAGGTCCGGCAGGGTGATGCCAGCGAGGGCCGGCGTCTCGCGCACCGCCGAGACGAAGCGGGCGGCGAGCAAGGAGTGGCCGCCGAGGTCGGCGAAGAAGTCGCCTTCCAGCGGAATCGGCTGGTTGCCGAAGATCTGCTTGGCGGCGGCGACGAGGGCGGCCTCCGTCTCGTTCGCCGGGGGCTCCTGCTCGCCATCGGCCGAGACCACGGTGAGCGGAGCGACCTTCAATGCCTTGCGGTCGACCTTGCCGGAGGTCAGGCGCGGCAGCGTCTCGGTCACCTCGAAATGGCCGGGCACCATGTAAGGCGGCATCTGCCCGGCGAGAGTCCGGCGGAGGGCCGCGGTGTCGATGGCGCAGCCGCGCTCCGGGATCAGGAAGGCGACGAGACGATCGACGCCGTCATCCTGCCGCAGCACGACGGCGGCCTGATTGATCTCGGGCACGCTGCGGATCCGCGCCTCGATCTCACCGAGTTCGACGCGGAAGCCACGGATCTTGACCTGATCGTCGATGCGGCCGTGAAATACGATCCGGCCGGCGGCGTCGAGGGAGACCGCGTCGCCCGAGCGGTACAGCACCGGGTCGGTCCCGTTCGACGCGAAGGGGTTGGCGATGAACTTTTCCGCCGTCAGCTCGGGCCGCGCGAGGTAGCCGCAGGCGACACCGGGGCCGCCGATCAGCAGTTCGCCCTGCTGGTCGCGGCCGAGCAGGCTCAGATCCTCGCCCGCCACATACACGGAGTAGTTCGGGATCGGGCCGCCGATGGTGACCGGCTCACCGGCTCGCATCTCGGCGGCGGTCGCCACCACCGTGGCCTCGGTCGGCCCGTAGGTGTTGAACAGCTGGCGCGTGCCGGTGGCCCAGCGGGCGACCAGGGGCTCCGGCAGGGCCTCGCCGCCGAGCAGGACGAGGCGCACGGTCGGCAGGTCGCCCGAGATCATCGCCAGCAGGGTCGGCACGGTGTCGAGCACCGTGATCCGCTCCGCCTCCAGGATGCCCGGCAGCGATTCCACGTCGCCCATCATGGCGGGACTCGCCACGAACAGGGTCGCGCCCACAAGGTACGGGACCCAGATCTCCTCCATGGAGAGATCGAAGGCGACCGAGGCCCCCTGGAACACCACATCCTCGGCGCGCATCCCGTAGAGCGCGTTCCCCGAGCGCAGGAAGTGGCAGATGTTGGCGTGGCTGATGACGATGCCCTTCGGCACGCCGGTCGAGCCGGAGGTGTAGATCAGATAGGCAGGGTGCTCGGGGGTCAGGCCGGCGGCGCGGGCATCGGGGACCGGTGCCTCGGCGGGGGTCGCGGCGTCGAGATCGGCCGGCGTCAGGGCGGGTGCCGCGTCCGGTGCGGATGGCTTGAGCGCCGGAGAGACCACCAGCGCCTTGGCCGCCGCATCCGTCAGGCAGACCCCGACCCGGTCGGCCGGCGCCTCGGCGTCGAAGGGCAGCCATGCGGCGCCCGAGAGCGTGATGCCGATCTGCGCCACGAGCAGATCCGGGCCACGGGCCATCCACAGTCCGACCACGTCGCCGGGACCGATGCTCCGGTGGGCGAGGCCGGCCGCGATCCGGCCGGCGCGATCGACGACTTGGGCATAGGTCAGGTGCGGGTGAACGCCGCCCGCCTCGACGCGCGCGCCATCGATGAGGCACGGATGGTCTGGGCGGCTGCGGGCCGAGTCCAAAAAAATCTCGGCCAGCACCTCGTCGCGGATCAGATCTGGACGGTGCGCGCCGCGCAGGAAAGCGGCCCCCTCGCCGGGACGCTCGCGCTCCCCCGCGGCCAATCCAGGCCGGGTCTTCTCGGCGACGTCGCTCATCCGCTGCTCCGCTGGCCGCCCGACCGGGCCGGCACTTCCGTGGCAGCCGCCCTATAGCCTACCGATCATGCCGTTATCGAGGCGGCTTTGCACTGCGCCCGCGCACGGGATCAACCCCAGCGCCAGCGGTCAGGCTCGAGGACCAGAACTTCCCCCTGGCGAATGCCGAGCCGGGGCGCAGCGTAGATATCGAGGTGACCGAGTGCGACCAGGGCCGCGCGCGCCACCCCGCCATGGGCGACGACGACCGTGTCCCGCTGCAGGCTGCCGAGCATCGGGCCGACCCGCTCCACCAGCGCGGCATAGCTCTCGCCGCCTTGGCCCGGCGGCCGGTGATGCCAGCGATCGCGGTCGCGCCCGGCGGCGCCGGTCGGGTCGCGACGGCGGATCTCCGCCCAGGTCGAGCCCTCCCAATTGCCGAAACCGATCTCCCGCAGCCTCGGATCCGTATCGTATCCCTCGGCGCCGAGACCCAGCGTCGTGCGCAGGATCTCCATGGTCCGTCGGGTGCGCTTGAGCGGGCTCGCAACGAACTGCGCTTCGGCGAGCGTCGAGCCCGCCAGTTTGGCGAGGCGCTCCGCAGCCATGACGGCCTGCGCCTCCCCTTGTGCGTTCAGGTCGGTATCGCGACCGCCTTGGAGGCGTCCCTCGGCGTTCCAATCGGTCTGGCCGTGGCGGATGAAGTAGATCGTAACCAACCGTCTCACATCCCGTCCTGCGCAGGCGTTCGGAACGGCCAGGGGTGCCGACCGTTCTCGCCGTCGGTCGGCAACGTCCGGAAACAGGTCCTGCCCTATGTCGAAGAAGCACGGCAAGCATCATCGCGGCCAGAAGCGCGACCCTCGCATGACAGACGGGGAAGACCTGCACGGGACAGCCCCTGCGAAGCGCCCGTCGACGGCTCGTTGGGCCAGCACGCTCGACACAGCCGCCGAGACTAGCCCGGCCGCTCTGGGATCGCACCGGCAGGTCCCCATCCCCGCCGCAGCGGGCATCACGGCAGTCGAACCCGGCACACGGTTCGACCTCGGCGCGGTGGATCCCGACGCCGATGGCGGCCTCGACAAGGACTGGGCGAAGGAGGCCCTGGGCCAGGAGCGCGAGCGGATCATTGCGCTTCAGGAGCGCCTCTATGCCGAACGCGCCCGCAGTCTGCTGCTGGTGTTCCAGGCCATCGACACCGGCGGCAAGGACGGGACGATCCGGGCTGTTCTGAAAGGCGTGAACCCGCAAGGTTGCACCGTCGCCTCGTTCAAGGTGCCGTCGAGCGACGAGCGCGATCACGATTTCCTGTGGCGCTACCACGCCCGGACGCCGGGGCGCGGCATCATCGGCGTCTTCAACCGCAGCCACTACGAGGACGTGCTCGTGGTACGTGTGAAGGGCTTGGTGCCGGACGCGGTCTGGCAGAGCCGCTACGGCCAGATCAACGATTTCGAGCACCTGCTCACGGAATCGGGCACGACCATCCTGAAATTCTTCCTGCACATCTCCAAGGCGGAACAGAAGAAGCGGCTGGAGGCCCGGATCGCCGATCCGGAAAAGCACTGGAAGTTCGACCCCGCCGACCTCGTCGAGCGGAAATCCTGGGATGCCTATCAGCAGGCCTTCGCGGACGCGCTCTCGCGCTGCTCGACCCCCCGTGCCCCGTGGCTCGTGGTGCCGGCCAATCACAAATGGTTCCGCAACTACGTGATCGCCAAGACCGTGGCGGATACGCTGGAGGCGATGGATCCGCGATTCCCCGAGGCTCCCAAGGGGATCGCCGATTTGACCGTTCCGGATTGAAGCGGGAGGCGCGGCATGCTGACGGTACGCGAGGTCGCGGTCTCGGGTTACCGCTCGCTGCGGCGGATCAGTTTCCCGGTCGACGATCTATCGGTCTTCGTCGGCGGCAACGGGACGGGCAAGACCAACCTCTACCGGGCTCTGGAACTACTGCAGGCCGCCGCCCTGGGCACGCTAACCCGTGCTCTCGCCGCGGAAGGCGGAATGGATTCGGTGCTCTGGGCCGGCCGGCGCCGACAGGGCGAGCCCGCCCGGCTCTGCCTGTCCGTCAGCCTGCGCGATGACGAGACGGGCCAGGTTTTCGCCTACGCGGTGGAGATCGGACTGGTGCCGCAGGCCGGCGCCGAGATCTACGGCGCAGCCTTCCGGCAGGAGCCGCAGGTGAAGGCCGAGCGTCTGAGCGTGCGGAATGGTGGCCGGACGGCCGTGATCCTCGATCGGGACGGCCGCAGCGGCTTCGTGCGCGACGCCGATGGGCGCAAGCAAAGCCTCGGGATCGACCTGCTCGCCACCGAGACCGCGCTCGGCAGCGCCCTGATCGCGACCGGCCAGCCGGAGATCGCCCTGGTGCGGCTGTCCATGACGGCGTGGCGATTCCACCACGGCTTCCGGACCGACGCCGATTCACCCCTGCGGCGGTCGTGCCTCGCGGTGACCACGCCGACCCTGGCCTCGGACGGCTCCGATCTCGCCGCAGTCTTCGCGACGCTCGCCCATATCCGCCAGGACACAACGGACCTCGATGACGCCATCGACGGCGCCTTTCCGGGGGCGCGCCTGATCATTCCGGAACCGGGGCGGGAGGCGAGCTTCGGCGTGACCTTCCCCGACTTCGCAAAGCGGATCTTCGACGCCTCGGAGTTGTCGGACGGAACCTTGCGCTTCCTCGCCCTGGCCGGTGCCCTGCTCGGCTACCGGCTGCCGCCGTTCATCGCCCTGAACGAGCCGGAGACCAGCTTGCATCCCGACCTGATGGAGCCGCTGGCCCGGCTGATCGCCCGGGCGGCGGAACGGACGCAGGTCTGGCTGGTCACCCATTCCGATCGCCTGGCTGATGCCATCGCGGCCTCCAGCGGTCCGCGTCCGCGGACCGTCCTCAAGCGCGACGGCGAGACCTGGATCGAGGGGCTGAGGCTCTCGGGTACGTTCGTCGAATCCGCCGAGGATTGATCCCGACGCTGGCCGAGCGGCGAAGCGGGGCCGACGGCTCCTAATCCTTGTCGAGGGTCAGGTCCGGCGCCTCGGGGTTCTTCATGCCGACGACATGGTAGCCGGCATCCACGTGCAGGATCTCGCCGGTCATGCCGGCGGCCATGTCGGAGACCAGATAGGCGGCGGTCTCACCGACCTCGCCGATGGTCACGGTCCGCCGGAGCGGGGCGTTGTACTCGTTCCACTTCAGGATGTAGCGGAAGTCGCCGATTCCCGAGGCCGCGAGCGTCTTGATCGGGCCCGCCGAGATCGCGTTGACCCGAATGTTCTTCGGGCCGAGATCGGCCGCTAGATACCGGACCGAGGCCTCGAGCGCCGCCTTGGCGACGCCCATGACGTTGTAGTGCGGCATCCATTTCTCGGCGCCGTAATAGGTCAGCGTCACGAGCGAGCCGCCCGGGCGCATGATCTTCTCGGCCCGTTGCGCCACCGCGGTGAAGGAGTAACACGAGACCAGGAGCGACTTGGTGAAGTTGTCTTCCGAGGTCTCGATGTAGCGGCCGGTCAGCTCGTCCTTGTCGGAGAAGGCGATGCAGTGGACCACGAAGTCGATGCCGTCGGGAAAGACCCTGGCCGCCTCCGCGAAGACGGCGTCGATCGTGGACGAATCGGTCACGTCGCAATGGCCGATGACGTGGGCGTCAAGTTCCTTGGCGAGCGGCTCGACCCGCTTGCGCAGGGCGTCGCCCTGATATGTGAAGGCGAGCTCGGCGCCGTGGGCGCGGGCGCTGCGGGCGATACCCCAGGCGATCGAGCGGTTGTTGGCGACCCCGAGGACGATGCCCCGCTTGCCCGCCAGAAGGCCCTGCCCGTGTTCCGCCATGATCGATCCCGAAGCCTCGCGGCACCTCGCGGCGCCCGGGCGCCTCCTTAGCGGAGGCGGCCCGGAGACGGAAGTCCGGGCTGCCTCCGTGCACTTTCAGGCCGGCGCCACTTTCTCAGGTCGCCTCGCTCAGGCCGCCTTGCTCAGGCCGCCTTGGCGGCACGGCGGCCGCGGGCGAACTCCATCAGGGCCGCGTCCTCATCCCGCGGCAGGACGATCGCTGTCGTGGCGAACAGGTCACCCTGCGTCCCGTCCTTCTTCGGCAGACCCTTGCCGCGCAGACGGAAGGTGCGGCCGGAACTGGTCATCGCCGGAATCTTCATCTCGACGGCGCCGGTGAGCGTCGGCACGCGGATCGTTCCCCCGAGAACGGCGTCCTCCAGCGGCACCTCGACGGTGGTCCGCAGATCGGCGCCCTCGACCGTGAAACCGGGATGGGGCCGAAGCTTGATGGTCAGCAGCGCATCGCCCGCTTCGCCGCGCGGGCCGCCGCTCTGGCCGAGGCCGCGGAGCCGGATGGTCTGGCCATCGACCACGCCGCGCGGGATGACGACGTCGACCTCGCGTCCGGTGGGCAGATACAGGCGCAGCTTCTCCTCGCTGGCAACCTGCTCCAGCGTCACCGACAGCTCGGCGGCCACGTCGTCGCCCTTGGCGGCCTGCCGCGCGCCGGGGCCGGCTCCGCCCGCACGGAACGCTTCGCCGAAAATGTGCGAGAAGATATCCTCGCCCATCCCGCCACCCATGCCACCCTGCCGGCCGCGGGCCATGTTCTCGAAATCGAACCCGCCCCCCCGGCCACCCCCGAAGCCCTCGAAGCCGGTCGCGCGCGGCTTGCCCTCGGCGTCGATCTCGCCGCGGTCGAACTGCTTGCGCTTCTCGGCGTCGCCCAGGATTTCGTAGGCGGAATTCGCCTCGGCGAACCGGTCCTTCGCCTTCACGTCGTTCTTGTTGCGGTCGGGGTGGAAGTCCTTGGCGAGCTTGCGATAGGCCTTCTTGATCTCGGCCTCGCTCGCCCCCTTGGCCACGCCCAGCACGTCATAGGGATTGCGCATGGAACTCTTGGCTGTGCGGTGTGGGGTCTCGACCCCGATGTGGGAAGGATGTTGCATCCCTGCAACGGTCCTACTGCCGAAAGTCTGCGGGTTCGAGCGTGGCGTCAAGCGGCGGCTCTCGCCCCCTCGGGCGGCGGAGCATACTTGTGCCGTCGGCCGGTTGCGCGCTCCCCGCGCCGCCCGTCGCCGACCTTGAACCGTGACAGACCGGAGACCCGATGCAATACGCCTGCGATCACGTCCATCTGCGCAGCCGCGACGCCGTCAAGGCCGGGGCGTTCTACGTTGAGATTTTCGGAGCTCGAGAGGTGAAGCGCGTCGGCGACGACCCGGTGCAGCGCGTCGTCCTGGATCTTGGCGGGCTCACCGTGTTCATCGAGCAGGCGCCGGCCGAGACGACGCCCGCGGCACCGGCTCCCTGCCTAGGCCTCGAGCATATCGGATTGCGGGTCGCCGATATCGAGGCAGCGATGGCCGATCTCACCGCCCGGGGTGTGCCGGTCCGAACCGGCATAACCCAGCGCGCCCCCGACCTCCGGATCGCCTTCCTGGAAGGTCCGGACGGCACGCTGATCGAGATCCTGGAGCGCAAGGCCGCCTGATTCGCGGGTTCGCCCACCGTGCGCGACGATCACCCCGGCGTTGCCGCGCCCGATCTACGGGAGTGACGTGGTGATGGCATCTGTCCCGGGGCTTGCCGCACCGGTCTGCATGCCGGTCATCGACTGAACGGAAACGACCCCGCCGCTGGGCGGGTCGGGCTACTCGGCGGGGGCCGCAATTCGTGCGGTCCGGTCGAAATTCTCCGTTCCGTACACGCCACCGAGGACGGCCTCGCAATGCAGCCGCACACGGGCATGGCACTCGCAGGCGGCCGCCGAGACCGCACGCCGGTCGAGGATGGTGATCCGCCCGCGGCCAACTAGAATGAGCCCCTGGTCCTGAAGCATACGCAGGATCCGCGTCAGATAGGTGCGCTGGACGCCGAGCATCGAGGCCAGCAGTTCGTGTGTGATCGGCAGCGTGTCGTCCTGAATCCGATCCTGGAGCGTCATGAGCCAGCGGAGACAGCGTTGCTCGATGGGGTGCAAGGCGTTGCAGGCAGCGGTCTGAAGCAGTTGAGCCAGCAGGCAATCGGCGTAGCGCGCGAGAAGGTCTCGCAGCGAGGCGGACCGTCGGACGGCCTCTTGGAGCCGTTCCACCTCGAGGCGCAGCATTCGCCCGCCCATATGCACCAGCGCGTTGGCGGATGCCGGCAAGCGCCCCTGACTCACGATTCCGCCGACGGCGCCCTCATGTCCGATGGTGGCGGTCTCGGCAGTCCGCCCGTCTCGCGTGACGACGACCAGCGCCACAACGGCATGGTTGCAGGGGAACGTGATGTGCGTGACGTCCTCGCCCGCCTCGAAGATCGTCTCGCCCTTGGCGTGGGCAATCGGCTCCAGATCAGGGGCGATCAGCGCGCGGTCTGAGGGGGGAAGCGCATCGAGAAGCAGGTTGCCCGTAGGGAGGGCAATGTCGATTGGCATCGCGAACGGAGGAGTGCGGGACAGGAGGCCTCCGACAGGCTCCTCACGGACCCGCCCGCCGGCGGCCGGACCCGACACGCATACTGCGTGACCGGCACCCCTGAACTAACCTAGGTTGCTTTCCATGACACACTTCTACTTATCGGTGCAGAGCCCCTGCTCCGAGAGCCGCTTGTGCTCGCGTGGATCGCAGTCCGTCGACAGGAAGGATGCCCAGTCAGAAGGTGTGCCGTAAAACGCGTTGCGGTCGACATCACCCCTCACGCCCGGTACGCGGCCTGTAGATGTGAACTGCCAGAGCATCCACTTACGGTTGACGAATCGCTGCTCCGGCTCGGCGGCCGTCGAGCGCAACCAGTGCGGGTAGTCCGGCAATTCGCCTTCCAGAACGTCCTTATGGAAGGTGATGTCGGTGTAGATGATCGGGCGCTTGCCGGTGTAGCGCTCCATCTCCTCCAGCATCTCGGCGACCATCGCCAGGGCCTGCGCCTTCGGCAGCTTCTTCGGGCAGGTCTGCGAGTGCCCGTTCCACTCGACGTCGAGCACCGGCGGGAGCGCGCTCGGATCGTTGGGGACGTTCCTCTTGAACCAGTCCATTTGCTCCTTGGCGGAGCGGCACCAGAAGACGAAGTGGTAGGCCCCCCGAGGGACGCCCGCCCGCGCCGCACCGTCCCAGTTGGTCCGGAAGCGCTCGTCGACGTGGTCGCCGCCCTCCGTCGCCTTGATGAAGGCGAACTGGGTGCCGGCCGCCCGAACCGAGGCCCAGTCGACGTTGCCCTGCCATTTGGAGATGTCGATGCCCTGGATCGGGTGAAGCTTGGCCTTGGCCACGCCGGGATGCGGCTTCGCGTCCCCCTTGGTCGGGTAGAAGTCGGAATTCGAGGCACAGGCCGCGAGACCCGCCAGGGTCGCCGCCGCGGCGAACCGCGCGGCGAGTCGCCGCGCGGCGCCCAAGCGGCTGCTCAGGCCCCGGCCCAGATCCTCGGAAAGCGATCGCGAAAGCATGGAGATCCGCGTCATCAGTGCTCAGCCCGCCACCGAAAGAGCGCCACAGACAGGCGTATTCGATGGCCCCGGCGCGGTTAACGGAGCTTTGCGATCATTGCGGCGGAATTCCGAGATGCGTTGCGCTGCCGCGACATACGCGGGGCATCCCCGGCTGTTGCACAGGATGACATCCGGCTAAGTGCCGGTCCCGAAACATAAGTCTGGTCACACCGCCGTGAGCAAGCAACTGTTTACCATAGGCTATGAAGGCCTCGATTCGGAGCGGCTCGGCAGCGTGCTGCGGGCAGCCGGAATCGCCACACTCGCCGATGTCCGAGCGGTCGCGAATTCGCGCAAGCGTGATTTCTCGAAAGGGGCGCTCAGCGCCTCCCTCCAGGAGGCGGGCCTCGGCTACGCGCACCTGCGCAGCCTGGGAACGCCGAAATCCGGGCGGCAGGCGGCAAGAGCCGGTGACGCGGCGCTGATGCGGCAGATCTACTGCGAGGAGGTACTCGACACGGCCGACGGACAGGCGGCGCTCGACGACCTGGCCCGGATGGCCGAAGCCGCGCCGATCTGCCTGCTCTGTTTCGAGCGGGATCCGGCCCTTTGCCACCGGCGCGTGCTGGCGGAACGCCTCGCGACCAGAGGCTTCACCGTCAGCGATCTCTATGGCTGAACAGGCCGGCTCACGCGCCGAGCAACGGTTGCATGCGCGCACTCAGCGCCCCGGCGAGCCGCCGGACCGGGTGGAGCGCGGCGCTCAGACGCTTCGAAGACGCCCGACCCGGCGGCCGGGGCCGCCGGCGGTCCGGATCGGCCACGGGTTCGACCGGCATGTAGAGTGCGTCGAAGAAGGAGAGTTCCAAGAGCGTCGCGCCGTCATCGTCGCCAATCACCATGGTGGCGTCCAGAAGGCGCGGATCGCCGCCGTGCTGGCGCATCAGGCGCTGGACGATCGTGCGCGCGACCGATCGGGCGGCATCGATGTCGTCGACCGACTGGGCCGCCGACGCCGGCAGCGAGGTGCCGCCGAGGCGGATGGTGAAGTGGGCGCGGATCATGAAGCGCTTCTCGTAAGTCGGCTGCGTGCGTCAGGCGGCCTGGGCGTCGTCGACGGATTCCACCTTCTCGGCGACCGATTTCGGATCGAACGCATCGGCCAGCAGGGTGAGGCGTCGCGCCATGTCCCGCACCTCGTTCAGCGCGATCGACTTCTGGCCCTCCTTCACCGCGCGCGTGATGTCGCTGACCTGCGTGGTGGCGATCCGCTTCAGTTCGTCGGCGAGTTGCTGGCTGGTCATCATCGCATCCGGACCCGGGATCGGTGGGAGCGGCGACCGTGGAGCGCCCGCGCTTACCAAGGGGTTTCGCCGGCCCGGAACACCTGTGGACAAGGTGGGGACTCGCGCCGGATCAGTCCTGGAGGTGTCGCGCGGCGATGATCGAGGCGGCCGTGCGATTCTCGACGCCGAGCTTGGCGTAGATGCCCTCGAGGTGCTTCGTCACCGTCCGATGGCTGAGACCCAGGATCTCGCCGATATCGCGGCTCGACTTGCCCCGGGACAGCCAGAGGAGAACCTCGGCCTCACGGCCGGTGACGGGGAGCTTCGCGCGCAGCCGCTCGATTCCGGAGGCCGGCTCCTCCCGGGACAGGCGGAGCAGGATCTCGTCCGGGGTGCCTCCGATGAAGCTCAAGGCGTAGGCCGTGCCGTCGGGATCGGTCAGGGTCAGGGCTGTGCCGACGGCCCCGGCCAGATGCGCGCCCAACCAGTCGCGGGCGCGCGCCGGCAATTCGAGAGTGCCCGAGTGATGCGCGCCAAGGCCGCTCAGAAGCCGGCCGGCCTGTGGCGTCGACCACAGCACCCGCCCCTGCGCCGAGACCGCGAACAGGGTCCGGCCGGCGGTGTCGAGGGCGGCCCGCGCACTCTGCGCGGCGCGGGCGCTCGCGAGATGCACGCGGATCCGGGCCAGGATCTCGTCGGGGGCGATCGGCTTGGTGACGTAGTCGATCCCGCCGGCGGAGAGGCCCTTCACGATGTGCTCGGTCTCGCTGAGCCCGGTCATGAAGATCACCGGCACGCCGGCGAGCTGCGGCTTGGCCTTGAGCCGGCGGCAGGTCTCAAATCCGTCGAGGCCCGGCATCACCGCGTCGAGCAGGATCACGTCGGGCGTGATCTCGTCCACCAGGGCCAGGGCAAGATCGCCGCCAACCGCGACCAGTACGGTCGCGCCGGAGCGCTCGATCGCCTCGGTGAGGAAGCTCAGCGTGTCGGGCGAATCGTCGACCACCAGCACGAGATCCCGCTGCGACTGGACGGGCGGCGCCTCAGCCATGGCGCGCGAACTCCTGCAGGACCGAGAGATAGCGGCGCAGGTCGTATCCCTCGACCAGCCCGCGCATCCGGGCGACGAACGCGGGCGGCACGGTCGTGTCAGCCTCCATCTGGATCAGCTTGGCCTCGATGGCCCGGATATGCCCGATCCGGCCGAGCCGCAGGAGCTCGCCGATATGCTCGGGACCGGGCCCGGGGATGTCGGCGGCCGCCGGCGCAGGCGCGTGCCGGGGCGCGCCGCCAGTCTCGGTCCATTCGAGATGCAGGAGCTTGCCGATCCGCTCCAGGACGTCGCGCAGGTCGAAGGGCTTCGCGAAGATCGCGTCGTGGGGGGCGTCGTCGCCGCGAGTCGGGCTGATCTCGTGGACATTGGCGGACATCATGGCGATCGGGCCGGCATGCCCGGCCTGCCGCAAGGCCGCCGCCGCAGCCCAGCCGCTCATCCCGGGCATCGCGATATCGAGGAGGATCAGGTCGACGCCGCCCTGCGCGACCATCGCGAGGCACTCGGCTCCCGACCCGGCCTCGCGCACGGAGATGCCCTGCGGCTCCAGGATCGCCCGCATCAGGGCACGGTGGGCGCTGTCGTCGTCGGCCACCAGGACGGTGCGGCGCGCGCCCGCATAGACCCGCTCCGGGGCCGCCACCGGCGCGGGCGCCGTGATCGGCGCCGGCTGGGCCACGGAGGCCAGCATCAGGCGTAGCCGCGCCTGCGTGCCGCCGCCCGGAGCGGCCGTCACGGTAATCTCGCCGCCAAGCAGCTGCGCCAGCAGGTTGGCGATGGTCAGACCGAGCCCCGTCCCCGGGGTGCTGCGGGCGGCGGGAGTCGAGCCGCGCTCGAACGGCTCGAAGATCCGCGCCAGATCCGCATCCGGGATACCCGGGCCGGTATCGCGGATCGTGAACACCGCGATCTGGCTCCGGTAGCTCAGGTCCAGCGACACGGTTCCGGATTCCGTGAACTTGATGGCGTTCGACAGCAGGTTGAGCAGCACCTGACGCAGGCGCTTCTCGTCGGTGGCGACCACCGCGGGCAGGATCTCGGGCCTTGAGAACCGGAACTCAAGTCCGGCCTCTCGGGCCTGGAGCCGCACCATGTCGACCAGCTGGTCGAGGAAGTCGGTCAGCCGGATTTCGTCGCGGTGAATCTGGAGGCGCCCGGCCTCCATGCGCGAGATGTCGAGGAGCCCGTCGATCAGGCCGGACAGGTGCTGGGCGCTGCGCCGGATCACCCGCAGGCCGTTGACGCGATGCGCCGGGATCGCGGGATCGGATTCGAGGAGCTGGGCGTAGCCGAGCACGGTGGAGAGCGGCGTGCGCAGCTCGTGGCTGATGCCCACCACATAGCGGCTCTTGGCCTGGTTGGCGGCCTCGGCCCGTTCTTTGGCCTCCTGCAGCTTGGCATCGGTGATCTTATGGGCCGCGATTTCGGCTTGGTAGAGGGCGGTCTGGCGCATCGTCTCGGCCTGGGCGACGCGCCGGCTCTCCTGGGCGAGCACGAACAGCCACGCCACGACGCCGAGGATCACCACCAAGGTGAAGAACACGCTGGTGAGCGCGGTGCGCAGGAATTCGCGGTTTTCCGGATGTCCGATCGTCGCGCCCGCATGCACGATGCCTAGGATCAGGCCGATCACCGCGCAGAGCGTCAGCATCACCGCGAGGTAGCGGCCGAGCGGCGCGCCGATCCAGGCGGCAGTGCGGCCCGGAAGGATCCGAGCCACGGCGGCCTGCGCCTGCACCTCCAGACGGCCATGGGGCTTGCACAGGTCGCCGCAGCGAGCGTCGAGCGAGCAGCAGAGGGAGCAGATCGGCGCATCGTAGGCCGGGCAATGGGCCATGTCCTCGCCCTCGAAGGGCAGCTCGCAAACCCGGCAGACCACCTCGGCCGAACCCCAATCCAGCTTCGGGGTCCGGGCGAGATACCAGCGCCCGGCGGTGGCCCAGGCGATCGCCGGGGCGGCGCAGAACGCGATCGCCAGGGTCAGCAGCGGCGCGAAGGGCTGCGGGGTCGCGCCAAGCCAGCCGACATAGGCCGCGCCCCCGGCCGCGAGGGCCAGCGCCATCGCGCCAGTGCCGACCGGGTTCACGGCGTAGAGATGGGCGCGCTTGAACTCGATGCCCGGCGGCGAGAGGCCCAGCGGCTTGTTGATGGCGAGATCCGCCGCGAGCGCCCCGACCCAGGCCGAGACCACGGAGGCGTAGAGCGGCAGGGTACTCTCGATGGTCTTGTCGATGCCGAGCTCCATCAGGAGCACCGCGATGGCGACGTTGAACACCAGCCAGACCACCCGTCCCGGATGACTGTGGGTCAGCCGCGAGAAGAAGTTCGACCACGCGATCGAGCCGGCATAGGCGTTGGTGAGGTTGATCTTGAGCTGCGAAACGAGGACGAACAGCCCGGTGAGCAGCAAGGCCGCCCGGCTTCCCTCCCCCGTGAGGTAGCCGAACGCCACCGCGTACATGCGGGTCGGCTCGGCGGCGTGCTCGGGCGGCACACCGTGCCCGAGCGCCAGCACCGTGAGGGCGGCGCCGAGCAGGATCTTGAGCATCCCGGGCAGGATCCAGCCGGCGCCCCCCGACAGGACGGCGAGCCACCAGCGGCGGTCGCGCGGCCCCGAAGGCTCCGGCACGAAGCGCAGGAAGTCGACCTGCTCGCCCACCTGGGCCAGCAGCGCCAGGAGGACGCCCGTGGCGAGCCCGAACCGGGCGAGATCGAAGCCCGCCCCGCCGCCGTCGAGGCCGGGGAAGTTAGTGAGCGCCCGCAGCGGTCCCGCACCCTGTGCCGCCACGAAGATCAACGGCAGCAGACTCAAGGCGATCCAGATCGGCTGCGTCCAGATCTGGAACCGGCTGATCAGGCGGATCCCGTAGATGACGAGGGGAATCACCGCCCCGGCACAGAGCAGATAGCCGATCCCGAGCGGCAGCCCGAAGCAGAGCTGCAGCGCCAGCGCCATGATCGCCGCCTCGATGGCGAAGAACAGGAAGGTGAAGCTCGCGTAGATCAGCGACGTCACGGTCGAGCCGAGATAGCCGAAGCCGGCGCCGCGGGTCAGGAGGTCCATGTCGACCCCGTACCGGGCGGCGTAGACGGTGATCGGAGCCGCAGTGGCGAAGATGATCAGGCCGACGACCAGCACGGCCGCCGCCGTGTTCGGAAACCCCGCGGTGAGCGCCAGCGTGCCGCCGATCGCTTCCAGGGCCAGGAACGAGATCGAGCCGAGGGCGGTCTGCGCCACCTCGAGGCTTGACCAGCGCCGCGCCTTCTTGGCGGTGAAGCGGAGGGCGTAATCCTCCAGCGTCTCGTCGGCGACGAAGCGGTTGTAGTCCCGGCGGATGGGAATGATGCGCTGCGGACCGCTCATCGGGCTTCGGACGGAAAGATCCGGCCGCCGCGCCCGGTCGGACGCGCGCACGGGCGGCCGCGCGACGCGCGCGCAAGACCGGGCACCGGAGCGGTGCTCTCGCTACTCGCGCCCCCGGTCACCCCGACCTCAAAGCATTGCGCCGCCATGGTGCAGCGCATGCAAGACCACGGCCATACGCAAAATCGCGTATAGGCGGCACCGCGAACCAGGACCTAGCCTGCGCTCGTCGATCCGGGCCGCCTCTCAAGGCCCGGACGCGAACAGGGTCAGGCACATGGCAGACGACACCGAGACCGGCGCCGATCACGGCTTGCGCTCCCCGCTGCGGCGCAGACTGCTCATGGGGCTGGCCGGCGCCCCGGCGCTGGCACTGATGCCGCGGACCGCCTGGGCCGCGCCGCCGACCGCTTCAGTCAACACCACCGGTCTCGCTGTGACCGACACCGAGGTGACAGTCGGCATCCTGCACTCGATCACCGGCACCATGGCGATCTCCGAGACGGGTGCGCAGGAGGCGGAAAAACTTGCGATCGCCCAGATCAACGAGGCCGGCGGCGTGCTCGGCCGCAAGATCAAGATCATCCAGGAGGACGGCGCCTCCGACTGGCCGACCTTCGCCGAGAAGGCCAAGAAGCTGCTCGTCAACGACCATTGCGCCGCCGTGATGGGCTGCTGGACCTCAGCCTCGCGCAAGGCGGTGCTGCCGGTCTTCGAGCAGTACAACGGCCTGCTCTACTACCCGACCTTCTACGAGGGCCTGGAGCAGTCGAAGAACGTCTTCTACACCGGCCAGGAGGCCACGCAGCAGATCCTCGCCGGCCTCGACTGGGTCCACAAGGAGAAGGGCGGCGACAGCTTCTACTTCATCGGCTCCGACTATATCTGGCCGCGAACCTCCAACAAGATCGCCCGCAAGCACGTCGAGAACGTGCTCAAGGGGAAGGTGGTCGGCGAGGAGTACTTCCCCCTCGGCCACACGCAGTTCAATTCGGTCATCAACAAGATCAAGCTCACCAAGCCCAAGGTGATCTTCGCCGACGTGGTCGGCGGCTCGAACGTGGCGTTCTACAAGCAGCTCAAGGCGGCGGGCATCGACCTGTCGAAACAGGTGCTGATGACCATCTCGGTCACCGAGGACGAGATCGACGGAATCGGCGGCGAGAACATCGCCGGGGCCTACGCCTGCATGAAGTACTTCGAGTCGATCCAGAACGAGAACAACAAGGCGTTCGTCGCCGCGTTCAAGAAGATGTGGGGCGAGAAGACGGTCATCGGCGACGTGACGCAGGCGGCCTATCTCGGCCCGTTCCTGTGGAAGATGGCCTGCGAGAAGGCCGGCTCGTTCGACGTCGACAAGGTCGTGGCGGCCTCGCCGGGTCTCGAGTTCAAGGGCGCGCCGGAAGGCTATGTGAAGATCGACGAGAACCATCACCTCTGGTCGAAGACCCGGGTCGGCAAGGCGAAGCCGGATGGCCAGTTCGAGATCGTCTACACCAGCCCGGAGCTGATCAAGCCGGATCCGTTCCCGAAGGGCTACCAGTAAGCGCACGGTTCTCCCCTCCCTCCTCTGCGGGGGAGGGTGGCCCGCGAAGGGGGACGGAGAGGGGAGCGACGGTGCAGAAGAAGGCTTTGGCCTTCAAGCCGCTCGCGCCCCTTTCTGAACCCGGGTTCCCCTCTCCCGACCCCTGCTGACGCAGGGGCCACCCTGCCCTGCGGAGGGGGAGAGCGGCGCGGGCTTCAGTCACGCACTCACTCTCGCGGAAGACCGAAACCATGCTCGGCGACTACTCCCTCGGCGACCTCGGCGCGATCTTCGCCATGCAGGGCTTCGCCGGCCTGATCCTGTTTTCCGTCTACCTGCTGATGGCGCTCGGGCTCGCGATCATCTTCGGCCAGATGGGCGTGATCAACATGGCCCACGGGGAGTTCATGATCCTCGGCGCCTACGTCACCTATCTCTGCTCGACCTTCTTCCAATCCTACCTGCCGGCGCTCTTCCCGATCTACTTCTTCATCGCGATGGGCCTGGCGTTCCTCGCCTCCGGGGCACTGGGCATGCTGGTGGAATGGGGCCTGATCCGGTTCCTCTACAAGCGCCCGCTCGACACCCTGCTGGCCACCTGGGGCCTGTCGCTGATCCTCCAGCAGGCCTACCGGTCGATCTTCGGCGCCCGCGAGGTCGGCGTCGAGCTTCCGTCCTGGCTGATCGGATCGGTGCAGGTCACCGACACGATCGAGATCCCGATCAACGGCCTGTTCGTCATGGCCGTGACCATCCTGATCACCGTCAGCGTCGCGCTGCTGGTCTTCCGCTCGCGCTTCGGCCAGCAGGTCCGCGCCGTGATGTCGAACCGCGCCATGGCGGGCGCGGTGGGCATCGATACCGAGAAGGTCGACCGCTACACGTTCGGCCTCGGCTGCGGCATCGCCGGCATCGCCGGCTCGGCCTTCACGATGATCGGATCCACCGGACCGACCTCGGGCCAGCTCTACATCGTCGACACCTTCCTGATCGTCGTGTTCGGCGGCGCCGCGAGCCTCTTGGGCACCATCGCGTCGGCCTTCTCGATCTCCCAGACGCAATCGACCCTGGAGTTCTTCCTCTCCGGCTCGATGGCCAAGGTGATCACTCTGCTCGCGGTGGTCGGCATCCTGATGCTGAGGCCCCAGGGCCTCTTCACCCTCAAGGTCCGGCGCTGAGGATGTTTTCCCGATGACGAACCCGGTCCAGACCCTTACCAAGTCGGTCACCGTCAACGACAACCCGTTCATGAAGCCGGTGGAGTGGCTGAGCCTTCTGCTGCTCGCCGGGGTGATCCTGGTCGTCCTGCCGCTGATGCTCGACGGCTTCCGCCTGAACCTCGTCGGCAAGTACCTCACCTACGCGTTCGTGGCCCTCGGGCTGGTGATCTGCTGGGGCTACGCGGGCATCCTCTCGCTCGGCCAGGGCGTCTTCTTCGGCCTCGGCGGCTACTGCATGGCGATGTACTTGAAGCTCGAGGCTTCGAGCATCGAGAACACGAAGATCCAGTCCACGCCCGGCATCCCGGACTTCATGGACTGGAACCAGATCACCGCCCTCCCCTGGTTCTGGCAGCCGTTCAAGAGCCTGCCGCTGACGCTGATCCTGGCGGTGGCGGTCCCGGTCCTGTTCGCGATGCTGATCTCCTTCGCGATGTTCAAGCGCCGGGTCGGCGGCACCTACTTCGCCATCATCACCCAGGCGATCGCCGCGATCCTGACCATCCTGATCGTCGGCCAGCAGGGCTATACCGGCGGCATCAACGGCATCACCGACCTGCGCACCCTCCACGGCTGGGACATCCGCACCGACCACGCGAAGGTCATCCTGTACTTCGTCAACGGCGGCCTGCTGATCGCCTGCATCCTGGCCGCGCAATACGTGAAGAAGTCGAAGCTCGGCCGCATCCTCGTCGCCATGCGCGACAAGGAGGACCGGGTCCGCTTCTCCGGCTACTCGGTGGCGGGCTTCAAGGTCTTCGCCTTCTGCTTCGCCGCCGGGCTGGCGGCGATCGGCGGCGCGATGTTCACCCTGCAGGTCGGCTTCATGTCGCCCTCCTTCGTGGGCATCGTCCCGTCGATCGAGATGGTGATCTACGCCGCGGTCGGCGGGCGCCTGTCCCTGTTCGGCGCGGTCTGGGGAACGCTCTTGGTCAACTGGGCCAAGACCAGCTTCTCCGAGAGCTTCCCGGACCTCTGGCTGTTCGGTCTCGGCGCCCTGTTCATCGCGGTGGTGCTGGCCTTCCCGAACGGTCTCGCCGGCATCTGGCGCGAACACATCGAGCCCCGCCTCACCCGCCGGGTGAAGGGGCTGCGCGCCCCGCCGCCCGCGATCGTCCCGCCCCACGGCACCCCGGCCGAGTGAGCCCCTTCATGAACGCCGCGATCCTCTCCTCCCCCGTGGTCGGCGCCGAGGCGGCCCCGCCCGACTACCTCCTCGCCGTCGAGGCGCTCACCGTCTCGTTCGACGGGTTCAAGGCGGTGAACGACGTGTCGTTCTACGTCGATCCGGACGAGATCCGGGTGATCATCGGGCCGAACGGCGCCGGCAAGACCACGGTCCTCGACCTGATCTGCGGGCGCACCAAGGCCAGCGCCGGCTCGATCAAGTACAAGGGCCAGGAGCTGACCAAGCTCTCCGAGAGCGCCATCGTGCAGGCCGGCGTCGGCCGCAAGTTCCAGACGCCGTCGATCTACGACGATCTGACGGTGTTCGAGAACCTCGAGATCTCGTTCCCCCGCGGCCGCTCCGTCTTCGGCGCCCTCACGTTCAAGCGGGACGCGGAGGTTCGCGACCGCATCCACGCCATCGCCGAGACGATCTTCCTGAAGGACCAGCTCAAGGAGCGGGCCGAATTCCTGAGCCACGGCCAGAAGCAGTGGCTGGAGATCGGGATGCTGCTGATCCAGGACCCGGAGCTGCTGATGCTCGACGAGCCGGTGGCCGGGATGAGCGTCGGCGAGCGGATCAAGACCGCCGAGCTGCTCAACCAGATCATCAAGGGCCGCTCGGTGCTGGTGATCGAGCACGACATGAAGTTCGTCGAGGACATCGCCCACCGGGTGACGGTGCTGCACCAGGGCAAGGTGCTCTCCGAAGGATCGATGGACCGGGTCAAGAACGACCCGAAGGTCATCGAAGTTTACTTGGGACATTGACGATGGCGTCGCTCCAGCCCGCGCATCCGCCCCTGGTCCAGGCGCCCCCGCTCGTCACAATCCCGTCCCCGACGCCAGCGCTCGCCGTCGAGGACCTGCACGCCGCCTACGGCCAGAGCGAGGTCCTGCACGGGCTCACCTTCTCGGTGGCCCCGGGCGAGATCGTCGCCGTGATGGGCCGCAACGGCATGGGCAAGACCACCCTGATGAAGACCCTGATGGGCCTCGTCCCGGTCAAGGCCGGGTCGATCCAGGTCGAGGGCGCGGACGTCGCCGGGCTCAAGAGCCACGCCCGGGTCGCCAAGGGCCTCGCCTACGTGCCGCAGGGCCGGATGATCTTCTCGACCATGACGGTCCAGGAGAACATCGAGACCGGCCTCACGGTCACCGGCACCCGCAAGGTGCCGCAGGACCTCTACGACATGTTCCCGGTGCTCCTGGAGATGAAGGGACGGCGCGGCGGCAACCTCTCGGGCGGGCAGCAGCAGCAGCTCGCCATCGCCCGGGCGCTGGCGAGTCGGCCAAAGGTCCTGCTCCTCGACGAGCCCACCGAGGGCATCCAGCCCTCGATCATCCGCGAGATGGGCCGGACCCTGAAGAAGATCCGCGACCAGCGCGGCCTTTCCATCGTGGTGTCCGAGCAGGTCCTGAGCTTCGCCCTCGACGTGGCCGACCGGGTGATCGTGATGGAGAACGGCGCCATCGTCCACGAGGCCCGGCGTGACGGGATCGACGAGGCCGCCGTCGCCCGGTTCCTGTCGGTCTAGGGGCGCAGCATGGCCGATCACGCCATCTTCGAACTCGGCGACTTCGTGCTCCAGTGCGGCAAGACGCTGCGCGCGGCCAAGCTCGCCTTCAAGACCTTCGGGACGTTGAGCCCCGCCAGGGACAACGCCATCGTCTACCCGACCTGGTACTCGGGCCAGCACACCGAGAACGAGTGGCTGATCGGCCCCGGCAAGGCGCTCGACCCGGACAAGTACTTCATCATCATCCCGAACATGTTCGGCAACGGGCTCTCGTCCTCGCCGAGCAACACGCCCGCGCCCTGGAACGGGCCGCGTTTCCCCAACGTCACCGCCTACGACAACGTCCGCGCCCAGCACCGCCTCGTCACCGAGCATTTCGGCATCGAGAAACTCGTGCTCGTCACCGGCTGGTCGATGGGCGCGCTCCAGACCTACCACTGGGCATCGATGTACCCCGACATGGTGCCGAAGATCCTGCCGTTTCAGGGTTCGGCCAAGTGCTCGCGGCACAATTACGTCTTTTTGGAAGGCGCCAAGGCGGCGCTCCAGGCCGACGCCGCCTGGGCGGAGGGCTGGTACACGCACCCGCCGACAAGGGGCCTGCGCGCCTTCGGCCGGGTCTACGCGGGCTGGGGCCTGTCGCAGACGTTCTACCGGCTCGAGGCCGACATGACCCACATGGGCTACGCCTCGCTGGAGGACTTCCTGATCGGGTTCTGGGAAGGCCTGTTCTACGAGCGCGACGCCAACAACCTGCTCGCCATGCTGTGGACGTGGCAGCACGGCGACATCAGCGCCAACGACACCTTCAAGGGCGACTTCAAGGCCGCGCTCGGCGCCATCCGCGCCAGGGCGATCCTGATGCCCGCCTCGACCGACCTATATTTCCCGCCCGAGGACAACGCCATCGAGGCGGCCGCCATGCCGAACGCGGAACTGCGCGTGATCGACACGTGGTGGGGCCATTTCGCGGGCGGGCCCGGCACCAGCCCGGACGACATCAAGGTCCTCGACGACGCTCTGAAGGAGCTGCTCGCGAGCGGGTGAGAGACGCGCAACGGCGCGCGGACGGGGCCTGCCCCGGTTAAGTCAGGGAGCTGGAGACACGAGATGCCCGAGACGCTGATCAAGGTCGATCTCACGCAATCGGCCTACGACAACGACATGGTGCACAACCGCTGGCACCCCGACATCCCGATGGTCGCCTACGTGAAGCCGGGCGCGGACTTCATCGTCGAGACCTACGACTGGACCGGCGGCTTCATCAAGAACAACGATTCCGCCGACGACGTGCGCGACATCGACCTATCGATCGTGCACTTCCTCTCGGGCCCGATCGGCGTCGAGGGCGCCGAGCCCGGCGACCTGCTGGTGGTCGACCTCCTCGACATCGGCGCCAAGCCCGAGAGCCAGTGGGGCTTCAACGGCTTCTTCTCCAAGAAGAACGGCGGCGGCTTCCTGACCGAGCATTTCCCGCAGGCCCAGAAGTCGATCTGGGACTTCGAGGGCATGTTCACCAAGTCCCGCCACGTCCCGGGCGTGCGCTTCCCCGGCCTGATCCACCCCGGCCTGATCGGCTGCCTGCCCGATCCGAAGATGCTGGAGACCTGGAACACCCGCGAGAAGGCGCTCTACGACACCGATCCGGAGCGGGTGCCGGCGCTGGCCACCCTCCCCTTCGGTCCGACCGCCCACATGGGCCGCCTGAAGGGCGAGGCGAAGGACGCCGCCGCCGCTACGGGCGCCCGCACGGTCCCGCCGCGCGAGCACGGCGGCAATTGCGACATCAAGGACCTGTCGCGCGGCTCGAAGATCTACTTCCCGGTCTACGTGCCCGGCGCCGGCCTCTCGATGGGCGACCTGCACTTCAGCCAGGGCGACGGCGAGATCACCTTCTGCGGCGCCATCGAGATGGCCGGCTGGGTGCATCTCAAGGTCGAGCTGATCAAGGACGGCATGGCCAAGTACGGGATCAAGAACCCGATCTTCAAGCCGTCGCCGATCACGCCGAAATACGACGATCACCTGATCTTCGAGGGCATCTCGGTCGACGAGAGCGGCGGCCAGCACTACCTCGACGTTCACATCGCCTACCGGCAGGCCTGCCTGAACGCGATCGAGTACCTGAAGAAGTTCGGCTACTCGGGCGCGCAAGCCTACTCGATCCTCGGCACGGCGCCGGTCCAGGGCCACATCTCGGGCGTCGTCGACATCCCGAACGCCTGCGCGACGCTCTGGATACCGACCAAGATCTTCGAGTTCGACATCAATCCGGGCGCCGACGGACCGACCAAGTTCCTCGACGGCTCGATCCAGATGCCGCTCTCGCCGGATCTCTGATCCTCCGCTCGTCCGGTCTCACCACGGTCGGACCGGACGCGACCTGCCCCCTCTCCCGTACGGGAGAGGGGGCTCGCCTGTCGCCCGACCTGTCGCAAACTTCTCACCGTCTCTGAGGCGCTCCATGCCCGTCTACGACTACGCCTGCGAGGCCTGCGGCCCCTTCACGGTGATGCGGCCGATGGCGGAGTTCCGCGAGCCGCATGCCTGCCCGGATTGCGGCGGCACGAGCCAGCGGGCCTTCCTCACCGCGCCGCGCATCGCCGGCATGGATGCGGGACTGCGGGCCGCCCACGCCACCAACGAGCGCAGCCGCCACGCGCCGCGGCGCTCGGGCAGTCACGGGGCCGGCTGCGGCTGCTGCTCACCCAAGAAGGCGACCGCCGCCCCGGCCGCCGCCAAGAGCTTCCCGAAGGCGCGGCCCTGGATGATCAGCCACTGAGCCGCAAGCAACCGACGGACGATCACGCTCAGAAGGACATCACGCCATGATGCACGGAGACATCTCGTCCAGCCAGGACAGCGTCGGCGTCGCCGTCGTGAACTACAAGATGCCGCGCCTGCACACCCGCGCGGAGGTACTGGAGAACGCCAAGGCGATCGGCAAGATGATCGTCGGCATGAAGACCGGCCTGCCCGGCCTCGACCTCGTGATCTTCCCCGAATACTCGACCCACGGCATCATGTACGACGCCGACGAGATGTACGAGACCGCCTCGACAGTCCCGGGCGCCGAGACCGAGGTCTTCGCCGCCGCCTGCCGGGAGGCCAAGGTCTGGGGCGTGTTCTCGCTCACCGGCGAGCGCCACGAGGAGCACCCGCACAAGGCGCCCTACAACACCCTGATCCTGATGAACGACCAGGGCGAGATCGTCCAGAAGTACCGCAAGATCATGCCCTGGACGCCGATCGAGGGCTGGTATCCGGGCGACCGCACCTACGTGTCGGACGGGCCGAAGGGGTTGAAGATCAGCCTGATCATCTGCGACGACGGCAATTATCCCGAGATCTGGCGCGATTGCGCCATGCGGGGCGCCGAGCTGATCATCCGCTGCCAGGGCTACATGTACCCGGCGAAAGAACAGCAGATCGTCATCTCGAAGGCGATGGCCTTCGCCAACAACGTCTACGTCGCGGTCTCGAACGCCGCCGGGTTCGACGGCGTCTACACCTATTTCGGACACTCGGCGATCATCGGCTTCGACGGCCGAACGCTCGGCGAGTGCGGCGAGGAGGAGATGGGCATCCAGTACGCGGCCCTCTCCAAGTTCCTGATCCGGGATTTCCGCGCCCACGGCCAGTCGGAGAACCACCTCTTCAAGCTCCTGCACCGCGGCTACACCGGCATGATCAACTCGAAGGAGAACCGACAGGGGATGTCGGAATGCCCCTACGACTTCTACCGGCGCTGGATCGAGGATCCCGACGGAACCCGCGATGCCGTCCGGGCCATTACCCGTCAGAGCGTCGGCACGGAGGAATGCCCCATCGAGGGCATCCCCTTCGTGGGCAAGGGCGAGGGTGCCCCCGATCCGGCGCGCTGACCGCCGGTCATTCGGCCAGGAGAACCATGAACACGACTTCCCTCGGCCCCACCGCCTTCCGGGCCCCGGCCGTCCTGCTCTCCGGGCCGGTCGACTACGACATGTACAAGGACTTCCGCCGCCAGCTCGACGCGGCGGGGGACCGCGAGATCGTCGTCGTCGAGCTGACGACGCTCGGCGGCGATCCGGAGGTCGCCCGGATGATGGGCGAGGACATCCGCTTCAACAGCGCCATGGATCCGAACCGGCGGTTCGTGTTCCTCGGCAAGGCGGCGATCTACTCGGCCGGCACGACCTTCATGAGCTTCTTCGCCCGGCCGAACCGCTACCTGACCTGCGGCACGCGGCTGATGATCCATGAGCGCAAGATGAACAAGCAGCTTCACGTCGAGGGGCCGCTCACCACCTGCATCGCCTCCGTCAAGGCGACGCTCAACGAGATCCAGTGCTCGATCGAGATCCAGAACGAGGGCTTCGCGAACCTCGTCGCGGGCTCGGACGTCACCCTCGACGAGGTGCTCGAGAAGGCGCCGTCGAACTGGTATCTCGAGGCCGAGGAGGCGAAGCGGCGCGGCCTGATCGAGGCGGTGATCTGAACCGCATCTTTGCCAACGCCTTGAAGCAATCCAGGGCAGTGCGACGCCGGCGCGCGTGGCGCCGCTGGATCGCTCCGCTCCGCTCGCGAGGACGGCGAGTGCTCACGTCACCGGGTAGTCAGCCCCGAGGCTCGTCTCGCGCCACGCCTCGATCTCGGACAGCGCCCGCTTCAGGCGCGTCGTCACCGCGTCGTAGCCCCAGGCGCCGAGCACGAGGTGGCGCGGCGGATCCGCCGTCTCGGTCACCCGGATCATCGCCTCGCAGGCCCGCACCGGGTCGCCGGCCTGGGTGCCGCTCTTCTCCGACGTCGCCCTGAGGCGCGCGCCGGCGGTCTCGGCGTAGGCGGGGATCGCGTTCGGGGTCTGGACCAGGGAGCGGCCGGCCCAGTCGGTGCGGAACGGTCCCGGCGCGACGCAGGTGACGCGGATGCCGAGCGGCCCGGCCTCGGCAGCGAGCGAGTCCGAGAACCCTTCGACGGCGTGCTTGGTGGCGGCATAGTAGCCGGAGGCCGGGAAGCCCACGAAGCCCGCCACCGAGGTGATGTTGAGGATGTGGCCGGAGCGCTGCGTCCGCATCACCGGCAGCACGGCCCGGGTCAGAGCGAACAGGCCGAACACGTTGGCGTCGAACTGGGCGCGGATCTTGTCCTCCTCGCCCTCCTCGATCGAGGCTTGGTAGCCGTAGCCGGCGTTGTTCACGAGCACGTCGATCCGCCCGAACCGCGCCTGGGCGGCGCGGACGGCCTCGGCGATCTGGCCGGCCGCTGTGACGTCGAGGGCGAGGGCGAGCACCCGGTCCTCGGCGCCCCGCGCGAGGTCGGCGACCTTGGCGCGGTCGCGGGCCGTCACGACGGCGCGCCACCCGCGCCCGATGACGAGCCGCGCGAGCTCCAGGCCGAAGCCGGTGGAGCAGCCGGTGATGAACCAGACCGGATCGCTGTTCTGCGTCATGGGATGTCCTGCGCTCGGGCGGCGGGGTCAGGGCGTCGCGGCCGGCTCCGTCAGGCGATCGACCGAGAGAAGGTAGGCGATCAGCGCCGTCTGCTCCTCCGACGTCACCCCCGAGCCGGCATCCGCCCAGAAGGCGTGCCCCTTGCCGGTAACGCGGGCGATCCGAGCCGTATCCGAGGCGGCGTTGGCGGCGATCACCCGCGCCCGGAGATCCCGGTCGACCAGGGCGCGCAGGCTGTTGGCGGGATCGGGGGCGACACCCTTGTACAGCGTGCCCGGGACGCCGAGCTGCGACTCCGCGTCGGACCCGACAGCCACGCCGGAATCGTGCAGGTACGGCGCCGTCCAAGCAAGGCCCACGAGGTTCGGCACCTTGTAGCCGCCCTCGGTGCCACCCTGGCCCCAGGCGAGCTGAACCTGAGCGAGGTCCTCGCCCGCGAGCGGCACCGGAACGATCACCGGATCGGCCGGGACCGGGAACGGCGTGTCGGTGGCGAACAGCGTCGGCGCCGAGAGGCGCGCCTCCATCTTGGCGCCCGCCCGCGCGCGGGTCGGCTCGGTGCCGATTTCGGCCTCCGGAACGACCCGGTGGTTGGTGAGCGCAGGTCCGGAATGGCAGGTGCCGCAACCGGCCTTCTCGAACACCGCACGGCCCGCCCGGACCCGGTCCGGATCCTGCCCGGCCGCGGGCGGGTGCAGCAGGTTCTGGAAGGCCGACATGGCGTTGTTGGCATGGTTGACCGGCTCCCCGGTCACGGACGTGAAGAGCCCGTTGTCGGTGACGTAATTGGTCGCCGGATAGGTCGGCAGCACCGCGTAGCTGTTCAGGCCCGGCGAGGCCGGGGTCGGATCGACGCTGCGCAGCACCTCCGACGGGCTCCGGCCGCCGTCCGGCCTGTAGCGGAAAGCCTCCGTGGCCGACCCACGCAGGACGATGCCGAGATACGTCTCCGGATCCATGCCGAACAGCCAAGGCGCGGCGGCGGCGAGCTGGGTCGTATCGGAATTGGCCGCGTGGACGTTGTTGTTGAGCGAGGACAGGCCCGCGAAGGGTCCGATCGCCTCGCGCCCGCTCCAGCTGTAGGGCTCCCCGTGCGCCGAGAAGCTCGACGGGATCGAGGTCGGGTTGGTGACCCGGTCGGCGGACGAGTCGAAGCTGCCCGGCGGCCAGCTCGCCACCTGCACCTTCGTGGCCGCCTCGACGGAAGCGAGATCCGGCAGCGCCGGGCCCATCGTGGACGAGCCGGTATGCTGCGGGTCGGCGGTTGGCCGGGCGTCGGCTTCCGGCACGCTGGCGTGCATGAAGTAGGCCGAGGAATTCTTGGCAAGCGCCATCAGAAGCCCGGCATTGAGATCGGTGTTGGGCGCGCCCTCCACGACCTTGCCGGTACCGGGATCGACCGCCGCGTGGCACAGGGCGCAGGTGATGCCCATGCGCAGGTGGCCGCGGTCGGAGAAGGTCTTGATCCCGATGATGAAGGCCCCGCCCTTCGGCACGTCGAGCCCGGTCGGGACCAGCTCGCCCGTCCGGTAGACGCGGTCGCCGACGCGCACGTCGTTGGCCATGGCGACCTGGAGGTTGGTGGTGCCCTGGCCGCCGAGCTTGGCCACCGCCAGGGCGACGGCGCCGGGCGTGAGGCCGCCGTCGAGCATGCCCATGACGTCGGTGAGGAAGACCTCGTTGCCGAACGTCTCCTGGTAGAAGGCCTGCCGCCCGCGCTCGACCATAACGGGATCGATCGCCACGGCGCCGCTCCCCGGCGCGAGCTCCTTCCGTCCGGCCTCAGTGCCGGTCAGGCGGTCGGCCTCCGCGCGGGAGACCCGGCGGCCGAGGACGTCGAAGGCGGTCTGAATCGGGTAGCGGTCGGGGTTGAGCAGGTCCGCCCGGTCGGGCATCGGCGCGTAGCTGAAGCGGCCGAGGCTCAGGGTCACGCCCGCCGCGACGGTTACGAACCCAGCGGCGATCAGGATGCGGCGCGGCCAACCCATGAACCCTGATCGTCCTTCCCGGCGCCGGACCGCGGATATGCGGGGATCGAGGGCCGGGCCTTTAACCGCCGGATACGGCCAGGGTTCATCCCGGCGGCCGGGACGGGGCGTCGCGTCCCGCCCCAGCCCGACTGACGCCGTCAGATCGGGACGCGGCCGCCATCGGCAAACAGTTCGACACCGTTGACGAAACTGGCCGCATCCGAGGCGAGGAACAGCACCGCCTGGGCGATCTCGTCCGGCTGCCCGATGCGCCCGGCCGTCCGCGTCCTGATCGACCATCTGGCGGCGGCATTTCCGAAGCTGTGATCCCGATGCCGGGGCGTCCGGCCTAGTAGCCCCGCGCCGCGTCGACGCCGCCGGGCGGCCGTCCGGTCCGGCGGTAATCCCGGATGTTGGCCGCGACGGTGGCGGCGGCCGAGTCCATGTCGGTCGGGCCGGAGACATGCGGCAGCACGGTCACCCCCGGATGTCCCCAGAGAGCGGATTCCGCCGGCAGCGGCTCGACGTCGAACACGTCGAGCACCGCATGCGTGAGATGACCGCTGTCGAGCGCCGCGACCAGGTCCTCGGTTACGACGATCGGCCCGCGGGCGAAATTGATCAGCGCCGCACCGGGCTTGAGCGCCGCGAGCCGCGCGGCGTTCACGAGGCCGCGCGTCTCGGCGGTCAGGGGCACGAGGCAGACGAGGATGTCGCACCGACCCAGCATCGCCGTGAGCCCGTCGGTCCCGTGGACCGTGTCGATGCCCGCAACCGCCTTCGGCGTGCGGCTCCATCCGACGACGCGGAAGCCCCCGCCGGTGAGCCGGTCGGCCGCCGCGGTGCCGAGCGCTCCGAGCCCGAGCAGGCCCACGTTCGTATCGGCTGGCTTGCGATAGGCGCGCGGGCGCCAGACGCGGTCGCGCTGCTGACGCGCATAGGCCGGCATGTCGCGCTGGAGATAGTAGGTCCAGGCAAGGACCGCTTCCGCCATGGTGCGCGCCATCTCCCGGTCGACGAGGCGGACGATCGGCAGCGGCCGGTCGAAGGCGCCGACGAGCTTCTCGACACCGGCCCAAAGGCTCTGCACCCAGACGAGCCCCGGCAGGGCCGCGACCTCGGCGGGATCGGGGTTCGCCACCACGGCGATCCGCGCGGCCATCCGCTCCGCGGCCGCCATCGTCCGGAACGGCGCGAGGCGTTCCTCGGGCATCGCCGCCGACAGGATGTGCAGATATTCCGCCTCCTGCGCCGGGCTCTTGCATCCGACCAGGGCGATGGTTTCCGACATCCGCCAACTCCGTACCGGCCTCGAGCCCGTCATCCGCGAGGGACGAAGCAGGCGCTGTGCCTCAGTGGCCCGGAATCGCCAAGCCTGAAAGGCCGCTCGGTCAGCGCGCCTCGAGCAGCGCCGGGTAGACAAGGCGCACGTTGCGGCGCTCCGCCGGGATGGCGATCTCGGTACGCTTGCGGATGCTGCCGGTCGTGCTCGCGAGTGCCGGCTCGGTCGGCCGGAGGCGCCACCGATCGGCGGCCGGAATCTGGACGCGGGGCTTCGGCCGTTCGAGGTGGACATCCGCTCCTTCCGTCGGGACGATCGCCAGCCCGGCGAACGTCATCGTCGCCAGCATGGCGAGGCGGATGAAAGATTGGGGGCGGAAACGGGCAGGTCGGGAGGGCATGAGGGGGCACCGCGTGAACGCCCCCTTTCTGCGCGCAGCAAGTGAAGACCAGATCGAACCGAATCGATTCCCAAGTCGTTGCCAACACCTGCCTGCAGTCGCGGTAAATGCCGGCTGTTCAGGTACGGTAAACGCCAGTTCAGGGGGGCATGTGCGGATGGCGAGCAAGGTCGAGGGAGGCTCCGGAACCCCGGAGCGGGCGGAGATTGGTCGCGTGATCGACACCGACATCTCCGCGCGGCTTGACCGGCTGCCCTGGGGCCGTTTCCACGTTCTCGTCATCGTGGCGCTCGGCATCACCTGGGTGCTCGACGGTCTGGAAGTGACGCTGGCGGGCTCGCTCGTCGGCGCCCTGCGCAAGCCGCCGATGTCCTTCTCCGAATTCGACGTGGGGCTGGCCGCCTCCTGCTACCTCGTGGGCGCGGTCACGGGTGCGATCGGCTTCGGCTGGCTGACGGACCGGATCGGCCGCAAGAAGCTGTTCTTCATCACGCTGGCCCTCTATCTGGTCGCCACGGCGGCCACAGGCCTGTCCTGGAACGTCTGGAGCTTCTGCCTCTTCCGCTTCTTCACCGGGGCGGGGATCGGTGGCGAGTACACGGCGATCAACTCCACCATCCAGGAACTGGTCCCGGCCCGGGTCCGGGGCTGGACCAATTTGGTCATCAACGGCTCGTTCTGGATCGGCGCTGCGCTCGGCTCATTCATGTCGATCGTGCTGCTGAAGCCCGAGGTGATCGATCCGGCCTGGGGCTGGCGCGTCGCCTTCTTCACGGGCGGTGCCATCGGCCTCGTGATCCTGCTCCTGCGCACCTGGATTCCCGAGAGCCCGCGCTGGCTCGCCACCCACGGCTACGCCGCGGAGGCCGACCGGGTCGTCACCGGCATCGAGCAGCGCTTCAAGGACGAGGGCGTAACGCTGCCGCCGGTGGACGAGAGCAAGCGCATGAAGGTGCGCACCCGCGACCACACCCCGCTGTCGGAGGTGTTCAAGGCGCTGTTCGTCACGAGCCGCAAGGAGACCATGGTCGGCCTCGCGCTGATGATCGCGCAGGCGTTCTTCTACAACGCCCTGTTCTTCACCTACGCGCTGGTGCTCGAGCGCTTCTACGACGTGCCGGGCAACAGCGTCGGCTGGTACCTGCTGCCCTTCGCGCTGGGCTCGTTCCTCGGGCCGGTGCTGCTCGGCCGCCTGTTCGACACGATCGGCCGGCGCAAGATGATCGCCTTCACCTACGGTATCTCGGCGCTGCTGCTCGCCGGCGTCGGCCTGCTGTTCCGCCTCGACGTGCTCGGGCCGGCCGGGCAGACGGGGGCCTGGATGGTGGTGTTCTTCTTCGCCTCGGCGGCGGCGAGTTCGGCCTATCTCACCGTCTCCGAGACCTTCCCGCTGGAGATCCGGGCGCTCGCCATCGCGGCTTTCTACGCGGTCGGTACCGGCATCGGGGGCGTCTCGGGCCCGCTCCTGTTCGGGTCCCTGGTGGAGACCGGCTCCCGCGACTGGGTGCTGTTCGGCTACGGGATCGGGGCCGTGCTGATGCTCGTCGCCGCGGTGGTCGGCGGGATCTGGGGCACAGCCGCGGAGGGCAAGTCGCTGGAGGAGGTGTCGAAGCCTCTGGCGGCGGCCTGAGCCCCTGCACGCATCGGCCTTCGTCCTTGCCAGCAGAGCGAAGCAATCCAGAGCGCGCTACGCCGTTGGCCTCGAGCTGCCTCGGATTGCTTCGTTGCGCACGATGACGCGCAAGAGGCGGTCACGCACCCTTCCGCCACACCTGCCCATGGTAGACGAACTTGCCGCCCTCGTTCGCCAGGGCGGCAAGCCCCCGGAACGCCGGATCCTGAACGGTGATCACGCTGGTCGGGATCTGGCGCATCATCTCGGCGAAGGGAGCCTTCCGCTCGAAGGCCGTGCGAAATCCGCTCTCCTGCAGAACCTTGAGGATCCGGGGCGCGATGCCGCCGCCGATATAGACGCCGCTCGTCGCCAGGAAGGTCAGCGCAAGGTCGCCGCAAACGCGGCCGAGCAGCCGCCCGAACAGCTCCAGGGTCTCGGCGGCGTGCGGGTCGGAGGCGCTGAGCCCCGCCTCGGTCACGGCCGCAGGATCCATCTTCTCGTGCGGTTGGCCGGTACGCACATGGGCAACGGCAGCGTGAAGCCGCGCCAGACCCGGCCCCGACAGCACCGTCTCCACGGTGATGCGATCCTCCACCCGCTCGAGGACGTGCCAGATTTTCTCCTCGAAATCGTCGGTGGGGCCGAAATCGGTGTGGCCGACCTCGGTCGAGACGATCGCGAGATGGGCGGCGTAGGGCACCAGGGCCGCGGCGCCGAAACCGGTCCCGGGCCCAAGCACCACGCGGGCGCCGCCCGGAATTGGCGGACAGGGTCCGACCGGCGACAGGTCGTGCGGCTCGATATCGGCGGCACCGGCCGCGACCGGCACGTAATCATTCACCACCACCGTGGAGGAGAGCCCGAAATCCTCGGCGATGCGCTGCCCGGCGATCTTCCAATGGGCGTTGGTCAGCTGGATCTCGGGCCCGTCGATCCGGCCGGCGATGGCCAGGATCGCCGAGCGCGGTCGGGGTGCGTGGTCCCCGCCCTTGGCCAGGGATGCCTTGATGGCGCTGGACGGATCGGTGTGATCGGCGGTGGCCTCGTGCGACAGGAGGCGGGGCTGATCGCCCTTCGTCTCGATGAGGCCGAAGCGGGCATTCGTGCCGCCGATGTCGCCGACCAGAACCGGAAACTCGAACATCGAAAGGCTACCTCTTTTCTCTGGCCCACCCCAGGCGGGATATAGGACCGCCGACGGCGCGGGCGGGCCGATCCAATTTAGGTCCCTGGCGGTGAGACCCAGTGCCAGGATGGCCGACCCATCAGGATGTCGTCACCTTCCCACGCCTCCGGCCGAGCGCGCCAAGATGCGTATCGCCGAAACCGCTGCCGTATTTAAGACCGTAGCCGAGCATGCGGTCCAGGCCGACATGGGCGAGCCAGATCAGAGCCACACCGGCGAAGACGGGTTGATGCAGGCTCGCCGCCAAGCCCAGGGCGATCAGCGGCCCGGCGAACGTATGGAGTGCATTGTACAGCACGGCGCCGAACCGTGGGCCGGCGACGTATCCGAGCATGCTGAGATCGGGCGCGAGGATCAGTACGGCGAACATCCACCAGGGCTGCCCGAGCCAGGCATACGCCCCGACGGCAGTGCCGAGGATGCCGGCGCCCTCGATCCGCAGCAGCACGCGCGGGACGCCGCGTACGAAACCGTCCGGCATCGTGATCCTCGTCGTATGCCCGGGGGCGAGTTTCGGGACTGCCGTCCTCCCGCGCGGGCCGAGAGGCATTCCAAAGGCTCGGCAATAACGAGGCCGCTCCTCACTCAGGCCGGCGGCAAAGCCGCCGGATCGATGGTGCCGCCCTCGGCCCAGTCCAGCAGCAGCGCGCGGACGGCGGACGGATCCGGCAGGCGCCGGCCCGCCACGGTGTCGCCGTCGCCGACCCGAACCGCGATGCCGCCATCCTCGTTCACCGACGCGAAAGCGATCTCGTCGGTGCGGTCGTCGCCGAAGAAGACCGGCCTGCGCCCCGCATAGGGCGCCTGCTCCAGGAAGGCCCGGATCGCGTGAGCCTTCGTCGCCTGTGCGGGGACAATCTCGCCGACCGCCTTGCCGAGCTGAAGCCGGTATGGGCTCCCCAGGGCATCGGCCGCAGCCTTGACCAGCGTCTCCGCCCGGCCGGCATCCTCGGAATTGGCGAGACGCCAGTGCACAGCCACCGAGGCGCCCTTGTCCTCGATCAGCACGTTGGCCAGCGCCGCGCTCTCCGCCTGGAGGTACTCGACCTGCCGGCGCAGATCCGGGTGGTCCTCCGCCCGTCCGCCCGAGAGGCGCCCGTCGACGCGACGCTCGACCCCATGGAGCCCGGCCGCATCGAGGCGGGCCGGGGCCAGGAAATCGTCGATCACCGAGACCGGGCGCCCGGTCACGATCGCGAGGGCGCCGCCGAGGCGCTCACGCAGCCGTTCCAGCGTATCCACCAGGCCGGGTGCGACCTGCACGGCGTCGGGCCGCGGCGCGATCTCGGCGAGGGTGCCGTCGAAGTCGAGGAAGAGGGCGATGTCCATCGCGGGCGATCCCGGGGCTTGAGCGTCGGCCCGGGGCTAGCACGGCCCGGCCCTCCGACAAATGACGGCAGCGGTGCCCTATGTGGGTCCACGAGCAACTGGCACGAGGTCTCCGTGAGAGGTTCCCCATGACTGGGCCGACGAAGCGACCGGTTCCGGACCCCGTAGGTCCGGGCGCGGAAAGCGTCTGGGACTACCCGCGCCCGCCGCGGCTCGAGCCGGTACGGGAACGGCTGCGTGTGGTGCTCGGCGGCGCGGTGATCGCCGAGACCGAGGCGGCATTTCGCGTCCTCGAGACCTCGCACCCGCCGACCTACTACCTGCCGCCGGACGACATCGTCGCCGGTGCGCTCGCGAACCCGCGACGTGGCGGGATCTGCGAGTGGAAGGGGCAGGCGCGGCTGTTCGACGTGCGCGGCGGCGACCGCGTCGCGCCTGGCGCCGCCTGGACCTATCCCGCCCCGACACCGGACTTCACCCGGATCGCCGGCTACGTCGCCTTCTACGCCGGCCCGATGGATGCCTGCTTCGTCGGCACGGAACGGGCGACGCCACAGCCCGGCAGCTTCTACGGCGGCTGGATCACGCCGGGGATCGTCGGGCCCTTCAAGGGCGGCCCCGGCACGATGGGCTGGTGATTTTCCGGTTCCCGGCCCTTACGACTTCGGACAGACCAAGCGAGGACGACCGCATGAGTGCGCTGACCGAGACCGATCCGCAGGGGGCCGGCTTCAGTCCGGAGGGGCTCGCTCGGATCGCGCCGTGGATGGACCGCCTTGTCGCCGAGGGACGGCTCGCCGGCCTGTCGGTAACGGTCAACCGGCGCGGCCGCACCGCCTTCGCGCGCGCCTGCGGGCAGGCCGACCTCGCTCGCGCGACACCGTTCACCCTCGACACGGTGACCCGGATCTACTCCATGACCAAGCCGCTCACCTCGGTCGCGGTGATGCAGCTCTACGAGCAGGGGCTGTTCCAGCTCGACGATCCGGTGTCGCGGGTCCTGCCCGAATTCGCCGCGATGCGTGTCGCGGTCGGCGGCAACCGGGCGAAGCTCGAGACCGAGCCGGCGCGCCGGCCGATCACGGTGCGCGACCTCCTCACCCACACGGCGGGGCTGACCTACGGCTTCATGGAGGCGACGCTCGTCGATGCGCAGTACCGCGAGCGCGGCGTCGACTTCCTGGCCCGGGAAGGGACCCTCGCGGAGATGACCGCCCGGGTGGCGGCGCTGCCGTTGCTGGCGCAGCCCGGCACTGCCTGGAACTACAGCGTCGCCACCGACGTGCTCGGCCAGTACGTCGCCGCGCTCAGCGGCCGGCCCTTCGCCGAGTATCTGCGGGACGCGGTCATCGCCCCACTCGGCATGGTCGATACCGACTTCCATGTCCGGCCCGACCTGATGTCTCGCTTCTGCGCGACCTACGCATATGATCGTGAGCGCCGGCTCAGGCCGTTCGACGATTCGGTGGACACGGTCTTCGCGCAGCCGCCCGCGATCGCGTCGGGCGGCGGCGGCCTCGTCTCGACGGCCGCCGACTACCAGCGCTTCTGCCGGATGATCCTCAATCGCGGGACCCTCGACGGCCGGCGGCTGCTCGGCCGCAAGACCGTCGATCTGATGCTGGCGAACCACCTGCCCGGCGATCTTGCCGCGATGGGCACGCCGCGCTTCGCCGAGACCTCCTACACGGGGATCGGCTTCGGCCTCGGCTTCTCGGTGATGCTCGACCCGGCCCGCGCCCAGATCCTCGGCACGCCCGGCGAGGTCGCCTGGGGCGGCCTCGCCTCGACGGCGTTCTGGATCGACCCGGCCGAGGATCTCTCGGTCGTGCTCATGACGCAGCTCGTTCCGTCCTCGGCGCTGCCGATCCGGCGGGAGCTGCGCGTCCTGACCTATGCGGCGCTGGATGCGTGAGGCGCCGCGCGCCTCACTCCTGCGCGGGCGCCTCGGTGGCCGCGGGCGCAGGCTTTGCCGCCGGCTTCGCACCCGCCTTGGCCGTCGGCTTGGCGGCGCCGGCGAATTCCGGGTCGCTGCGCGGGCCGTTCGGACCGTTGGTCGGGCCGGGGAGCTGGCCGGGGGCGAGGTCGCTGACCTTGTTCCAGGTCTGCGACTTGCACAGGAACGCGATCAGGCAGCCACGCACGGTCAGCTCGCCGGGCGCGTCCGTCCAGATCGTGACGTCGTAGGACTTGCCGTCCTCCGAATTGTAGATCTTGCCCTCGTAATGGGCGTCGGCATTCGGCTTCAGGCCCATGATCAGCTGGTGTCCCAGGGAAGGACGCGTCTGCTTCTTGGGATCGGGGTTCTTGAAGTCGATCCGCGGCTCACCCTTGTCGCTGAGCGGAACCTTCAGCCAGACCACGTAACCGCACAGCCGATCATTGGCGGCCCCGCACTTCTCGAGGCGCACGCGGGCGCGGCCATCCTCGGTGAGATAGGTGCCGCTCGGATCTTTCGGGGTCGCCGCATGCGCCTGGCCCGCCAGCACCGACAGCGCCACAATCGCGAGCGGCGCGATCCGGCGGCCAATCGAAGTAAACCTCATACCCGAACTCCCATGCCTCGCGAGCCGTGTCAGAGACCCGACCGCCCACGCATAAACCGCTTGCGCGCGCGGAAAGCCCCCCTCCCTCGCGACATCGCGCTCTCGCCGGGCCGAGCCCCGGGCGGCACACGCTTCCTGCCCGCCCTGTCCCGCGCGAAGTTGTCCGCATCATGACAACGCAGCTTAGGGCTGAGGATGCAGACCTGCTCCCAAGCGGCGCGCATCCGGGTTCAGACGCGGGTCGGCGGGGCGTTCCGAGCGGCGCCGAGCGGGCGCTGCATCAGGGTCACGTCGAGCCAGCGCCCGTGCTTGTACCCGACCCCCGACAGGGTCCCGACCGGCGTGAAGCCGAGCTTGGCATGCAGTGCAATGGAGGCGGGAGAGCCGCTATCGGCGATGACGGCGACCATCGTCCGGCAGTCCATCCGCTCGCATTCCGTGATCAGGGCCGCGAGCAGGAGGCGGCCGATTCCGCCGCCGCGGCACGCCTGCGCGACATAGATCGAGTCCTCGACCGTGGAGCGGTAGGCGGCGCGCTGATGGTAGGGGCCGGCATAGGCATAGCCGGCGACCGAACTGTCCCGCACGGCCACGAGATAGGGGAATCCGCCCGCGCGCAGGGCCGCGAAGCGCCGTGCCATCTCGTCGAGGGCAGGCGGCTCCGTTTCGAAGCTGGCCGTGCTGGTGCTGACGGCGTTTCCATAGATCGCCGTGATGGCCGTCAGGTCGGCCTCGGTGGCTGGGCGTATTCCGTTTGTCACGGCGCGAGGATACGCGGCCGACGGCGAGAGCGGCAACGGCTCAGGCTTGCGGCTCTGACATTTTAATCGCCGCGCGCGCGAGACGCGCCGCGCGACGATGAGCGGGGCGGCGCTGGGCGCCGCACCCGTCGGGCGTTCCGGCCGGGCCGCCTACTCGGCCGCCGACATCTCTGCGGTGAAGTGGCCGCACCAATCCTTGGACGCGACCACCGGCCAGAGGCCCTTGGATTCAGGGGCGGGCTGGCTGACCGGTGGATTGAACCGGCAGAGGCCCTCGTCGCCCTGCGCGCTGGCGCCGTTGAGCTTGTGATCGTCGAAGAAGCGGCAGCTCTCGCAGGCGGCGTTCGCGGTACCGGCCATCGGTCTCTCCATCGTAGTGATTGCAGTGGCGCGACCGAGTTCGCGATGCGCCCCGCACAGTTCTTAATTAGAACAGCTACAAAGAACGGTCAACGATCTGGCTTGGCTGAGGCTTGCGGCTGGGGTCCATCCCGGCAGGGCTTTTCGATAGGGCGGCGGGTCGGCCGTGCGTGCGGGATCGAGCGGCGGTGACGCCGCCGGCTTAGGTAGCAGACGCAAAGAAGCCGGACCCTGGATCAGAGTCCGGCTTCGAACCGGTTGCGCGTTCGATCCGAGTTCCGCGTTCGCAGGACCTGGACCGTTTGAGCTGGGAGTCGGCTCAGCCCTGCTTGGCCTTCTTGTTGGCGTTGTGGTGCCCGATGGCGCAGCCCGCAGCCGCTCCCATCTTGCCGTGGCCGGCAACGTGACCAGCGACGCCGCCGACCACCGCACCCTTGAGGCAGCCCTTCGCCTCGGCCGGCGCACCGGCAAGGAGAGCGCCGATGGCCAGGGCGGAAGCGAGAGCAATACGGTTCGTCATCAGAGTTCTCCGGTTGTCGGGGTTAGTCTTGTCGTCCCCTGCCAAACGGCGACGCGGGCTGACCCGTTCCGCGATTCCGGCCGCACGGCCCCGCACGGCGGTCCGTCAGCATGCGAGACCGGTGACCAGCCGGACGAGTTCCGACTGACGGGTCGCGCCGGTCTTGGCGAAAATCGCTTTCAGCTGCGAGCGGGCGGTGGCAGCCGTGATCGCGAAGCGGGCCGCCGCTTCCGCCAGCGAAGCGCCGCCGGAAACAGCCTGGGCCAGACGCGCCTCTGCAGGCGTGAGCCGGTAGGCGACCTGCAGGATGGCTGAGGCCGGGGCCCGCGCTGCCCCTGGGATGCTGCCCAGGAGCAATGTGCACCCACCCGCGAACAGGCCGCGGCTCGGCCCGACGAGCGGGATGACGTGGATCACGATAGGCGGCGCGTCTTCGCGGGCCACGACCACGGCGGAGATCGGCGGTCGGCCGGCCGGGCGTCCCAAAGCCTCCAAGTGTCGGGCGGCCTCGGGCTCCGCGGCGGTGAGGCGTCCGCCAATGAGCTTAAGGTCGCGGCCGAGCAGCGCGCCGAACGCTGCGTTCCAGCACACGGCGCGCCCCTCGGAATCGAGGATCAGGGCCGCGCGCTCGATGACGTCGAAGGCCTGGGTCATCCCGGCCAGCCGGGCTTTCTCGACCATCGCGGTGAGCAGGCCGGCACGCCGGAGAAGGGGTGACAGAGCAGCCAGGCGCGTCTGCTCATGCGGCTCGTACGGCCCCTGCGCGATCGTCCGCTGCAGCGACAGGCACCAGAGCCGGCCCTTCACCTCGAACCCGATCCCCGCAAACCAGCGCAGGCTGCGGGATGCGAGCAGGTCCTGGTAATAGGGAAGCTGGGCGAACTCCTCGGGCGAGGTGAAATCCTGATCGACCGCGATGCCGCGCTGTCGCATCAGCGGAATGCCGCGCAGCCGGTGGTCTTCGCGATGCCAGCCCTCATCGAAGTAGCGGCGCGAGGCGTCGGCGAGAGAGGGCGTGCACAGCGCGTCGAGCGCCGTGCGGTCCGAACGCAGGAGCAGCGCGCCTTCGCTGCCGGAGGCCTGCGAGACCCGGTCGATCAGGTCGGGCCAGCGTGCAGCATCGATCACCGCCTCCTCGAGATCCTCACGGAAACGGGACTCGAGGTCATCCTGCATGGGGATCCAGGAATTGTGGCTCACGCTGCCCATTAGACCCGTTCGCCGGCTGCCGGGCGTGACCATTCAGTCCTGAGATGGTCGGATGGCATCCGGATGGCACGCATAAAGCCGAATCATCATAATTCGGAGCAGCGCAGCAAGGCAATCGTCCGGATCTTTACAGTTTTGAAATACGCATGCTCGTCGAAAGATTGACCTTCCCGGCGATCGGATCAGTCCGCTACGCCGGCGAGGCCGTATCCGATGCCCTGGATCGATGTGGCACGCGCAGACAGCCGCGGCCGATCCGGACGGACGCGACGGGCTCCCGCTTCCCGCACGCGCTTCAGAAGAGCACTCTCCCGATGGATGGCCGACGAGCGGTGAGAGGTGCCGTCATTCCGGGGCGCCACAGGCGCGCCCGGAACTCAGAATCGCTGTCGGTGCAAGATCTTGGCGTGTCGGCGGACCCGCAATGACGCGTCAGACCTGCCGGCGCGGTGTTGCCCGTGCCGCCGCTCATTCGGCCGCGTGCAGGCCGCCCACGAGCGGGCCCGACGGTGCCTCGTCGGCGATCGGATCCTGGATCAGCGTCCAGTAGCCGAGGGCGGCAATCAGCGCGATCACCGCACCGGTGATGAACGCCATCGAGAAGTGCCCCGTCCCGCCGACGATGAAGCCGGTCACGGTCGGGGCCAGGGCGCCACCGATATAGCCGCCGAAATTCTGCATGGCGCCGAGCGAGGCCGTGCAGTTGGCAGGCGCCGCCACGGAGGCCATCGCCCAGGCGGAGGACGAGCTCAGATAGACTAGGAACAGCGAGGCTGAGATGCACGCGATGGCCAGCGTGTCACTCGGTGTCAGCGCCGCCACCACGGTGAAGCCCGCGGTCGCCACCAGGGAGGCGACCATCGGGATCTTGCGGCTGCGGATCGGGTCGACGCCGCGCCGGACCAGCATGTCCACGACCCGACCGCCCAGGATGCCGCCCATCACCCCGAAGGCGAAGGGAATCGAGCCGACGAGGCCGGTCTTCTGCAGGGTGAAGTGCCGCTCGATCTCCAGGTAGCTCGGCAGCCACGCGGTGTAGAGCCACGTCATGTAGATGCAGCCGAAATAGCCGACGATCATGCCCCAGCTGGTGCGGAAGCCGAACAGCCGCCGCCACGAACTCCAGGTCACCGGACGGCTGGCATGCGGCGCATCGCCCTCTTCCAGGAAGTCGCGCTCCGCCGGGGTCAGATCCGTCTCGCGCGGGTTGCGGAACACCAGGTAGACGATGGCGGCGAGCACCAGCCCCACCGCGCCCATGATCACGAACATCGCGCGCCAGCCGAAGCTCACCATCAGGAAGGTGAGCAGCGGCAGGGCCAGGAAGGTGCCGAGGGAGGAGGCGCAGTTCCAGATGCCCGTGGCGGTGCCGCGCTGCCGGATGTTGAACCAGTCGCGGGAGACTCGGGCGCAGGTCGGGAAATGCGGCGCCTCGCCGATCCCGAGGACGATGCGCGCGCTCACGAACTGCCAGAACGACGTCACGGCCCCACCCAGCATCTGGCCGAGCGACCAGCAGGACAGGCCGAGGGTGAGCGTCAGTCGCGGTCCCAGGCGGTCGGCCATCGCTCCCGCCGGCAGCTGGGCGAAGGCGTAGGCCCACAGGAATGCCGAGAGCAGCAGGCCCATGTCGGGGATGGAGAGGCCGAGATCCTCACGGATCAGCGGGTTGGCCACCGCCAGCGTGGCGCGGTCGACATAGTTGACGACGCCCGCCGTCACGAGGAGGGCGAGCGAGATCGTCTGAATGCGCCTCACGCGCGGCGTTGCAGCCAGAGCCATCGTATCCTCCCGGGATCGCGGGCGCCCTTGGGGTGCTCCGGGTCCGACCGGCCGTTTCCCGACTCGTGACGTTCCGCCCGCATTCTGCACCGAATGCGGGCGACGGGAAGAGCCTGCCGCCCCTCGCCTCCCGGCGCCCGACGTCGTAGACCGCCCTCCACCCTCACCCTCCGAGACCGCTCCGCGTGCGCCTGACCCAGATCACCCACCACGACCTCGACGGCTACGGCGCCTCCACGGTGGCCGCCGCCTGCGCGACGGTCGAGCGCGTCATCCACGTGCCGCGCTACAGCGATGTCGGCCCCGTCTTCGAGGACGAGATCAAGCGCCTCGGCCGCGCGGCCGAGAGCGAAATCCTCCTGATGACCGACCTCGGCCTGGAGGAGCAGACCATCGCCGGGCTGAAAAAATTCGCCGCGATGAACCGCCGCCGCGATGAAGGCCTGACCCACCGCCTCGTCGTCCTCGACCACCATGCCTCGTCTCTCGACCAGCTGCGCCGCCTCGGGCTGGAGCCGGCCGCCGATCCGGAGCGGCCCGGCCTGAATCGGATCGACCTCGGCGATCCCGGGATCGCGGTTCTGATCGAGGAGGATCTCTGCGCCACCCGGATGACCTTCGATCACCGCGTCCTGTTCGCCAGCCACGAGCCCGAGACCGACCTGTCGAGCCTGCTCGCCGCGGTCGACGCCCTCGACCTCTGGCGGAAGGAGAGCCCCGCCTTCCGGGGCGGCCTGGCGCTGGACGAACTGTTCTGGGATGTGGTGTCGAGCTTCGTGCCGGTGGGGCATCCCTGGCACGACCGGTTCGTGTCCAGCATCCTGCTCGGCGCCGCTGCTTCCCTGCGGGACGGCGCGAGCCCGGCAGAGCTGGAGCGGCGCGCGGTCGCCATCCGCGCCGACGTGGTCGACACCCTGCTGCGCGACGCGCCGGACGACGATCCGGCGCTCACCACGCGGATGCGGCTGGCCCGGGCGCTCGCCCGCTCGGACGCGCTGTTCCGCCCGCTCAAGGACGGCACGCTGCTGTCCTTCGCCCTCGACTCAGGCACGTTCCAGAGGGTCTCCGACCTGATCATGGATGCGGGCCGGGCGAAGCGCGTCGTCAACGTCCAGCGGATGGGCAACCTGTCGTTCCGCTCCAACGACGAGACGGCGCTCGACGGCGCCCGCCTGTTCCGCGGCGGCGGCCACCGGGATGCCGCGGGCGGCCGGCTCCAGAGCGGCTCGGCCTTCTCGATGGCGGACGCGATCGCGCAGGTGGAGCCGGTGCTGAACCCCGAAAAGCCCGCGGGCTCGGACAGCCCGTTCGCGGCGCTGAAGAACTGGAAGGGGTGAGGCGGTCGGGACGCGCCCCTTCTCGCGCGCGCAGCGCGGCGGCTCAGGGCAGTACGCCGACGATCGGCGCGGGGGCACTGGATCGCGTCGCTACGCGCGGACGGTGAACGGCCTAGAGCCGGAAATCCTCGCCCAGATACAGCCGCCGCGCCTCGGGGTTCGCCACGATCTCCTCGGGCGTACCCTCGGTGAGGATGCGGCCGGAATGGGCGATGTAGGCGCGGTCGATCAGGCCCAGCGTCTCGCGGACGTTGTGGTCGGTGATCAGCACGCCGATGCCGCGCTGCTTCAGGTGCTTCACCAGATCCTGGATGTCGCCCACTGCGATCGGGTCGATGCCCGCGAAAGGCTCGTCGAGCAGCATGAAGGTCGGCGAGGAGGCGAGCGCCCGCGCAATCTCGCAGCGCCGCCGCTCGCCGCCCGAGAGGGCGATCGAGGGTGCCTTGCGCAGCCGCGCGATGTCGAACTCCTCCAGCAGGGAATCGAGCTTGTGGGCGCGGGCCTTGCGGTCCGGCTCGACCACCTCCAGCACCGCGCGGATGTTGTCCTCGACGCTCAGCCCCCGGAAGATCGAGGCCTCCTGCGGCAGGTAGCCGATCCCGAGACGCGCCCGCTGGTACATGGGCAGGTGCGTGATCGGCAGGCCGTCCAGGGTGATGTGGCCGCGGTCGGCCGCCACCAGCCCGGTGATCATGTAGAAGATCGTGGTCTTGCCGGCGCCGTTCGGCCCCAGCAGCCCCACCGCCTCGCCGGTGCGGACCGTCAGTCCCGCCTCGTGCACGACCGTACGGGCCCCATAGCTCTTGCGCAGGCCGCGCACGCTGAGGATGCCGAGGCCGCCCTCCTCCGCCGCCGACCAGCCGTCGGACTCGGCGACATCCGGCTGCCGTGCGCGTCGGCCGAACAGGCGGCCGAGCCAGCCCGTGCGGCCCGGCGCTTCCTGCGGGCCAGCCTGGAATGCCACGGCGCCGCTCAATCGACCTGCGCCTTCGGCCTGGGCGGCGGCTGCGTGCAGCCCTTCGCCTTCCCGTCCTTGGTGTCCGCCTTCTCGCCCGGGACGAACAGGGCCGAGACCCGGCCGCCGGCCACCGGGTCCATATTCGCCCGGCCGGTGTTCATGTCGTAGACCAGCCGCTGCCCGCGGGTGACGTTCTGGCACTGGCTCAGGACCACGTTGCCGGTGAGCACGATCCGCTTGGCATCCTGGTCGAATACCGCGTGGTCGCCGGTGGCGACCTGATCCTTCTGCACCACCGTGACGGGGCCGGCGCAATCGACCTTCTGGATGCCGTTTTCGGCGGGGTTGCGGGGCGCGGCCTCGGCGCCCTCGTCCTTCGCATCAGGCCTGGCCTCGGCCTTGCCGCCCTTGGCGGGTGCGTCCTTGCCGCGCTTGTAGGTGACCGTCATGGTCGAGCAGCGGATGGTGCTGTCGCCCTGCACGGCCACGACGTTGCCGGCGAAAACCGCCTTGTTCTCGCGGTCGAACACGTCGAGCCGGTCGGCGTCGATCTTGATCGGGTCCTTGCCGCTGCCGCCGATATTGCCGAAGGGCGAATCCTTGCGCGCTGCCGGCTTCTCGGCCAGCGCCGGGCCGGCAAGGAGCAGCCCGGCCGCCAGGGCGGCGCAGAGGAGGCGGGCGGCTCTCATCGGCCGGCACCCGCGGCGTCGGCATCCGAGGTCAGGATGCGGACCGGCGGTTTCTCGGCCGGATCCTCGTTGACGATGACCACGTGGACGTTGCCCACGAAGGAGATCCGCTTGCCGCTCTCCACGACGTCGAGGGTGTCGGCGTTCACCGTGGCCCGCGGGCTCAACACGGTGACGGGCTCCTGCGAGCTGATCGCGCCGGTCTTGAACGTCACCGCGGCCGAGCGCAGGCGCGCCTCCTCGCCCTTGTCGGTCCAGATCCGGATGTCGTCCTTCAGGTCGAGGGCTTCCCGGGCGGTATCGAACAGGCCCGAGGCTGCCGAGAGCCGGGCGACGCCGCCCTGGTCGTCGGTGGCGATGTGGCCGCGCATCTGCTGCAGCTCGATCTGGCTGGGCTTGCGCACGTCCTGCAGGGCGGCGTCCGCCGTCACCTCGTAGCCGCGCGTGCCCTGGCGGAATCCCGAGAGCCGCGGGTTCTCCATGCGGACCTTCGAGCCCGCCAGCGTCACCGGGCCGACCGATACGCCCGGGAGCTTGGCCGCGAAGGGATTGAACAGGTAGGCGAGCAGCAGCGCAATCGAGCCGCCGGCCGCCACGGGTATCAGGCGGCGCATCGTGCGCACGCGGTCGCTATGGCGGTAAGCCCGGGCGTGGGCCCGGGTCCGCGCCGCCGCGACCGCCTGTCCGTTGCCGGCTTCAGCCTCGACCGGGTTCATGCAGCGTCCGTGAGGCGCGCGTAAAGCGCGCGCGAGAGGGATCGGCTCAGACGCCTGCGGCCCCCACCGCGCCCGCGCCATCGGTCGGGCGATGCGCCCGTCCGGTGGCGAAGTTATGGCTTGACCATTTCCGAATGATCAACCGAACCCGCAAATGTCGGGCTCGAATGTGTGTGGAGACACACGCCGCGCGCAGGATCTCGGCGGCGCACGGCGCGCATCTCCGTAGTTTTACACGCCGCGCGCCGCGGCCAGGGCCGCCGCCACCGTCCGCGCGAAGGCGGCCGGGTCGCGGGGGCTGTCGCCGTCCTGGATCCGCGCGAGGTCGAGAAGCGTGCCGGCGGCCTGCGGCACCTCGGATTCGGGCGCAGCGGCGAGCGCGCGAATCAGCGGGTGCCGCGGATTGATCTCCAGCACCGGCTGGCCTCCGCCCGCCCGTCCGGCGCGGCGCATGAGGCGCTGCATCTGGAGGTCGGGCCCCCCGGTGCCGGCCGAGAGCACCACGGCCGAATCGACCAGCCTTTCCGTGGTGCGCACGTCCGAGACCTCGGCGCCCAGCGCCGACTTCACGGCGGCCACGAAGGCGTCGATCCCCTCCGGCGCCTCGGGCAGATCACCGTCGAGGGCGAATTTCGACAGGTCGAGGCCGCCCTTGGTGATCGAGCGCAGCGGCTTCTCCTCGAAGGTGCCGAGCTGATCCGGCCAGAACGCATCGACGTGGTCGGAGAGGAGCAGCACCTCGAGGCCGCGGGCCTTGAAGCCCTCGAGCTGGGGCGAGGATTTCAGCGCCTTGGCATCGTCGGCGACGAGGTAGTAGATCGCCTCCTGCCCGTCCTTCATGCGGGTCACGTAGTCGGGCAGCGACGTCCAGCCCTCGACCGCCGAGGACCGGAAGCGCAGGAGCGGCGCGATTTCGCCCCGGCGCTCGAAATCCTCGTAGATGCCCTCCTTGAGGACGGGGCCGAAATTCTCCCAGAACGCCGTGTAGCTCTCCGCGTCCTTGGCGCGCGTCGTCAGCTCGGACACGACCCGGCCGGTCACGGCCCGACGGATCCGCGCCAGGGCTGGCGTCGACTGGAGCATCTCGCGGGAGACGTTGAGCGGCAGGTCCTCGGTGTCGACGACGCCCTGTACGAAACGCAGCCACGGCGGCAGCAGCTCGGCCTCGTCGGTGATGAACATCCGCCGGACATGCAGCCGGACCTTGCTCTGCCGCTCGTTCTCGAGAGCCTGGAAGGGCTTCGAGCCGGGGATGAAGAGCAAGGCGGAGAATTCGAGCTGGCCTTCGGCGCGCCAGTGCAGCGTCGCCCAGGGCTTGTCGAAGTTCATGCCAATGGCATGGTAGAATTCCTCGTACTGCTCCTCGGTGACCTCGGACTTGGCCTTGCGCCAAAGCGCGGTGGCCTGGTTGGCCGATTCGTCCTTGCCGTCGCGCACGACGGCGATCGGCACGGTGATGAAGTCGGCCCATTTCCGCACGAGGTGGTCGAGGCGGTAGGGCTCGAGGTATTCGTCGGCATCCTCCTTAAGGTACAGCACGATGTCGGTGCCGGGCTCGGCCCGCGTGGCCGGCTCCAGCGTGTAGCTGCCCTGCCCCTCGGAGGCCCAGGTCCAGGCCTCGTCGCTGCCGGCGCGGCGCGACGTGACGGTCACCCGGTCGGCGACCATGAAGGCCGAGTAGAAGCCGACGCCGAACTGGCCGATCAGGCTGGGCCGGTCTTCGGCCTTGGCGGATTCCAGCGTCTGCGAGAAAGCCCGCGTGCCTGAGCGGGCGATGGTACCGAGGTTGGTGCCGAGATCCTCCTTGGTCATGCCGATGCCGGCATCCGAGACGGTCAGGGTGCGCGCTTCCTTGTCGGGCGCGATGCGGACCTTGGCGTCCGGCGGGAGTGCGCTCGCCGCCGACGTCAGGGCCTCGAACCGGCGCCGGTCCATGGCATCGGCGGCGTTGGCGACGAGTTCGCGCAGAAAGATTTCGCGGTCGGAGTAGAGCGCGTGCACGACGAGGTCGAGGAGCCGGCCAACCTCCGCTCCGAACTCGTGCCGCTCGATCGTCTCGCTCACGGGTGATGCCTCCGCTGTGGGGAAAAACGCGGTGGCGATATGCTTGCGAACGCGTCCGTTTGCAACGCGCCGGGCAGGGTCGCGCGGCTTCGATCGAAGAGCGCGTCGCCATGTCTTCGACGCGGCTCCGACTCCGCGCGCATCGAATGGGTCAGATCTCGATCTCGGTCCCCACCTCCACGATCTGCCGGGTCGGCAGGCCGAAATGGGCGCCGGTCCGCTCGGCGTTGCGCTTCATGAATGCGAACAGGCCCTCCCGCCAGGGCGCCATACCGGGATGGGTCGGCGACGGGATCACCACCTCGTGGCCGACGAAGTAGGTCATGTCCTCCAGGTATTCCGGCGGCAGCAGGCCGCTCGTTACGGCGCATTGCAGCCCCTCGGGGATCGAGGCGGTCTGCATGAAGCCGTAGCGCAGGACCACGCGCTCCATGCCGGGCGTGTATTTGGAAATGGCCTTGCGGATGCCCTGGGCCACGAGCGTCACCTCCGCCCGTTCCGTCGCCGGAATGACCGGCTCCTCCTCGTAGAGGACGGTGATCAGCAGGAGCCGCTCGTGCAGGCAGCGGCTGCGCTCGAGCAGACGGCCGAGCGCCATCGGAATGCCCTCTGTGGCGGCCGTCAGGAAGGCCGCGGTGCCGGGCAGCGTCACCGGCGGGTGCGAGGCGAGGCGGGCGAGGAAGGTCGCCTCGGACATGCGCATGGTCTGGCGGACCGATTCGAGGACGTGGTTGCCCTTCATCCAGGTCAGCATCAAGAAGGCGACCACGGCGGCCAGCAGAAGCGGAAACCAGCCGCCTTCCAGAAGCTTCACGCTGTTAGCGGCGAAGAAGACGCCGTCGATGGCGAGGAAGAAGCCGTTCACGGCCACGACCAGGATCGGGTTGTAGCCCCACCGGAGGGCGATCAGGGCCGCCAGCAGCGTGGTGATGCCCATGAGCGCCGAGACCGCGATCCCATAGGCGCCGGCCAGCGCGTCGGACGAGCCGAACACCACGACGGCGGTGAGCGTCGCGGCGGCGAGCATCCAGTTCACCCCGGGGACGTAGATCTGCCCGCGCTCGTCCCGGTCGGTGTGGACGACCCGCATCGCCGGGAGGAAGCCGAGCTGGATCGATTGCTGGGTCAGCGAATAGACGCCCGAGATCACCGCCTGCGAGGCGATGACCGTCGCCATCGTGGCCAGCGCGACCAGGGGATAATGCGCCCAGTCCGGAGCCAGCAGGTAGAACGGATTCTCGATGGCTTCGTGATTCGCGAGGATGAGAGCACCCTGGCCGCAGTAATGGATCAGAAGTGCGGGCAGGACGAGGACGAACCATGCTGCACGGATGGCCGGGGCGCCGAAATGGCCGAGGTCGGCGTACATTGCCTCGCCGCCGGTCACCGCCAGGAAGGCGGCGCCGAGCATCAGGAAGCTGATGTGCCAGCCCGCATGGATCAGGAAATCGATCGCCCGCCAGGGATTGGCCGCCGCCAGGATCTCCGGCGCCCGCAGGATGCTCGGGACCGCGAGCAGGACCAGCACGACGAACCAGACCAGCATCACCGGTCCGAACACCCGGCCGATGGCGGCCACGCCCTTGTGCTGGACCAGGAACAGCCCGACCAGGATCACCAGCGTGATCGGCACCACGAACGGACCGAGTGACGGCGCATCGACCTTCAGGCCCTCGACCGCCGACAGCACCGAGATCGCCGGCGTGATCGCCCCGTCGCCGTAGAGCAAAGCCGCGCCCACGAGCCCGATCACC
>Ga0255028_100007_pt1 | contig 87939 bp, 76 predicted proteins | sample DRGLUT_MetaT_FD_178168 | JGI IMG/M metagenome (GOLD analysis project Ga0255028, IMG submission 178168) | Metatranscriptome of freshwater microbial communities from Pennsylvania, United States - DR:GLUT (Metagenome Metatranscriptome) | ecosystem: Environmental > Aquatic > Freshwater > Creek...
CGACATGCGCGACGCGCCCTCGCTGGCGATCGTGGCCGGGCTGCAGGATGCCGGCGCGCGGATCGTGGCCTACGATCCGGAGGGCATGGCGCAGGCCCGCGCGCTGATGCCGGAGGTGACCTATGCCGAGGATGCCTATGCCTGCGCTGAGGGCGCCGACGCCCTGGTCATCGTCACCGAGTGGAACGCCTTCCGGGCCCTGGATCTCGGTCGCCTCGCCCGGATCATGAACACGCCGGTCATGGTCGATCTGCGCAACATCTACCGTTCGCAGGATGTCCGCGCGAAGGGCTTTTCCTACCGGGGCATCGGGACCGATCCCGGCACGTCCGAGCCGGACAAGGCGTAGGCTGGTGTCGGAGCCCGCCGCGCCATACGCCGAGGGGCGGACCGCCCGGGTGCAACGCCGCGCGCGGTGTGCCGGATGGCGCGAGGCCCCTCGCTCCCCGCCGACCGGCGCGGACCTGCGGGGCGGGGTGGCCGGCTGGCTGTTCCTCATCGGCTGCGCGCTCATCCTGATCGGAATGGCGCTGGCCCGTTGGGACGTGCGGCCAGGACTCGAGAGCGTTCGGCCTCTTCGCGACAATCAAGCGCCGGGTCTGCTGGGCCGGGTCGCGTCCTGGCCTCCGCCTCTCGAGCGACGGCCCGGTTGACGTGCCGGACCATCTCGGCTGCCTTGCGGGCCGGCGGCCGAGACGCTAGGGATCTGAACCCCTCGCTGGGGTGTCGGGGTGTGGCGCAGTCTGGTAGCGCACCTGGTTTGGGACCAGGGGGTCGTAGGTTCGAATCCTATCGCCCCGACCATTTATTCAGGAGCATGTCGCGTCAGATGCCGAGCGCCCGGATCTTCCGTCCATCTCGGGATGCCACGCAGTCGGGCCTCGCCCGGACCAAGCAGTGGATCCTGGAGTTCGATCGGACCAGCCCGCGCGAGATCGATCCGCTCATGGGTTGGAACGGGTCCTCCGACATGATGCAGCAGGTGCGGCTGGAATTCGACACCGAGGACGAGGCCGTGGCCTACGCGAAGCGCGAGGGCGTCGCCTACCGGGTCGAGCAGCCGGCAAAGCCGGCCCTGCGCAAGGGCCTGTCCTACTCCGACAATTTCAAATTCAACCGTACCGCGCCCTGGACTCACTGACGCGTCAGGCGCCCCGGCGCGCCTGCCACGCGGCATAGGGCGCTGCGCCGGCCGGCCGGATCTGGCTCAGCTGCATCGGCTGCGTCTCGAGCGGCTGGCATAATTCGGCGTAGATCGCGGCGCTGCCGGCGCCGTATTGTTCGGCCTCTTCGGCCGAGAAGGCGAAATAGCCCTGCTTGAAGCCCGCGAGCCGCATGGCGGCATGGCACATCGGGCATGGGCGGCCGCTCGCGTACATCACGCAATCGGACAGGTCGCGACGGCCCAGGATCTGGCTCGCCTCGCGCAACGCCACCATCTCGGCATGGGCACTCGGGTCGTTGGTCGCGTGCACATTGTTGGCCGCGCGCACGAGCACGGCGCCGTCGCGGACGATCACCGCCCCGTAGGGTGAGCCGCCGGCCGCGACATTCGCCTCGGCAAGCGCCACCGCCTCGCGGATATAAGCCTCGTGCATGGACATGGATCCGAACTCCTCCGCCGGCGCCCCAACGCCGCGCGCGGCCCCGGAGTTCAGAAGGCGTAGCGCACCGTGCAGTACGGCATGGTCTCGGCGAGCAGGGTCTTGAACCGGGCGAGCCATTGGCCCTTCCAACCGGCCCGGTAGCGCAGGTTCGTGCCGCCGCCCTCCGAGACCTTCGCCTCCTGGATATCCGGCCGCCAGAGCAGATCCTCGGCACGGGGATGCCAGCCCAGGTTCACGGCGTGCAGATCCGCGTTGTGGGTCAGCATGATGATCTCGCATTTGAGCTGCGCCTTGGCGGCGTCCGACAGCGTGCCGTCGATCTCGGCGAACAGCGCCCGCCAATCGGCCTCCCAGCCCTCGTAGAGGATCACGGGCGAGAAATTGGCGTGGACCTCGTAGCCGGCGGCGACGAAGTCATCGATGGCGGAGATCCGTTCCGAAATCGCGGCGGTGCGTACGTCGACGATCTTGGCGATCTTGGCCGGCATGAGCGAGAAGCGGATCCGAGTCTTGCCTTGCGGATCGTAATCCAGAAGCTCGCGATTCACCGCCTTGGTGGCGAAGGAAGCTTTCGCGTTCGGCAGGGATCGGAACAGCCCGACCATGCTGCGCACGCCGCTGCTGACGGCCGCGTCCACCGAAAGATCGCCGTTCTCGCCGATGTCGTAGATCCAGAAGTCCGGATCGATCGCGTCGGGCTCGGACAGGGGTCCCTGTCGCCCGGCATGCCGGGCGATGGCCGCGCAGGCCTGCTCGACGTTCACGAACAACGAGATCGGGTTCGCGAAGCCCTTGCGGCGCGGCACGTAGCAATACGCGCAGGCCATGGCGCAGCCGTTGGAGGTGGAGGGCGCGATGAAATGGGCGCTGCGCCCGTTCGGGCGCATCGTCAGGCTCTTCTTCACGCCGAGAACGAGCGTCGAGCGCTTGATCCGGACCCAATCCTCCACGGACCCGGCATTCCCGTGCAGGTCCGGAATGTTCCAGTGGGACGGCACCGCGATGCGCTCCGCCTCGGGGTAGCGCGCGAGGATCTGCTGCCCGACGGGAAACGCCTCGACCGCGGGCTCGTGGTAGATCGTCCGGATGTCGAGAAGATCGCGGGTCAGTGCCATGGCGGGTCCGGGCGCCTGAAGTGGCGCGCGAATCGATATGGTGTTCGGCAGCCGGACTGACATGGCTTGCGGCCTGACGCCTCGATCAACCGCAAGACCGGTTCAGATCAGGGAGATCTCGGCTTCCCGGCCGATCTTCAACGATATCTTACGATTCCCTGGCAATCCTCACGCGCCTCTCAGTGGACACGCGATGATCGGTCAGGACCAGAAGAGATCCGGTCCGGAGACATCCGGCCCCGGCGAGGGCGTCGGACCTGCGGGATCGATGCGCGACGCGCTGGTCCGTCGGGACCAGCTCGAAGCCATGCGCGGCAGCGTCCTGACGGCGATCCCCATCAACATGCTGCTCGGGCTGGCGAGCCTGCTGGTCGCGTTCCGAAGCGATCACGGGTCTGCGGGAGCCCTCTGGTTTGCGGCCTCGACCGGCGTCAACCTGCTGCGCATCGCGGTCTGCCGCGCGCCCTGCCTCGGCTTGTCCCTCACGGCCGACATGCCGCCGCGCATGGCCGAGGCGGCCGCGCGCTCGGTCGAGCGGCACCTGCGCGCCAACGCCGCCGCGGCGTTCCTGTCCGGCTCGGTCTGGGCCTGCCAGCCTTTGCTCTGCGAGGGCTACACCACCCCGCAGGCATTGTTCTACCTCGGCGTGACCTGCGGCGTCACGGCCGGAGCCGTGACCCACGGGACGGCGTACGCTCGCATCCCGGTCAGCTTCATCCTGCTCCCGCTGCTGTCGGTGACCGGCTGCCTCATCGTTGCCGGGGACTTCGACCGGACCTGCCTGGCGGCCTGCGTGCTGCTCTATTTCCTCGCCCTGACCCACACCGCCTTCCGCAGCGAGGCCGGGTTCCGCGAGGCGAGCCGGCTCAAGAACGAGGCCACCGCGCTGGCGCGCTCGCGCGCCGAGGCCCATGCGAGCGCGAGCGCCCTCGTCGACGAGATGCGCTGGCGCGCCACGCACGACGACCTGACCGGCCTGCTGAACCGGGCCGGCTTCATCCAGCAGGCGGAAGACCGGCTCGCGGCCGGCGCGCACAGCCTGCTGCTGCTCGACCTCGACGGCTTCAAGTTCGTCAACGACGTCTACGGGCACAAAGCCGGCGATCATGTGCTGATCGAGGTCGCCCGCCGGTTGCGCGCCGCCGCGCCGGAGACCGGTCTCGCCGCCCGCCTCGGCGGCGACGAGTTCGCGGTTCTGTACGACCACACCGTTTCCGGGACGTCCCACGACGTGCTGGCGGAGCGCCTCATCGCGGCGGTCGGCCTGCCGTTTGCGGGCTTCGATGCGGGCCGGCTCGGGGTCAGCATCGGCATCCATGCCGGACCCGAACCGAGCCTGACCGAGATGCTGAGCTGCGCCGACGAAGCGCTGTATGCCGCAAAGGCGTCCGGCCCGAGCCAGTTCCGCACCTTCGATGCCGGATTGCGTGACCGCCTGCAGATGCGCCGCGACCTGGAACGCGATCTCTCCCAGGCGCTGGCCGAGAACGCCCTGGAGGTTTGGTTTCAGCCGATCTACGCCCTGGATGCGCATACGCTGGTGGGGTTGGAAGCCCTGGTGCGTTGGCAGCATCCCCGGCTCGGCTGGATCGCGCCGCCGGACCTGATCGCGGCGGCCGCGTCTGTCGGCCTGACCGAATCGCTGCTCCGCACCATCCTCGAGCAGGTCTGCGCGATGATGCAGATCCTGCGCAGCCGGGGACTCGGCACCGTCCGCGTGGCGATGAACATCTCCCCGCGGGAGATGGCGCAGGTTCCGGTTGACGAGATCGTCATTGAGCGGCTGAGCCTCCTCGACCTGCCGCCCGCCATGCTGGAGATCGAGATCACCGAGGAGACCGCGCTCGATATCGGGGCGGTGCAAAGCAAGCTGCAGGCCCTGTCGCGGGCCGGTATCCGGGTGGCCCTGGACGATTTCGGCATCGGCTACTCGTCGCTCTCATCGCTGCGCCAGCTCCGAGCCGATCGAATCAAGATCGACCGGAGCTTCGTCACCGGGCTTGGGACCTGCGAGGACAAGCACGGGCTGGTTCTCGCCGTGCTGGGCCTTGGCCGGCTGCTCGGGCTCGAGGTCGTCGCCGAGGGCGTCGAATCCGCCGAGGATCTCCACATCCTGCAGGCGATGGGATGTCCGTTCCTCCAGGGCTATCACCTCGGCCGACCGATGTCGGTGCGCGCCTTGGAACCCACGCTGCTCGTCGCTCGGACCGAGGCGGCCTGACCGTTGCCCGGTCGCGCCGAGGATCATCGGGACCACGCCGCCGCGGGCCAAGATGGCCGCCTTGCCCCTCCATCCGCATCGCGGTGGCGTTGCCATCCGCGCCAGGGAAGTGCGGCCTGCACACCAGATGTGTTCCTATCGTTGATAGGGCTAATCCCCCACCCGAATATCGAATATGTACCTATAAGCCGCGGGATTCGCTTTTTTCACATTGCATTCCATCCGCATGAGAATGCTTAATCAAACCCGACGGTAGTGTGACTGCCGGACTGATTGCAGGACTCGTCATGCGCGCCTTGCGCACACGCCGCGCCCTTTATTCGCTGATGATTGCAGCAGCCGCCTGTCCTGTCTCCGCACGGGCCGATATGCGCATCGAGGCCGCGAAGATTACCGGTGGGGATCTCTGGATCATCGGGTATGCCGACGACCCCGATACAGAGATTACCCTGGACGATAAGTTTCCGCAGCGAACAGACGGCCGCGGCTACTTTGAGTTCCGCGTCGTCTACCATCCGGCGACCTGTATCGCGACGCTCCGCACCCCGCGCCAGTCCCGCGATGTCGTCATCGCCGGCTGTGGTCAGATGGGGCCGCAGGCGGCCGGGCTTGTCGGACCGGCAGGGCCGCGCGGGGAGAGAGGAGAGCCCGGCCAACGAGGCGAACCGGGCACCATGGGACCGCCCGGCCCCCCCGGCGCCGATGGCGCGCGCGGCGATCCCGGACCGGCCGGCGCTGCCGGAGAGATCGGTCCGGCGGGCCCGGCAGGCCCCCCCGGGTTGGTCGGGGCAGCCGGTCCGGCGGGCCCGACAGGCGCTCCCGGCCTGGCAGGCACTCCGGGCCCGGCAGGTGAGGTCGGCCCGGCGGGTCCGGCGGGTGCGCCCGGTGCCCGCGGTCCGCAAGGACCTCACGGACCACCCGGCCCCCCGGGGCCGCCCGGCAAGATGGGACCGCCCGGGACGCTCGCGAAGCCGAAGGTGCCCGCCACGCCGCCACGGGCGGCGAGACCCCGCCCAGCGCGCGATTCGGCTCGCCCGAACGACGCCCCCGAGGCCGAACCGGGCGCCGGGGTGCCGGCCGAGGATCGCTATTGAGCATGGCGGCGATCCGTCGTGTGGTGTCGCGCCGGTCCCGGAGCGCGGAGCATCCGGATGCGCGCCAGCCCCGGCCTCCATCGCACGACGCGGCCATTGAAGCCGCGCGCCGCCACCGAAAAAGCGCTTTCGTAGGGAGGCTCGCCGCCGCAAAAGGGCGGCCCGGCGCCCCGTCTGAGACCTGTCACCTTAATGCCCCAACCGCACACTTTCAGAGGCCATCGGGCAGCCGACGCGAGCCAAGACGCTCGATTTGCGTTAAGCGTGACGGTGGGGTGGGCTTAATCGGATCCCAACGGAACGCCATGCCTTGGCTGTTTTCGTCGCAGACATCCGGATCGGAAGAGGCCGGAAGGGCTTGTTCATCGTGAAACGACGTCCGCCAGCGAGTCGCCCATCATTCCGCGGGGTCGGAATGGTGGCGTCCGGGCTCGCGATCTTAGCAACGGCTCCGGCTACCGCCGAGACGTTGGAGAGCGCACTCGCGAAGGCCTATCAGGGCAACCCGAGCCTCAACGCGAGCCGTGCCGGCGTGCGCGCGATCGACGAGAACGTCGCGATCGCGCAATCCGGCTACCGGCCGCAGGTCAATGTCAACGCTGCGATTGGCGTCCAGTACCTGGAGACCCAGGGCAGCAGCTCCATCTCCGTGCCCAACTCTTCGGCGAGTTCAGCGACCTCGACTGGAACCGCATCGGCCCTGGGCAACACCGCCAATGCCGCCTCCACTCTCGGCACATCGACGGGTCTCGGGTCCGGGCTGAGCACCACGACCGGTCTCGGAGCCGCCGGAACGTTGGGTTCCGGCCTAACGTCAGGACTCACGTCGGGCACGACAGCGAGCGGGGGCGGTTCCTCGCTCGGCTCTGCGGCGTCGAACGCGACGACGGCGCAGACGATCACGTCGCGACGGACGGTGGCATCGACCTACCTTCCGAGCAGCGCGGGCCTGAGCATCTCGCAAACGATCTTCAACGGATTCCAGACCGACAACACGACCCGGCGTGCCGAGTCGACCGTCTACAGCCAGCGCGAGATCCTGCGCTTCACGGAGCTGACGGTCCTCTACAACGCCGTTCAATCCTACATGAACGTGCTCAGCAACACGGCCACGCTCGAGCTGAACCGGAACAATGTCGAGGTTCTGGAGGAGCAGCTTCGACAGACGCGCGACCGGTTCAACGTCGGTGAGGTCACGCGCACGGACGTTGCGCAGGCGGAAGCCCGCCTAGCCGGAGCACGCTCGCAGGTCAGCGCGGCTGAGTCGGCCCTGCGCACGAGCATCGGCATCTATCGTCAGAATATCGGCGTGGAACCGCGCCAATTAGCTCCGGGCCGGCCGTTGGACCGATTCGTACCGCGAACACTGGATGCGGCCATTGCCATCGGCTTGCGCGAGCATCCGCAGATCGTGTCGGCCATGCACGCTGTCGATGCCGCCGAGGCACAAGTGAAGGTACTGGAAGGGCAGCTTGCGCCGCAGCTGAATTTGACAGGCACACTTACCCAATACTACGATTCGAGTGGCCCGAACCAGAGCTTCTTCGTCGGATTCGTCGGCGGCCAGCTCAGGATCCCGATCTACGAGGGCGGCCAGGTCTACGCGTCGATCCGCCAGGCCAAGGAGACGGTCGGCCAGAACCGCATCCAGGTCGACCAGGCACGCGACCAGGTCCGGGCGCAGATCGTCGATTTCTGGGGCCGACTGGAGGCCGCGAAGGCCCAGGTCATCGCCGCGCAGGCCCAGGTCCAGGCCAACGAGGTGGCGCTGAACGGCGTGCGCGAGGAAGCGCGTGTCGGCCAGCGCACGACCCTCGACGTGCTCAACGCGCAGCAGGAGCTCCTGACCTCGCGCGTGAATCTGATCGTCGCCCAGCGCGATCGCGTGATCTTTTCCTACGGGGTGGTTCAGGCGATCGGACAGCTGACGGCGCGGTTCACCGCCCTGCCGGTCGAGTACTACAGCGCCAAGGTCCATTACGATCAGGTCAAGGATTTGTGGTTCGGCCTGCGCACGCCGGACGGGCGCTGAGGTCTTTTCCACGGGGAGTGTGGTGCGGGCGCGCTTGCCGCAACGAAATGGCATGGAATACTGATTGAACACCGGCCCGTTCGGGCCGCTTTCCAGTCTCCCATGCCCGAGTGCGCCTGCCGATGAGTGCAGCAAGCCCCAAGATCCCGGACACCAATTTCCAGGACAAGGCTGCCGACAAGGCGCACGAGCCTTCGATGGAAGAGATCCTGGCGTCGATCCGGAGGATCATCGCCGACGATCAGGCGACCAAGCCGGCCGAGGTCGCCCCGGCACCCGAGCCCGACGACGTGCTCGATCTCGCCGAGGTCGCTGAACCGGTCGTCCGCCCGCGCGCCGTCGCGCCGGAGCCAGAGCCGGCGATGATCGATTTCGACGCGATCGACTTCGACGAGCCGGTCGCCATGGAGCCGGAGCCGATCCCGGAGCCTCCGGCACCGCCGCCGCCATCGCCGCCACCGCAGCCGGTGTTCCAGGCGGCGCGGCCGGAGCCGGAGCTCGAGACCCTGGTCTCGCCGGCCACCGACGCCAGCGTCAGCGGCGCGTTCAATCTGCTGGCCCACACGGTGCTGACGCAGAACGCCCGGACCCTGGAGGATCTCGTCAAGGAGATGCTCCGGCCGATGCTGAAATCCTGGCTCGACGACAACCTGCCGGCTGTAGTGGAGCGCCTCGTGCGTGCCGAGATCGAGCGCGTCTCGCGCGGGCGCTGAGTTTCACACCCGGGCAGCGGGGCGGGATCCGCGGGTCCTTCAGGGGAACGAGCCGAACGACTTCGCCCCTCCCAGTCATCCCGGGTCCGCATAGCGGAACCCGGCACCGAGAGCCGCCGAAGCGCCAAGCACGGGCACGGGTTGAGTGTCTGGGTTCCGGGCCCTTCTGTGCAGCCCCGGAACGCCGGGTTTGTCGTTGGACGCGCCGCACATTCGCGATGGCACCCATGTCGCCCAGCCCCGGGGGCGTCGGCCGCGTGTTGACGGAAGCGGCGTGACGGTCGAAAGCGGGTCCAACCCCCTTTGGACAAGCGCCCGCCCGTACCCGCGATGATGGACAAGACCTTCGAGCCCGCCTCCGTCGAGGCGCGGATCTCCGCAGCCTGGGCCGAGGCGGACGCCTTCCGCGCCGGCCGTCCCGAGCGCGCCGGCGCTCCACCGTACTGCATCGTGATCCCGCCGCCGAACGTGACGGGCTCGCTGCACATGGGCCATGCCCTCAACAACACCCTGCAGGACGTGCTGTGCCGCTTCGAGCGCATGCGCGGCAAGGACGTGCTGTGGCAGCCTGGGACCGATCATGCCGGGATCGCGACCCAGATGGTGGTCGAGCGGCGCATGGCCGAGGCCAAGGAACCCGGTCGCCGCGAGATCGGCCGCGCGGCCTTCGTCGAGAAGGTCTGGTCCTGGAAGGCGGAATCCGGGGGGGCCATCGTCAACCAGCTCAAGCGCCTCGGCGCCTCCTGCGACTGGTCGCGGGAGCGCTTCACCATGGATGAGGGCTTGAGCCGCGCCGTGCTCAAGACCTTCGTCGACCTGCACCGCCAGGGCCTGATCTACCGCGACAAGCGGCTGGTGAACTGGGATCCGAAGTTCCAGACCGCGATCTCGGACCTGGAGGTCCAGCAGATCGAGACCAGGGGCCATCTCTGGCACTTCGACTACCCGGTGGTGGACGAGTCCGGCAACGAGACCGGCGCCATCATCACGGTGGCGACGACCCGCCCCGAGACGATGCTGGGCGATACCGGCGTCGCGGTCCATCCCGAGGACGAGCGCTACCGGGCGCTGGTCGGCAAGCGCGTGCGCCTGCCGCTGGTCGGCCGCCTGATCCCGATCGTCGCCGACGAGTATTCCGATCCCGAAAAGGGCACCGGCGCGGTCAAGATCACCCCGGCCCACGACTTCAACGACTTCGAGGTCGGGCGGCGCCACGGGCTCGGCCTGATCAACGTGCTTGATCCCGAGGGCCGGATGCTGCTCGACGGTAACGCGGCGTTCCTCGACGGGACCTCGCCCGAGCCGGAGGTCCTGGCGCTCGACGGCATCGACCGGGCGCAGGCGCGCAAGGAGGTCGTCGCCCTGATGGAGGCGCGCGAGCGCCTGCGCATGATCGAGCCGAACACCCATGCGGTCCCGCACGGCGACCGCTCGGGCGTCGTGATCGAGCCGTACCTGACCGACCAATGGTACGTGAACGTCAAGCCGCTGGCCGAGCGCGCCCTTCAGGCGGTGCGCGACGGGCAGACCAAGTTCGTCCCCGAGAATTACGAGAAGACGTTCTTCCAGTGGCTCACCAACATCGAGCCCTGGTGCGTGTCGCGCCAGCTCTGGTGGGGCCACCAGATCCCAGCATGGTTTGGCCCCACCCTCTCGTCAGATCTGACTTCTGGCCTTTTCGACAAACAAGCTTTCGTTGCCCTAGACGAATCCGAGGCAATCTTGGAGGCAGCGAAGTTTCTTTCAAGCATTGGAAAATCCGACAGCACGGTCCGTGTAGCGCGCTCGGACGCCGAGTATGCGACGCTGCTGCAATCATGGGGTAGCGGAGATTCGAAAGAATTTCCATTGATCCGGGATCCGGACGTCCTCGACACGTGGTTCTCGTCGGCCCTCTGGCCGTTCTCGACGCTCGGCTGGCCGGATTCGACCCCGGAACTCGCTCGCTTCTACCCAACCAATACCCTTGTGACCGGCAAGGACATCCTGTTCTTCTGGGTCGCCCGGATGATGATGATGGGGCTGCACCTCACCGACCGGGCGCCGTTCGACACGGTCTACCTGCACACCCTCGTGCGGGACGCGTCGGGCGCGAAGATGTCGAAGTCGAAGGGCAACGTCGTCGACCCCCTCGAACTCATCGAGAAGATGGGCGCGGACGCCCTGCGCTTCACCCTGTGCGCGCTCGCCGTCCAGGGCCGCGACATCAAGCTGTCGGAGGACAGGGTCAAGGATTACCGGAACTTCACCACCAAGCTCTGGAACGCCGCCCGCTTCGCCGAGCTGAACGGCTGCGGCCTAGACCCGGCCTTCGACCCGCGCTCCGCCACCGGCGCGATCAACCGCTGGGCGCTGACCGAAGCCGCCCGCGCGGTCCACGAGGTGACAACGGCGCTGGAGGCCTTCCGCTTCAACGACGCTGCGGGCGCCGCCTACCGCTTCGTCTGGAACATCTTCTGCGACTGGTACCTCGAACTCGCCAAGCCCGTGCTCCAGGGCGAGGGCGTCGATCCCGCGATCCGGGCCGAGACGCAGGCCAGCGTGGCGTTCCTCATCGATCAGGTCGCCAAGCTCCTGCACCCGTTCATGCCGTTCCTCACCGAGGAGCTGTGGGCGATCAAGGGCGCCGGCCTGCCCGAGCGCGTCCTCCTGACCCTCGCATCCTGGCCGGAGCTCGGCGGCCTCGCCGATGCGGCCGCGGAGGCCGAGGTCGGCTTCGTGGTCGATCTCGTCAGCCAGATCCGCTCGGCGCGGTCCGAGACCAATGTGCCGGCCGGCGCGCAGATCCCGCTCGTGATGGTCGGCGCGGCTGCGGACGTCCGGGCGCGGGTCGAGGCGTGGCGGGACACGCTGCTGCGCCTCGCCCGCCTGTCGGAGATCACCTTCTCGGACACGCCGCCCAAGAACTCGGTGCAGCTCCTGGTGCGCGGCAGTGTCGCCGCCCTTCCCCTGGAAGGCGTTGTCGATCTCGCCGCCGAGGTCGCGCGGCTGAAGAAGGAGCAGGGCAAGGCGGAGGGCGAGATCAAGAAGATCGACGCCAAGCTCGGCAACGCCGACTTCGTCGCCCGCGCACCGGAGGAGATCATCGAGGAGAACCGCGAGCGCCGGGAGAGCGAGGCGGCGCGGCTCGTGAAGATCGAGGAGGCGCTGGCGCGTCTGAGCGGGGACTGAGCGTTACCGGCGGGTGCCGAGGGCGCCGGTGAACGCCTTCGGCGCCCCCGAACTGCCGGACGACATGGCGCTGGGTCTCCGGAAGTCATTCTGTGACGCAACACGCGGATGCGTGGTGTAGTCCGGCGGAACATACCCGCCGGCCTGATTCCGGTACCCGGGCTTCAGGTTGGCTGCCGTCTTGGCGTCACGACCCGCATCGTGGCGGCCCGTATCGACGCCGTAGGTCGTCTTGGCATTGCTGCGCGCGACCGGCACCGCGAAGGCGGGCGTGGCGTCGAAATAGTCGCGGAAATTTGTGTACGGCTCGACAGCCAACGCCCCGACAGTCGATCCGAAGAACACGGCGGCCGCGAACGGCGTCCCCATGATTGTATTCCTCAGCCTCAAGGCGGGCATCTCGCGGATCCGAAAGTACCGACCGCTGCCGAACGCGGTGGGATCATGGATCGACGCTGAGGAAGCGCGGTGGCAAGCGGCACAAGCCAGGGGCGTTTCCCACGCCGCACGGCGTCGTGGCGAGCCGCCTCCGCACCTGTCGAAACCGTAATGTGACCGCCACGCCCGGGTCAGGGGCCGCCCTCTAGACAGATCCTATCGACCGCCGCGTGAGCCGGCGTCGTCCCGATCAGTCCCGAGAGGTTTCAGACCCCCATGACCGAGACCCGTCCTTCCGGCCGCACATCGCGCCGCGCCCTCGCCTCCGTGGCCGCCGCCGCCCTGATCGCCGGCGGCGCCCTCGGCAGCGGCTACCTGCCGTCCGCCACCCCGGCCTACGCGCAGGCCCTTCCGAAATCCCCGATCGAGGCCCCCGAGCACCCGCCGGGCTCGTTCGCCGGCATCGTCAACAAGGTGAAGCCGGGCGTCGTCTCGGTGAAGGTGAAGCTCGACGATTCGGCGAGCAGCGACGACGACGACGGCCCGAGCCAGGGCCGCAACCTCCAGAACGTGCCGCCGCAGCTGCGCGAGTTCTTCAAGCGCTTCGGCCAGAACGGGCCCGGCGGGATGCAGCCCCAGCATCAGGGCCCGCGCGGCGCGGTCGGCTCCGGCTTCATCATCTCGGCCGACGGCTACGTGGTGACCAACAACCACGTCGTCGACCATGCCAAGACCGTGCAGGTGACGCTGGACGACGGCCGCACCCTCGACGCGAAGGTCATCGGGAAGGATTCCAAGACCGATGTCGCGCTGCTGAAGATCACAGAGGGCTCGAACTTCCCGTACGTGCAGTTCGGCAAGGCCGCGCCGCAGGTCGGCGACTGGGTCGTGGCGATCGGTAACCCGTTCGGCCTCGGCGGCACCGTGACCGCCGGCATCGTCTCGGCCCGCGGCCGCGACATCGGCGCCGGCCCGTACGACGACTTCCTGCAGATCGACGCTCCGATCAACAAGGGCAATTCGGGCGGCCCGACCTTCAACGTCAACGGCGAGGTGGTCGGCGTGAACACCGCGATCGCCTCTCCGTCGGGCGGCAGCGTCGGCCTCGCCTTCGCGATCCCGGCCGAGACCGTGCAGGCGGTGGTAGAGCAGCTCCGCACCGACGGCAAGGTCGCCCGCGGCTATCTCGGCGTCCAGATCCAGCCGGTGACGCAGGACATCGCCGAGGGTCTCGGCCTCGACAAGGCCAAGGGCGCCCTCGTCGACCACGCCGAGAACGGCACCCCAGCGGCGAAGGCCGGCCTCAAGTCGGGCGACGTGATCGAGAAAGTCAACGGCGACACGGTGGACAGCGCGCGCGAACTGTCGCGCCGGATCGCCGGGATGAAGCCCGGGGCGAAGGTGGAGCTCAGCTACCTGCGCGGCGGCAAGTCGGACGTCGCCACGGTGACGCTCGGCACCATGCCGACCGACGGCACCAAGGTCGCGAGCCGCGACGAGGATACGGGCAACGGCCAGCCGCGACTCGGCCTCCAGCTCGCGCCAGCCGGCGATGTCGGCCTGTCCGACCAGGGTGTCGCGGTGGTGCAGGTTGATCCGGACGGGCCGGCGGCCGCCAAGGGTATCGAGGCGGGCGACGTGATCCTCGACGTCGGCGGCCAGAGCGTCTCCCGTCCGGCGGATGTGGCCGCGCAGATCCGGGCAGCGGAGTCCAGTGGGCGCAAGGCCGTGCTGATGCGGGTGAAGAGCGGCAAGGGGCAGACCCGCTTCGTCGCGGTCTCGCTCAGCAAGAACGCCGGCTGAGGCCGGTATCGCCCGGCGCGGGGGGCCTCCCCCGCGTCATTTCGTGGTGACCTCCGACTGGCGCCGGCCGAGCAGGCCGGCGCCATTTTCGTCAGGACCGGCTTGCGCCGACCGCTCCCAAGGGGGCGCTACCGCGCGGTCTCTGCATCCCGGCAGGGGCGGATGGTATCCGGCATCGGACGCGCGTCCGGTGCGGGCGCCGCGAACACGGCGAGATAGGCACCGCCCTTCAAGGGTTGGAAGCCGGTCTCCCGATAGCCGGCCGCGGCCAGCTCGCAGCGCAGGAGGGCCGGCGGGGTGCCGTGGCGGGAGGGAATGTCGTCCGCGTCGACGATGCCGACGCGCCCGCCCGGACGCATCGCCGGGGCGAGGTTGTGCAGCAGGCCGAAGGGCTGTGTGATCTCGTGGTACATGTGCACGAGGATCGCCGCGTCCACGGATGCCGGGGGCAGGCGCGGATCATGCGGCTCGCCCCGCACCACGGTGACGTTGCCGAGCCCGCGCACGCGCTTCTCGAGGGCCGCCAGGTAATCCGGGGTCACATCCTCGGCCAGCACCCGGCCGCCGGGCCCGACCGACGGGCTCAACCGGACTACATAGTAGCCGCTGCCGGCGCCGATATCGGCCACGGTCTGGCCGGGGGCGATGCCCATCCCCTTGGCGACCTCGGCGAACTCGCCGGCCTTGTCGCGCTCGGCCTCCGAGGACCAGCGCGGCGCGACGATCTCGGCCACGGGCCGGTCGGGCTTGGGGAAGGCGCTCGCGGGCGCGCCCGGGGGTGCGAGGGGCTCGGCGGCGAGCGCCGGACCGGTCAGGGCTACGGAGAGGAGTGCCAAGCGGCGGGTCAAGGCGCGGATCATGGCCGACAACACGCGGAGCGCCCTGGCGGTGCCGCGGACGTTGACCGTGCCGCACCCCGCGCGCCATCAAGCGCCATGACGCGCGCGGACACGCCCTGGCGGGCCACGATCCTCACCCTCTACCCGGAGATGTTCCCGGGCCCGCTTGGCCTGTCCCTCTCGGGCGACGCCCTGGCGCGCGGCGACTGGAGCCTGGAGGCGCGCAACATCCGCGAGCACGGCCTCGGCCGCCACCGCTCCGTGGACGATACGCCGGCGGGCGGTGGCGCCGGAATGGTGCTCCGCTGCGACGTGCTCGGCGCCGCCATCGACGCCGCGACCGGGACGGACGATCCGCGCCCGCGCCTGCTGATGTCTCCGCGCGGCCGGCCGCTCACCCAGGCGCGGGTGCGGGCGCTCGCCGCCGGTCCGGGGGCGCTGATCGTCTGCGGACGCTTCGAGGGGGTCGACGAGCGGGTGATCGCCGGGCGCGGGCTGGAGGAGGTCTCGATCGGCGACTACGTGCTCTCCGGCGGCGAGATCGCCGCCCTGGTGGTGCTCGACGCCTGCGTGCGGCTGCTGCCCGGGGTGATGGGCAAGAGCGAATCGGGCGACGAGGAGAGCTTCGAGGGCGGTCTCCTGGAATACCCGCACTACACCCGGCCGCGGGACTGGGAGGGTCGCGCGATCCCCGATGTGCTCTCCGGCGGAAATCACGGGGCTATCGCCCGCTGGCGGCGGGCGGAGGCCGAGCGCATCACCGCCGAACGCCGTCCGGATCTGCCGGGTGCGGGCGCCCGCACCCGGTCCTGATCACGCCGCCTCGAGGTCGATCACCGGGCCATCGCCCTCGTAATCCATCGGATCGAGGCGCAGCGGCTGCGCCATGGGCCTCCGGAGGCGGCTCGGGAGCGCGACATGGGCTGTTAAGGCCCCAATAACCACAAGCAGAACAGACCAGACCGCCAATATCGCGGCGCTGTGGGTAGACATCGGCGTACCTCAAACGCAACGCGGCACAGCATTAAGGCTAACGGCCCAGGATTAATCGACTGTTCCGCCGCTCCAGACGGGCTGTCCCGGGTGGGGCCAGGCGGCCAAGACTGCTTGCCGGACAGGCGCTTGCAAGCCGGCCGGTTTCGGCGCATGCGCGGGAGCGGGAACGCTTCCCCGCCGAGGCGCGCCCCTCTGCAAGGATGGATTCGTCATGACCAGCCGCCCCGCGCAGCGACCGCGCGTGCCCCATTTCTCCTCCGGCCCTTGCGCCAAGCGTCCGGGCTGGAACCCGGCCGCCCTGGCCGATGCCGCCCTGGGCCGGTCGCACCGCTCCCCCGTCGGCAAGGCCAAGCTCAGCCGGGCGATCGACCTGACACGGGCGGTCCTGCAGGTGCCCGCCGACTATCGGATCGGCATCGTGCCCGCCTCCGATACCGGCGCCGTCGAGATGGCGATGTGGACGATGCTCGGGCCGAAGCCCGTCGAGGTCGCCGCCTGGGAGGCGTTCGGCAAGGAGTGGGTCACCGACGCGCTGAAGCAGCTCAAGATCGCGCCCCGCATCCACCAGACGCCCTACGGAATCCTTCCCGACCTCGCGGCGATCGATACGAAGAACAGCGACGTGGTCTTCACCTGGAATGGCACCGCGGCCGGCGTGAAGGTGCCGAACGGCGACTGGATCGCGGCGGACCGCGAAGGTCTGACGATCTGCGACGCCACCTCGGCGGCCTTCGCGCAGCCCCTGCCGTGGGACAAGCTCGATGTCGTGACCTTCTCCTGGCAGAAGGTGATGGGCGGCGAGGCGGCGCACGGCATGCTGATCCTCTCGCCCCGCGCCGTGGCGCGGCTCGAGAGCCACACGCCGTCCTGGCCGCTGCCGAAGGTCTTCCGCCTCACCAAGGATGGCACGCTGATCGAGGGCATTTTCAAGGGCGACACGATCAACACGCCCTCGATGCTGGCGGTGGAGGATTACCTCGACACGCTTGGCTGGGCCGAGCGGATCGGCGGCCTGCCGGCGCTCCATGCGCGGGCGGATGCGAATGCCGAGGTGATCTACGATTGGGTCGCACGGACGCCCTGGATCGCGCCGCTGGCCGTCGATCCCGCCACCTACTCGAATACCGGCGTCTGCCTCGTGGTCGCCGATCCGGACGTGCTCGCCCGGGGCGACGCGGCGGTCTCGTCCTTCGCGGCGGGGATCGTGGACCGCCTCGAGCGGGAGGGCGTCGCCCTCGACATCGGCGCCTACCGGGACGCCCCGGCGGGCCTGCGGATCTGGTGCGGCGCCACGGTCGAGGCTTCGGATCTGGAAGCGCTGACGCCCTGGCTCGACTGGGCCTTCACTGAGGAGAAGGCGGCGCTGACGCGGGCGGCTTAAAAGCTTTGGGTTCGATGTCCGGTCGCAGCCCCACTTCGTCTTTGCGAGCGGAGCGAAGCCATCCAGGGGTTCGCGCCCTTTTCCGGCCGTAGCGCTGCCCGGGGTCGCATCGTTGCGCTCCCGATGACGTCCCGACGTAAAAAACCCCGGCCCTTTCGGAGCCGGGGTTTTCGTTTGTGTGGACGCGGCCCCGAGGGGCCGCGCCGTCCGTCTCAGTAATTGTAGGCGCGCTCGCCGTGATCGGCGATGTCGAGACCCTCGCGCTCCTCCTCCTGCGTGACACGCAGGCCGATCGTCACGTCGACGAGCTTGTAGAGGATCGCCGAGCCGATGCCCGACCACAGGAGCGTCAGGCCGACCGCCTCCGCCTGGATGATGAGCTGGCTCATCATGTCGTAGGCACCGACCGCCAGTTCACCCGGCTTCGAGGTATAGTCGGGGATGCCGACGCCGCCGAGGTTCGGGTCGACCAGGATGCCGGTCGCCAGCGCGCCCAGGATGCCGCCGATGCAGTGGACGCCGAACACGTCCAGCGAGTCGTCGTAGCCCAGCGCGTTCTTCACGGTGGAGCACATCACGAAGCAGACCACGCCGGCGACAAGGCCGAGCACGATCGAGCCCATCGGGCCGGCGAAGCCGGAGGCCGGGGTGACGGCGACGAGGCCGGCGACCGCGCCCGACAGCATGCCGAGCAGCGACGGCTTGCCCTTGAGGGCCCACTCGGCGAACAGCCACGCCACCGCGGCGCCGCAGGTCGCCACGAAGGTGTTGAGCATGGCGAGCGCGGCGGTGCCGTTGGACTCGAGGTTCGAGCCGGCATTGAAGCCGAACCAGCCGACCCACAGCAGCGAGGCGCCGATCATCGTCATGGTCAGGGAGTGCGGGGCGAGCAGGTCACGGCCGTAGCCGATGCGCTTGCCCATGATCAGGCAGCCGACGAAGCCGGCGATGCCCGCGTTGATGTGGACCACGGTGCCGCCCGCGAAGTCGAGGGCGCCCTTCTGGAAGAGGAAGCCGGCATCCTTGTTGACCGCGTCGAGGGCCGCCTGGGCGGTCGCCTTCGAGGCATCGTCGGTGGCGGCAGCCAGTGCCTTGGCGGCGTTGCCGACGGCGTCCGGGCCGGCCCAGTACCAGACCATGTGGGCCATCGGGAAGTAGATGACCGTGACCCAGAGGATCGTGAAGACCACCAGGGCGGAGAACTTCATCCGCTCGGCGAAGGCGCCGACGATCAGCGCGGGGGTGATCATCGCGAACGTCATCTGGAAGCACAGATAGGCGTATTCGGGGATCACGACGCCGTTCGAGAAGGTCGCCACGGTGGAATTGGCGTCGATGCCCTTCAAGAAGGCCTTCGAGAAGCCGCCGACGAAGTCGTTGAGGCCGCCGCCGTTGGTGAAGGCGAGGCTGTAGCCGTAGAACACCCAGAGCAGGCCCACGATCGACACGATCGCGAAGACCTGGGTCAGCACCGACAGCATGTTCTTGGTGCGGACGAGGCCGCCGTAGAACAGCGCGAGGCCCGGGACCGACATCATCAGCACCAGGGCCGACGAGATCATCATCCAGGCCGTATCGCCCTTGTTGGGGATCGGGGCCGGCGGCGGCGAGGCCGCCTCCGGCGTCGGCGTCTGCGCGAGAGACGGCTCGATCAGGAGGGCGGCGATCGCCGCCCCTCCCAAGCCGAGCATGAGGGCATGACGAAGTTTCATGGGCACGTGGCTCCCGGTCGGAATTCGCGTTGTGTCAGGAAAGCATGAAGCTCTGCAGGCCCGGCGCGCCGGGCGTGGACTCGGACAGCGTCCGGTCAGAGGGCGTCGGCGTCGGTCTCGCCGGTCCGGATGCGCACCGCCTTTTCCAGCGGCATCACGAAGATCTTGCCGTCACCGATCTGGCCGGTGCGGGCCGCGCCCGCGATGGCGTCGATCACGCTCGACGTCAGGTCGGAGGCGACGGCGACCTCGATCTTCAGCTTCGGCAGGAAGCTCACCGCGTACTCGGCGCCGCGGTAGATTTCGGTGTGGCCCTTCTGCCGGCCGTAGCCCTTCACCTCCGTCACCGTCAGGCCGTGCACGCCGATTCCGGTCAGCGCATCGCGGACCTCCTCGAGCTTGAACGGCTTGATGATGGCCATCACGATTTTCATGGGCGACGCCCCCTTCGAAGTCCTTGGGAACCGGTGCCGTCGCCCGACTTGCAGGACGACCCGGCCCGGATCGTCCGCAGGCTCGGGATGGCCCGCGGTCGAAGGCCGCTATTCAAGGACTATGCCAGAGGAGCTGGACCGGGAACATTTTCCCGCATCACGCTTCTGCCCACGGATTAGCCCATAACGGCCAGATCCGAGGCAGAGCGGCCGGCAAAGGCGCTCAGCCAATGGGCAAACTGCCCAATTCGATGCACTGAACCGCGTTGCAGGTGCGCAACACACGCGTCGGAACGTGTTTTAATCCCTGATCCTGCGAATGAGGCCCTCCTGCGCGACGGAGGCCACGAGGTTGCCGGCCCGGTCGAAGATCTGCCCGCGGGCAAAGCCGCGGGCACCCCCGGCAACCGGACTGTCCTGCGCGTAGAGCAGCCACTCGTCGATCTTCACGGGGCGGTGGAACCAGAGCGCGTGGTCGAGGCTCGCCGCCTGGATGGCGGGGTCGAACACCGAGCGCCCGTGCGGGATCAGCGAGACGTCGAGCAGGGTCATGTCGGAGGCGTAGGCCAGGACCGCCCGGTGCAGGGCCGGATCGTCCGGAAGCGCTGAGGCTGCGCGCAGCCAGACATTGAAGACCGGCTCAGGCGGCCGTCCGCCCGCCCGGGCCGGGATGTAGCGGTTGAGATCGACCGGACGCAGGTCGATCGGGCGCTCGCGCCCGAAATAGGCGGCAATCGCCTCCGGCATGCCGGTGCCGCCCGCCGCCGCCAGGGCCTTGCCGTCGAGGAGACCTTCCGGCCCCGCCACCACCGGCATCGCGGGCTGGTGCGTGAGGCCCTCCTCGGCGACCTGGTAGGAGACCGTCGTGGCGAAAATCGCCCGCCCGTGCTGGATCGCCTTGACCCGGCGCGTGGTGAAGCTCCGGCCGTCCCGGATCCGCTCGACCTCGTAGACGATGGGCGTGCGGGGATCGCCCGGGAGCATGAAATACGCGTGCAGCGAGTGGGCGGGGCGGTCGTCCGGCACCGTGCGGGTCGCGGCGACCAGGGCCTGCGCGACGACCTGGCCGCCGAAGACCCGGCGCCAGCCCGTCTTCGGGTTCTGACCGCGGAAGAGATCGACCTCCAGCCGCTCCAGGTCGAGGATGGCGATCAGCTCGGCGACGGCATCCGTCATCGCGTCGGTATTGGCGTCGGTCATGACAAGCGGGGTTTCCGTTCGTTGCCCGCGTGCGACATAGGCTTTTCGGACGAACCAATCCACGCGTCCCGCACGGGACGCCACACCGGAGATCCGCGACCATGACGGCCGAGATGTCCCGCCCCGGCAGCCGCAGCCTCCTGATCGCCGGCGGCGGCCTGCCGAGCCTCGCCTTGGCGCTGGCCCTCAAGCAAGCGCACGGCCCGGCGCTCGCCGTGACGGTGATCGACCCGGGCGCCGCGGATCCCGCACGGCACCGCGGCCGCGCCTACGCCCTCGCGGCCGGCGGACGCCGGATGCTGGCGCAGCTCGGCCTGTGGCCCCGCGTCGCGGAGGCGGCCGAGCCGATCACCGAGATGGTGATCAGCGACAGCCGCCTGGCCGATCCGGTCCGGCCCGTCTTCCTCACCTTCGGGCGCGAGGATGCGGATTCCCGCGCGGCCGACGAACCCTTCGCCCACATGGTCGAGGCCGAACCCCTGGCTGCGGCACTGGCGGAGGCCTGCCGGGCGGCCGGCGTGTCCTTCGTGGCCGCGGGGGTGGTGCGGGCCATGCCGGAGGGCGCCGGAATCCGCGCGGTGCTGACGACCGGCGACAGTATGCGCGGCGACCTGCTGGTGGCCGCCGACGGCGCGGCCTCGCGCCTGCGCGAGGCCGCGCGGATCGGCTGGGTCGGCTGGTCCTATCCGCAGGTCGGAATCGTGGCGACCATCGGCCATACCCGGCCGCATGCGGGACGGGCCTTCGAGCATTTCCTGCCGGCCGGCCCGTTCGCGATCCTGCCGCTGCGCGACGGGGGCGCCCTGGGCCATCGCTCGTCCATCGTCTGGACCGAGCGGTCGGACGCAGCCGAGGCTTTGCTCTCCGGGGCGCCCGACGAGGTGCTGGCCGAGATCGAGCGCCGGTTCACCCTGGACCTCGGCGCCCTCGCGCTGGAACACGGCCCGAGCCGGCACCCGCTGGCCTTCGGCATCGCCCGGGCGTTCCGCGCTGAGCGGCTCGCCCTACTGGGGGATGCCGCCCACGTCATCCACCCGATCGCCGGCCAGGGCCTCAATCTCGGCCTCGCCGACGCGGCAGCGTTGGCCGAGGCCATGACGGGCGCGCTGCGCCTCGGCCTCGACCCGGGCAGCCCGGACGTCCTGCGCGCCTACGAGCGTGCGCGCCGGTTCGACAGCTTCGCCATGGCGGCGGCGACGGACGGGCTGAACCGCCTGTTCTCGAACGACGCCCTGCCGCTCCGGCTCGCCCGCGACCTGGGCCTCGGGATCGTGGACCGGCTGCCCGGCCTCAAGCGCTTCTTCATCGGCGAGGCGGCCGCCGCGCGGGGGTCGCGGCCGCGGCTGATGCGGGGGGAGGCGCTGTAGGGCCTCCCGGATCGGCGCATCATCGCGACGCGGCGGCTGCCGGGCATACCCGCCTCGGTCCTCAACCGGCGACGAGAACGCGGGCCCGGCGCATCCAGCGCATCGAGGCCTCGACCAGGGTCGGGCTCCGGTGCTTGAGGATCGCCGACTTCAGGAGGTTCGTGGGGACCTCCCAGAGCTGGACGGACCCGATCGGGAAATGCGCCACATCGCCTGCCGTGAGGTGGCGGCGCTCGCCATCCGCCCCGGTGATGAAGACGTCGCCATCAAGGATCGTGATGATCTCGTCGGCTTGGTGGGTCCAGCGGAACGTGCTCGCCGTGGTGCGCCAGAGATAGACATGCGCACTCCCGTCGTGGGTCTGCGAGACCTCTGCCACTTCAGTGACGGGACTTCCCGAGACGACCCAGTCGGCCGGAATCGGCGAAGGACTGAAGGCGGCGATCCCGGGCTTGATCGTGGTTCCGGAGATGGGACGCCCCTGCTCGTGGATCCGGATCTCCGCATAGGCGCCGGCCGCCAGCAGGAGGGCGGCGACGATGGCGATCTTCCTCACGGGAGGCTCCGGCGTACTGCGCTCTAGGCATCCTCGAACGAGACAGCAGTATCCGTGCTTTATCTTTTGCTGAATAGCGGCCGGACAGCCTAAAACGGCACCTCCATTCGATCTTTGTGTGTTTGTCTTAATTCCACATCCCGGCGAACGTCTCGTCCGGTCCTTGCGAGACTGCAGATGTCCGCGGCCATTCGCGGCCGCCGTTACGCTCCGGCGGATCCCATCGCGGGCGCGAGCAGCCGGGTCAGCGCGCGGCGGCCGCTCCGGTCCCGGGCTCGGTGATCCAGCGGGTTGCGTCGGTCCGCGGCGCGACCACGTCTGTGTCGGTGCGCAGCTGCGGGCTGTAGGAGGGATCCTCCGCCAGGACGTCGTGCCAGCGGCGCAGGAAGCGCGCTGTCTGCGAGCCGGGGGCGAAGCTCGTCGTGCGCGACGCGCTCTCATGATGCGCCATCTCGGCGAACGGCGTGTAGACGATACGATAGCCGAGCAGGCGCAGCTTCAGGCAGAGATCGACGTCGTTGAAGTCGAGGGCGAAGCCCTCGTCGAAGCCGTTGACGGCCTCCAGCACGGCCTTGCGGGTGGCAAACAGCGCCCCGGTCACCGCCGCGCAGTCGCGCTGGGTGAGCGCCCAGTCCGCATAGGTCCGCTCCGCCGCCGGCCGCTTGTACCAGGGATGGGCGAAGACGCCGAAGATGCCCCCGGTCATGCCGGCGTGCTGGATCGTCCCGTCCGGGAAGAGCAGCCGCCCGCCGACGCCGCCGACGCCGTGGTCCATGGCGAAGGTCAGCAAGGCCTCGATCCATCCGCGCCGACGGACCACGAGGTCGTCGTTCATCAGGATGACCAGGTCGGTCTCGGCGGCGCGCCACAACCGGTTCATCTTGGCGGCATAGTTGAACGGCTCGCCCGCGGGACGACGCGTGTCGATGCGCTTGACCGTGAACCGGTCGGCGCGGCCCCGATAGATCGCGTCATCCTCGCGGTCGTCGCCGATCAGCACGGTGATCCGGTTGGCCGGGTAGGTGCTGCGCCCGAGGCTGTCCAGGAGCTGGACGATGTGCGGCCGGTCGGTGGGGACGCCGTCGCCGTCCTTGGGCCGGCTCTGCGCGGTCGGGATCACCAGGGTCACCGGGGGCGGATCGCCCAGCGTCCGCCGGATCTCCAGCGTATCCGGCGTGAGCCCGGCCGCCGTCGTGAGCGGCTGGCCGGCGGCGCGGAACCACCGCTCCAGGACACGGGCGCGGGCCTTGCGCCCGGCCTTCGGCCGAGCGAGGGGCGAGGCGAGCAGCGTGTGCGGGATGCGATCGAGGCCGATCCCGGCCGAGAGCGCCTCCAGGCAGAAGGCGAACCACGCGGCGTTCCCCTCGCGCCGGCCGAAGGTGGGCGTCACGGCTGCGAGTGCCGAGGCGCGGATGATCAGGGGGAAACCGATATAGTCATCCGCCATCAGCAGGCCGGGATTGAAGGCCGGCTTGCAATGGACGCTCGTCACCAAGCCCTCGGCGTCGACGACGGCGTCATCCCCGTAGAAGATGCCGACGTCGGGCCGCGCCGACAGGGCCGCGCGGATCCGCTCGAGCACATCCGGGCAGGGCGTGGCGGTTGCCGGCGCGACGAGGAACACCGCGCCATCCGCCCGCTCGATCGAGTCCGCGGCGAGGGGACGTGTGTCGAAAGGCTGAAGGTCCGCGTCGAGGAGGATCGGCACGACGGGCGTGTTCGCGTTGGGCCCGGCCGCCTTGGGGTCGGCGGGCGTCCCCCAGGCGATCGCCTCCCAGGCTGGCGAGGGGGCCGAATGGCTGCGCATCGTGATCGGTCTCAGCGAGAGGGCCGGATGTCCGGCGGTCATTCGACCAGGAGGCGGGCGAGGCTCGCCTCCATCGCGGCGGCGACGGCGGCGGCCGACAGGCGCTCCCGGATCCGAGCCCTGGCCGCCGCGCCGATCCGCTGCGCCTCGCCGCTCGTCACCGCAGCGGCAGCGGCGTTCAGGGCACGCGCGAGATCGTCCTCGTCGACGCGTCCCCAGGTCGAGCCTTTGAGGTAAGGGCCGTACGAATCCTCAAGGGCGACGATGTCGGCCCGGACCGGGAAACCGCAGGTCGCGTCGAGGAAGTCGCGGCTGCCGCCGAAATCGGTGGCGACCACGACCTTGCCCATCTCCATGGCCTCCGCGATCGTCAGGCCGAAGCCCTCCGAGGAATGCGAGGAGGCATAGACGTCACAGGTCTCGAACAGGATCGCGAGCTCCCGCGCCGAGAGCGGCTGATCGATCACGACCACGTCTCCGCCCTTGCCCACGAGCTCGAGGAGCCGCTTGCCTTCACCCGGAAGGTCGAAGACGTGCTTGGTCTTCAGCACGAGCTGCCAGCCGCTCTTCGCGAGCCCGGCGGCACGGAAGGCCCGGATCAGGGCGTGCGGGTTCTTGCGGGCCAGATAGCTCGAGCCGTCGAAGGCGTAGAGGATCAGCCGCTTGGCCGGGTCGATCGAGAAGCTCGCCCGCAGGCGGGCCTTGGCCGCGGCGCTCGCGGGCTCCCCGGGCTCGTTCTCGACGACGTGCGGCACGATCTCGACCGGGATGTCGGTGATCGAGCGGAAGATGTCGGCGCAGAATTCGGTCGGGGTCCAGATCGCGTCGAGGCCGTCCACGGTCCGAAGCCAGTCCTCCGGGACGTAGGAGGTCTCCCAGACGAACAGCCCGACCTTCCGGCGCGCCTGCGCGACGATCGTCTGCTGGCGCGGGCTCATCAGCGAGGTCCACGTCTCGCCGTTGAGATGGACCACGGCGACGTCGGCCGGTCCCGCGAAGGTCTCGGCCTGCCAGCCCGGCGCGACGCGCGCGTGGACGTGGAACGGCACTTCGAGCGGGTGCAGATTCACCTGCCAGGGCGTCCGGTGGATCGCCCGGGCGTAGCCGCGGCCGGCCACGCCGAGACCGTTGGCGTAGTTGGTCGGGCTTACGAAGGTCACGCGCGGCGGTCCGGCGGCGCGCGTCGGCCGCGCCAAGTCTGCCCAGACCCTGGCGCCCGGGGTGGCATAGGTCGGCTCCAGCCGGTCGAGGTCGAAGCCCGAGTCCTCAAGCGCCTTCCGCAACGGCTTCCCGCCCAGCGCCGCGTGCTCGCCGAGGAGCGAGCGCTTCACGAACGGGAAGCCCTGCCCCAGCAGGTTCTCCCAGTCGAACAGGGCGCGGTTGTTGCGCGGGTCGTTCACAAGGGTCGTGTGCCGGTTGCGGGTGGAGAACAGGGCCCGCGTGTTCATGCCCGCCGCGCGCATCCGGGCCGAGAAGGTCAGCTCGTACTCGGTGATGACGACATTCTTGTCCGGCCAGCTCCGGATCGCCTGCATGTACTGGTTGAAGCCGTAGCACGATAGGCAGCGCCGCTTCAGCGCCAGGAAGAAGCTCTGCAGGTGGTCACTGTAGTAGAAGTTGTCGAGCAGACCGACGACCTCCTCGGAGCAGCCATCGATCCGGGCCAGGATGCCGGCGAAGGCGTCGCGGTCGAGGGGACCGACGAGGCTGTCGTTTACGAGGTAGAGCGTGTCCGCGTCCAGCAGGTCGCCGTCCTCGGCCAGCACATGCGCCCAGGCGGCGAAGTCGAAGCCGCCGTTCTCGCGTACGTAGACCGAGGCGCACAGGTCGATCAGCGCCTGCGGCACGACCGTCTTGCGCTGGTCGGCCGCGACGATCAGCACCACGTCGGCGTCGTTCTCGATGAAGGCGCGCAGGTAGGGCTCGACATGGCCCTTGATGCGGCCGTTGCCGGAATGCGTGATGAACAGGGCGGTGCGGGCATGCCTGCGCGGCTCGCGCTTCAGGCAGACGAGCGGGGCCTGGGCCGAATCCCGGGACCCCGCCGTGCCCGCGACGCAGCGGGTCCGCTTCCCCTGGCCGATGCCGTACTGGATGTAGTGGACCAGCGGGTTCAGTCCGCGCGCCGCGGCCTCCGGGTATTCCGAGCGGTACCAGGGCGCGTCGAAGCGGGGGGACGGGCTGGTGGTGCGGCCGCCATCCGCGAGGAAGTGCGCGAGCGGGTTGGTCGCCGCATCGTCGGGGAGGTAGGCCGCGCGGAACCAGCGCGTGTCGAACCACGGGCCCGGATCGAGACCGGCGGCGGCACCGTGCTCCAGGAAATGGACCAGCGGATTGAGGCTCTCCGGCACGATCTCGGGCGCCTGGGCGGCGTACCAGTCCGGATCGAACAGCGGGTGCGGCGCGTGGCGGCGGTAACCGCCGGCCATCACGTAATGCTCCAGCGGCTCGAGGCCGCTGGTCTCGGCCTCCGGACAGTGACGGCGGTAATACGCGGCGTCGAACAGCCCGGATTGCCGGATCAGCTCGACGTGGCGGGAGAGGCTGGCGAGTTCCTCGGCATTGCGCAGGTAGCCCTGCTGCTTCCCGACCGTGATGTAGTGGACGAGCGCGTTGACCGGCTCGCGCCGTGCGTCCGGATAGCGGGCGCGGTACCACGCCGTATCGAAGGCGGGCGACGGGTCGGTCTCACCGCTCTCCAGAAAATGGAACAGGGCCCGCGCGCGCGCGGCCCGACCGCCGAGATACCGCTCGGCGTACCAGTCGGGATCGAACAGCGGGTTCGGCGCCTGCCCGGCCGCCGCGCCGCGCTCGACATAGTGCAGGAGCGGGTTGATGCCCTCGACACGCAGGGTCGGGTTCGCCGCGAGGTACAGGTCGCCGTGGAACAGCGGGTGCGGCCAGCGGCCCTCGCGTCCGCCGTGGACGGCGTAATGGGTCGCGGGATCGATCCCCTCGGTGGCGACATCCGGGTAGCGCCGCGCGTACCAGGCCGCGTCGAACAGGCCCGAATCCTTCACGGCCCGGACGAGATCGGCCTGTCGCGGCCCGCTGCGGCGATCCCGCTTCAGGCGCCGGGTGAGCGGCCGCGCGAGGGATTGCGCGGCCTTGGCGAGGCCGGCCTTCTCGGATGACCCGGCGGCGAACACATCTCGAAGGCGCATGACATGGTCCGGATACGCGGGAAGCCCGCAAAGCTGCCCACGCCGCGATCCGCGAGAGACATCAAGGGGTTCGGCCGGCGGTCGCGGGCACGACCGGCCCGGCTCAGGCGCCTTCCTAATGGTCCAGCCCGCCGACGCCAAGACCCGGGCGCTGTGCCGGGCCGAGGCCTGAGGCGCGGCGCGATCCCGGAAAAATCCGTCCGTCGCCTATCCGGGCGCCCTCACGTTCGTATACGAGGCGCGCTCACGGCAACGCAGCGCGCCTGCACGGCGCATTTGCAAGGAGAGCAGCCCGGTGGCTGATCTCATCCCGAGGACGGGCCGTCCGCCGGGAAGCCGCCGGACACGCCCTCCCCTTCGTGCCGCAACCGATGGAGCCTACCGTCATGAGTGAACGCATCATCCTCCGCGCCGGCGAAGCCCTGGTGGCGGGCGGGCCGCCCAACACGGCGTCCGAGCCGGAAGTCATCATCGGCGAGCTCGACGGGCCGGTCGGCACGGCCCTGGCGACGCTGACCGGCGACCAGGTGGTGGGCCACAGCCGCGTCTTCGCGCTGCTCAACACCGACATCATGGTCCGTCCGGTGACGCTGTGCGTCTCCAAGGTCAGCGTGACCGAGAGCAAGTACACGTCGATCCTGATGGGCACGGTGCAGTTCGCGATCGCCAACGGCGTGCTCGACGCCGTGCGGGCGGGCTACATCCCGAAGGAGAAGGCCAATGATCTCGGCATCATCTGCTCGGTCTGGCTGAGCCCGGGCGTGATCGAGGCCCAGACCGTCGACCACAAGGCGCTGTTCGAGATCCAGCGCAAGGGCATGACCGAGGCGATCCGCAAGGCGATGGCCAACGAGCCGTCGATCGACTGGCTCTTGGAGAACCAGGAGAAGATCGTCCACAAATACTACACGATGGGCCTCGAAGGAAAAATCTGATCGCTTCCCCGGCCTGTGCCGGAGCGGGATCCGCGCCTACGGCCGGAACCCGCTCCGCCCGTCCGGGCCGGCGCGCGCCAGTCCGGTTTCTGAAGCCCCAAGCGGGGCGCGGATCCGGGCGCGCCCACGGGAAGCGGCCGTTCCGGTTCACCGGCGTTTCGGCCGCATGAGGTCTTACGAAGGGAGACGCCATGACCGTATCCAGCGAGGATGACCTGGCCGGACTGAAGCGGATCGGGCGCATCGTCGCCGAGGCGCTGGAGATCATGGGCAAGGCGATCGAGCCCGGCATCACGGAGCGCGAGCTGGACCGGATCGGACGCGCCTATCTCGACGCGGCCGGAGCCCGCCCGGCGCCCGAGATGGTCTACGGCTTTCCCGGCGCGACCTGCATCAGCGTCAACGAGCGGATCGCGCACGGCATCCCGGGCGACCGCCGGATCGAGCCGGGCGACCTGGTCAACATCGATGTCTCTGCCGAGAAAGACGGCTACTTCGCCGATACGGGCGCGTCCTTTGCCGTTCCGCCGGTGACCCGCAGGGTCGAGCGGCTGTGCCGGGACGGGCGCCGGGCGATGTGGGCGGGCCTGCGCCAGGTCGGCACCGGCATGCCGCTGGCGGGGATCGGCCGGGCGGTCGGCGACTTCGCGCGGAAGAATGGCTACACGCTCGTGCGCAACCTCGCCAGCCACGGCGTCGGCCTGTCGCTTCACGAGGAGCCGACGGAGATCGCGACCTGGCCCGACGCCTCAGAGCGCCGGATCATGACGGAGGGGCTGGTATTCACAATCGAGCCGTTCCTGTCGCTGGGCGCCGATTACGCCGAGGACGGCGACGATCCCTGGACCCTGTACAGCCGGCCGAGGGCTCCGACGGTCCAATATGAGCACACCGTCGTCGCCACGCGCAGCGGTCCGCTGGTTCTGACGATGCCCGGACAATAGGGGGCCGGCCGGCCCTGAGGTGACACCGTCGACCGTCGCGCCACGCAGCAGCGGGCGAGGCGCCCCGCATCCGGCCTCATCGCCGTCACCGAAGAGCGGCGCGGTCCGGACCAGGGTCGCGGCGCCGTGCGCCAGCTTCGGCCGCGATTCGGCGTGCGGCGATCCCGACCTTGCCAGCCCGCTATCAGAAGCCCCACACTTGTCGCGATGACCCGTGGGGTTCCGCGGGGCCCCGGACCGGAGATGGATAACGGCATGACGCAGGGGATCAGCCCGGCCACCACCCTCGACGACGGCATCGTGGCCACCGCGGAGAGCTGCCTCGCCGCCGTCGGCGCGGCGCGGGAGGCGATCCACGGGGTGATCTTCGGGCAGGAGAAGGTCGTCGATCTCGCCCTCGTGACCATCCTGGCCGGCGGCCACGGCCTGCTGGTCGGCCTGCCGGGCCTCGCCAAGACCAAGCTCGTGGAGACGCTCGGCACCGTCCTGGGTCTCGACGCGCGGCGTGTGCAGTTCACGCCGGACCTGATGCCGTCCGACATCCTCGGCACCGAGATCCTCGAAGAGGATGCCGACCGCCGCCGCGCCTTCCGGTTCGTGCAGGGGCCGGTGTTTACCCAGCTTCTGATGGCCGACGAGATCAACCGGGCGAGCCCGCGCACGCAGTCGGCCCTGCTCCAGGCGATGCAGGAGGGCCACGTCTCGGTGGCGGGCGCCCGCCACGACCTGCCCCGGCCGTTCCACGTGCTGGCGACCCAGAACCCGATCGAGCAGGAGGGCACCTATCCCCTGCCCGAGGCGCAGCTCGACCGCTTCCTGCTGGAGATCGACGTCGGCTACCCCGACCGCGCCGCCGAGCGGCGGATCCTGATCGAGACCACGGGCGTCGATGAAGTGCGGCCGCGCGCGGTGATGTCCACCGAGCAGCTGCTCACCGCCCAGCGCCTCGTGCGCCGGCTGCCGGTTGGAGAGGGCGTGGTCGAGGCGATCCTTGACCTCGTGCGCGCCGCCCGGCCGGACAGCGGCGACGCGCTCGTGAAGGACAAGCTTCTCTGGGGGCCTGGCCCCCGCGCCAGCCAGGCGCTGACGCTCGCCGCCCGCGCCCGGGCGCTGATCGAGGGGCGTGTCGCCCCGTCGGTGGCCGACGTGAAGGCCCTGGCCGAGCCGGTGCTCAAGCACCGCATGGCGCTGAGCTACACCGCCCGCGCCGACGGCGAGACCATCGAGGGCCTGATCGCCAAGCTCGCGGAGAAGATCTGACTTTGGTCGCGACGAACGCCCTCGACGCGGGCAGGCGCGTACCCGGCCGGCGCGAGAGCGAGGGCGCGACCGCCCTGTCGGACAAGATGCCCCGCCTCGTCCTAGAGGCGCGGCGGGTGTCGAGCCTGCTGGCCCACGGCCTCCACGGCCGCCGCCGGGCGGGTCCCGGCGAGAGCTTCTGGCAATTCCGTCCCTTCGTCACCGGCGAGGCCGCGGCGCGGGTCGACTGGCGTCGCTCGGCCCGGGACGACCGGCTTTACGTGCGCGAGCGCGAATGGGAGGCGGCTCACAATATCTGGCTGTGGATCGACCGCTCGGCCTCCATGGGCTTCTCCTCGGACCTGGCGTCGGCCCCGAAGGTCGAGCGCGCGCTCATCCTGGGGTTGGGGCTCGCCGACGCCTTTGTGGAAGGCGGCGAACGCGTGGGCCTTCTCGGACTGACCCGGGCGACGGCGTCCCGGGGGATCGTCGAGCGGCTGGCGCAGGCGCTCGTGGCGGACAAAGCCGGTCTCACCCAGGATCTGCCGCCCCGGGCGAGCCCCGCCCGCTTCGACGAGGTGGTGCTGATCGGCGACTTCCTGACCGCGCCGGCCCGGATCGCCGATTCCGTGCAGAACCTCGCCGGCCGCGGCAGCCGCGGCCATCTCCTGATGATCGTCGATCCGATCGAGGAGACCTTCCCGTTCACCGGCCAGGCCGTGCTGCACGACCTCGAAGGCAGCCTCAGCCTCGACATCGGCGACGCCGACGCCTGGGGCGCGCGCTACCGCGCCCGGATCGCCGAGCACCGGGCCGCGTTGGCCGCCATCACCCGAAGCCAGGGCTGGACTCTGACGATCCACCGCACCGACCGGCCGGCGAGCGAGGCGGCCCTTCGGCTCGCCACGCTGATCGCCGCCCGCGGCACGGAGTGAGGCCGGCATGCTGGGTCTGACCTTCGCGGCGCCTCTGGCGCTCGCAGCCCTGATCGGCCTTCCCGCCCTGTGGTTCCTGCTGCGGGTAACCCCGCCGCGCCCGCGGCGGATCAACTTCCCGCCGCTGAAGCTCGTCGCGGACCTGATCCCGCAGCGCCAGACGCCGGCCCGGACGCCGCCCTGGCTGCTGATCCTCCGGCTGCTGATCGCCGCCGCCCTGATCCTGGCGGTCGCCGGCCCGGTCTGGAACGCCGGGGGCGCCGGGGCCGGGGGCGGCCGCAGCGCGCTCCTCGTGCTCCTCGACAACGGCTTTCCCGCCGCCCACGACTGGCGCGACCGGCTGCGTGTCGCCACCGACGCCCTGGAGGGCGCTGCCCGCGACGGCCGGCCCGTGGCGGTGATCGGGCTGGCGGATGCGCCCGCAGCCTTCGAGGCGAAGGCGCCGGCCGCCGCCCTGGAGCGGCTGCGCGCCCTCGCGCCGCGCCCGATCCTGCCCGCTCGGGACGCGCATCTCGCCACGATCGGCGCCTTCCTGGAGAAGAACCAGGGCGCCGGACTCGTGTGGATCAGCGACGGCGTCGCCGGCGCGAGCGACGAGCGCTTCGCAAAGGGCCTCGCCGATCTCGTCGGCAGCAGCGGCGCCGCGCTCACCATCCTGCGCGCCGACCGGCCCCCGGCGCTGGCTCTTACCGCCACCGAGAATGCCGGCAAGCTCGTCACCCATGCCCTCCGGGCCGTGCCGAACGGGCGCGATTCCGGCGTGATCCGGGCGCTGGACCAGAAGGGCCTGCCGCTCGCCGAGCGCGACTTCGCCTTCGCGGCCGACGCCACGGAGGCGGACGCGACCTTCGAGATGCCCGTGGAACTGCGCAACAGCATCAGCCGGCTGGAGATCGCGGGGGAGCGCTCGGCCGGCGCCGTGGTGCTGCAGGACGAGCGCGGCAAGCGGCGCCGGGTCGGCCTCGTCTTCGGCGGCACCCTCGACCAGGCCCAGCCGCTCCTGGCCCCGACCTACTACCTGTCCCGCGCACTCCAGCCCTTCGCGGACGTGCAGGAGCCGCGGGGCGCCAAGGGCACGGCGGACTCGATCAACCAGCTCCTCGACAATCAGGTCTCGGTCCTCGTGCTGGCCGATGTCGGCGCGCTGGACGAGAAGACCACCGCTCGGATCGAGAGCTTCGTGAAGGAGGGCGGCATGCTGTTGCGCTTCGCCGGCCCCCGGCTCGCCGCCGGCAACGATCCGCTGGTGCCGGTGCGCCTGCGCCGGGGCGGCCGGACGCTCGGCGGGACGCTCTCCTGGGACAGCCCCAAGACCCTGGCCCCCTTCCCGCCCGAGAGTCCGTTCGCGGGCTTGAAGCCGCCGGTCGATATCGGCGTGCGCCGCCAGATCCTCGCCGAGCCGGATGGCGACCTGCCGAACCGGACCTGGGCCTCCCTCCAGGACGGCACCCCGATCGTCACCGCGCAGAAGCGCGGCCAGGGCACGATCGTGCTGTTCCACGTGACCGCCGACACGACGTGGTCGAACCTGCCGCTCTCCGGGCTGTTCATCGACATGCTTCGGCGCGTCGTGGCGCTGGCCGGCGCCTCGGCGCCGGTCCAGGGCGAAGCCGTGCGGGCCGCTGCCCCGGTGCTCGCCCCGCGGGTGACACTGGACGGGTTCGGGGCGCTCGGCTCGCCCCCCGCCTCGGCCACCGCGGTGGCGGCCGACTACGCCGATCGGGCGAATTCCGAACATCCGCCGGGCTTCTACGGCCCGCCGGACGGAGGCATCAGCGTGAACGCCCTGCAACCGGACGACCGGCTGAAGCCCCTCGACACGGCCGCCTTGGAGAGCGCCCGCACCGGATCGCTCGCCGGGGCCGAAGCCTTGGACCTGCGCCCGAGCCTGTTCACCCTCGCGCTGCTTCTGCTCGCCCTCGACACCCTGGCGGGCCTGTGGCTCGGCGGCTTCCTGCGCCGCGGCGGGCTGGCGGCCCGCCTGCGCGGGCGCCCCGCAATCCTGGCGCTGGCGGGCCTGCTGGCGTTCGCCACGCTCCCGGGACAGCCCTTGCGGGCCGAGGAACCGCCGGCCAACCGGCCGAACGGCATCGAGTCGGCGCTGGTCACGCGCCTCGCCTACGTGATCACCGGCGACGCCGCTTTGGACGAGGCGAGCCGGACCGGGCTCACCGGCCTGACCCAGATGCTGGCCTCCCGCACCGCCCTGGAACCCGGCGAGCCCGCCGGGATCGACCCGGCCAAGGACGAGCTGGCCTTCTATCCGCTGATCTATTGGCCGATCGCACCCGCCCGGCCGCAACCCTCGGAAGCCGCGATCCGGAAGATCGACGCATTCATGCGCAATGGCGGCACGGTCCTGTTCGACACCCGCGACGCGCTCACCGCCCGGCCCGGCGGGCCGCCCTCCCCCGAGGCTGCCTATCTCCGCAAGATGCTGGGAACGCTCGAAGTCCCGGAACTGGAGCCGGTGCCCCTAGACCACGTGCTGACCAAGGCGTTCTACCTCGTGGACAGCTTCCCGGGCCGCTACGCCACCGGGCAGACCTGGGTCGAGGCGCTTCCGCCCGCCGCCGAGGGCGCCGAGCGCCGCCCCGCCCGCGCGGGCGATGGGGTGAGCCCGATCATCATCACGGGCAACGATCTCGCCGCCGCCTGGGCGGTGGGCCGCCGGGGCGAGCCGCTCTACCCGGTGGTGGGCGGCGACCAGCGCCAGCGCGAGATGGCGTTCCGCGGCGGCGTCAACATCGTGATGTACACGCTGACCGGCAACTACAAGGCGGATCAGGTCCACGTGCCTGCGCTGCTGGAGCGGCTGGGGCAGTGATGGACGCGAACATCCGATGCGACGCTGCATCCCCTCCCCCCTCCGCGGGTGGGGGCGGCCCCCGGAGGGGGTCGGGAGAGGGGCAGCGCGACGGCTCAGGATCTGATGCCCATCGTGACCTCTTCGGCACCGTCGCGCCCCTCTCCCGACCCCTGCTGACGCAGGGGCCACCCTCCCCCGCAGAGGGGGGAGGGAAAGGTGGTGCCCCATGCTGAGCCTCAGCTTCACGCCCCTCCTTCCGTGGCCGGCGCTCGCCGTCCTGGGCGTCGTCGTCGCCGTCCTGGCGGTGTTCGCCGTCCTGGCGCGCGGCCGGACCGCGTTGCTGCGGGTCCTGGTCCTCAGCCTGGTCCTGGCGGCGCTGACCAATCCGGCCCTGGTGCGGGAGGACCGCGAGCCTGTGAAGGACGTGGCGGCCATCGTGGTCGACCGGTCTGGATCGCAGCAGCTCGGCGACCGCCCGCAGATGACCGAGGCGGTCCGCGCCGAGCTGCAGCGCCGCTTCGGCGCGCTGACCAATATCGAGCCGCGCTTTATCGACGTGCCCGACGCCAAGGATGGCGATGACGGCACCAAGCTGTTCACCGCCCTGGGCCAGGCGCTGGCCGATGTCCCTCCGGAGCGGCTCGCCGGGATCGTGATGCTCACCGACGGCGTGGTCCACGACATCCCCGCGTCGATGGCCCAGCTCGGCATCAAGGCGCCGCTCCACGTGCTGGTGACCGGCCATCCGGATGAGCGCGACCGGCAGATCAAGCTGCTGGAGGCGCCCCGCTTCGGAATCGTCGGCAAGGACCTGACGATCCGCGCCGAGGTGATGGAGCGCGGCGGCACCGGCCACGCCGTCGTCACCGTGCGCCGCGACGGCGAGGAGATCGGCCGCCGGGATGTCGCCACCGACAAGCCGTTCTCGCTGACCACCCGCATCGAGCATGGCGGCCCGAACGTGGTGGAGATCGAGGTCGAGCCGCTTCCGGGCGAGCTCACCAATGTCAACAACCGCGCGGTCCTGCCGATCGAGGGCATCCGCGAGAAGCTCCGGGTGCTGCTCGTCTCCGGCGAGCCCCACCAGGGCGAGCGGACCTGGCGCAACCTGCTGAAGTCCGATGCCAACGTCGACCTCGTCCATTTCACCATCCTGCGCCCGCCGGAGAAGCAGGACGGCACGCCGATTTCCGAGCTGTCGCTGATCGCCTTCCCGACGCGTGAGCTGTTCGTCCAGAAGATCAAGGATTTCGACCTGATCATCTTCGACCGCTACGCCAACCAGAGCGTGCTGCCGCAGGCCTATTTCGACAATATCGTCCGCTACGTCCGCGAGGGCGGCGCCCTGCTGATCGCCGCCGGCCCCGAATTCGCCGGCCCCGCGAGCCTTGCCCGCACGCGCCTCGCCGGCATCCTGCCCGGTGATCCGGACGGACGCGTCGTCGAGAAGCCCTACAAGGCGGCGCCGACCCAGACCGGCCAGCGGCACCCGGTCACCCGAGCCCTGCCGGGCTCGGACGCGAATCCGCCCGCCTGGGGCGATTGGCTGCGCATCATCGAGGCTCGGACCCGCCCGGGCATCCAGCCGATCCTGTCGGGCGCCGAGGGGCTGCCGCTGCTCGCCCTCTCGCGGGAGGACAAGGGCCGCGTCGCCCTGCTCCTGTCGGACCATGCCTGGCTCTGGGCCCGGGGTTACCAGGAGGGTGGCCCGTATCTCGACCTGCTGCGCCGCCTCGGCCACTGGCTGATGAAGGAGCCGGCCCTGGAGGAGGAGGCCCTGCGCGCCCAGACCACCGGTCGCGGCCGGGAGGTGCGGGTCGAGCGGCAGACCATGGCCGACCAGACCGAGCCCGTCACCGTCACCGGACCGACCGGCAAGGTGACGACGCTGACGCTGAAGCCCAGCGAGCCCGGCCTGTTCACCGGCACCTTCGACGCCGAGACACTCGGGCTGCACACCCTGCGCTCGGGCACCCTCGTGGCCTTCGTCAGCGTCGGACCCGCCAATCCGCGCGAGCTCGCCGACGTCTTCAGCGACACCGATCGCCTGAAGGCCGTGGCCGACGGATCGGGCGGCTCGGTCCGCCGGATCGCCGAGGCCGGCGGCGGCATCCAGGTGCCGCGTCTCGCGGTGGTGCGCGGCGGCCGCCTGGCGGGCGGCGACTGGATCGGCTTCCGGCCAAGCGACAGCGCCAATATCCGCGGCGTCGAGGTCTATCCGCTGGCGCTGGGTCTGGCGGCGCTCGCCGCGCTCGCCGCCTCCCTGCTCGCCATGTGGCTGGTCGAGGGCCGACGCGGTCGGGCGGCGTGAGACGATGGTCCCGCGCGCTCCGCAACCTCCCCTCCCCCGCAGAGGGGGGCGGGAGAAGCCGCGCCTCCCTCCCCACCGCGCGTGTGCGAGCGCGCTCGACGCCCGGGCCGCGCCCGGCCTATGACCCTAACTGAACGCCCGCGCGCCGCGCGGGCGCGACGCAACGGAGACAGCCTGCCCGTGACAGCGCAGACCGCGACCGGACGCCTTCTCGCCGCGACTCTTCTCGTCGCCTGCCTCCAGCTCGCCCCGGCGCAGGCGCAGGAACCGGCCGCGATGCCGTCGACGCCGGCGACCCTGCCCGCCGCCAACGGCCAGTGGACCCACGCGATCACGCTGATGGGCCAGCCGAAATACGGCCCCGACTTCAAGCATTTCGACTACGCCGACCCGGCCGCCCCCAAGGGCGGGATGGTCCGCTTCGGCGCGCAGGGCGGGTTCGACAACTTCAACATCGTCGTCGCCGGCCTGAAGGGCGACCTCGAAGGCGGCATCCAGCAGATCTACGATCCGCTGATGACCGAGTCCTCGGACGAGCCGTTCACGTCCTACGGGCTGCTCGCCGAGGCGGTCCGGATTGCCCCCGATCTCGGCTCGGTGTCGTACCGGCTGCGCCAGAACGCCCGCTGGCACGACGGCCAGCCGATCACGCCCGAGGACGTGGTCTGGTCCTTCGACGTGCTCAAGGCCAACAGCCCGTTCTACGCCGCCTATTACCAGACGGTCGCGAAGGCCGAAGCGACCGGGCCGCACGAGGTCACCTTCACCTTCACCGAGACCGGCAACCGCGAGCTGCCGCAGGTGATCGGGCAGCTGCGCGTCCTGCCCAAGCACTGGTGGACCGCCAAGGACGCCAACGGCAAGCAACGCAGCGTCACCGAGACCACCCTGGAGCCGCCGCTCGGCTCCGGCCCGTACCGGCTCGCGAAGTTCGAGCCCGGGCGGACCGCGACCTACGCCCGGGTGCCCGACTATTGGGGCAAGGACCTGCCGGTGAATGCCGGGCGCTACAACTTCGACACCGAGCGCTACGAGTATTTCCGCGACGGCACCGTGCTGGTCGAGGCGCTGAAGGGCGACCTGTACGACTTCCGCGTCGAGAACATCGCCCGGAACTGGGCCACGGCCTACGACGATTTCCCGGCCGTGAAGGAAGGTCGCCTGATCAAGGAGGCGTTCCCCGACCGCGGCATGGGCATCATGCAGGCCTTCGTGTTCAACACCCGCAAGGACAAGTTCAAGGATCCGCGCGTGCGCCGGGCCTTCAACCTCGCGATGAACTACGAGGAGATGAACAAGGCCCTGTTCTACGGCCTCTACAACCGGATCAATTCCTACTTCTTCGGCTCGGAGCTGGCCTCCTCGGGATTGCCGGAGGGCGACGAGAAGGCGGTCCTCGAGAGCGTCAAGGACAAGGTCCCGCCATCCGTCTTCACCACGCCGTACACCAACCCGGTCAACGACAGCCCCGAGGCCGTGCGCAAGAACCTGCGCGAGGCCGTCGGCCTGCTGCGCGAGGCGGGCTACGAGCAGCGCGGCGGCAAGATGGTCAGCAAGGCCACGGGCGAGCCGCTGACCGTCGAGTTCCTGGAATTCCAGAACACCTTCGAGCGGGTAATCCTGCCGTTCTCGGCGCAGCTGAAGCTCATCGGCATCGAGGCGACGCTGCGGGTGATCGATCAGGCCCAGTACCAGAACCGGATCCGCAACTTCGATTTCGACGTCACCACGTCGAACTGGGGCGAGTCGCTCTCGCCGGGCAACGAGCAGCGCGAGTACTGGGGTTCGGCGGCCGCCGACAAGCCGGGCTCGCGCAACCTGATCGGCATCAAGGATTCGGGCATCGACGCGCTGATCGAGAAGGTGATCTTCGCCAAGGACCGGCCCGCGGTCATCGCGGCCACCCGCGCCCTCGACCGGGTGCTGCTCGCCCACGATTACGTCGTGCCGCAATGGTCCTCGAACCAACAGCGGACCCTGCGCTGGAACCGCTTCGGCCACCCTTCGATCCTTCCGCTCTACGCCAGTTCCGGCTTCCCGACCACGTGGTGGTACGACGAGGCGCGGGCCGCGAAGACCGGAGCCCCGCGTTGACGGGCGCCCCGTGGACGCCAACCCGCCGGGGTCTGGTCCTGGGAGCCGGTGCCCTGGCGGCGATCCGGCCGTCGGGCGGGACCTGGGCGGCCGACGCGGAGCGCCACGGCCTATCCAGTTTCGGCGAGCTGAAATACGGCCCCGCCTTCGAGCACTTCGACTACGTGAACCCGATGGCGCCGCGGGGCGGCCGCTTCTCGGGCCAGCTCTCGTCGTCGACCGGAAATCAGGCGCTCAACACCTTCAACACGCTCAACATCTACGTGCTGCGCGGCGAGGGTGCCGCCGGGATGAACCTGACCTTCGACAGCCTGATGGTCCGCGCCCTCGACGAGCCGGATGCGGTCTACGGGCTGCTGGCGCGCTCCGTCGCGGTCAGTCCGGACGGGCTGACCTACACGTTCTCGCTCCGCCCGCAGGCGCGGTTCCACGACGGCTCGCGTCTCACCGCACAGGACGCCGCCTTCAGCCTCAAGCTCCTGCGCGACAAGGGCCATCCCGAGATCGCCGAGGTCATCCGGGCCATGACCGATGCGCGGGCCGAGGGTGAGGATCGGCTCGTCGTCACCTTCGCGCCGGACCGCGCCCGCGACCTGCCGCTGTTCGTGGCGCAATTGCCGATCTTCTCGGCGGCCTATTACGGCGGCCGCGACTTCGAGGCCTCGACCCTTGAGGCACCTCTGGGTTCCGGCCCCTACCGGGTCGGGGCGGTCGATCCCGGCCGCTCGATCGGGCTGGAGCGGGTGCCGGATTACTGGGCGGCCGATCTGCCGGTGAATGTCGGCCAGAACAGTTTCGACACGATCCGCTACGAGTATTTCCGCGACCGGACCGTGGCGTTCGAAGCGTTCAAGAGCGGCGCGTTCACGTTCCGCGAGGAATTCACCGCCCGGGTCTGGGCCACCGGCTACGACTTCCCGGCGCTCGCCGAGAGGCGCGTCGTCCGCGAGACGGTGCCGGATGCGCGGCCGAGCGGCACCCAGGGCTGGTGGATCAACACCCGCCGGGAGGCCTTCCGCGATCCCCGGGTGCGCGAGGCGATCGGCCTGTGCTTCGACTTCGAATGGTCGAACCGCAACCTGATGTACGGCGCCTACACGCGCACCGCCTCGTTCTTCGAGAATTCCGATCTCAAGGCGACCGGCAAGCCCTCGGCCGAGGAAATCGCCCTGCTGGAACCGCTCAAGGATCTGCCGCCGGAGGTGTTCGGCGAGGCCTGGACGCCGCCGGTCTCGGACGGATCCGGCCAGGACCGGGCCCTGCTCAAGCGCGCCGACGCGCTGCTGCGCGAGGCGGGCTGCACCCGACAGGGGGGAAGCCTCCTGCTGCCCGGCGGGCAGCCGCTGACCCTCGAGTTCCTGGACGACGATCCGGTGTTCCAGGCCGTCACGCAGCCCTTCATCCGCAATCTCGGGCTGCTGGGGATCCGGGCGAGCCTCCGCACCGTCGATCCCTCGCAGTATCAAGCGCGGCTCAAGGATTTCGACTTCGATCTCACGGCCCGCCGTTACGCCAGCGGCATGACGCCGGGCGCGGAGCTGCGCGAGACCTACGGCTCCCGGGCGGCCAGAACCGCGGGATCGAACAACCTGTCGGGGATTGCGGACCCGGCGATCGACTCGCTGCTGACCGCGATCGCCGACGCCAAGTCGCGGGCGGAGCTCACCACGGCCTGCCGCGCCCTCGACCGGGTGCTCCGGGCCGGGCGCTACTGGGTGCCGATGTGGTACGGTTCGACCCATCGCCTCGCGCTGTGGGACATTTACGGCCGCCCGGCCAACCCGCCGAAATACGATCTCGGCGCCCCCGGCACGTGGTGGTTCGACGCCGACAAGGCGAAACGGATCGGGCGGGATTGACGCCATGCTCGCCTACATCCTGCGCCGTATCGGCCTGATGATCCCGACCCTGCTGGGGATCATGCTGATCACCTTCACCATCGTGCAGTTCGCCCCCGGCGGACCGGTGGAGCGGGTGCTGTCCCAGCTCCAGGGCCAGCGCGACGGCGCGATGTCGCGCGTGACCGGCGGCTCCGGCGATCTCGGCGGCGCCGCACGCCCCTCCGGCGGCGGCGGCGAGGCGAGTTCCCGCTACCGCGGCGCGCAGGGCCTCAGCCCCGAATTCATCGCCAAGCTGGAGAAGCAATTCGGCTTCGACAGGCCGGCGCCGGAGCGCTTCGCCAAGATGCTCTGGGACTACGTCCGATTTGATTTCGGCCGCAGCTACTTCCGCGACGTCACCGTCATCCAGCTGATCAAGGAGCGCCTGCCGGTCTCGATTTCGCTGGGCCTGTGGATGACGCTTCTGTCCTACGCGATCTCGATCCCGCTCGGTATCCGCAAGGCCGTGAAGGACGGCGAGCGCTTCGACCGCTGGACCTCGTTCGTGGTGATCATCGGCTACGCGATCCCGGGCTTCATGTTCGGGCTGATGCTGATCATCCTGTTCGCCGGCGGCTCGTTCTACCAGTTTTTCCCGCTGCGCGGCCTGACCAGCGAGGGATGGGAGGGCTTCTCGACCTGGCACAAGGTCACCGACTACGCATGGCACATGGTGCTTCCGCTGACTGCCCTGGTGATCGGCGCCTTCGCCACCTCGACCCTGCTGACGAAGAACTCGTTCCTCGACGAGATCCGCAAGCAATACGTGCTGACCGCGCGGATGAAGGGATTGTCCGAGCGACGCGTGCTCTACGGCCACGTCTTCCGCAACGCCATGCTGATCGTAATCGCGGGCTTCCCCGGAGCGTTCATCTCGGCCTTCTTCACAGGCTCGCTTCTGATCGAGACGATCTTTTCGCTCGACGGGCTCGGGGAACTGTCGTTCCGGGCGATCGTCGGGCGGGATTACCCGGTGGTGTTCGCCACGCTCTACATCTTCTCGCTGCTCGGGCTCGCGGTGAACCTGCTCTCCGACCTGATCTACGTCTGGATCGATCCGCGGATCGATTTTTCCGCGCGGGCGACGTGAGGCTGCGTCAGGACAGCGGCGAGCCCGGATCCGGCAGCGCGATGGTCGAGGTCGCTTCCGCGATCTGGTCCGGGCCGCCCTTCGGCGGCCAGGCGCCGGAGGCGTACGCGGCCGCCCGGAGGGCCGCGCGCTCCTCCAAGCTGGAGAAGGCCCAGATGTGCGTGATCCGCGGCGGGCCGTCGAGGGCGTAGAGGTTGGTGACGAGGTGCTCGGTATAGGTCCGGGCCGGCGCGATCGCCGCCTTCCAGGCCGCCAGCGTCGGCGCGAGACCGCCGGGCTTCAGACGGTAGGTGCGAACCTCGTAGACGCCGCCGCGGGATCCGGTGCGCAGCGGCGGCAGGAACGGGAACGGCGCGTAGCTGTCCATGGACAGGGCCGTGAGGCGATCGCCGGCGTTGAACGGCGCCGCGCTCATCAGGGCGCGCCGCCGCTCCGCCGTCAAAGCCTCTTGCGTGTCGAAGCCGCGCAGGACGAGTACCTGCCCGAGGGCGCCGATGTCGGTTCGCCAGCAGCCCAGCAGCGTCCCGGCCTCCGCTTCGGCGGCCCAGGCCCGCGCCTGTTCGCAGACGGGACCGACGGCGAGAATCGGACAGGACAGGGTCGCGAGTTCGTAGAGCATGGCCTGCTTCCGCCTTCGATGGGCATTTTCGCCGATGCGGTCCGCTCCGTCACTCCGCGCGAAGCGACGGGCCCCAGGGCGGCGCGACATCGGGAGCCGTGGCGCTGCCCCGGATTGCTTCGCTTCGCTCGCAAGGACGGCGCCGGGAGTGTCGACGCGAACGAGCGTAACGTCTGACGGACGAAGCTAGATCACGTCACTCACCGGTCCAGGATCCGTCTGTGTCCGCTCCGGCTGATCCAGAACCCTGGCCACCGTCAGGCGCAGCGCCTGGGCGCTCCGGTAGCCCACCGCCGCCGCCACGGCCTGGGGTGAGCGCCCCTCGGCCTCCAGCGCCAGGGCGCGGATCACCCGCGCGCGCGCCCGCCAGTCGCCGAAGCTCAGGCCGGTCTCCGCCCGGAAACCGCGGGTCAGCGTGCGCCGGCTCGCCCCGGCGCGGTCGGCCCAAACGTCGAGATCCGCCCCCGAGGCCGGATCCTCGATCAACCCGAGGCAGACCCGGCGCAGGCGCGGGTCGCGGGGCAGCGGCAGGACGAGCGGCGTCGCGGGCGCACGGCCGATCTCGTCGAGCACCAGGGCCGCGAGATGGCCGCCGCGCCCGTCCTCGTCATAGAGCACCGGCTCCGCCGCGAGGGCCGTCAGCGCCGCGGCCAGGAGCGATGAGACCGCGATCACCCGGCAGCCCGTCGGGAAGCCGGTGACGGCGGCAGGATCGAGATAGGCCGAGCACATCGCCACCGCACCGTGGGTCGCCACCGCGTGCGGCAGGCGCGGCGGGATCCAGAGGGCGTGGCCCTCAGGCACGACCCAGGTCCCATCCTCGGCGGACGCCATCATCAGGCCGGCGGTGGCGTAGAGGAGCTGCGCGCGCGGGTGGAAGTGGCGATCCAGCACCATCCCGGCCGCGTAGGCCTTGGGCATCACCGCGACCGCGCGCGGCACGTCCTGATAGTCAGCCGCGTTCGTGGACCGCGCAGGTCGGTGCGCCGCCGCCAGCGAATTTGGCCCGTTCGCATACATACTCGGCCCGACACCTCCATCGGGTCAGGCTATCAGGGTCCAATCCCGGAGGATACGCCGCGATGGATTCGGACACGCTGTCCCGCCGCACCCTGCGCTTCGTTAACGTCGCGCACGCCCTCGATCACTTCGTGCTGCTGATCTACCCGACCGCGGTCATCGCCATCGCGGCGCAGACCGGGCTCGGCTACGGCGAGTTGATCGGGCTCGCCACCGGCGCCTTCGTGGCCTTCGGCCTGTGCTCCCTGCCGATGGGGTCGCTGGCCGACCGGTTCGGGCGCCGCAACATGCTGGCGGTGTTCTTCTTCGGCTACGGCCTGTCCTGCCTCGGCGTGGCGAGCGCCTCGACGCCGCTCGGCTTCGCCCTCTGGCTCTGCGTGCTCGGCCTCGCCTCGGCGATCTACCACCCGGTCGGCTCGGCCATGCTGGTGACCCATGCCCGCCGGCTCGGGCGCGACCTCGGGATCAACGGCGTCTGGGGCAATTTCGGCGCGGCCTCGGCCTCCGGCCTCACGGCGCTGCTCGCCGCCACCATCAGCTGGCGCGCGGCCTTCGTGGTCCCGGGCCTCGTCTGCCTCGCCTGCGGGGCGGCCTTCCTGGCGCTGGTGCCGGGCGACGGCGAGGCCTCGGGCAAGAAGGCCGGCGGCGCCGCGGTGATCCCGGTCACCCGGCCCTGGGCGCTGATGGCGATGTTCGGCCTGTCGATCTTCGCGGGCGGCCTGACCTTCAACCTGACGACGATCAGCCTGCCCAAGGTGATCGACGAGGGCGTCGGCCACGCGCTGCCCCTGGCACTGACCGGCTCGATCGCCACCGGCGTGTTCCTGTTCGGCGCCCTGATGCAGCTCGCCATGGGCCGGCTGATCGACCGCTACAGCCTGCCCGCCCTGTTCGTGGCGCTCTCGGTGCTGCAGCCGCTGGGCCTCGGGATCGCGGCCCTGAGCACCGGCGTGCCCCTGCTCGGCGGACTCGTGCTGGCTATGACGGCGATCTACGGGCAGGTGGTGATCAACGACGCCATGATCGCCCGCTACGTGCCCCCTGCCTACCGGGCCCGGGCCTACAGCGTGCGCTACTTCGTGGGGTTCACGGCGAGTGGATTCGTAGTCCCGGCCATCGCGCTGCTGCACGACCGCGGCGGCTTCGCGCTGGTGCTCGGCGCCGCCTCGGCCTGCGGCGCGGTGATCTGGCTCTCGGCGATCGGCTTCCTCAGGCTGACCCAGGGCGGCGCGCGGCCGGCGCTCGCCGCAGCGGAGTAGCGGGACCGTTTGCGGCGCTCGGCCGACGCTGCTACGCGGCCCTCCTCCGACCCGTGAGCATCGTGACCCCGCCGTGAGCCCCCTGTCCCTCGTCATCCGGCCGGAGCGGCTGGAGGATGCCGCCGCCATCGAGCGGCTCCAGGCCCGGGCCTTCGGCCCCGGTCGGTTCGCCCGCACCGCCTACCGCCTGCGCGAGGGTGCGGCCGAACGGATCGAGCTCGGCGTCACCGCCTCCGTGGGCAGCTTCCTCGTCGGCTCGGTGCGGATGGGGCCGGTACGGACCGGAGCGACATCCTTCGTGATGCTCGGACCGCTCGCGGTCGATCCGAGCTTCGAAGGGCGCGGGATCGGCGGAACCCTGACCCGCGCGGCGATCGAGGCGGCACGCGAGGCAGGCGAAGGCCTCGTGCTCCTGGTGGGCGATGCCCCCTACTACAGCCGGTTCGGCTTCACCCCCGTGCCCCAGGGGCAGATCGCCCTGCCGGGACCGGTCGATCCGACGCGGCTCCTCTGGCTGGAGCTGGCGGCGGGTTTTCGCGACCGGGTCGCCGGTCTGGTCGAAGCGGTTCCGGCGTCGGGCGTGTAGTGTCCGCCCGGCCTCAGAGACCGGGCGATTCTGAAGCGTGACGCTGTCAGCGGCGGGTGCCGGTGCCGCTGGTGCCGGACGTCCCGGTGGCCGAACCGCCGGTGCGGGAGGTCGAGCCGGTCGTGTCCGAGGTGCCGGACTTCATCTCATGACCGGGCGCGTAACCGGAGGCGCCCGGGCTTCCGGCCTTGCTGCCGCGATCCTGCATCTCGTGACCCGGCGTCCGGGACGAGGCCCCCTGCTCTGCCGCGAAGGCGGTGCCCCCGAGGGCCAGGGTGGCCAGGACGATGATGGGCAAGCGCTGCATGGCGTGTCTCCTCCTGTAGGGGCCTCGTAATGCCGGACCCGCCCGGACCGTTCCGAAACAGTCGGCCGGGCCTCACGCCCGCCGGAGGGCCAGCCCGGCGATCAAACCGGCCGAGAGGAGTGCCAGCGCGACGGGCGTCGCCGAGGTGGCGGGCCAGGCGGACGCCGCGGCCGTGAACAGCGCCCCGAAGGTCATCTGGGTGAAGCCGTAGAGGCTGGAGGCGGAGCCGGCCGCGTGCGGATCGACGTTCATCAGCCCGGCGACCGCGTTCGGGCTGAGGAGTCCGACGCCGACCGCGTAGGCGAACAGCGGTACGATGAGGCTGACGACACCGAGCATCCCGGTGCGGTCGACCACCAGCAGCGACAGGGCCGCCGCGATGCAGAGGAGGTTGCCGCGCCGCGCCGCCTTGCGGATCGGGACGCGGGCCGCGAGGCGGCTCGCCAGGACCGCGCCGCCGACCATGCCGAATACCACGATCAGGCAATCGAACCCGACCTCCTGCGACGAGCGCCCGAGCCGGTCCACGAGCAGGAACGGCGCCACCGCCAGGAAGGCGTAGAGGCTCGTGCCACCGCAGGCGCCGGCAACCAGGTAGGCGCGGAACACCGGGATCCGCACGAGCCGCAGATAGCCGGCGAGCACGGCGACGAAGCCCGGCAGCGCCACCTTATGGCGGTTGGTCTCGGGCAGGGTGAACACCACCAGGGTGCCCAGCACGGCCACGAGGCCGGCGAGCACCACGAATACCGCGCGCCAGCCGAAGGCCTCGTTCACCACGCCCCCGATCGCCGGCGCCAGTGCCGGCGTGAGCGTCATCGCGGTCGTCAGGATCGCGAGCTTGCGGGCCGCATCGTCGCGGGTCGAGACGTCCCGCACCATGGCGCGGCCGATCACCAGGGAGCCGCAGGCGCCGAGCGATTGCAGGACGCGGGCGACGAGCAGGGTTCCGATATTCGGTGCCGGGATCGCGAGCAGCAGCCCGACGAGATAGAGGCCGAGCCCGCCGATCAGGATCGGCCGCCTTCCGTACCGGTCCGAGAGCGGGCCGTAGAGCAGCTGACCACCCGCGAGACCGATCAGGTACACGGTGATGGTGAGTTGCGCGCCGGCCGCGTTGGTGCCGAGATCCGCGGCGGCCGCCGCGAGGGCCGGCACGAAGATGTGCAGGGCCACCGTTCCGGTCATGGTCACGGCGACCAGCAGCGGCAGGGGAGCGCGTCGCTCCCCCGCATCGGGACGTCGCACGAGCAAGGCAGTTCCTTCGCGGTTGCCGACCCGGACGGATGCCGGGCCGCGGCCGCTTTAAGGCAAAGGCCGGGCCCGGAGCCATGCCATCCGAACGCGCCTGACGCGCAGGGTGTCCGACCGCCGCCGGGTCCGGGCCGCGTGGCGGCCCGGTCGGCCCTACTGCTGCTTCGGCAGAGGCTGCGGCGTGGGCAGGGGCGCGTTCTGGTCCTTGGTCGGACCGCCGACCTCAAGGTCCTTCGCCCGGTCGACCGCCTCGGGATTGGCCTGGGCCGGCGGCTCCTTGGCGGCCGGGGACGCGGGCGCTGTGGGCTCGGCGGGGATCAGGCTCGACGGCGTTCCCTGCTGGTCGCCGTCATGGGCGCTGGCCGGGGGCGACGGCGCGTTCCGGTCACTCGATTCACTCGGCGCGCGCGGGCTGCCGGGGGACTTCTCCTCCACCGGCTTGGCCGTGCTGGTGTCGGCCGGCTTGGCCGGGCTCTCCTTGCCCTCGGACGGCTTCGATGCGGCCGGCTTTGCGGCGGACGGCTTGTCGGCAGCAGGCTTGTCCTCGGGCTTCGCCGCCGCCGGCTCGGCCGCAGGCGGCGCGTCGCTCTTCTCGACGGCGGGCAGCGGCTTGGGATCATCCGCGTTCGAACGCAGATAGGCGATCACGTTCGCGCGCTCCTGCGGCGAGGCGATGCCGGCGAAGGCCATCTTGGTGCCTTTCGCGTACCCCTTCGGATTGGTCAGGAAGGCGTCGAGATCCGCGTAGGTCCAGGTGCCGCCCTTCTCCTTCAGGGCCGCCGAGTACTCGAAGCCAGGATGGGCGCCCTTCGGCCGCTCCACGACGCCGTAGAGATCCGGGCCGACCTTGTTCGGGCCGCCCTTCTCGAAATTGTGGCAGGCGTGGCAGGCCTTGGTGCCAGCCTCGCCCTTCTCGGCGTTGGCGCTTGCGAGCCGGACCGCAATCGGCTCCACCTTGGCCTCCGGCGCCGCGGCAGCGGCCTGCGGCTCCGGCTCGGGCAGATCGTAGCCGGCTTTGCCAGCCGGCTTCGGATGGTAGATCAATTCGGCGACGAAACCCGATCCGGCCGCGAACAGCAGGGCGCCAAGGACGGCCCCCAGGACTTTGTTCACCTCGAACGAGTTCATGCTCTTCTCGCGACTCGGCCCGGACCGATCGCACGCCTGGTTCGGGCGAGCAGGCACGGACACCGGACATTGGAAGATTTCGCGGTTGCCTTAGCCGTTCCGGACCGCTCCTGACAATGCCGCCGGGGCCATCCGCGGCGCTCCGGCGCAGGATTGTTCCACCGAATTGTCCAGCTTGTCACCCGGCGGCCTCGTTGCGGCATCTTTTCTCTACGTGCGCCGTCCGCCGGTCCCGGGGGACGACAACCGGGGACGGGCCTGTTAAGCAGCCGGCCGATTCCCGGCGCGGGCAGCACGTGCCCGCGCCCAGGTCCGATTTCGCATGTCCGATCCCCTGGTCCTGATCCCGGCCCGCCTCGCGGCGACCCGCCTGCCGAACAAGCCGCTGGCCGACATCGCCGGCGAGGCCATGATCGTCCATGTCTGGCGCCGGGCCGTCGAGGCCGGGATCGGCCCCGTTGTGGTCGCCACCGACACGGCCGAGATCGCCCGGACCGTGGAGGCGGCGGGCGGGCTCGCGGTGATGACCCGGGCCGACCACCCGTCGGGCTCCGACCGGCTCGCGGAGGCGCTGGAGATCGTCGATCCGGAGGGGCGCCACGACGTGGTGGTGAACGTGCAGGGCGACCTGCCGACCATCGATCCGGCGATCATCGGCGCGGCCGTCCTGCCGCTCGCCGACCGGACGGTCGACATCGTCACCCTCTGCGCCCCAATCGTTGATCCGCACGAAGCCGACAACCCGAACGTGGTCAAGCTGGTCGGCCACCAGGTCGGCCCCGGCCGCCTGCGCGCGCTCTACTTCACCCGCGCCCGCGCCCCCTGGGGCGACGGGCCGCTCTGGCACCATATCGGCCTCTACGCCTACCGGCGCACCGCCCTGACCCGCTTCGTGGCCCTGCCCCCGGGTGAGCTGGAGGTTCGCGAGAAGCTGGAGCAGCTGCGGGCGCTCGAGGCCGGCATGCGCATCGACGCCGCCATCGTCGACGATCTGCCCCTCGGCGTCGACACCCCCGCCGACCTGGAGCGCGCCCGCGCCCTGCTCCAGGCCCGGCGCCTCAACTGAACGCGCGTTCGAAACCTCGCCGCCATGACAGACCGCATTATCGCCTACCAGGGTGAGCCCGGGGCCAACTCGCACATCATCTGCGCGGAAGCCTTTCCGGACTGGACGTCCCTACCCTGCGCCACCTTCGAGGACGCGTTCGCGGCCGTCACGGAAGGCCGCGCGCAGCGGGCGATGATCCCGATCGAGAACTCGATTGCCGGCCGCGTCGCCGACATCCACCACCTGATCCCGACCTCGCCGCTGCACATCGTGGCCGAGCACTTCCTGCCGATCCACTTCCAGCTCATGGTCCTTCCGGGCACGCCGATCGAGTCGATCCGGACGGTCCACAGCCACGTCCACGCGCTGGGCCAGTGCCGCCGAATCGTCCGTCGCCTGGGCGTCAAGGCCGTGGTGGCCGGCGACACTGCCGGAGCCGCGCGCGAGATCGCCGAGATCGGCGACCCGAGCCGGGCGGCCCTGGCGCCGGCGCTCGCCGCCGAGGTCTACGGGCTCGACATCGTGGAGCGCGACGTCGAGGACGAGGCGCATAACACCACCCGCTTCGTGGTGTTCTCCCCCGAGGCCGAGCCGGTCGCGCCCGGGACCGAGCCCTGCGTGACGAGCTTCGTGTTCCGCGTCCGCAACATCCCGGCCGCCCTGTACAAGGCGCTCGGCGGCTTCGCGACGAACGGCGTCAACATGTCGAAGCTCGAGAGCTACATGATGGACGGCGAATTCACCGCCACGCAATTCTACGCGGAGGTGGACGGCCATCCGGAAGATTCGGGCCTCGCCCGCGCCCTCGACGAACTCGGCTTCTTCTCGCGCGAGCTGCGGCTGGTCGGCACCTACCCGGCCCACCCGTTCCGCGAGGCGGCGCGGCCGGCGGCGGAGTAGCGCCCGGCCTATTCCCGGCGAAGCACCCGGTCCACCGCCAGATCCGACCAGAACCCGGGCCGGAAATCCCGCTTGAGCGCTTCGGGATCGTAAATCGTCTCGACCCAGGTCAGGAAGTCGATCCCCCTGGCCTCGCCCTCCAGGCGGTAGCGGGCGAAGAACGCGTCCAGGATTCCGGTCTTGGCGAAGCGGAGATGGCCGTAGCGGGCCGAAAGCTGTCGGGCGGCCTCGGCGACCGGCCGGCCCTCGTGCAGGATCAGGTACAGGGCCGAGGCGAGACCGGCCCGGTCGGCGCCCGATTTGCAGTGCATCACCGCCGGGTACTGGACGCTCGCGAAGAACGCCTTGGCACCCAGGATGGTCTCCCGGTCCGGCGCCTCCCGGGAGCGCAGCACGAATTCCCGCAGGATCAGGCCGTGGCGCTCGCAGGCCTCGCGCTGCAGCGGCCAAGACCCGTGCTCGCGGCCGCCGCGCAGGGAGATGATCGTGCGCACGCCCTCGGCCCGGAAGCGGGCGAGCTGGTGGGGCCCGGGCTGCGCCGATCGCCAGAGCGCACCCGTGCCGACCCGATGGCGGTTGAGGTAGGCGAGGCGGAACACGCCGTGATCCATTAGCAGCATGTTGGCCCAGGCCCTCAGCCGGTCGCCGGGGCCGGCGATCGGCCGCTCGAAGCGGGCGATGCGGGCCATGCGTCGCGCGTAGCGCGTCTCGGGCTTGAGGAAGCGGTTGAACAAGGCCGTACTGCCGGAGGAAACGAGCGCGGGCTCTACCAGCCGCCCGATGGGCGGGCAATTCGCGCGTCCTGCCGCCGTCGCGGGCGAGCGCCGGAAACCGGCGCCGTTCTTGCCTTCACTCCGCCAGGATCGGCATCGAACCTGCGGCGACCGCGCGGGTTATCCGCCGGTCGGACGAGGGGAGGCCGGAATCCCATGACCACGCGCACCACGAGCATTCGCCGGGCCCGCGAGGCCGATCTCGGCAGCTTGTCCAAGGTGTTCGATGTGTCGTGGCGTGAGGCCTATCGCGGGATCATTCCGGGACTGCCCCTGGAGCGCCTGATTGCAAGCCGCGACCGGACGTGGTGGCGCGGCGCCCTGCGCCGTGGCCGGCCGATCGCCGTCGTCGAGACCGGTGATCGGGTGGTCGGCTACGCCGCCTACGGCCGCACCCGCAGCCGGGCCCTCGGCACGGAAGCCGAGATCGACGAGCTTTACCTCCTGCCGGAATACCAGGGCGTCGGCCTCGGACGCCGCCTGTTCCGCGCGGTGCGCAACGACCTCGCGGATCATGGCCTGACCCAGCTCGGCGTCTGGAGCCTGGAGGACAATACCCGGGCCGGAGCGTTCTACGAGGGGCTCGGCGGCAAGGCCGGCCCGCGCGTGCTGGACCGCGTGGCGGGCGTCCCCCTGCCCAAGGTCGGCTACCTGTTCGGCTGACGTTTTCCGGCGCCCGTTGCCCAGCGGCAACCCTTCCAGATTTGCATTGGCATTGCGCGTCTCTAAGAGGTCTGGGAAGCGAAACAGTCCGCATCCCGGAAGCGAAACGCCATGAAAATTGACGCCATCCCGCTCGGCAAGAAGCCGCCGCACGACATCAACGTGATCGTCGAGGTGCCGCTCGGCGGCGAGCCGATCAAGTACGAGATGGACAAGGATTCCGGCGCGCTGGTCGTCGACCGGTTCCTCTACACGCCGATGTTCTACCCGGGCAATTACGGCTTCATCCCCCACACCCTGTCGGGCGACGGCGATCCCTGCGACGTGCTGGTGGCCAATACCCGCGCGGTCTTGCCGGGCGCGATCATCAGCGCCCGCCCGGTGGGCGTGATGGTGATGCAGGACGAGGGCGGCGAGGACGAGAAGATCATCGCGGTGCCCTCGCGCCACCTGACCAAGCGCTACGACCGGGTCGAGAACTACACCGACCTGCCCGAGATCACGATCCACCAGATCCAGCACTTCTTCGAGCACTACAAGGACTTGGAGCCCGGCAAGTGGGTCAAGTTCGTCCGCTGGGGCGACAAGGAGGAGGCCCACCGGTTGATCGAGGAGGCGATCGAGCGGGGCAAGGCCAAGAAGTAGCGGTTCCGGCGGCCGCACCCGCGGAGGGGTGCGGCCGCTCGCGTTCAGCCGTCGATGCGGCGCAGCCCGGCCCGGTAGCGCCGGGCATTCTCCACGTAGCGCAGGGCGGCCTGCCGCAGGCCCTCGATGGCCGCCTCGTCGAGGGTGCGGACCGCCTTGGCCGGCGCGCCGACGATCAGGCTGTGATCCGGGAAGGTCTTGCCCTCGGTCACCAGCGCGTTGGCGCCGATTAGGCAGCCGCGGCCGATGACGGCGCCGTTCAGGACCGTGGCCCCCATGCCAATCAGGCTGCCGTCCCCGATCGTGCAGCCGTGAACGATGGCCCCGTGACCGATGGTGACATCGGTCCCGATGCTGAGCGGAAAGCCGGGATCGACGTGCATGATCACGCCTTCCTGGACGTTGGTGCGGTCGCCGATGCGGATCGGCTCGTTGTCGCCGCGCAGGGCCGCCCCGAACCAGATCCCGACATCGAGGCCGAGATGGACCCGGCCGATCACCTGCGCGTCGGGGGCGATCCAGACCCGGTCGGGATCGGCGAGGTCCGGCACGTGATTGTCGAGGGCGTAGAGGGGCATGGCGGCCTTTCAGCGAGGCGTCGTCCGCAGAACGGTGCTACCCCGGCAGCCGGCACGGGCCGTGACCGGAGACGACCGTCGTCTGTCGCGGGAATGGCACGGTCCGAACGGGCTGCCAATGCTAGTCAGGGCGCTCGGGTAGGCGAGACGCGGATTGGGCTCACGGATGGCGCGGATCTCAGGATGGATCGGGCTCGCGGGGCTCCTCGCGATCCAGGGCGCGTCGGCGGCGGATCTGCGTCAGGCCGCACCGCGGAACGGGTTTCTGGCAACCTGCGAGGATCTCGGGACATTCTGCTTCGCCGATGCCTGTGGACTCGACCAGATCGAGGCGGCCCAGAGATGTCGGGCTCGCTGCCCGAGCGCCGCGGTCATGAGTGTTGTTCCGGCAGCCTGCCCGGCACGCGACACGAATTCGACGATCGTTCTTCGGCGTCGCGGCTGAGATCACCGCGCCCTTTGCAACACACCGGAATCGTTTTCAGTTCTGCCCAGGAAAGATTCCCGCCGGCCTCGGCAACAAAACCCGGCATACAGGATTGAGTCTTCGCGAAGCACCGAATGATAGCTACGAGGACGCGGAGAGATGCCGGCGAATGCGCGTCAGGCTCGCAGGCAGACCCTGCTCGCAAGTGACCTTCAACCACCCCGGTCCGGGCTGCAGGCCGACCCTGTCCTCTACGGTGTCGCCGCAGGGCTCGCGTCGCTGTTTCCGCCCGTGGCGGCAAACGTCCAGGCCCCAAGCAGGATCAGAGAGCCCGTGACCATCGAGGGCGTGCGCGACCGGATCGACACGAAATAATCAGATTCCGCCGCGCCGGGCCCCGCGGCTCAGCTCGCGAGGCGGACGATCAGGAGCAATGTCGCCAGGGTCGGAATGGCGGCGGCCAGCCACAGGGCTCCGAGATGGAAACTCTCTGGCCCTGTGAAGCGCAGCGTCCGCGTCGTTCCGGAGCGCGGACGATCTCCGCGCCCGATCCCGAGTCCCACCGGCATCCGCAGCCTCCTCCGATACCGGAGGAATAAGGCCCGCGGCCTCTCAAGGCCTTCTGAATCGGCCGTCGTCTTCGCGTGGCGTGGTGAACCGGCCGTTAAAGGGCGCGGTCGAACTTCAGCTCGCCATTCGGGCTCTTGAGCACCAGCTGCGAGCCCACAAGATCCCACACCGCCGAGGTGCGCAGGGCGACGAAGTACGCCTGCTCGGAAGCGGCAAGGCCCTTGTCGCAGCTCTTCTTGGTTAGCGCCAGCGGACCCACCGCGATGTGCTGCTCCTTGAGGGGGAAGGCCGTGGCCGCGAAGGTGTTGCAGCCGCCATAGCCGCGGGCCCGGTACTGCTTGTCGATGATGAAGCTCGGGCGGTCGCCACCGGTGAAGGGCTTTCCGTTGAGGCTCACCGCGGTCCAAGTCGAGTCGAGCGGGAAGATCTTCTCGCTGGCCTTGGCCCCCGGCACGTACTGAGGCTTCTTCTCGTCTTCGCCGCCCGGACGGCGGTTGCCCTTGCCGAAGCCGGTCGGGGATCCGCCGCCCATCTGGGCCTGCGCCTGCGTCGCCGCAGACAGATCTATGGCCAGCACGGCGCAGGCCAAGGTCGCGATCAGCACCCCTCTCATCGTCCAGTCCCCATCTCGCGCGCTCCGCGCTCAGGTCATCCCCGATCCGGAGAGCGCGGCGTCTGCCGCGCGGGCCAGCCCCCTGAAGGGCCGCTCCGAATCTATGCGGCTCGCGGGATGCGCCAGGATTTCAGCGCAATTATGGTCGTGCTTCCCCGTGTGCGCTCGGAAACGATCGGGGACGGCCGCCGTTGTTGATTATCGCGGATGATCATCGCGGAGCGGGAGAGAGACTTTGGCCGGATCGGACGAAGGTGCGCAGAGCGGCACCCGAGCGCGGGTGATGAGCCCGGCGCAATCGCGGGCGGCCCGGGGCCTGCTCGGCTGGTCGGAAGCGGATCTCGCCGCCAAGGTCGGCCTCGACGCGCGGCTCGTGCACGACTTCGAGGGCGGTTATGGCGATCCGCCCAGCGGGCAGATCGAGGCCCTGCGGAGCGCGCTCTCTGCGGCCGGCGCGGTCTTCACCGACACGCCGACGCAAGGCGTCCACCTCGCAGACCGACCCAACCCTGATGAAGGCACACGCCTCGACGCGCTCACGACCGAGAACGATCGGTAGCGGCGTCCCGACCCCGAATGCGCCGCTCATGGCGCGTTCAGGCGCCCGGGACGATAGCGGGAAATCCGCCGCTCAACGACCCTGGAGCGATCTGTGACCGATCTGATCCGTCGCCCGTCCCGGACCTGCGCGTGCCACGCATCGGTCGCAGATGCGAAGGTGATCCGCTGATGCGCGCCGACGCGTTCCTGGTCGCGGCCGACGCCTTGCCCCTCGCGAGCCTCGACGCTCTGGTCGGGACAGGCGGCCTCGTGGTCGTCGCCCCGCATCCCGACGACGAGAGCCTGGGCTGCGGGGGCCTGATCGCCGCCGCGCGGGCCGCCGGACGGCGCGTGCACCTCGTGGTGATCAGCGACGGATGCGGCTCGCACACCCATTCAGACCTGTATCCGCCCGAGAAGCTGCGGACCCTGCGCGAGGTCGAGACCGTGCGGGCGGCGACACTCCTCGGGCTCAGCGCGGACGCCGTGACGTTCCTGCGCCTGCCCGACGCCCATGTCCCGAGCGACGGACCGGACGCCGAAGCCGCGGCGCGCGCCGTGGAGCTGGCAGCGACGGCCTGCGGCGCCAGCGCGGTCTTCGTGACGTGGCGTCACGACCCGCATTGCGACCACAAGGCCGCCGCCGCGATCGTCGCCCTGGCGCGCCCGCGGATGCAGGGCGTTCGGGTCTACGAGTATCCGGTCTGGGGCTGGACCCTGCCGCCCGAGACCGAGGTCGGCCCGGAGCCGACAGGCCTGCGCCTCGACGTCTCCGCCTTCCGCGCCACCAAGGCCCACGCCGTGGCCGCCCACGAATCGCAGACCACCGACCTGATCTCGGACGACCCCGGCGGCTTCCGGCTGGAGCCGGCGATGATCGAGCGGCTGTGCGGCCCCTTCGAACGCTTCGTCGCGGTCCCGGCATGACCCGGCATACGCAGACGCTTCCGGACGCGTATTTCGTCGGCATCTACGCCGACAACCCAGATCCCTGGGGCTTCACGTCGTCGGCCTACGAGCGCGACAAGTACGGGGCGACGCTGGCGAGCCTGCCGCGGGAGCGCTACCGTTCGGCCTTCGAGCCGGCCTGCTCGATCGGGGTCTTCACCCGCGCCCTGTCCGAGCGCTGCGACAGGCTGGTCGCGATGGATCTGGTCGCCGCCGCCGTGGAGGCTGCGCGCGGCCGCTGCGCGGACCGGCCCCACGTGGAGATCCGGGAGGGCGCCATGCCGGGCGACTGGCCCGACGGTCGGTTCGACCTGATCGTCCTGTCCGAGTTCCTGTACTTCCTGGCACCGGCGGAATTCTCCGACTTGGTGCGCCGCGCCGGCGAGACGATCGAGCCGGGGGGCGACCTCGTCCTGGTGCACTGGCTCGGCGAGACGGACTACCCGCTCTCGGGCGACGCCGCGGCCGAGGGTTTCATCCGGTCCGCCGCGCCTTTCGCCAAGGTCCTCCACCAGTCCCGGACGGCGGAATACCGGATCGATGTCCTGCGGGCCGGGATCGGCGCGTGAGCACGGCCGTCATCACCCTCAACAAGGGTCGGCGCCCGCACCTGACCCGCCTGCTCGAGGGTCTCGCACGCGGGACTGCGCCGGATGCCTGCATCGTCGTGGAGATCGGCGATGACGAGGCCCCCTTCCCGCCCCTGCCGTTTGCGGTCACGCGCGTCCCGTTCCCGCGGGCCGGCCTGCCGCTCGCGGCGGCGCGCAATGCCGGTCGCCGGGCGGCCGGGGCCGACACGCTGATCTTCCTCGACGTGGACTGCATCCCCTCGGCGGGGCTCGTCGCCGGCCTGTCGCGGGCGGTGGCCGAGCACGACGGCTTGGTGTGCTGCGAGATCGGCTACCTGCCGGCCGGGGCCGTCGCAGATGACTGGGACGCGGCCGGTCTGGAGCGGCTCGGGCAGCCGCACCCGGTGCGGGCCTTCCCGCCCGCCGGCGCGGTTGCGCCGGCGCCGCAGCCCGGCCTGTTCTGGTCTCTGGCCTTCGCGGTCCGCGCCACGACGTATGATCGGCTCGGCGGCTTCGACGAGGCGTTTTCCGGCTACGGGGCGGAGGATACCGACCTCGCCTTCCGTGCCGACAGGGCCGGCGTGCCGATCCTGTTCCTCGGCGGACCGCGGGCCTATCACCAGCACCACCCGGCCTATGACCCGCCGCTGCAGCATTTCCGCGATATCGTGGCCAACGCCGCGCGGTTTCACGGCCGCCACGGGCTCTGGCCGATGGACGGCTGGCTCGACGGGTTCGCGCGCCTGGGTCTGATCGCGGCGGACCGGTCGGAGGGCATCAAGATCCACCGCGATCCGACGCCGGACGAGATGGCGGCCGCGCGGCTCCCGGACGATCGGCCGTTCTGAGGCACGAACGCCTGCGGCCGTTTCGACCGGGCTGCACCTCGAAAAGACAATCCCATCGGTCCGGGACTGCGCAGCAGGGCCCGGAATCCGGAACCGTGTCCGCTGCCCGGCACGGCTCCGTCGGCGGGACCCGGTTCCGGGCTCGCCTGCGGCGCCCCGGAACGACGGCGGCCGATACGGCAGCCGGCGGTACTCAAACACGTGCGGCGTCTTCATCCGATGCCGAGCCCCGTGCCGCTCGACCGGGCGCCGACGGATCCCGGGATCGTCCCAGGACCCGCCGACGTTGAGGCCCCGCTTACGCCTTCATCGCATTCGCCTTCTCGATCAGCGCCTCGGCCATGCGGATCGAGGCGATGTCGATGAGGCGGCCGTCCAGCGAGACGGCGCCGCGGCCGGCCTTGGCGGCCTCTTCCATGGCCTCCAGGATGCGGCGGGCCTTGGTGACCTCGGCCTCCGACGGGGTGAATACCTCGTTGGCGAGATCGATCTGGCTCGGATGGATCGCCCACTTGCCCTCGAAGCCCAGGGCTGCGCAGCGCCGGGCCGCCGAGCGGTAGCCGTCCGGATCCGAGAAGTCGCCGAACGGTCCGTCGATCGGGCGCAGGCCGTAGGCCCGGCAGGCCACCAGCATGCGGTTCTGGGCGAACAGCCACGGATCCTGCCAGTGGGTCTGGCGGTTGCCGGCCTCGTCCTTGTCGGTGAGCACCGAGAAGTCGGGGTTCACGCCGCCGATCACCGTGGAGCGGGCGCGGGTCGAGGCGGCGTAATCGGCCACACCGAACGACATCGCCTCCAGGCGCTTCGACGACTGGGCGATCGCCTCGACATTGGCCATGCCGAGGGCCGTCTCGATCAGCACCTCGAAGCCGATCTGCTTGTCGCGCTTCTTGGCCTGCTCGATCTGGGTGACCAGCACGTCGATGGCGTAGACGTCGGCCGGCACGCCGACCTTCGGGATCAGCACCATGTCGAGACGCGGGCAGGCTTCGACGATGTCGACCACGTCGCGGTACATGTAGTGGGTGTCGAGACCATTGATGCGGATCATCATGGTCTTGTTGCCCCAATCCAGGTCGTTCAGCGCCTGGATGATGTTGGTGCGGGCCTTCTCCTTGTCGTCAGGCGCGACCGCGTCTTCGAGATCGAGGAAGATCACGTCGGCCGCCGAGGAGGCCGACTTCTCCATGAAGGTCGGGTTGGAGCCGGGGACGGCGAGTTCGGAGCGGTGCAGGCGCGGCTTGGCCTGCTGGATCAGGGTGAAGCTCATGGGTGTTCCTCTCTCGGTGACGGTTCTGATGCCGGTGCGGGGGTGAGACCCCGCCTGGCGGTGAAGATGGCGCTCGTCGGGCTCGGCGACAGAGCATGGCTCATTGTCGGGGGCGCATCCCCCTTCCCCGCAGAGGGGGAAGGAGAAACGCGCGCGTGATCCTCATCCCGTCGCCCCGAAGCCGACCGCGATGCAGTTGATCGACAGGAGCAGGGCGGACTTCACCGCCTCGCGCCGGTCCTCGTCGGTCTCGGCGCGGTAGCGGGCGAGCAGCTCGACCTGCTCGCGGCCGACCTGATTGATGGTCGGCAGCCGCCCCTTCAGGCGGTCGCGGAACAGCGGGAAGCGCTCGGCGAGGTCCGATCCGCCGCTGACCCGCAGGACCATCTCGCGGGTCAGCGCGTACTCGGCCTCGATCATCGCGAAGATCCGGTCGCGGATGCCTGCTTCGGGGACGAGGCCCGCATAGGCGCGGGCGATGTCGAGATCGACCATCATCAACGTCTTCTCGACCTCGTCGAGGACGAGGCGCAGCACGCGGGACTCCTGGAACAGGCGCTTGAGGGTCGCCTCGCCGTCCCGGCCGCGCACGTCGATGAAGCTCGCGAGCCCCGAGCCGACCCCGTACCAGCCGGTGATCACATGCCGGTTCTGCGACCAGGCGAACACCCAGGGGATCGCCCGCAGATCCGAGAGCGAGCGGGCCCCGAACCGGCGCGCCGGGCGCGAACCGATGTTGAGGAGCGAAATCTCGTCCAGCGGGCTCGCGGCCTGGAAATAATCGACGAGGCCGTCGGTCTGGAGAAGCTGCACGTAGGCCGCCCGCGAGGCGCCGGCCAGCGCCTCCAGGGCGTCGTCGTGACCCGGTCCGGCCCGCTCGCCCTCGCCGGCCAGCGCGTGCTCGAACACCGAGGCCGCCAGCAGCTCCATCTGATAGGCGGCGGTACCGCGGTTGGCATACTTGAACGAGACCACCTCGCCCTGCTCGGTGGTGCGGAACCGGCCGCGGATCGAGCCCGGCGGCTGGGCCATGATGCCCCGGTGGGTCGGCACGCCGCCGCGGCTCACCGAGCCGCCGCGCCCGTGGAAGAACGCGATGCCGACGCCGAGCTCGCAGCCGAGCCGCGTCAGCTTGCTCTGCGCCTTGTACAGCTCCCAGTTGGCGGCGACGAAGCCGCCGTCCTTGTTGGAATCGGAGTAGCCGATCATCACCTCCTGCACGCCGCCCTGCCAGCGGGTGGAGCGGCGGACCACCGGCACGGCGAGCAGGGCCCGCATGATCGCCGGGCCGGCGCGCAGGTCGTCGATGGTCTCGAACAGGGGCACGATCGGCAGCGGGCAGATCTCGGTGCCGGCCGCGTCGAGGAACACCCCCGCCTCCTTGGCGAGCAGGTAGGCGCCGAGCACGTCCTCCACCGAGCGGGTCATCGACAGCACGAAGGCGCCGAACGCCTCGCGGTCGAGGGCCTCGCGCATCTCGGCGACGAGGGCGAAGGTGGCCAGCGTCTCGCGGGCAGCGTCGGGCAGGTCCTCGAAGGACCGCTCGGGATCGCGCGGCCGGGCGAGTTCCGTGTCGAGCCACTGGCGCCACGCGGCCGAGCCCAGGGCCGGCGGTTCGCCCTCGCCGTTGCGCTGGTGCCAGAGGGCGTGGAGCGTGTCGGTGGTCCGGGTAGTGTTCTCGCGCAGGTCGAGCCGGACCGTCGAGAACCGGAAGATCTCCACCATCCGCCGCACCGGGCGGACGAGATCCCGCGCCAAGGCCCCGCACTTGGCCTCGGTCAGGCCGCGTTCCAGGACGCGCAGGTCCTCGATCAGCCCGTCGGCGCTGGCATAATCGGGGCCGGACGGGTGCTCGCCCTCGTTGCGGGCGATGGTCGCCTCGATCTTGCGCGAGACGCAGGAGAGGTACTGGCGGTAGGGCTCGCCGGGATTGCGGCGGGTGATCGCCCGGGCCTGGCCGCTCTCGGCGAGCTGCCGGTCGAGCTCGGCGCGGAAGCCCTCGGGCAGCGGCAGCGACCGCTCGGTCAGCGACAGGGTCCGCCCCAGCTCGCGCACGCCGTCGCGGTAGCGGGTGAGCGAGGCGAGCGCGTTGCGGTGCAGGGTCTGCCGGGTGACGGCCGCCGTGACGTAGGGGTTGCCGTCCCGGTCGCCGCCGATCCACGAGCCGAACTGGAAGAATGGCGGCACCTTGAAATCCGTGCCCGGATAGGTCTCGGCGAGCGTCTCCTCGAGGGTCTCCAGGGTCTCGGGCAGCATCTCGAACAGGGTCTCGTCGAAGAAGTGCAGCCCCCAGGCCACCTCGCGCTCGACCGTCGCCTTCTCCAGGTGCAGCTCGCCCGTCATCCAGACCAGCTCGATCTGGTCGCGCAGCTCGTTCATGAGCCCGTTGCGCTCGCGATCGGTCCAGCGCGGCATCTCCAGCTCGCGCAGCACGAGATAGATCCGGCGGAACTTCTCCAGCACCGTGACCCGCTTGCCCTCGGTCGGGTGCGCGGTCAGCGTCGGGCGGATCCGCAGCTCGCTGAGCAGCGCCTGGATCTTGTCCGCGGGGACGCCCTGGGCGCGCGCGTCGGAGAAGACCTTGGCGAAGGAGCCGCCGAGCGCGGCGCGGCCTTCCGTGCGCTCCACATGACGGCGGCGGCGCATCGCGGCGTTCTGCTCGGCGATGGAGATCAGCTGGAACCAGATGCCCTGAACCTGCAGCGCCCGCGCCAGCATCTGCGGGGAGAAGCGCGAGATGTCGGCCGTGCCGTGCAGAACGGCTTCGAGGTCGGGGTCGTGCCGGCGGGCGACGTCGAGCAGCGCCTGGAACAGAATGTCCAGCGCCTGCTCCGACGAGGTGCCGGTGATCACCGGCGGCGCGAAGGCCGTGGCATCGACGAGACCGGGGGTTGCGTGAAGGGTACGGGTCATGGGGCCACCTCGTGGCGCAGGTTTTCGATCAAGCGCGACGCGTCCCCTCCCCCCTCTGCGCGGGAGGGGGCCCCCGCGTCAGCGGGGGTCGGCGAAAGGGAGCGCCCTTTCCGGAGAGGTCGCGACGGGAGCTGAAGCCCGCACCGTCGCGCTGCCCCTCTCCCGCCCCGCATCCGCGGAGCACCCTCCCCCGCGGAGGGGGGAAGGGTTGAGGCGCGGTTACGCCGCCCGGGCGAGCACGTCGGCAACCGTCTGGCCGAAGGAGCCCGGATCCGGCGCCACGGTCAGGCCGTAGGAGCGCATGATCTCGGCCTTCTCGGCGGCGCTGTCGCCGGCTGCCGAGATGATCGCGCCGGCATGACCCATCCGCCGGCCCTTCGGCGCCGTGAGCCCCGCCACGAACCCGATCACCGGCTTCGACATGTTCTCGCGGATCCAGGCCGAGGCCTCGGCCTCCTGCGGGCCGCCGATCTCGCCGATCATCAGCACCGCATCCGTATCCGGATCGGTCTCGAACAGGGCGAGGTGGTCGAGGAACGACGAGCCGTTGATCGGGTCGCCGCCGATGCCCACCGAGGTCGAGATCCCGAGCCCGAGCTCCTTGAGCTGAGAGGCGGCCTCGTAGCCGAGCGTGCCCGAGCGGGAGATGACCCCGACATTGCCCGGGAGGTAGATGTGGCCGGGCATGATGCCGAGCATGGCCTTGCCGGGCGAGATGATGCCGGCGCAGTTCGGGCCGACCACCATGGTCCGCTTTTCCTTGGGATAGCGGTACAGGTAGCGCTTCACCCGCATCATGTCCTGGGCCGGGATGCCGTCGGTGATCGAGCAGACCAGCCGCAGGCCGGCATCGGCCGCCTCCATGATGGCGTCGGCCGCGAAGGGCGGCGCCACGAAGGTGATCGACGTGGTGGCGCCGGTGGCCGCCACCGCTTCCTTGACGGTGTTGAACACCGGCAGGCCGAGATGGGTGCGCCCGCCCTTGCCGGGCGTGACGCCGCCGACGACGTTGGTGCCGTAATCCAGCATCTCCTTGGCGTGGAAGGTGCCCTTGTCGCCCGTAATGCCCTGGACGATGATCGGGGTGGTCTCGTCGATGAGGATGCTCATGGCGCGGTCTCCCCTCAGTGCTTCGTCTGGTCTTGGTGACCCTTGGCGGCGGCGCAGGCGTCGACCGCCTTCTTCGCCGCTTCCGCCAGGGTGTCGGCGGTGATGAGGTCGAGGCCGCTCTCGGCCAGGATCTTCTTGCCGGCCTCCACGTTCGTGCCGGCGAGCCGGACCACCAGCGGCACGTCGATCTTCACCTCGCGGGCGGCCTGGACGACGCCCTCGGCGACCCAGTCGCAGCGGTTGATGCCGGCGAAGATGTTGACCAGGATCGCCTTCACGTTGCGGTCCGAGAGGACCAGCCGAAAGGCCGTGGCGACGCGCTCCGGGGAAGCGCCACCACCGACATCCAGGAAGTTCGCCGGCTCGCCGCCCGCGTGCTTGATCATGTCCATCGTGGCCATGGCGAGGCCCGCGCCGTTGACGATGCAGCCGATCTCGCCCTCCAGGCCTATGTAGCTGAGGTTGTGCTCGGCGGCCTGGGCCTCGCGGGGATCGCCCTGCGAGGGGTCGTGCATGTCGGCGATGCCCGGGCGGCGGAACAGGGCGTTGTCGTCGAACGACATCTTGGCATCGAGCGCGAGCACCCGGTCGTCCTTGGTGACGACCAGCGGGTTGATCTCCAGCATGGTGCCGTCGCAGTCGCGGAACGCCCGGTAGGCGTTCATGATGGTCTTCACCGCGGCCGAGACCTGCTTGATGTTGAGCCCGAGCTGGAAGGCGATCTCCCGCGCCTGGAACTGCTGCAGGCCGACCGCCGGCTCGACGACCACCTGGATGAGCGAATCGGGCTCCTTGGCGGCGATCTCCTCGATGTCCATGCCGCCGCGCTGGCTGGCGATGACCCGAACGCGCTCGGCCTTCCGGTCCAGCACGTAGCCGAGATAGAGCTCGCGCTCGAACGGGTCGGCGGTCTCGACGTAGACCCGCTGCACCGGCTTGCCCTCGGGGCCGGTCTGGTGCGTGACGAGGCGCTTGCCGAGGAGATCCTTGGCGGCATCGCGAACCTCGTTGTAGGTCCGGCACAGCTTGATGCCACCGGCCTTGCCGCGGGCACCCGCGTGGATCTGCGCCTTGACGGCCCAGAACGAGCCGCCGAGCTCGGTGGCCGCATAGACCGCTTGGTCCGGGCTGAATGCGATGGCGCCTTTCGGGACGGCCACACCGAAGCTCGCGAGCAGCTCCTTGGCCTGATACTCGTGAACGTCCATTCGGCGCCTCCTCTGCGGTTCGTTGCCGCCGTTGATGCGCTTCACTTTAGTTGAGTCGAAAGATTACGCCCGTCAAATTTTTTGATCCGTGGCTTCAGGGGGCCTTTTTCGCAGTCGCAACACGAATTCTGCGAGATTTTGCGATGCAACATACAGAAAAACAATGAGGCCGGGGGCAAGATGCACCCGACCTCGACTGTAGATCCGCAACCGAAGTGCCTTGCGCCGTCATCCCGGGGCCGCGCAGCGGAGCCCGGGATCCGGAACCGCCGACGCGCCAAGGTCTTGCGCCAGCAGCGGTTATGGGTTCCGGGCTCGCCTTCGGCGCCCCGGAATGACGGGCGGGTCGTCGCGGCCGAAACGGGTCCGGTCGCGAGAGTCGTGCGCCCGGCTCAGTTCACCTTGGCTTTCACGACCGCGTAGATCTTCTCGGTGAGCGCGCCGGCGTCCGAGAGCAGTTCCTCCAGCTCCTTGAGGCGCTCGTCGGCGAAGTCCCGGTCCTCGAGCCCCTTGGCGTTGACGTAGACGTTGAGCGCCGCGCTGCGCAGGCCGGCATAGGCCGAGAGCACCGCCACACCGGCATCCGACACGACGTTGAGGTTGCCCTTGTCGGCGGTGATCGCCGCGAGGTCGATCACCGCGCGGCAGGCCCGGCAACAGGCAAGCGGCACGTCGCAGGCGATCTTGAGCGCCGCCTGGATCTTCTCGGCGCGGGCCGCCTTCTCGTCGTCGGTGGCCTTCGGCAGGCCGTAGGCGCCCATCACCGCGTCGAAGGCCTGGACGTCCTCGCCGATCATGCCGGTGAGGACGACCCGCAGACCCTCCGACTTGGCGAGCACGTCCTTCAGCTCCGCCTCGACCTCGACGTACTTCTTCTTGCCGATGGTGAGGTTGCAGACCATCGACACCAGGGCCGCGCCCATGGCGCCGGAGATCGCCGCCGCGCCGCCGCCCCCGGGGGTCGGGGCGGCGCTCGCCAGCTCGGTCAGGAACTTTTCGATGCTGTCGGTCTCGGGGCGATGCGTCTCGGTCACCGGCGCCTCCTCAGGCCATCGTCTTGGCGAGGGCGTAGATCTCCTCGGCGTCGAGCACCTTGTCGGTGCTCTCGAAGAGCTGGCCGACGCAGGCGCGGTGCAGCTTGAGCTTCAGGCCGCCGATGCCCAGCGCCCCGAAGGCCTTCTTGCCGTTGCGGTCTTTGGCCTTGTCCATCACGTCGATGCCACCGATGCCCGTCGGAGGCTGGGCGTTGTAGTCGGCGACGAACTCGATGGACGATTCCTGCGCCCAGGCGGCCTCCGGCAGCAGCTCGACGCCGATGGCGCCGGCCGTGAACACGAGGTTCGTGCCCTTCACCAGGGCGATGCGCGAGGCCTCGTCGGGGGTCGCGGCCGCCTTCACGTTGACCTTGAAGCGCGTGTTGATCTGGTCGGCGGCGGCCTGTGTCTTGTCGAGGGCCCGGCCCGCGATGGTGACCTCGGCGCCCTCGCCGGCGAGCAACGCGGCCGAGCGCATGCCGACCGGGCCGGTGCCCGCCAGCACGACAGCCTTCTTGCCCTGGAGCGAACCCGCGGCCTTGGCCACCAGGGCGACGCCCGCGGCGGCCGTGGTGTTGGAGCCGTTGGAATCGAGCATCACCGAGACCCGGAACGGGCCGAAGAAGCGCTTCTTGACGGCGGTGAACAGCGCCTCGCCGGCCGCCATGCTGCCGCCGCCGACGAAGATCGCGGTCGACTTCTTCTCGGAGCCGCCGCGGGTATAGATCGTGCCATCCACCAGCGCTCCGAGATTGTCGGGGTTCACGCCGCCGTAGCCGGTGATGTGGTCGGCGCCGCCGTCGTAGCCGACGACCGTGTCGAACACGTTCGGCACGGCATCGGTGTCGAACAGGAACAGCAGCTTCTTCGTCATGTCTTAACCTCGGCCCGCATCGGGCATGATCGATTCAGGTACACCCACCCGGTCATTCCGGGGCCGCGGAGCGGAGCCTGGAATCCAGACACTCGGGCGGTTCTCGTTCTGCACCGTCGGCGGCGATGGATTCCGGGCTCGCCGGCGGCGCCCCGGAAAGACGACGGCGGTCTGCGGCTCAGCTCTCGACCACGTTCTGCGGCTTGCCCGCCACGAAGGCCTCGACGTTGTCGACGAGCTGGTCGGCCAGGATCTGCATCGCCTCCTTGCTGGCCCAGGCGACGTGCGGCGTCACGATCAGGTTCGGCAGGTCGGCCTCGCACAGGATGTTGCCGTCCTTGGGCGGCTCCTGCGCAACGACGTCGAAGCCGGCGCCCGCGATGGTGCCGTCCTTCAGCGCTTCGAGCAGGGCCGCCTCGTCCACCAGCCCGCCCCGGGCGGTGTTGATGAGGATGGCGCTTGTCTTCATCTTCTTCAGCTCGGCGGCGCCGATCATGCCCTTCGTGTCCGGGGTGAGCGGCACGTGCAGCGTGATCACGTCGGACTGCGTGAGGATCGTCTCGAAATCGACCAGCCCGTCCTGCGGGAACACGTCGAAGGCCAGAACCTTCATGCCGAGCGCCTCGGCGCGCTTGGCGATCGACTTGCCCAGCGCCCCGTAGCCGACGATGCCGAGCGTCGAGCCCGCGATGTCGTAGATCGGGTAGTCAAAGTAGCAGAACTGCTTGGACTTCGCCCAATCGCCGCGCCGCACCGAATTGGCGTAGGGCACGATCGCCCGGCGCAAGGCGAACATCAGCCCGACCACGTGCTCCGGCACGGTGTTGAACGCGTAGTTGCGGATGTTGACGACCGTGACACCCTGGGCTTTGGCCTGGGCCTTGTCGACCACGTCGGTGCCGGTGGCGGCGACCGCGATCAGCTTCAGGTCGGGGAGCTGCTTCAGCGTCTCGGCCCGCATCGGGACCTTGTTGATCAGCGCGATCTCCGCCCCCTGGAGGCGGGAGACGATCTCTTCCGGCGTCCAGGTCGACTCGTGCTCGACGTATTCGTGCGGGAAGTTGAACGGCCGGACCCGGGCATCGAGGGATTCACGGTCCAGGAATACGATCTTCTTGGTCATGGATCCTTCTCGGCCGGTTTCCTCTGGAGTGTTCTTCTTACTTGCGCGCCGGGGCGGGCCCGGCAACCCGGTCCCGCCCCGAACGCGTGCGCCGATCACGCCTTATGCAGCGGATTCTCGCGCAGGTAGCTGGAGGCCGCGGCGACGCCCGAGCCCGGCGTGACCTTGATGCCGCAATCGATCATGGCCATCTCGGCGCCCGCGATGGCGCCCAGCAGCGACAGCTCGTTCAGGTCGCCCAGGTGACCGATCCGGAACACCTTACCGGCGACTTTGGACAGGCCGGCGCCCAGCGAGAGGTTGTAGCGCTCGTAGGCGTGGGTGATCACCTTGGCGGCGTCGGCGCCTTCCGGCACCACGATCGCCGTGACCGTGTCGGAGTTCCACTTGGGCTCCTTGGCGCAGGGCTTGAGGCCCCAGGCCGCGACCGCCTGGCGGGTCGCCTCGCCGAGGACGTGGTGGCGGTGGTAGACGTTCTCCAGCCCCTCCTCCTTCACGATCTGCAGGGCCTCGCGCAGGCCGTAGAGCAGCGGCAGGACGGGCGTGTAGGGGAAGTAGCCGGTCGCGTTGGCGGCCAGCTGGTCCTTCCAAGCGAAGTAGGCGTGGCCGAGCCGGTCGTTGCGGCCGGTGCCGCCCTCGGCGATCTTGAGCGCCTTCGGGCTGATGCAGATCAGGCCGAGGCCGGCCGGCAGCATGAAGCCCTTCTGCGAGCCCGCGATGGCGCAATCGACCTTCCAGTCGTCCATGTAGAACGGCAGCGAGCCGATCGACGAGATGCCGTCCACGAACAGCAGCGCCGGGTGGCCGGCGGCGTCGATCGCCTTGCGCACCGCGCCGATGTCGCTGGTGACGCCGGTGGCGGTCTCGTTGTGGACGACCATGACGGCCTTGATCTTATGGTCCTTGTCGGCGCGCAGGGCCTCCTCGATCTTCTGCGGATCGGCGCCGGTGCCCCACTCCTCCTCTTGGACGACCACGTCGAGGCCGAGGCGCTGGGCCATGTCGACCCAGAGGTGGCTGAACTGGCCGTAGCGCGAGGTCAGCACCGTGTCGCCGCGGCACAGCGTGTTGGACAGGGCCGATTCCCAGATGCCGGTGCCCGAGGACGGGAACAGGATCACCGTCCCGGCGGTCGAGCCGAACACCATCTTGGAATCCTGCAGGAGCGGCTTCACCAGCTCGGGGAAACTCGGCGAGCGGTGATCCTCGGACGGCACGTGCATGGCGCGCAGCACCCGGTCCGGGATGTTGGTGGGGCCGGGGATGAAGAGGTGGTTGCGACCGGGACGCCGGGTTGCGGCCATGATGTTTCCTCCGAAAAGTTCATTGCACGCGAGCGTGAGCCCGCGCCGGGTTGTCCAAGCGTCGTCAGGGAGTCGGTCCGGCGCCGTCGAAAGCGGCTCGCGCCACATCCTCTCGAACGCCATCCTCTGCCGTGATCGGGGGGCGTCAGCGGAGCGGCAGGCGGCCTCACGCCGCTCGCGTCGCGGCACGCCCCCGCGCGCCGGTCGCCTCCGAAATGCCGTCCCGTCCAACGGCCTCAGGGCCGTCCTCGCCGCCTTCCTGTCAAGGTCCGGTCGCGCTCGTGCCGAGCCGCCGGTTCCTGGCATTATGAGACGGCGGGGCCGGAAAGGAAAACCGGAAAAACTTCCGGAACTTGGCAAAAAAATTTTTTGTGCGGCGCAACGAAGACGATCTCCGGTTGAGAGGCTTCGCCGCGCTGCACCAGCTCCGGCTGCGCCTGCCGGAGCCCGCGTCATCAAACTGAGATGCGATCGCGCTCTGGATCCCGGCACCGTACAGCCGCCGGGAGAGGGTGCCGTGGCCGAGGTTGAGGAGATGCCGGTCCGGGTTCGGACACTGTTCCTGTCCGACCTGCATCTCGGCACACGCGGCTGCCAGGCCGGGTTGCTGCTGTCGTTCCTGAAGGATTACGACGCCGATACGATCTACCTCGTCGGCGACATCGTGGATGGCTGGCAGCTGCGCTCCGGATGGTATTGGCCGCAGGAGCACAACGACGTCGTGCAGAAGCTGCTGCGCAAGGTCCGCAAGGGCACCCGCATCGTCTACCTGCCGGGCAACCACGACGAGTTCCTGCGCGACTATGTCGGCACGAATTTCGGCGGGATCGAGCTGGCCGAGACCGCGATCCACGCGGCGGCCGACGGCCGGCGTTACCTCGTGATCCACGGCGACCAGTTCGACATGGTGGTGCGCCACTCGCGCTGGCTCGCCCATCTCGGCGACGGCGCCTACACGCTGGCTTTGTCCCTCAACACCGTGATCAACAAGGCGCGGCGGCGCCTCGGCCTGTCCTACTGGTCGCTCTCCGCCTGGGCGAAGCTGCGCGTGAAGAACGCCGTCAGCTTCATCGGCCGCTTCGAGACGATCCTGGCCGAGGAGGCGCGCCGGCAGGGCGCCGACGGCGTGATCTGCGGCCACATCCACCACGCGGCCGACCGGCCGATCGGCGATCTGCGCTATCTCAACACCGGCGATTGGGTCGAATCCTGCACAGGGCTGGTCGAGCACTACGACGGCCGCATCGAGGTGCTGCACTATCCGAGCGTCCTGCGGGCCCGCGTCGCCGAGAGCGTGCCGGAAGCGCTGCCGGGCCGGCGCGCGGTGGCGTGAGGTCACCGCCCGTGAAGCTCCTCATCGCCAGCGATGCCTGGCACCCGCAGGTGAACGGCGTGGTGCGCTCCCTGGAGCAGATGGTGTGGCGCGCCCCGGAGCACGGCTTCGAGACCGCCCTCCTGACGGTGGCGGATTTCCGCTCGCTGCCCCTGCCGGGCTATCCAGAGATTCGTCTCGCCTATGCCGGGCGGGAGCGGGTCGCGGCGCGCTGGAACGCGGAGCGGCCGACCCATGTCCATATCGCGACCGAAGGGCCGGTGGGCTTGGCGGCGCGGCGCTACTGCCTCGCTCACGCCCTGCCCTTCACCACAAGCTACCACACGCGCTTCCCCGAATACCTCGCCGCCCGGGCCCCGGTACCGGAGGCTTGGTCCTACGCCTATCTGCGCCGCTTCCACGGGGCCGCGCGGGGTACGATGGTCAGCACCGCCTCGCTGCAGGGCGAGCTGGCGGCGAGGGGATTCGGCCGGCTGATGCGCTGGACCCGCGGCGTCGACACCACGCGGTTCCGCCCCGCCGAGCCCGGCGCACCGATGCCGGCGGACCTCGCCGGACTGCCCCGGCCGCTGTTCCTCTATGTCGGGCGGCTCGCTGTGGAGAAGAACGTCTCGGCCTTCCTGAGCCTCGATCTGCCGGGCACCCGGATCGTCGTCGGCGACGGCCCGGACCGGGCGCGGCTCCAGGCGCTGGCACCCGGAGCGATTTTTCTCGGCACCCGGACCGGCGCGGCTCTGTCGGCGGTCTACGCGGCCTGCGACGTCTTCGTGTTCCCGAGCCTCACCGATACGTTCGGCATCGTGCTTCTCGAGGCCCTGGCCAGCGGGCTGCCGGTGGCGGCCTTCCCGGTCCCGGGCCCGATCGACGTCGTCGGCAGCACCCGCGTCGGGGTGCTCGACCGGGACCTGCGGGCCGCCGCGCTCGCCGCCCTCGACCTGTCGCGCGCCGAATGCCGGGCCGAGGCCCTGCGCTGCGGCTGGGACGTGAGCGCGCGCCAGTTCTTCGGCAACATCGTCGAGGCACATGGCGACGCGCGGGGCACCCGGGACGCCGCCTGACCGGTGACGGCGCCCGCGCGGGATGGCAGGAGGGTGCCATGCCCCTTGCCCGGATGCCCCCTGCCCGGAAGCCGCCTGCCGCGACGATGCCGTTCGATCCGGCCCGCGCGGTCGATTACCCCGCCGTCATCGGATGCGACGAAGTCGGGCGCGGCGCGCTGTGCGGGCCCGTGGTGGTGGCGGCGGTCTGGTTCGACCCCGCGGCGCTGCCGCCGGCCCTGCTCGCCGCCCTCGACGACAGCAAGCGCGTCCCCGAACCGGTCCGCGCGCGGCTGGCGCCGCTGATCCGCGCCCAGGGGCGCGTCGCGGTGGCGGCGGGCTCCCGGGCGCTGATCGACCGGATCAACATCCGGGCCGCCACCCTCGACGCGATGGCGCGCGCGGTGGCCCGCCTCGGGCTCGACGCGCCGGTCCTGGTCGACGGACGCGATGCCCTGCCCGGCCTGCCAGGCCGCGCGGTGGTCGGCGGCGACAGGCTGGTGCCGCAGATCGCCGCCGCCTCGATCGTCGCCAAGGTGTTTCGCGACGACCTGATGCGGCGCTTGGCCGAGCGCCATCCCGGCTACGGCTGGGAGCGCAACGTCGGCTACGGCACCGCCGTCCACCGCGCCGGCCTGACGAAGCTCGGCCGGAGCCCGCATCACCGGCTCAGCTTCACACGGGGATTTGACCAGGCCTGAGAGGTCGGGTCACGCGGCCCGGATTCCCGCCAGGAAGTGATCGACCTCGGCCGCGAGCTGCTCGGATTGGCGCGACAGCGCGGTCGCAGCGGTGAGCACGTGATCGGCCGCGCGGCCCGTCTGGTCGGCCGCGTTAGCAACGCCGGAGATGTTGCCGGTCACCTCCTGCGTCCCCGCATTGGCCTGGGTGATGTTGCGGACGATCTCCTGCGTGGCGGCCCCCTGCTGCTCCACCGCCGCCGCAATCGCCGCCGCCACGGCGCTGATCTCCCCGATCCGGCCGGTGATCGTGCCGATCGCATCCACCGCTTGGCCGGTCACGCTGCGGATCTCGCCGATCTGCCGGCCGATCTCCTCGGTGGCTTGGCCGGTCTGCGCGGCGAGCGCCTTCACTTCGGTGGCGACCACCGCGAAACCCCGTCCCGCCTCGCCCGCCCGCGCCGCCTCGATCGTCGCATTGAGCGCCAGGAGATTGGTCTGCGCGGCGATCCCGGCGATCAGCTCGATCACGGCACCGACCCGGGCGGCCGCCGCGTTGAGCGCGGCCACGAGCGTGGCGGTCTGATCGGCCTCATCGACCGCGGTCCGGGCGAGCTCGGATGAGCCCTGAACCTGACGCCCGATCTCCTGGACGGAGGTCCCGAGTTCCTCGACGGCGGCGGCCACCGTTCTGACGCTGGCGGACGCCTCCTCGGCGGCGGCGGCCACGGCATTGGACTGGCTGGCGGTGTGCTGCGCCGTCGTGGTCATCTGCCAGGCCGTGGTCTGCAGCTCGGCAGCGGAACTGGAGACCTGAGCGACGATGCCGGACACGGCCTGCTCGAAACCCTGCGCCAGCGCGTCGGTGGCCGACCGGCGCTGCGCCTCCGCGGCGAGACGGGCCGCGGCGGCCTCGGCTTCCAGCGCCCGGGTGCGGATCAGGTTGTCCTTGAACACCCGGACGGCCGCTGCCATCGCGCCGATCTCGTCCCGTCGCTCCTGTATCGGGATCGCCGCGGTGGCATCTCCGGCCGCGAGCGCGCCCATGGCCTGGATCATGGCCCGGATCGGCCGCAGGATGCGGCGGTCGACGAGCACCATACCGCCGACCGTCAGCAGCAGGCAGCTGGCCAGAAGCGCGAGGGCAACCAGAAACGAACGCTGCGCCTCGCCGGCCAGCACCTCGGCGCGCGCGATCATCGCATCGAGGGCCGCGTCGGCCAGGGCCACGAGCGTGGCCCCATCGGCGATGTCGCGCGCGCGCAGGTCCCGCGCCCCGATGCCGGGCGGCCGGCTCTGGCTCAGCGCGTTCGTCAGGGCGATGCGCCGCGCCGCCGATTCACCCTCGAAATTGCTGTCGCGGGCCTTCCTGAAGGCCGCGCGAATCGTCTCCGGCAAGTCGTCAACGATCGTATCGACGACCTCGGCCCAAGCGGCGAAGAGGCGTGCCCGCTCCTCGGCGGCCGCGATCATCTCGGCCTGCGACCACCCCGCCCCGGCTGCAACCGCGGTCTCGATCCGGACCCATGAGATCCCGAACGCGATCCGTGTCGCCCACGCGGCGCGCTTGATCTCGAGGTATCGCTCGATGGCCGCATCCTCCCTGGGGATGGCGGCATCCACGGCCTTGTTGGTCGCCGCGTAGGCCTGGAGCAGCGCCGCAATGACCGTATCGACGGTCTGTCTGAGCGCGGCCGGGCGCTCCCGTTTCGGCACGGCCGCGGCGGCCTCGACCTGCGGCCGCTGGGCGGTCAGCGCCGCCTGAGCCCGGCGAAGTGGCTCCAGGGTCGCCTGGACCGAAGGCACGTCGAGGTCGCGCGCGATCGCCCAGAACGCCGCCTCGCTGTCGATCCGAGCCCTTTCGTCCACCTCCAGGGCCGCCTTGCCGGATGCGGAGACGGGGTCCTCGTCGGCCAGGATCTTCAGGCCCGTCCCACGCGCCGTACGCGTCGCGATCACGGAATGGAGCAGGGCGCGGCTCGCCTGCGACAGGGCGACGACGCCTTGACCCCGCAGCGTCTCCTCATGCGCTCCAAACAGGGTCGTGGCGCGCGCTGCCAGCAGCAGGACGCTCATGGCGCATAGAATGGCGCCGAAAATAGTGCCGATAGACAAATTTGTAATTTTATGAACAACCAAAGTCCTCATTGCTCAAAATTCCCGTCCTTACATGCAGTTCCGAAGCAATGCGTAAGTCAAACCTGGAATCAATGCCTAACGGATTTGCATCCTCAGCGCTCCGAATGTCAACCTTGTGTTGCCAGAAAAATCGCAGACGCGATTCGTGAGACGCGACGACGTGCGGCGCAATTCAATTGATATCCTCAATCGGACATCCGGCACTGCATTACTCTTGCACAGAGCCTGCTGTCACAGATCTCGTGGTCGTTGGTTTGAGCCGCGCAACCGGCCGGACGCCTGGTTCTCCCGCGTGTCGCTTCGCCCCGTGCCGGCCGTCAGAACAGTGCCAGTTGCGCCCCCGGCTTGCGGAAGGCGTCGCGGTCCAGCGCCATCCGGCCGAAGGCGAAGCCGAGCCGCGTCCCCGCCAGCCGCACCCGCTGGCCGATCATCGCCGCGTAGGCGCCCTCGCCGCGGAAGCGATGGCCGAAGCGCGGATCGTTCTCGCGGCCGCCTCGGGCCTGCGTCAACAGCCCGAAGGTCCGGTCCTTCCGCTCGGGGTAATGCGCGGCGAACCAGTCGGCCACGAGGTCGGCGACCTCACCCGGCAGCCGGAGCAGCGCGTGGCCGATGCGGCTCGCGCCGTTCTCCCGGGCCCGGGCGAGGATCGTCTCGATCTCGGGATCCGTGAGCCCCGGGATGATCGGCGAGACATTGACCATCACGGGCACACCCGCCGCGCTCAAGGCGCGCATTGCGGCCAGCCGCTTCTCCGGCCGCGGGGCGCGGGGATCGAGGCGTCGAGCGAGGCCCGGGTCGAGGGTCGGCAGCGACAGGGCGACCAGGATCAGGTTCTGCGCGGCCATCTCGGCCAGGATGTCGAGGTCGCGCAGGATGAGGTCGGATTTGGTGGTGATGCTGACCGGGTGCCGGGTCTCCCGCAGCACCTCCAAAACCGCGCGGGTGATGCGGTGCTCGCGCTCCAGCGGCTGGTAGGGATCCGTGGCCGTCCCGAGGGCAATCGTCTCGGGGCGATAGCCCGGTGCCGCAAGCTCCCGGGCGAGGAGGCGGGCGGCCTCGGGCTTGGTGAAGATCCGCGATTCGAAGTCGAGCCCCGGCGACAGGCCGAGCCAGGCGTGGGTCGGCCGCGCGTAGCAGTAGATGCAGCCGTGCTCGCAGCCCCGATAGGGATTGATCGACCGGTCGAACGGAACGTCGGGCGACGTGTTGCGGGCGATGATGCGGGCCGTACGCTCCGGCGTGACCTGCGTGCGCAAGGGAGCCGGCTCGTCCGCCCCCCAGTCGGAATCGTAGAACAGCTCGCGCCGCGCCGCCTCGAAACGGCTCGTGGGATTGGCGGTGGCACCGCGCCCGCGCCGGGCGCTCTCGGGCGGCGTGCTGTGCCCGAGCCGGATTGCAGCGCCCTTGCCCGACCCACTCCCTGTCCGTGTCATGCCGAGTCGCTCCCGTGTTTCACGTGGAACATAACGCGAACAGACTGGAAGGCGGCGCCTTATTTTCAGGCAAATCCCCGCGCGGCGCGTCGCACGGTCGCGCTGGCGCCTTCCGGAGGCCGATCAATAGTTTACGGCGGCGCAGAATCGTCTAAGGGCGCGCTCATGCTCTCTGCGGTGACCTTCCTGGCCGACCCGGCCGCTCCCGATGCGATCGATCGCCTGGCCGACACGCTCAGCGTGCTGGTCTCGGGTGTCGCAGGAGGCCTGATCGGCGACGCCGTGATCGTTACCGGAGGCAGCAGCGAGGCCGTGGCGGCCGTCGCGGAGGCGACGGGCGCGACGCTGGTCCTGCACCGGGACGGCAATCCCTACGCGGCGGGCGCAGCCGCGGCGCGTCGGGACTGGATCCTGTGCCTCGAGGCCGGGGACGTCCCGGCCGAGGGCTGGATCCGGACCCTCGACCGCTTCGTCGGCACCGCCCGGCCCGAGACCGGGCTCGGCCGGCTCCAGCGCCCCGCAGCCGGATGGGCCGCCCGCCTCGCCGGCCGGATCGAGATCGTGGCCGGCGCCCGGCAGGCCCGGGCCGGGGATGTCGTCCGGCGGGAATCCCTGCGCGCCGGGGCGGTGTTCGCGCCGCGCCTCAAGGTCCGCCCGCTGATCGCGCGGATCGACCGGGCCTGAAGAAGAATCTTGCGCAGCGCCACGTTGTTGTCGGTCACGCCTCCTCTACAACACCCTGAACGGTGTGAAGGATTTGCCGTCTCCGCACCGCACGAGAACGCTGACCCGCTTCCGCCCTGAAAGGATGGTGCCATGGATTCGTCGGGCCTGATGGGACGCAAATCGGTCGACGACATCCTCGAGAGTGGCGAAGGCGAACAGCAGCTCTCGAAAACGCTGGGCGCCCTCTCGATCACCGCGATGGGCATCGGCGCGATCATCGGCGCCGGCATCTTCGTGCTCACCGGCACGGCCGCCGCGCAATATGCCGGGCCGGGGATCATGCTCTCCTTCGTCCTCGGCGGGATCGCCTGCGCCTTCGTGGGCCTGTGCTACTCCGAGATGGCGGCGCTGATCCCGGTGGCGGGGTCGAGCTACACATACACCTACGCGACGCTGGGCGAGTTCTTCGCGTGGCTGATCGGCTGGGATCTGATCCTCGAATACGCCATGGGGGCCGCCACCGTGGCGGTCGGCTGGTCGGGCTACGTGACGAGCATCCTCAAGGATGTCGGGATCGCGATCCCGGCGCAGTTCGCCCACGCCCCCGGCACGCCGATCGGAGGCGGCGGCACCGCCCTGTTCAACCTGCCGGCGGTGCTGATCGTGGCGCTGATCACGATCCTGCTGATGCGCGGCACCAAGGAATCGGCGCGCTTCAACAACGTCATGGTGGCGGTGAAGCTGACCGTCGTGGTGGCGTTCATCGCGCTGGGCTGGGGCCATGTCGACACGGCGCATTGGAGCCCGCTGATCCCCGACAACGACGGCAGCTTCGGGCATTACGGCTACAGTGGCATCCTGCGCGGCGCGGGCGTCGTGTTCTTCGCCTTCATCGGCTTCGACGCGGTCTCGACCGCGGCCCAGGAGGCGCGGCGGCCGCAGAAGGACATGCCGATCGGCATCCTGGGCTCGCTCGCCGTCTGCACCATCCTGTACGTGCTGGTGGCGGCCGTGCTGACCGGGCTCGTGCCCTACAAGGATCTGAACGTCCCCGACCCGATCGCCAAGGGGGTCGACGTGATCGGCATCGGCTGGTTCGCCATTTTGATCAAGCTCGGGGCGCTGACCGGCCTGACGACCGTGATCCTCGTGCTGCTCTACGGCCAGAGCCGGATCTTCTTCACCATGGCCCAGGACGGCCTGCTGCCGAAGATGTTCTCCCACGTCCACCCGACCTACCAGACGCCCTATCGCAGCCAGGCGCTGATCGGGGCCGCGGTCGCGCTCGTCGCCGCCCTGGTGCCGATCAACATCCTGGGCGAGATGGTCAGCATCGGGACGCTCGCCGCGTTCATCCTGGTCTGCGGCTCGGTGATCTACCTGCGGCGGACCGACCGCCACATGAAGCGTCCGTTCCGGGTGCCCGCGGTGCCGGTGGTGCCGATCCTCGGCATCCTGTTCTGCCTGCTGCTGATGGTCGGCCTGCCGCTCGACACGTGGCTGCGGCTGGTCATCTGGATGGCGATCGGGCTCGTCATCTACTTCTTCTACGGCCGGAAGCACTCGGTGCTGCGCCGCAAGGAGGGGAACGCGGCGTAGCGCAACGGGCTGGTTCCGCAGCACAGCCCCGTCTTTCCGGAGCCGCGGAGGGGAGCCGGGAATCCATGGCCGCGCCCTGCCAGTATCTGTACGCCCTCCGGTTCCGGATTCCGGGCTCGCCTCCGGCGCCCCGGAAAGAGGGTTCGTGTCACACCGTCAGACTCGCCCCGCGCCGCAGGTGCTCGTCGAGCCGGGGCATGATCTCCACGAAGTTGCAGGGCCGATGGCGGTAGTCGAGCTGCTGGGCCAGGATCCCGTCCCAGGCATCCCGACAGGCGCCCGGCGAACCCGGCAGGACGAAGACGTAGGTCGCCCGCGCCACCCCGGCGGTCGCCCGGGATTGCAGGGTCGAGGTGCCGATCTTGTCGTACGAGATCCGGTGGAACACCGCCGAGAAGCCGTCCATCCGCTTCTCGAACAGCGGCTCCAGCGCCTCCGGGGTCACGTCGCGGCCGGTGAAGCCGGTGCCTCCGGTGCTGATCACCACGTCGATCCCCGGATCGCGCAGCCAGCCCTCCACCTGCTGGCGGATCGCCGGGATCTCGTCGGGCACGATCGCGCGGCCGGCCAGCCGGTGCCCGGCCTCCGTGAGGCGCTGGGTCAGCGTTTCGCCGGAGCGGTCGTCCTCCGGTCGGCGCGTATCCGAGACGGTGAGCACCGCGATGTTGAGCGGGATGAAGCGGCGGGGGTCGGGCTGGTCGGCCATGGCGGGGTCTCTCCGGGACAGGCCCCGATATGGGCCGCCCCGGCCCGGTTGTCGCCCCCGGCCCACCGCGTCCGTCCCGGCCCTTGCCGTGGGGCGAAAACTCGGCTGTGCTCTCCCGGCCCTGTCGGAGATCCTGTCCCCATGCACATGTACGGCAACTGGCGCTCGGCCGCCGCCTTCCGGGTGCGGATCGCGCTCAAGCTGAAGGGCATCGCCTACGAGGAGACCTTCATCGATCTCGACGCGGGCGATCAGCACAAGCCGGAATTCCGGAGGATCAACCCGCAGGGGGCGGTCCCGGCCCTGTTCGACGGCGAGGGTCCGCCCCTCACCCAGTCCCTGGCCATCCTCGACTACCTGGAGGAGACGAAGGGCGGCGTGCGGCTCCTGCCCGAGGAGCCGCGGGCGCGGGCGCGGGCGCGCTCCCTGGCGCAGGTCGTCGCCTGCGACACCCACCCGCTCTACGTGCCGCGGGTGCGCACCTTCCTGATGGAGCATTACGGCCTGCCCCGGGAGCGGATGCTCGACTTCCTGCGCAATGCCTTCGAGACCGGCCTCAGGACCCTGGAGACGCGGCTCGGCACCGAGCCCGGGACCGGCCGGTTCTGCCAGGGCGACGCGGTGAGCCACGCCGATCTCTGCCTCGTCAGCCTCTGGGTCGGGACCGGCATCTTCGGCATCGACACGGCGCCCTACCCGATTGTGGCACGGATCGCCGAGGCCTGCCTCGCCCTGCCGGAGGTCGCCGCGGCACATCCCCTGCGTCAGCCCGGCGCGCCCGGCGCGTGATCCGCCGCGCGCGCACTGGTCACGCGGGCCGGCGGCAGGCAGATGTGGCAATCCGTTAGGCAGGACGTGTAAGCAGGCCGGCGATTTAATCCCGGTTCGGGGGAAGAAAGAGTGTCGATGGCATCCGTCGAGAACGAATCCGGCCTGCATCGCGTCGTCGTGGTCGGCGGCGGCGCGGCCGGATTGCAGCTTGTGACGAAGCTCGGCGACAAGCTCGGTCGCGGCAAGCGCGCGCATGTCACGCTCGTCGACCGCGCCCGCACGCATATCTGGAAGCCGCTGCTCCACGAGGTCGCGGCGGGTAGCCTCGATGTCGGCCACCATGCAGTCGATTACCTGCATCACGCGCACATGCACGGGTTCCGCTACCGGATCGGACAGATGACCGGCCTCGACCGGGAGGCGCGCACGATCCAGCTCGCGGCGAGCCACGATTCCGAGGGGCGCGAGGTCACGCCGGAGCGCGCAGTGCCTTACGACACCCTCGTGATGGCGGTGGGGTCCACGACCAACGATTTCGGCACGCGCGGGGTCGCCGAGCACGCCATCGCCCTCGACACCCAGGATCAGGCGGTGCGCTTCCACCAGCGCCTCGTGAACGCCTCCCTGCGGGCGCACACGCAGGTCGGCCCGGTCCGTCCCGGCCAGCTTCACGTGACGGTGATCGGCGCCGGCGCCACCGGGACCGAGCTCGCAGCCGAGCTGCACCGGACCCTCCGCCACGTGGTCTCCACGGGCCTCGACAGGATCGACCCGGGCAAGGACATCCGCATCACCCTCGTCGAGGCCGCCGACCGGATCCTGCCGGCAGTGCCGCAGCGCCTCTCGGCGGAGGTGATGCAGCTCCTCAACAAGATCGGCGTGGATGTCCGCGTGAAGGCGCGGGTGACCGAGGTGCGGGCCGACGGCGTCCAGCTCGCCGACGGCACCTTCATCCCGTCGGAGCTGGTGGTCTGGGCGGCCGGCGTGAAGGCCCCGCCCTTCCTGCAGGGAATCGGCGGGCTGGAGACCACGCGGACCAACCAGCTCGTCGTCACCCCGACGCTGCAGACGACCCGCGACCCCGACATCTTCGCGATGGGCGATTGCGCCTACCTGGTGGAGGCCGGCTCGGACACGCCAGTGCCGCCGCGCGCCCAGGCGGCGCACCAGCAGGCAAGCCACCTCATCGGCCAGATCCAGGCCAAGATCGACGGCAAGCCGCTGAAACCCTTCAAGTACAAGGATTTCGGCTCGCTGGTGTCGCTCGGCGAGTATTCGACCGTGGGCAGCCTGATGGGCTTCGTGCGCGGCAAGAACATGCTGATCGCCGGTCTGTTCGCCCGGATGATGTACCGCTCGCTCTACAAGATGCACGAGCGGGCGCTCCACGGCACCGCCAAGACGGTGCTCGACACCCTCGCGCGCGCGCTTACCCGCCGTACCGAGCCGCGCGTGAAGCTGCACTAGCTTGAGCTACGAGCCCGGGAGATCCGAGCCGTTTTCAAAGGGAGGATGAACTCGATGATCCTGGTAAGCGTCATGTACCCGACCGGCCCGAGCTTCGACATGGGCTATTATCTCGGCCACCACATGCCGCTGGTGCGCGAGCGCTGGTCGTCGCTCGGCCTCCACGAGGCGAAGGTGGTCAAGGGCGCCGGCACGCCTGACGGCGGCGCCGCCCCGTTCCAGGTCATGGCCCTTCTGACCTTCGAGTCGACCGAGGCGTTCAAGAAGGCCGTGGCCGCCCATGGCGAGGAGATCTTCGCCGACATCCCGAACTTCACCCCGGCGCAGGCCCAGGTGCAGATCAACGACTTCGCGGAGAGCCCGTGATCGACATCGTCAAGGCGGTGCAGGCGGCCGATCCGAGCCTCGGCACCTACGTCATCGTTCTGCGAAACGACTCGCGGGCTCTCGACGGGCCGGAGCGCTTCACGCCGGACGCGCAGGCCTGGCTCGCCGCCAACGCCCCCGGTGGCCGCCTTGCCCGGGTGACGATCCAGCTCGCCCCCTACCCGGGGGCGGCGCCGGCCGAGCGCGCCGTGAGCGTTGCGGCCTTCGCGGAGGCCCGGGAACTCGCTGCCTTCGCCACGACCTGGACCGGGGATCCGCTGCCGGACGAGTCCGAGGATCCGATCTGAACCGGGTTCGCCCGGTCTCGGGTTCGCGCCGTCGTCACGAGCGCAGCGACGTGATCCAGGGCAACGCGACCTCGGAGCGCTTGGCGTCACCCTGGATCGCTTCGCACCGCTCGCAAACACGGCGGCGCTGAACGCGACAATCAGGGCTGGTCTCAGCCCAGGTCCGCCGGGATCCCGAGCGCCGGCCCGAGGCGCGCCCGGCACCGGCCGAGCGCCGCGAAGGCGGCGTTCGAGTCGCGGGCGAGCCGCATCAGGTCTCCCAGCCGCGCCCGGCCGCGGGCGAAGGCGAAGAACACCGCGGCGATGTCGGGCTCGCCATCCGCCGTGAGCGCCTGCGCGGCGAAGGCCGGCAGCGCCTGCCCGGCCGGATCGCAGATCACCCGCAGCGCCGCGAAGGGCAGGCCGTGCCGCCCGGCGAAAGCCGCAGCCACGTGCGATTCCATGTCGACGGCCGCCGCGCCGGTCGCGGCACGAAGCTCCGTCTTGCCGTCGACCGACAGGACGGCCGTATCGACGCCGGCGAGATCCGCCGGGATCACCCGAGGGCCGACATCCGACAGGGCGTTGAGGAGCAGGGCCGACAGGTCGAGATCGGCGGCGCGCCGCCCCTCCTCACCGACGACGCCGGTGCCGACCACCACGTCGCCCGGCTTGAGCGACGGGTCGAGGCCGCCGGCGATCCCGAAGCTCACCACGGCCCGGCAGCCGGGCGGCACGCGGGCATCGAGGAGTTGGCGCAGCCGGTGCGGATTGCCGCCGGCGCCCACCGCTTCGACCCCCTCCCCGGCCGCCATGCGGCGCTCGCGGGCGAGGCCGGTGACGGCCAGGACGGGTGCGGTGGGGTCGATCATGGTCCGCTGGTGGACCAGTCCGGCAAGGTCCGCAAGCAGGCGCGAACGCCGGGGGGCCGCAGGCGGTTGATCCGGCACGGGGCGGGATTCACCCGGTCCCGGGGGATCGCTGTCTGAAGGGGCCACGTGTCGGTTACCGGGGCTCGCGGGTCGGTCACCCGGACGGCCGAACGCGCCGCATTCCGGTTCGGGCGGAGCCGGCCCCTCGGGCCGGCTCCAACGCATCACATGCCGAACTGGACGCGCCGGCTGTTGGTGCGCTTCAGGTTGCGGAAGCGCGCCATCGCCCAGAGCGGGAAGAACTTCGGGTAACCATGATACCGCAGGTAGAACACCCGCGGGAAGCCCGTGGCCGTGTAGCGCTCCTCCTTCCAGAACCCGTCCGTGCCCTGCGTGCGGGTGAGGAAGTTGATGCCCCGGGTCACGGCCGGATCGTCGACGGCGCCGGCCGCCATCAGGGCGAGCAGCGCCCAGGCGGTCTGGGACGCGGTGGACGAGCCCGCCTCGAAGGCCGGGTCGATCTTGTAGGAATTGGCATCCTCGCCCCAGCCGCCATCCGGATTCTGGATGCGGATCAGCCACGAGACCGCCCGCTGGATCCGCGGATCGGCCGGGTCGACACCCGCGGCGTTGAGGGCGCAGAGCACCGACCACGTGCCGTAGATGAAGTTCATGCCCCAGCGGCCGTACCAGGAGCCGTCCTCCTCCTGGTCGTTGAGGAGGTAGTTCACGCCGCGGTCGAGGGCGCGGGAGGTCTCGCGGGTCTCGCCGAGCTGCGCCAGCATCCCGACCACGCGGGCGGTCACGTCCGCGGTCGGCGGATCGAGCAGCGCGCCGTGATCCGAGAACGGGATGTGGTTGAGGTACATGTGGTTGTTGTCGGCGTCGAACGCCGCCCAACCGCCATCCTCCGACTGCAGCCCCTCGACCCATTCGCGGGCGCGGGCGATGGAGGCCTTGTAGTCCGGCATGCCGACGACGAGGCCGTGCTGGTGCATGGCCCGGTCCATGGCCATCACCACCACGGCGGTGTCGTCGAGGTCGGGGTAATGGGCGTTGGCGTACTGGAACGCCCAGCCGCCCGGTCGGACCTTCGGCTTGCGCGCAGCCCAGTCGCCGACGATGTCGAGCACCTGCCGGGGCTTCAGCCAGTCGAGGCCGGCGCGGGCCTGGGCCTCCGCCTCGGGGCCGCCGGCCTCCAGCAGCGCGTGGCTCGCGAGCGCCGTGTCCCAGACCGGCGAGACGCAGGGCTGGACATAGGCCTCGTCGGCCTTCTCCACGACGAGCTTCTCGATGGCGTCGCAGGCGACGCGGACCTGCGGGTGATCGGGGCGATAGCCCATCACCTCGTACATCAGCACCGAGTTGACCATGGCGGGAAAGATCGCCCCCAGGCCGTCCTCGCCGTTCAGGCGCTCGCTGACCCAGGCGCGGGCCTTCTCCATGGCGCGCTGCCGGCCCTTGCGCGGCAGGTGGTTCTCGACGCGCTGCAGCACCCGGTCGATGAAGCCGAAGATCGGCGTCCACGGCCACGTGGCGTGCGGGGAGCCGGGCCAGGAGCGGACGCTCTCGGGCGGCGTCACGAACAGCTCCTGCACGCTGATTCCGCGCGGGTTCCGGGCCCGCGGCTTGGTCGCCTGGAGCACGAACAGCGGCACCACGGTGGTGCGCGCCCAGTAGCTGATCTTGTCGAGGTGGAAGGGGAACCACTTCGGCAGGAACATCACCTCGACCGGCATGACCGGCACGGCGCGCCACGGCACCTCGCCGTAGAGCGCCAGCATGAAGCGGGTGAAGACGTTGGCGTTGGCGGCGCCGCCGCGGGACAGGATGCCCTCGCGCGCCCGGCGCATGTGCGGCGCCTCGATGTCGTCGCCGATCATCTTGAGCGCGAAATACGCCTTGACCGTGCAGCTCATGTCGAATGGCCCCTCGTGGACGAGGGCCCAGCCGCCATGCCGGCCTTGCGTGCGGCGCAGGTAGTTGCCGATCTTGGCCTCGAGGCCGTCGGCGACCTGCGTGCCACGGAAATGGTGGAACAGCACGTACTCGGACGGGATCGTCGCATCCGCCTCGAGCTCGAAGCAGATATGCCCGTCGTCATGCGCCAGGGCGGCCAGCGCGCGCGTTGCATGCGCCACGCCGCGCTCGACATCGTCGAGCGAGATCCCCTGCGTCTTCGAGCGCTGCAGCGCCTCGACCTTGCTTACGGCCTCTCTCATAATCCTCGCCTCGAGCGGCCGCCTCGCGGCGGACGCGCATGCCTCAAGCTGCGCCGCGCATGCCGCTTCCGGCACGCACGACAAAACCCGCGCGCAGGGCACGCGCGGCCGTCTTGCCCGAGCGAATCGCTCCCTCGATCGTCGACGGCAGGCCTGTGGCTGTCCAATCGCCTGCCAGGACGAGATTGTCGTAGGCGGTTTCGGCCCCCGAGCGCCGCGCGGCTTCCGCCGGCGTCGCCGCGAAGGTCGCACGCTTCTCTTTTACGATCTGCCAGCTGGGCAGTTCCGGTGCAAGTTTGCACAAGTGTGCGATCTCGGCCCAGATCTGGCGCGCAAGGTCTTCCCGGGGCACGTCGAGCAGCCGGTCTGCACCGCTGATCGTTACCGAATAGCGGTCCGGATAAGCGAAAAGCCACTCCGTGAGGGCGTTGACGACGCCGAGAACGAGCGGGCTGCCGGGCTTCGGCGCGAGCGCGAAATGCGCGTTCACGATGGAGCGGAATTCCACCGGGGCGAGGAGACCGGGCAACACCTCGCGGGCGACCCAGGGCGGCAGCGCGAGCACGATCCCGTCTTCCGGTCCGATCGCCTCGGCGCCGTCGGAGAACTGGAGCTGCGCGACGCGGCCGTCGGCGATGTCGAGGCCGCGCAGGCGCCGGCCCAGGCGCATCTGGCAGCCGCGGGCCGAGAGGTAGCGCACGGCCGGATCGACGAACGCGTACGACAGGCCCTCCACCGCCACCAGGGGACGGCACGCCTTGCCGCCCGCGCCGAGGGTCTCGCGCAGGATCCGGGCGGCCAGCCCGACATCGCTGTCCCGCGGCTCGGTGTTGAGCGCGGCGAGCAGCACCGGGTGCCACAGCCGGCGGTAGAGGTCGCCCTCGCAGGCCATGTGGGCGCCGATCGTGCCGCCCGCGCCCTCCGGCTTGCCGGAGGCGGCGCGCAGGATCCCGAGCGGGGCGAGGTAGTCGCGCGCCCGGGTTCCGGGAACGCGGCGCGACGGGCTCATCACCCACCAGGGCAGCCGTCCGGCATTGGGGCGCAGGCGCCAGCGCTCGCCGGTCTTCAGGTCGGCGAAGTCGAACTCCGCCGCGTCCGGGCCGACGAGGGCGTCGGCGGGCGCGCCGATTGTCTTGAGGAAGCCCAGCGCGTCGGCATTGCCGGAGAGCAGCAGGTGGTTGCCGTTGTCGATCGTCAGGCCGAGTGCCGGATCGTAGTACGAGCGGCAGCGCCCGCCGGCCTGCTTGGCGGCCTCGTGCAGCACGACCTGGGCGCCGGACTCGGCCAGCGCGACAGCGGCGGACAGGCCGGCCAAGCCGGCGCCGACGACGTGGACGGTTCCCATCAGATCAGGCCATGCCGGAGGACGACGCCGAGGAGCGCCAGCTTGCCGGGTTTGACCCGGGCGCGGGGCATCGCCCAGCCGCGTTCGAGGACCGCCTTGAGGTAGAGGTGATAGGCTGCCGCCATCAGCCGCGCGGCCTTGGTCGCCTTGCGCGGGCTGCGCCGGATGATCTCCCAGGTCGCCTGGTAATGCTCCTCGGCCTCGCGGGCGAGGGAGAGGCAGACCTCGCCGATGCGCGGGTGGCGGATCGCCTCGACCGGGGTCGGGTCGGCGAGCCCGATCGCCTGGAGCTTCTCGCGGGGCAGGTAGAGGCGGCCGCGCTCGGCATCCTCGTCGATATCCCGGAGGATGTTGGTGAGCTGGAGCGCCCGGCCCTGGTGCCAGGCGAGCCGGATGCCGTCCGCCTCCGGCATGCCGAAGATCCGCACCGACAGCCGGCCGACCGCGCTGGCGACCCGGTCGCAATAGAGGTCGAGGGTGTCGGCGTCGGGGGCGACGATGTCCTCCACGGCGTCCATGGCCATGCCGTCGATGACCGCCTGGAAATCCTCGCGCTTCAGGCCGAAGCGGCGCACCGGCTCGACGAGGTCGCGGACCCGTGGCGCCGGCCGGCCGGCATAGAGCGCGTCGATGTCGGCCCGCCAGCGGTCGAGCTCGACCTGCCGGACGGCGCGGGTGCCGCCATCATCGGCGACGTCGTCGACGGCACGGCAGAAGGCGTAGACGGCGTACATCGCCTCCCGCCGCTCCTTCGGCAGCAGGCGCATGGCCGTGTAGAAGGAGGAGCCGGCGGCCGGGAGCGCCGGGGCGGCGCCCTGCTCGGCGGGCGCGGGAGTCGCGGTGGCGCTCACGAACGGCTTCCTTGAGCGGCGGCCCGGACAATCCGACCCCGGAAGGGCCGGCGGGCCAGGGTGGCGGCGACGCCGCCGAGCGCCGTGAGGGCGAAGGCGGCCTTGCCGTGATGGACTGTCTCGGAGAGCGGGTCGCGCTCGGTCAGGCCCTTGGCCAGCACCACGGCGAGCCGGTGGATCGCGGCGATCTCCAGGGACAGGCGCAAATCGTCGATCAGGTCCGGCAGGACCGCGCCCTCGTCGAGGAGGTCCAGGCATTTCTGCGCCAGCTCCCGGATCACGGCCCGCAGCTGCGGCGGCGCCTCGGCCTCGCCGAGCATCGCGATCGTGGCGCCGTGGCGGTCGAGGGCGTCCTGCGGGATGTAGACCCGGTCGAGACCGGCGAAATCCTTGCCGCAATCCTGCAGGTGATTGATGATCTGGAGCGCCGCGCAGATCGCGTCGGACGGCCCCCAGACCCGGGCCGGGTCCTCGCCGTGGATGTCGAGGACGAAGCGGCCGACCGGCATGGCCGAGTAACGGCAATAGTGGATCAGCGCATCCCAGTCGGCATAGCGGCTCTTGCGCGCATCCATCCGGAACGCGTCGAGCAGCTCCAGGGCATGGCGCGGGGGCAGTTTCCGCGCGGCGAGCTCGCGCTTCAGCGGCTCCGCCTCGGGATCGGACGGGCCGGCGCCGGTGAGCGAATCGGCGAGGCGATCCAGCATCTCGATCTTGCGCTCGGGCGACAGCGCGGCATGGTCGGCGACGTCGTCGCCGGCGCGGACGAAGTTGTAGAACGCCAGGATCGCGCCCCGGTGGCGGGGATGGATCAGGTGCGAGGCGACGGGAAAGTTCTCGTCGCGGTGGCCCTTGCCGGAACGCGTCGCGGTCGCGGAATCGAGGCTGCTCATGCGAGGTATCCCGCTTCGCGGAACCACGTGATCGCGTCGGACAGCCCCTCGCGGTAGGGCCGTGCCGTGTAGCCGAGTTCGGCGCGCGCCTTCCTGTCCGAGAAAAACATCCGGTAGCGCGACATGCGGATCCCGTCGATCGTCGCGAAGGGCTGCTTGCCGGTGACCCGGGCGGCGAGCTGCGCGAAGAACGCCACCGGGTAGACCGCCGCCCGGGGCAGGTTCACGGTCGGCGGCTTGCGGCCGACCATGCCGGCGATGTCGGCGAGCATCTGCGACAGGAACACGTCCTCGCCACCGAGGATGTAGCGCTCGCCGATCCGCCCGTTGCGGAGCGCCAGCAAGTGGCCGTGGGCCACGTCGTCGACATGAGCGAGGTTGAGCCCGGTATCGACGAAAGCCGGCATCTTGCCGAGCGCGGCCTCCTGGATGATCCGACCGGTGGGCGTCGGCTTGACGTCGCGGGGGCCGATCGGCGTCGACGGGTTGACGATCACCGCCTTGAGACCGTCCCGGGCGACCATCTCCTCGACCACGCGCTCGGCCACGACCTTGCTGCGCTTGTAGGCGCCGATGGCGGTCTCGGGCGTCAGCGGCATGGTCTCGTCGGAGGGCGTGACGCCGTCGGCCGGCGGCTTGATGGTCGCGACGCTCGACGTGTAGACGACCCGCTCCACCCCGGCGTCGAGGGCCGCCCGCATCATCAGGCGCGTGCCGTCGCGGTTGGTGCGAACGATCTCTTCCATGTCCGGCGCCCAGAGCCGGTAATCGGCCGCGGCGTGGATCAGGTAGCGCTGGCCGCGCATCGCCGCCGCCACGGCGGCCGGGTCGCGCATGTCGCCCTCGGCGATCTCGACATCGGTCCAGGTGAGGTTCCGGCGCGGGCTCGAGGCGCGCACGAGGATGCGCACCGGGAAGCCGGCCCGGCGGAACACGTCGACCAGGGCGGATCCGAGAAAGCCGCTCGCGCCGGTGATCAGCACGGGTCCGACCTCGGAAGAGCCGGGGGTTGTGGCCTCTGCCATCACGGATCTGGAGGATTACCGAAAACCAGTGCGGCCGGGGATCCCCAGCCGCGCCGCGCTTGTGTCATCGAACCGCCGGGGCGGCAAGCGATGCGGCGGCATGCCCGCACCGCGTGGCTGATGCCGGGTTTCAGGCCAGCCGCAGGCGCGAACGGCTGTCCTTGCGCTCCGGCAGGGTGTCGAGGGCGGTCCGGACGATGGTCTGCGCGTCGAGGCCGGCCTCGGCGTACATCTTCTCCGGGCTGTCGTGGTCCTGGTAGCTGTCCGGCAGCGTCATCGTCCGCACCCG
>Ga0255028_100008_pt1 | contig 75329 bp, 75 predicted proteins | sample DRGLUT_MetaT_FD_178168 | JGI IMG/M metagenome (GOLD analysis project Ga0255028, IMG submission 178168) | Metatranscriptome of freshwater microbial communities from Pennsylvania, United States - DR:GLUT (Metagenome Metatranscriptome) | ecosystem: Environmental > Aquatic > Freshwater > Creek...
CGCCGCCGGGCGTGTCGGCGAGCCCGGACGCGCCGCCTCCGCCCGGTGCCCAGGCCGCGCTGTCCCCGGCCGGCCCGACCGTCATTGCGGAACCGGTCGCCCCGCCGTCGCCGCCGCCGCCAGTCGTCACCAGCGGACGCGCCTCTGTGGTGGGCAGCTGGGATGCCCGGGATGCGACGGGCGCGAACTGCAAGGTGACGCTGTCGAGCGCGCCGGCTCTCGACCTCTACAAGGCGTCCGCGGCGGGCTGCACCAACAAGGACCTGTCCCGGGTCTCGGCCTGGGATTTCCGCGACGGTGAGGTCTACCTGTATCAGCCGGGCGGCTCGGTGGCGGCGCGGCTGCGCCAGGGCGGCGGCGGCCTGGAAGGGGCGCTGACCAAGTCGGGTGCCGCGCTGGCCCTGAACCGCTGAGGCGGGGCGGCGGCGCGACCAAGGCGCACGGTTGGCGTGCGGGAGGTCGCGCTTACATGAAGGGATCCCGCCGCATCGCGCCCCCATAGACATGTTCCTGGATTGGCTTGAGCGCCGCGTCGATCCGTTCGCGCCCTTCGACGAGGCGCGGATGCCGCCGCGGTCGATCCTCGGTTTCGCCTGGTTCTACCTGCGCCCGATCCGCGCCGCCCTGGCGGCTTTGTTCGTCATCGCGGTGATCGCCGGCACGGTCGAGGCGTCGCTCTATCTCGTGATGCGCTGGTTCATCGACCTGCTCGGCACAGCCGATCGGGCCACGGTGCTGTCGGACCACGCGGTCGAACTCGGTGTGGTCGTCGTGCTCGTCGCGGTGATCCGGCCCCTGTCGATCTGGGCCCACGAGGTGCTGTCGAACCAGCTCGTCGTGCCGCAATCCACCAGCCAGATCCGGTGGCGCGCTCACCTCTACACGCTCGGTCACGCACTCTCGTATTTTCAGGGCGACTTCTCGGGGCGGCTGGCGAACCGTGTCGTGCAGGTGGGACCGGCGGTGCGGGAACTCGCCGTCGTCTTCATCGACACGCTCCTCTACGTGGCGATCTACGCGATCACCGCGGTCGGGCTGTTCAGCGCGATCTCGCCGTGGCTGGTCCTGCCGGTGCTGCTCTGGATCGCCGCCTATGCGGGCCTGACCATGTGGTTCGTGCCGCGGGCGCGGGCACGCTCGCACAAGACCGCCGACACCCGCTCGATCCTGATCGGCCGGATCGTCGACAGCTACACCAACATCCTGACCGTCAAGCTCTTCGCGCGCGACCGCGAGGAGCGCGCGGCGGTGCGCGATGCGGTCGAGGTTCACACCGACGCCTACCTGTTCCAGTTCCGGTTGGTGACGCTGACGACCAGCCTGCTCGGCCTCCTCAACAGCGCGCTCCTGATCGCCACCGGCGCGGCCTGCCTCGTCCTCTGGCAGCGGGGCGGGATGAGCACCGGTGAGGCCTCGGCGGGTCTCGCGCTGGTCCTCCGGCTCATCGCCATGTCCGGCTGGGTGATGCAGACCGTCCGCGGCGTCTTCGAGAATGTCGGGGTCGTGCAGGAGAGCATGCAGACGATGTCCCGTCCGCACGGGCTGATCGACGCGCCGGACGCGCGCGCGCTCACCGTCACGGGCGGCGAGATCCGGTTCGAGAATGTCGGCTTCCATTACGGCCGCGGCGACGCCACAGTGATCGAGGATTTCTCCCTCACGATCCGTCCCGGCGAGAAGGTCGGTCTGGTGGGGATCAGCGGGGCCGGCAAGTCCACCCTGGCGAGCCTGCTCCTGCGGCTCTACGACGTGGAGAGCGGGCGCATCCTCGTGGATGGGCAGGACCTCGCTGCCGTGACGCAGCAATCCCTGCGCGAATCCATCGCGATGGTCAGCCAGGACACGTCCCTCCTGCACCGGTCGATCCGCGACAACATCGCCTACGGCCGGCCTGACGCGAGCCAAGCCGACATCGAGCATGCCGCCCGGCTGGCCCATGCCGACCGGTTCATCGCCGATCTTGTGGATCACAAGGGGCGGCGGGGCTACGACGCCCAGGTGGGCGAGCGCGGGGTCAAGCTGTCTGGCGGACAGCGCCAGCGCATCGCCATCGCCCGCGTCATGCTCAAGGACGCGCCGATCCTGATCCTGGACGAGGCGACCTCGGCTCTCGACAGTCAGGTCGAGGCGGCGATCCAGGAGTCGCTCGATACGCTGATGGCCGGTAAGACCGTGCTGGCGATCGCGCATCGCCTGTCGACCATCGCGGCCCTCGACCGGTTGGTGGTGATCGACCAGGGCCGGATCATCGAGGAGGGGACTCACGCCGAACTCGTCGCTCGGGGCGGCGTCTATGCCGGTCTGTGGTCCCGCCAGTCGGGCGGCTTTCTCGACGACGGCACGGCCCAATATGACAGCGCCGTGGCCTGATGCACCAAGGGCGGCAACATAACACGACAAACTTGGCAGGGCTCTATCGCTGCGGTGCAAACCGCCGCTTGACTTGGGAGCGGCAGACGGTCTCATTGCTCGCTTTAGAACGATAATGCTTTGATCCTGGCCCGACCGGGAGATCAGGGCAGGGCGCCTGCGGCCCTAACGCCGACGCATGGAGTTCCGAATCTTGGCGAACACATCTGCAGCCGCTCCTGCGGCCTCCGGGCCCGAGGGCAGCCGTCGTGACTTCTTGTTCCTGGCTACCGGCGCCGGGCTGGCGGTGGGGGCCGCGGCCGCGGCCTGGCCGCTGATATCGTCCATGGCGCCGGATGCCGAAACGATCGCGGCCGGCGCCCCGATCGAGGTCGATCTGACGCCGATCCAGGACGGGCAGATCGTCAACGTCTTCTGGCGCGGCAAGCTTATTTTCGTGCGCAAGCTGACCGCCAAGGAACTGACCGACATGCAGGCGGTCCCGCTCTCGGCCATGATCGACCCGGCCGCGTTCACGACGCGCGTGAAGAATGGTCACGATCAGTGGCTGGTGGTCTACGGCAACTGCACGCATCTCGGTTGCGTGCCGATCGGCCACCAGGGCAATTTCGAGGGCTGGGCCTGCCCGTGCCACGGCTCGCAATTCGACGCGGTGGGGCGCGTGCGCCACGGACCGGCGCCGATCAACCTGCCGATCCCGCCCTACGCCTTCGAGACGGACACCAAGATCCGGATCGGCGAAGGCGGCAAGGAAGCGGCCTGAGGGGAGGACGGAAGCATGAGCGGAACGGCCAGCACCTACGTCCCCAAGAGCCGGGTGGCCAAGTGGTTCGAGGCGCGCCTGCCCCTTGCCGGGTTGGTGCACTCGTCCTTCATCGCCTACCCGGTTCCGCGGAACCTGAATTACTTCTGGACCTTTGGCGCGATCCTCGCGGCGTTCCTGGGGATCCAGATCATCACCGGCGTATGGCTGGCGATGCATTACGAGCCCTCGGCGACCGGTGCCTTCAACTCGGTCGAGAAGATCATGCGGGACGTGAATTACGGCTGGCTGCTGCGGTACGCGCACGCCAACGGCGCGTCGATGTTCTTCGTGGCTGTCTACGTCCACATGTTCCGGGCCCTGTATTACGGGTCCTACAAGGCGCCGCGTGAGGTCCTCTATATCCTCGGCGTCGTGATCTACCTGCTGATGATGGCGACCGCCTTCCTCGGCTACACGCTGCCCTGGGGCCAGATGAGCTTCTGGGGCGCCACGGTCATCACCAACATCCTGGCCGCGATCCCGGTGGTCGGCGACACGATCCAGACCCTGCTCTGGGGCGGATACTCGGTGGGCAACCCGACCGTGAACCGCTTCTTCTCGCTGCACTACCTGCTGCCCTGGATGATCGCCGGCGTCGTCGTGCTGCACGTCTGGGCGCTGCACGTGACCGGCCAGAACAACCCGGCCGGCATCCCGATCAAGTCGGGCAAGGACACCGTGCCGTTCACCCCCTACGCGACCATCAAGGACGTGTTCGCAACCTGCGTGTTCATGATCCTGTTCGCCTGGTTCCTGTTCTACCAGCCGAACTTCCTGGGCCATGCCGACAACTACATCCAGGCCAACCCCGCCGTGACGCCCGCGCACATCGTGCCGGAATGGTACTTCCTGCCGTTCTACGCGATCCTGCGCGCGGTCCCGAGCAAGCTCGGCGGCGTGATCCTGATGTTCTCGGCGGTGATCATCCTGGCATTCGCACCGTGGCTGGACTGGTCCAAGGTTCGCTCCTGCAACTACCGGCCGATCTACCGGCAGTTCTTCTGGGCGTTCATTGGCGCGACCCTTCTGCTCGGGTGGCTGGGCTCGCAGCCTCCCGAGGGCGGCTACGTGATCGCGTCGCAGATCTGCACCGCCTATTACTTCGCCCACTTCCTGATCGTCATGCCGCTCTGCGGCCTGTTCGAGACGCCGAAGAAGCTCCCCGGCTCGATCCTCGAGACCGTCACCGGGCCGGGCAAGCAGGTGAGCGGATCCGGCATGCCGGCGGGCGCCGCCGCCGCTCCGACCACCAAGGGCTGACGGGCTGACGACAGGACCATGATGATGACCCGCGTCCTCCCGACCAAAGCTGCTGCCGCCCTGGCGGTCCTGCTGATCGGCGCCGCAGCGCCGGTCGGCGCCCAGGAAGGCCATGGCGGCCCGATCCCAGCCCGCGTCAACTGGAGCTTCGCCGGCGTGTTCGGCCGCTTCGACACCGCGCAGCTGCAGCGCGGCTTCCAGGTCTACAAGGAAGTCTGTTCCGCCTGCCATTCGATGAAGCTGGTTTCCTTCCGCAACCTCGCGCAGGAGGGCGGCCCGGATTTCAACGCCGGTCAGGTCAAGGCCCTGGCGGCGACCTATCAGGTGAAGGACGGGCCCAACGATTCCGGCGAGATGTTCGACCGGCCCGCCCGACCGGCCGACACTTTGCCGCCGCCCTTCCCGAACGATCAGGCGGCGGCCGCGGCCAACGGCGGCAAGGCGCCGCCCGACTTCTCGGTGATCGCCAAGGCGCGGACCTTCTCCCGTGGCTCGTTGTACTTCCTGACCGACTGGCTTCCGTTCATCGGCTATTCGGAACAGGGCCCCGACTATATCCACGCGTTGCTCAACGGCTACGAGGAGCCGCCGAAGGATTTTGCGGTTCCGGATGGCGGCCACTACAACAAGTACTATCCCGGCCACATCATCGCGATGCCGCCGCCGATCACCGACGGGCAGGTGAGCTATCCGAAGACCGACCAGGGCCAGCCTGTCGTCCCCGAGACGGTCGACCAGTACGGCAAGGACGTCGCGGCCTTCCTGATGTGGACGGCCGAGCCGCATATGATGGACCGGAAGGCCCTCGGCTTCCGGGTGATCCTGTTCCTGATCGTGCTGTCGGGGCTGCTCTACTACGTGAAGAAAAAGGTCTGGGCCGATGTCGGCGGCGAGGTCCACGGACTTCAGCCGGAACTGCACAAGACGTACTGACGCGCCGCTCTCCGATCGACGACATGGATGGGCCTCCCTCGCGGGGGCCCATCTTTTTTGGGCCGTTCCCCCATGCTACCGGTCGGCCGTCGCGATGATCGGCTGGCGGGAGACGGGTCTTCCCATCCACGCCCTCATCCTGAGGTGCTGCGCAGCGGCCTCGAAGGCGGGCTCCAGGGATCGCCGCGCCCTCTGGAGGTCTCCTTAGAGGCCTCCGCTTCGCTCCGGCACCTCAGGATGAGGGCGTGCAGGGGATCGCGGCGCTCGCGCAGCGTCACTGACAGTGCAGGAAGACAGGCATGACGGCAGCGGTCCTCGGGGTGATGGGTGGGTCCGGCGTCTACGACCTGCCCGGACTGGAAGACGTGCGCGAGGAGCGGGTCGCCTCACCCTGGGGCGAGCCGTCGGATGCCTTGCGCATCGGGCGGATCGGCGACACCAAGGTCGTGTTCCTGGCCCGGCACGGGCGGGGGCACCGGCTCTCGCCGTCCGGCATCAACTACCGCGCCAATATCGACGCGCTGAAGCGGGCCGGGGTCACCGATCTCGTCGCGCTCTCGGCCTGCGGCTCGTTCCGCGAGGAATTGCCGCCGGGCCTGTTCGTGCTCGTCGACCAGTTCGTCGATCGCACGCACGGGCGCGACTCCTCGTTCTTCGGCGATGGCTGCGTCGCCCACGTCTCCCTGGCCCATCCCGTCGGGCCGGGCCTGCAGGCGCGGATCGCGAACGCCGCCAGGGCGGAGGACATCGCGGTGCATCGCGGCGGCACCTATGTCTGCATGGAAGGACCGCAATTCTCGTCGCTCGCCGAATCCCGGGCCTACAGGGCGCAGGGCTTCGACGTGATCGGCATGACCAACATGCCCGAGGCCAAGCTCGCCCGCGAGGCGGAGATCACCTACGCGACCATCGCGATGGTCACCGATTACGATTGCTGGCACCCGGGCCACGACGCCGTGGACGTGGCCTCGGTCATCGCGGTCGCCCGCGCCAACGCCGACAAGGCGGCCCGGCTGGTGTCCCGGCTGGCACAGGACTTCCCGGCCGAGCGCGAGCCCTGCCCGGCGGGCTCGCATCGGGCCCTCGACGGGGCGATCATGACCGCGCCGTCTGTCCGCGACCCCGCGCTGCTGGCCAAGCTCGAGGCTGTGGCCGGTCGGGTGCTGCACCAATAGGCAGGCGCCCTTTCCATTCCGGCGAGAGTCCCTCTAGAAGGCGCGGGCGGCCGGAGCCGTCCCAGACACGAAGCCCAGATTGAAATGCGCAGCGCCACCATCAGCCGGAAGACCGCGGAGACCGATATCGCGGTCACGGTCTCGCTCGACGGGACCGGGCGATCGACGATCGCGACCGGCATCGGCTTCCTCGACCACATGCTGGATCTGCTGGCGCGGCACGCCCTGTTCGATCTCGACGTGAAGGTCGACGGCGATCTCCACATCGACCAGCACCATTCGGCCGAGGATTGCGGCATCGCGCTGGGCCAGGCCTTCGCCAAGGCGCTCGGCGACAAGCGCGGCGTCACGCGCTACGCCGACATCCACCTGCCCATGGACGAGGCGCTGACCCGCGTCTGCGTCGATATCTCCGGTCGACCGTTCCTCGTGTTCCGCACCGCCTTCCGGGTGGAGAAGATCGGCAATTTCGACACCGAACTGGTGCGCGAGTGGTTCCAGGCCTTCGCGATGAATGCCGGGCTGACGCTGCATGTCGAGACCCTCTACGGCGACAACGCGCACCACATCGCCGAGAGCTGTTTCAAGGGACTGGCGCGCGCCTTGCGGAAGGCAGTGGCGATCGATCCGCGCGAGGAGGGGCGCGTTCCCTCCACGAAGGGCTCCCTGTAGACCTGTCGTCATCAAGCTCCGCCCAGCCGCCCGGCTTACGTGGAGCGACCTAGCCGGAGTCCCGTGATGCGGATGCGCAGCTACACGCTCCACCTGCCCGCCGACGCGCGGCCGGGCGAGTCGATCGGCCTTGACCGGGCCGTGCTCGTGCCGGACGGCTTCGTGTGGCCGGCCTTCGCCTTCACCGTTCTATGGTTCCTGTATCACCGGCTGTGGATCGCGGCGCTGGCCGTGCTCGTCGGCCTGGTCGCGCTGGCCGGCGCGGGGATCGCCTTCGGGCTGCCCACCGGCGCCGGCCTCATCGCCACGCTGCTGGCCGCATGGCTGATCGGGCTCGAAGCGTCGAGCCTGCGCCGCTGGACGCTGGCGCGGCGCGGCTGGCCGGTGCGCGACGCGGTCATCGCGGCGACGCCCGAGGAGGCGGAGGGCCGCGCGATCGGCCGGTGGCTGGACTCGAGCCCGACCGCGCCGCGCGCGCCATTCCCCAGCGGTCCGAGCCGGCGCGCCGAGCCGGTGATCGGCCTGTTCCCTGCCCAGGAAGGCGCTCGATGAGTCTTCGGGCGAGACGCGCATGAGTGCCGAGACCGTCGCGATCATCGATTACGGATCGGGCAACCTCCATTCCGCCGCCAAGGCCTTCGAGCGCGCTGCCCGCGAGAGTGGACGCGACGCGCGGATCTGCCTGACGTCGGACCCGGAGGTCGTCGCCGGGGCCGACCGGGTCGTGCTGCCCGGCGTCGGGGCCTACGCCGATTGCCGCCGCGGGCTCGACGCCGTTCCCGGCATGGTCGAGGCGATGACGCAGGTCGCTCACGCGGCCGGGCGCCCGTTCCTCGGGATCTGCGTGGGCATGCAGCTCCTGGCGACCCGGGGGCTCGAATACACCACCACGCCGGGCCTCGGCTGGATCCCCGGCGATGTCGGCCCGATCCGACCGTCGGATCCGGCCCTCAAGGTCCCCCATATGGGCTGGAACACCCTGCGGGCCGAGCGCGACCACGCGCTGCTCGCCGGCATCCCGACCGGCGAGGACGGGCTGCACGCCTACTTCGTGCACAGCTACGCGCTGACGCCGGAGTGCCCGGACGATGTCGTGGCGCGCGCCGAGTACGGCGGCCCGGTCACCGCCCTCGTCGCCCGTGGCAATGTCGCCGGCACGCAGTTCCACCCCGAGAAGAGCCAGCGGCTCGGCCTCGCGCTGATCGCAAACTTCCTGAACTGGCGCCCGTGAGCGCCGTTCGGCTCCGGCAAGAAGGATAAAACCGCCCGTGATCCTGTACCCGGCGATCGACCTGAAGGAGGGGCGTTGCGTCCGCCTGATCCAGGGGGACATGGCGCAGGCCAAGGTCTTCGGGGACGATCCGGCGGCCCAGGCCGCGATCTTCGAGGCGCAGGGCTTCCCCTGGCTCCACGTGGTCGATCTCGACGGCGCCTTCGCGGGTGCGCCGCGGAACGCGGAGGCCGTCGAAGCGATCCTGGCGCGCGTGACGATCCCGGTCCAGCTCGGCGGCGGCATCCGTGAGATGAAAACCCTGGAGGGCTGGCTGAGCAAGGGCGTCGCCCGGGCGATCATCGGCACCGCGGCGGTTCGCGACCCCGGCTTCGTCCGGGAGGCCGCCCGCAAGTATCCGGGCAAGATCGCGGTCGGCATCGACGCCAAGGACGGCCGCGTCGCGGTCGAGGGCTGGGCCCAGACCTCCAGCATGACCGCCGAGGAGCTGGGGCGCCGGTTCGAGGATGCGGGCGTTGCGGCGATCATCTACACCGACATCGCCCGCGATGGGATCCTGAAGGGCCTCAACGTCGAGATGACTCTGGCGCTCGCCCAGGCGGTGCGCATCCCCGTGATCGCGTCGGGCGGCCTCGCCGCGATCGACGACGTGCATCGCCTGCTGCAGCCGGATTGCGCGCTGATTGCCGGCGCCATCACCGGGCGGGCCCTCTACGACGGCCGCATCGATCCGGAAGCGGCGCTGGCGGCGATCGCTGCGGCGCGCGGCTCGGCTTCGTGATAGACCATCGGCCGTGGTGGCGCCGACGCGGGAGGCTTCGATGACGGCGTTGAAGACCCGGCCGGCTCCGGCCGGAACGGCCTACGCGGATGATTTCTACACCGGGACCCAGGAGCAGAGCGCGCGCCTGCGGTCGGGCGAACTCTCCGGCCTGGATCGCGAGAACCCGGCGGAGGAGATCGCGAGCTCGGGCAAGAGCCAGTTCGCCAGTCGGGTGCGCGCGTTGCGAAACGTGCTGCCGCCCATGTTGAAGTGCCGCGCAAGAAACGGGTCTGGTCGTCAAGCGCTTCCCAGAAACCTGTCCCGACACCTATCAGGACATCATCGATCGCTCGTTCGCGATTGATCCCGAAGCCTGACCGGATTGCGAGAGACCGTGCTCAAGACCCGCATCATCCCCTGCCTCGACGTGAAGGACGGGCGCGTCGTGAAGGGCGTGCGCTTCGAGGGCCTGCGCGACGCCGGCGATCCGGTCGCGGCCGCCAAGGTCTACGACGCGGCCGGCGCCGACGAGCTGTGCTTCCTCGACATCACCGCGAGCCGCGAGGCCCGCGGCACGCTGCTCGACATCGTCAGCCGCACCGCCGAGGCCTGCTTCATGCCACTCACCGTGGGCGGCGGCGTGCGCACCGTCGAGGACGTCCGCGCCCTGCTTCTGGCCGGGGCCGACAAGGTCGCGATCAACACCGCGGCCGTAAAGGACCCGGATCTGGTCGCCCGCGCCGCCGAGAAGTTCGGGGCCCAGTGCATCGTGGTGGCGATCGACGCGAAACGCGTATCCGGCCCCGGCGAGCCGGCGGCCTGGGAGATCTTCACCCACGGCGGTCGCGACCCGACCGGGATCGACGCGGTGGCCTTCGCCCGGCTCGTCGCCGAGAAGGGCGCGGGCGAGCTGCTGGTCACCTCCATGGACAAGGACGGCACCCGTTCCGGCTACGACCTCGCTTTGACGCGGGCGATCAGCGACGCCGTCCCCGTGCCGGTAATCGCTTCCGGCGGCGTTGGTGGACTCGACGATCTCGTCGCAGGGGTCGCGGAGGGCGGCGCGAGCGCTGTGCTGGCGGCCTCGATCTTCCATTTCGGGCAGGCGAGCGTCGCCGAGGCCAAGGCCCACATGGCGGCGGCCGGGCTGGCCATGCGCCTCGACGGCACGGCATCTTCCGCGAGGGGGCCCCTGTGAGCAGCTACCTTCTGGCCAACGCGACCCTGCTCGATCCCGAGACCGGTGCCGAGACTGCCGGCGCGGTCCTGGTCCGCGACGGCCGCATCAGCGACGTCGCATCGGGGGCCGCCCCGGGCGCGCCGGGCGATGCCGAGCGGATCGACTGCGCCGGCCGGGTGCTCGTCCCGGGGCTGATCGACATGCGCGCCTTCGTGGGCGAGCCGGGCGCGGAGCACCGGGAAACCCTGGCCTCGGCGAGCGCCGCCGCGGCGGCGGGCGGTGTCACCACCCTGGTCTGCATGCCCGACACCAACCCGGTGATCGACGGGCCGGCCATCGTCGACTTCGTGCTCCGGCGCGCCCGCGATACCGCGAGCGTCAACGTCCTGCCCGCCGCCGCCATCACCAAGGGATTGGCCGGCAGGGAGATGACCGAGTTCGGCCTGCTCAAGGAAGCCGGCGCGGTTGCCTTCACGGACGGGCTGCGCGCCGTGTCGAACGCTCAGGTGCTGCGCCGGGCGCTCACCTACGCCCGAGATTTCGACGCGCTGATCATGCAGCATGTCGAGGATTCGGACCTCGTCGCCGAGGGCGTGATGAACGAGGGCGAGCTGGCCTCGCGCCTCGGGTTGATGGGCATCCCGCGCGAGGCCGAGACCGTGATGCTGGAGCGCGACATCCGCCTCGTCCGGCTCACCGGCGCCCGCTACCATGCCGCGATGATCTCCTGCGCCGATTCGGTGGAGATCGTGCGCCGGGCGAAGCAAGACGGCCTGCCGGTCACCTGCGGCGTGTCGGTGAACAACCTCGTGCTCAACGAGAACGACATCGGCCATTACCGGACCTTCTGCCGGCTCTCGCCGCCGCTGCGCCACGAGGTCGATCGCCAGGCCGTGGTCCAGGCGCTCGGCGAGGGCGTGATCGACGTCGTCGTCTCCGATCACAATCCGCAGGACGTCGAGACCAAGCGCCTGCCCTTCGCGGAGGCGGCCGACGGCGCCCTCGGGATCGAGACGCTGCTGGGCGCGTCCCTGCGCCTCGTTCATACCGGCGACCTCGCCCTGTCGAAGCTCATCACCGCGCTGACCGTGAACCCGGCCCGCATCCTCGGCCGCGAGGCCGGGCGGCTGGCCGCCGGAGCGCCGGCCGATCTGGTGTTGATCGATCCGGATCTGCCCTACGTGCTCGACAAGCGCCGGCTGAAATCCCGCTCGAAGAACTCGCCCTTCGATGAGGCCCGGCTGCAGGGTGCGGCGGTCTTGACGCTGGTCGGCGGAAAGATCGTCCACGCCGTCGACGATCTTGCGGCGGCCGCGTGATGCTGCAGGATCTCGCGACGGCGTCCGCCCTCGGCGGCCTTGCCCTGGGTTACGCGCTGGGCTCGATCCCGTTCGGGCTGATCCTCACCCGCTTCGCCGGGCTCGGCGATGTGCGGGCGATCGGATCGGGCAATATTGGCGCGACCAACGTCCTGCGGACCGGCCGGAAGGGGCTCGCGGCCGCGACCCTGCTGGGCGATGCCTTGAAGGGCACCGCCGCCGTCCTGATCGCCAGGAACCTGGGCGAGGGCCCGGCACTCGCGGCCGGCCTCGGCGCGTTCCTCGGCCACCTGTTCCCGGTCTGGCTCGGATTCAAGGGCGGCAAGGGCGTGGCGACGTTCATCGGCGTTCTTCTCGCCGTCAGCCCGCCGGCCCTCGGGATCTTCGCGATCATCTGGCTGGGGCTTGCCTTCGCGCTCAAGTATTCGTCGCTGGCGGCACTGGCCGCTTCGGCCGCGACACCTGTCGTTCTGTGGGCACTCGGCGCGCCGGCCCAAGCTTTGCTGTTCCTCCTCATGGGCATGCTGCTATGGTGGAAGCACGCGCCCAACATCCGCCGACTCGCGTCCGGCACCGAGGGGCGCATCGGCCAGAAGGGCTGAACGCACGCGCGTGAGGCGCGGTCCTTGGGGGATGCATGCGGCTGACCGACGCCCAGCGGCTCGACTGGCTGCGATTGATCCGCACCGAAGGGGTCGGGCCGCGCACGTTCCGCACGCTGATCAACCGGTTCGGGGGCGCGGCCGCAGCCCTCGACGCGCTGCCGGACCTCAGCCGCCGCCAGGGCCGACGGATCCATCCGCCGAGCCGGACGCAGGCGGAGGACGAGCTTGCCGCCCTGGCCCGGATCGGCGGCCGGCTGATCGCCACCGGCGAGGCGGAGTTTCCGCGCCTGCTCCAGCAGACCGATGCGGCGCCGCCGCTGCTCGCCCTGCGCGGGGCCGCCATCCTGAACCGACCGGGCGTGGCCCTCGTCGGCTCGCGCAACGCCTCCCAGGCCGGATTGGCCTTCACCGAGAAGCTGGCTCGTGGCCTGGGCGAGGCCGGCCTCGCAATCGTCTCAGGGCTCGCCCGCGGGATCGATGCGCGTGCCCATAAGGCCAGCCTGCCGACCGGCACCGTCGCGGTGATGGCCGGCGGGCAGGACCGGATCTACCCGGCGAGCCATGTCGGCCTGGTCGATGCGATCCTGGGTGAGGGCGGGGCGGTGCTGGCCGAGATGCCGATGGGCTGGGTGCCGCGCGGGCGCGACTTTCCGAGGCGCAACCGCATCATCTCGGGCCTGTCCTACGGGACGGTCGTCGTCGAGGCGGCGCGCCGTTCCGGCTCGCTGATCACGGCGCGTTTTGCCCTGGAGCAGAACCGCGAGGTGTTCGCTGTCCCCGGCTCGCCGCTGGATCCACGCGCGGAGGGCACCAACGACCTGATCCGCCAGGGCGCCACCCTCGTCTCAGAGGTCGAGCATATCCTCGACGTGATCGGCCCGATCATCGAGCGGGGCCCGGCGCCGGACGCCGCGCCAGGCCGCGAGCGGCCGGATTTCGCCGAGCAACCGGACTTCTGGGACGAGATCGATCTCGATACGTTGACCGCGGAAACCGGCCGCTTCAAGGATCTGATCACGCGGTCGGAGGAGCCCTGCCTCGACGATGCTGCGCCGGAGCCGGCCGATGATCGCGCACGCATCATCGGACTGCTGGGACCGTGCCCGGTCGGCGCCGACGAGCTGGCGCGCAGCGCCGGCGTCGGCGCCCGGGTTGTTCAGACCGTGCTGCTGGAGCTGGAGCTCGACGGCCGGATCGAGCGGCACGGCAGCGGCACGGTCTCCCTCGTCAATCGCTGAGCGGATCCGCATCGACGTCGGCGAGGTGGCGCATCACGTCGAGACAGCCCTGCAGGATGTAGGCGGCGGCGAGCTTGTCCACGAGCTCTCCGCGGCGTGCCCGCGACGCATCGGCCTCGATCAGCGCCCGGGTGACCACCGCGGTTGACAGGCGCTCGTCGAAGAAGACGTGGGGCAGAGGCAGGATCGGCGCGAGATTGCGCATGAAGGCGCGGGTGGATTGCACCCGCGGCCCCTCGCTGCCGTCCATGTTCAGTGGCAGGCCGACCACGAGGCCGCCGACCGCGTGCTGTCGACACAGGGCGGCGAGACGTTGCGCGTCCGGGATGAACTTCACCCGCCGGATGGTCTCCAGCGGCGACGCGATCTGCCGTCCCAGGTCGGAAAGGGCGAGCCCGATCGTCTTGGTGCCGAGGTCGATGCCGATGAGGCGCGCGCCGCCCCGGGAAGCGGTCGCGAAGGCGCGGATCGCGTCGTGATTCATGAGTCGGCCTGCTTGCTCCGGTTCAAGGTTGCCTCCGAAAAGCCCTCGAAGCGGGCCGGCAGGGGTTCGGTGCCGGGCCCGAGCACCAGGGCAGCGGACGGACCGGTCACCCGGCTGAAGAAGTCCGTCAGGTTTTCGCCGCCGAACCGGATTGCCTCCAGATCCGGCGCGAGCAGCCAGATATCGTATTCCTCGCCCGTTCCGGACACGTCCCAGAACAGGAAGCCGCCATCCTCGGCCACGCCGAAGAAGCAGGCGCGCTCGATGAGGCTCGCATCCCCGCCCTCCACGTCGAACCGGTGGGGCTCGCTGCCCGTCTCTAGGATCATCACGGCGGCGCCGACACTGTGGGCGATGATCCCGGCTTGGGTCACGAGATCGCTGGCTTCGAACGGCGCGGGAACGGCGATTCGGAACTGGCCGCCCGCCAGACCGATGCCGCAGGCCCGGCAGAAGGCGCGATACGAGGCCGGGAGCGCAAAGCCCAGCTCCGCCGCTGCACGGTCGAGCGCCGCTTCATCCGCCGTGAACCCCGGCGACAGGCTGGTGAAGACCTGCTCCCACATCGATTCCACTCCGTCGTCCACAGCCTTGCGAGGCTCCGTAGATCACCACCGGTGTGCGCGGAGCCGTTCGCGAATAGGTAAGTTAATGCTTCGTTAAACCTTGCCACGGGTGTCCGCCTTGTCGACCGGCCAGATCTCCTCAGCCGTCCCGCCCCAGCGCGGGCCGACGATGACCCGCAAGCAGTGCTGGATGCTCCTGCTCGCATTCGAGATCCTCGTCCTCGGCTTCGCGCAATCGATGTTCCAGCCCGTCCGGCAGCCCGGGATCACCATCGAGATGTCCGTGAAGCCGAACCACGTGGTGACGTGAGGCACGGACCTGAACCCTGCCAAGCTTCGTCGCGTGGCGCGTGGAGCCAGCTCCGAAATCTGCGGGCGGACGAGCGAATGACACGGCGTGCCCGCGTTGCGGCGCGTCGAAGGCCGGTGCTATAGCCCGACCGATCCTGGGAGACACCTCCCGGACAGGGACGAACGGGACGGCATGTCGGTCGACGAGAAGACGGTTCGGCGTATCGCGCATCTGGCGCGGATCGCGGTCACCGACGACGAAGTCGGACCGCTGCAGGGCGAGCTGAACGCGATCCTGGCCTTCGTCGAGCAGCTCGGCACCGTCGATGTCTCCGGCGTGGAGCCGATGACATCGGTGACGCCGCTGGCCATGAAGAAGCGCGAGGACGTCGTGACGGACGGCGGCCGCGCCGCCGACGTCGTCGCCAACGCGCCCGAGACGGAGGACAATTTCTTCCTGGTTCCGAAGGTGGTCGAATAGGCCGGACTCGACCCGGACCTTACGGACCGGTTTTCTGGCGGGCAGGCGCGCGGCGGCGCGCGCAGGGACGTGAACAGCGTGAATCCGAACGAACTTACCCTGGCCGAGGCGCGCGACGCCCTGAAGGCGAAGCGGATCTCGGCACGCGAGCTGACGCAGGCGCATCTCGACGCGATGGCGAAGGCCCGCGCCCTGAACGCCTATCTCCTGGAAACCCCGGATCGCGCGCTCGCGATGGCCGACGCGTCGGACCAGAAGATCGCCGCCGGCGAGGGCCGGCCGCTCGAGGGCATTCCCCTCGGAATCAAGGACCTGTTCTGCACGCACGGCGTGACCACCACGGCGGGCTCCAAGATCCTCCAGAACTTCGAGCCCCATTACGAATCGGCCGTGTCGGCCAATCTGTGGCGCGACGGCGCCGTGATGCTGGGCAAGCTCAACCTCGACGAATTCGCCATGGGCTCGTCGAACGAGACCAGCGCCTTCGGCAACGTGGTCTCGCCCTGGCGGCGCCGGGGATCCGACGCGCCGCTCGTACCCGGCGGCTCCTCGGGCGGATCTGCCGCCGCCGTCGCGGCGCGGCTCTGCCTCGGCGCCACCGCGACCGATACCGGCGGCTCGATCCGCCAGCCCGCAGCCTTCACCGGCACGGTCGGGATCAAGCCGACCTACGGCCGCTGCTCGCGCTGGGGCACGGTGGCGTTCGCTTCGTCGCTGGACCAGGCCGGCCCGATCGCCCGCACGGTCCGGGACTGCGCGATCCTGCTCGGCTCGATGGCGGGCGCGGACGCCCGCGACACGACCTGCGCCGACCTGCCGGTGCCCGACTTCGAGGCCGCGGTCGCGCGCGGCGTCAAAGGGCTGACGATCGGCATCCCGAAGGAATATCGGGTCGACGGCATGCCGGCCGAGATCCAGAAGCTCTGGGATGACGGCGCCGCCTGGCTAAAGGCGGCCGGCGCGACCATCAAGGAGATCTCGCTGCCGCACACGTCCTACGCGCTGCCGGCCTACTACATCGTGGCCCCGGCCGAGGCCTCCTCGAACCTCGCCCGCTACGACGGTGTGCGCTACGGCCTGCGGGTGCCCGGCAAGGACATCGCCGGCATGTACGAGAACACCCGCGCCGCGGGCTTCGGCCGCGAGGTGAAGCGCCGGATCATGATCGGGACCTACGTGCTCTCGGCCGGCTACTACGACGCCTATTACGTCCGGGCCCAGAAGATCCGCACGCTGATCAAGCGCGACTTCGAGACGGCCTACGCGAACGGCGTCGACGCCATCCTGACGCCGGCCACGCCCTCGGCCGCCTTCGGCATCGGCGAGAAGGCCTCGGCCGATCCGGTGGAGATGTACCTCAACGACGTCTTCACCGTCACGGTGAATATGGCCGGCCTGCCGGGCATCGCCGTGCCGGCCGGCCTCGACGGACAGGGGCTGCCGCTGGGACTGCAGCTGATCGGCCGCCCGTTCGACGAGGAGACGCTGTTCGCTGTCGCCCAGGTGATCGAGGATTCGGCGGGCCGCACCGCTCTGCCCGAGCCGTGGTGGGCATGACCGTCCCGTTCTATCCCTGGACAGTCTGGATCTGGGCCGGGTTCGACCCGGCGCTGATCGTCGTCGCCCTCTATCTCGGCTGGACGGCGAGCCAGTTCGGCAAGGTGTTCATCGCGGCGATCGCGGCGCTTGGCTTCTCGGTGCTGTTCTCCTACGCGGTGAGCGCGGCCAGCATCCCGTGGCCGGCCCCGATCACCCATGACGGGCCGACCTTCTTCCCGGTCCGCGCGGTCGCGGCGCTGCTCTGGGCAATCCTCGGCTACGGCGCGCGCCGGGCGGTCCGACGCCGCGCTTGACCCTGCAGGCAGGGGCCTCCTAAGAAATCTCTCGCTCCACGCACACGGCGATGCCGCCGTCTTTGCGAGCGCAGCGAAGCAATCCAGTGGCGCTCCGTCTGGACGCCTCGCGCTTCCCTGGGTCGCTTCGCTGCGCTCGCGATGACGGTGTCGCCTCGAACGCCAGCCGCCTCCGGACCGACCATGAACGCACCCGTCGACCCCAAGAAGCTGATCAAGGGCGGTCTCCACGATTGGGAGGTGATCGTCGGCATGGAGATCCACGCCCAGGTCTCCAGCCGCGCCAAGCTGTTCTCCGGTGCCTCGACGGAATTCGGCGGCGAACCGAACGATCATGTCTCGCTGGTCGACGCCGCGATGCCCGGCATGTTGCCGGTGATCAACGCGGAATGCGTCGCACAGGCGGTGCGGACCGGCCTCGGCCTCAAGGCTAGGATCAACCTGCGCTCGGTGTTCGACCGGAAGAACTACTTCTATCCCGACCTGCCGCAGGGCTATCAGATCTCGCAGTACAAGGACCCGATCGTCGGCGAGGGCGAGGTGCTGGTCGACATGATCGACGGCTCGTCGATCACCGTGGGCATCGAGCGCCTGCACCTCGAGCAGGATGCCGGAAAGTCTCTGCACGATCAGGACCCGACGCGCAGCTTCGTCGACCTCAACCGGTCGGGCGTGGCGCTGATGGAGATCGTCTCACGGCCGGACCTGCGCTCGTCGGAGGAGGCGAAGGCCTACGTGACCAAGTTGCGCACGATCCTGCGCTACCTCGGCACCTGCGACGGCGACATGGAGAAGGGTTCGCTCCGCGCCGACGTGAACGTCTCGGTGCGCCGTCCCGGCGAGCCGCTCGGCACCCGCTGCGAGATCAAGAACGTCAACTCGATCCGCTTCATCGGTCAGGCGATCGAGACCGAGGCGCGCCGTCAGATCGCGATCCTGGAGGATGGCGGGACGATCGATCAGGAGACGCGCCTGTTCGATCCCGGCAAGGGCGAGACGCGCTCGATGCGCTCCAAGGAAGAGGCGCACGATTACCGCTACTTCCCGGATCCGGACCTGCTGCCGCTGGAATTCGACCAGGCCTACGTCGATGCCCTGGCCAAGGAGCTGCCGGAGCTGCCGGACGCCAAGAAGGCGCGGTTCGTGTCCGCCTTCGGCCTCTCGCCCTACGATGCCGGCGTGCTCGTCGCCGAACGCGCCTCCGCCGACTATTACGAGGCGGTGGCGAAGGGTCGTGACGGCAAGGCCGCGGCGAACTGGGTGATCAACGAGCTGTTCGGCCGCCTCAACAAGGAAGGGCTCTCCATCGAGGCGACGCCGGTCTCGGCCGACCAGCTTGGCGCGATCATCGACCTGATCGGCGAGGGCGTCATCTCCGGCAAGATCGCCAAGGACCTGTTCGAGATCGTCTGGACCCAGGGGGGCGACCCGCGCGCCGTCGTCGAGAGCCGCGGCATGAAACAGGTCACCGATACCGGCGCCATCGAGGCTGCGGTCGACCAGATCATCGCGGCCAATCCCGACAAGGTCGCCCAGGCCAAGGCGAAGCCGACGCTCCTCGGCTGGTTCGTCGGCCAGACCATGAAGGCGACGGGCGGCAAGGCGAACCCAGCCGCCGTGAACGCGCTGCTCAAGGCGAAGCTCGAGATCGAATAACATCGTCCGACGAGAGGCCGTCGAAGCGACTGCCCGGATGGGTCGTGTTCGCCTCGACGTCTCACGCCGGGCGATCCGAACCGTCATTCCGCGGCGCCGCAGGCGAGCCCGGAAGCCAGAGTCGCCGACGCGCCAGGACATCGCGCCGTCGGCAGGTCTGGATCCCGGGCTCCGCTGCGCGATCCCGGGATTACAGACGAAAGCGTCTATTGAATTGCCGATCACCGCTCGCGGTCGCCGTCGTGATGCCACGACGAGATCCCGCCACGGCAATGCCGGGCAGGTGATGGACGAACACATCCTGACTTGAAACCGCGGCAGAACGGCTCAAAGTGGGGCCTTTCGCGCATTCGAAGACGTGCCATGCGTGGCCGCTTCTGCGCCCCTGGAGCCGCGTCCGTCCGGCTGTTCGTATTGTGCCGCTGAATTCCGGGCCGAACCTGTCCCTGAACCGTCTATGCGGCGTTCCGCTGCGGTGGAGTCATCCCTGTCTCCTCCAGCTTCTCGACAACCGTTACCATTGCGAAACCTATGGCATCTAGGTTTCCGGCCGGTCCGTGCCCGCTCTCGCCAAGCACAGGGAGAGACTGCGCCTGTCCACCGGACCGGTCAATAGCGATTTCCCCGGCAAATTGCTTTTTCACTCCACTTGATCGCGGGGCCGCGCCGCGGCGCGTGCCGGTTCAACGACTTGGATCGATCCGACCGCGCCGCGAAATATTGCCTGGCGCGCGACTCACTTGCCGGCGCCCATATTGTTCTCAACCAGAAAGCGGATGCCGCGGTCGAAGGATTCATCCGTGTCGCCGCGCAGGTCGACGCTGTAGGCCCTCTCGGGCGCTGGTCCACGGAGGGACTTCACGTAGACGTTGAGGTTCAGGATCAGGTTCGAAACCTTCTGGACCTCCCCGGTGATCGCCACATCGGCGCCGAGCTTACGGGCCAGTTCGTCGGCGCAGCCATTGCACCGGCGCAGATCGGCACTTTTGGCAACCTCATCCCGGACCGGGTCGACCGAGACCACGGTGAACAGACCCCTCTTCTGAAGCAGGTCGCGCAACTGCGCGCTCACCCGTTTCAAGCGGGCCGTGTCCGCCGTGTCGCTCGGCACCGGTGACAGGTTCGAGAACTGGAAGTCGAACACCGCAGCCTTCTCGGGGGCGGCCGAGGCGGATCCGCCGACGACCAGGAAGACAGCGATCAGGCTTGCGGATCGGATCATGCGCGTGTCCCCGTCGAGGCATACACGGGGACAACACGGCGGATGGCGCCGCGATCATATCCGGGCGGGCGTCAGCGCCTTTCGGCCTCGGCGGTGGGGCCGGTCGCGGGTGTCGCGAAGGCAGAGACGCGCTCGCGCAGGTCCATGAACCAGTTCGGAGCTGGAGCGCGGCCGCCGTTGATGACCACGGTCGCGGTCATGCCGGCGATCAGCGGGACATCGGGGGGGACATGGTCGATGCGGATGCGCACCGGGACACGCTGGGCGAGGCGCACCCAGGTGTAGACCGGGTTGACGTCCGGCAGGCCCTGGGTGCTCGCGGCGGCGTTCGCGGTCGAGATGCCGAGCGTGATGCTGTCCACCGTCCCGGTCAGGTGCGGATCGAAGCCCATCAGCTTGACGTCGGCGCGGTCGCCCACGTGGATGTTGGGCATCTTGGTCTCCTCGAAATAGCCGTCGATCCAGAACGAATCCGTGTCGACGACGCTGATGTTCGCGGTGCCGGTGCGGGCGTAATCCCCCACGCGCATCAGCAGGTTGGTCACGCGGCCGTTGACCGTGGACTTCACCTCCGTCCGTTCGAGGTTGATCCTGGCCTGCCGCAGCTGCGCCTGCGCGCTTTCCAGCGCCGCCTCGGCGATCTTGGCGGTGCCGGCAAATTGCTGCTTCTCCTCGATCGACGTGGACACCGTGGTGAGTGCCTGCCGCCGGGCCGATTGCGCATTCTTCACCTGGAGGTCGGCCTCGCGATTCTTGACCTCGGCATCCGCGGAGGTGACCGACACCTCGAAATCGACCGGGTCGATCACGTAGAGGACGTCACCCTTCTGGACGACTTGGTTGTCGCGGACACGCACGGCGACGATCTGCCCGGCGACCTGCGGGGCGATATTGGCGACCTGTACGCGGACGGTCCCGTCCCGCGTCCACGGTGCCGCGACGTAGAATTCCCAGACGAAGGCGGCCGCGACGAACGCAGCCAGGAGGATCGTCCCGGTGGCCGCCAGCCGAAAGATCTTGGCAGCGCGGCCGCGGCGCGGGACGACCGGAAGGGGATCGGCCCGGTTCGCCTTGCCCGTCCGGGCGGGCGTCTTGGGATCATCCTCGTCGGCAGTCGTTTCAGGCATTCAGACCAACGCAATGAGCAGAGCGAGGACGCAGACGTAGATGCCTGCCTCGGCGAGCGGGGAGTTGGCAACGTAGCGGCTGAAGCGGATGCGGGCGAAGAACCAGCGCAGGAGAAGAAGAATCACGAACGCGGCGAGCGCATAGGCGACGAACGAGGAGATCAGAACCCCGCCAATATCAATGTCCTCGTACATGGCCGTCCTTCGAAAATCCGCTCGTCAGAATAGCGCAATGTCGAGGCGGTGGAGGAACCGCCGGTGGCGCGTGATGGTACGCGCCGCGCTAATCAGATCGCTGGCGGCGCGCGCCGTGGTGAGCCGCACCTGTCGATCATGCCGTGATGCGGCGCGGATCAGATCGCGCGCGGCCGTTTCAAGGGCGCGGTCGTCGCCGGCCGCGAGCCCGGCGCGGGCACGTGCGATCGCGTCGCGGAGCGCCCCGACCGCCGACAGCCGGCGCAGCTCCGCGTGAGAGCGGGCGGCAGCCGCTTCCAGCCGGGCGAGGGCGAAGGCATGGGACAGGCTCGCCCGCCGCACCGCGCTGCTCCCCGAGCTGTAGCCGGCGAACTGGAACAGGCGGTCCGCATTCAGACTGGTGCGTGTGGTGGCGTCGCCGCCCTCGCCGACGAGCGCGTCGGCCAGGGTCCGCCGCGCCGAATCGAGGGCGAAGACCCGCTGCTGGGCGGGCGTCACGGGGAGCAGGATTCGCACGACGATCGACAGGATGACGGCGGCGACGATGACGAGAAACGCGTTCAGCAGGAACGTGAGAGCGTCGTAGGTCTGCGGGTTCGACGGGCCGAGCAGAACCGGGAAGAACACGATCACGATGAAGCCGATGCCGAAGGTCTTCGGATTGAGGGTCAGGAAGCAGCCGACGAAGATCACCGGCGCCATCACCATCGCGAGCATCGGAAAGCCCTGCACGCCGTTGAGCAGCGCGAAACGGGCGATGCCCGCGAAGGTGGCCGCCATCGTCATGCCGATGACGACACCGTTGGCGAATTTCTTCGGGTCGGGCGTGACCGACGAGAGCGCCGCGGTGGCCGCGACCTGCACCAGCGCGAAGGAAGCCTGGGGGAGGCCGAGCGCCACGAAGGTGGCGGCCGTGGCGGCAAAGGCGAGCGCCACCCGCACAGCGCCGCGCAGGGCCACCGGGAAGTCCCGGTGCGTCGGCAGGCTGGCATCGCGCAGCGGCATATGTCCGTCGGCCACCGCGCGAATGCCGTCCTGCGCGAAGGTCGCGGCACAGACGAAATCCAGCGCCCGCTGCAGCACCACGACCTCGTCGAGGGGCCGGTTGCCGTCGCGGATCGCCGCGTCGACGAGGTCGCGCAGACGCCCGTCGTCCCGGTCGAGGGCATCGAGGCTCGGCGCGTCCGCGACCCGCCGGCAGATCGCCAGGGCCTCGGCGACGGCCGGGCTCGGGTTCCGCAGATGGGCGGCGGCAGCCGCCGCCGTGCGGACCGATGCCGCCATCACGTAGAGCGCCGCGATACAGCTCCGCGCGCCCGCGGCCCGGAAGCGGCCGTCGTCGAGTTCCCCGGCAATGGCGCTCGCATCGGCCCGCATCGGCGCGATGGTGCGGATCAGCGCGGCGGTCCGCGTGGCACCGAGGTCGCCCTCCGCCAGCGTTTCGCGGGCGTAGGCCCGCGTCCCGTCCCAGGCGTTCCGGAGCTGCGGCAGCAGGGCTCGCCACGTGCTGGGAGAGGCCAGCGCATCGTTAATGAAGGTGATCGCCACGATGCCGAGCACGATCACGGCAACGCGGGACACGGCGGCGTCGAAGGTGCCCTGCGGATTGTCGATCTGGCCGAGCGCGATGATCGCCACCGTGTAGCCGGACAGCATCGCCCCGTAGGCACGGGTGTCCTGCAGGTATTGCGCGACGAACACGCAGAGGCCGAGCCAAGCCGTGAATGAGACGAACAGCAGGACCCGGTCCTGTCCGAACAGCGCCATCACCACGATCGACACGGCGGCGCCGATCAGCGTGCCGAGCAGACGGTAGATCGCTTTGGAGATCGCCTGCCCGCGCTTCGGCTGAGCGAGAATGGCCACGCAGGTCGCGGCCGAGGAGGCGCTGTCGAGCTGAAGCCAGAACGCGGCCGCGAGGGCCAGCATCATGGCGATCCAGATCCGCAGGGCGAATGCCCAGGCCGCAGGCCCGGGCACCCAGTCATCCAGGACGTCGACGGCACGATCGACGATCGATCCGGACGGTCGGACCGCGCTGGCGGCGGCCTCAGCCATGCCGGATCGGTCTCGAACGGGATCGCCGCTGTTGCGCCGTCATCATCCCACGCCCCCCGGCGATCCGCAGTTCAGGCAAAGTAACGAAGCGGACGCTCTGCGGTTCGCACGCGACTCACGCTTTGTCGTTGCCCTTCAGCCGCTTGTTGCACTTGCTCCAGAACTGCGGCCATTTCGGCCCCTGGGCGGTCTTCTGCGCATCGGTGAGGCCGCGCCACTCGGCGCCGCATTTCTTCTGGCGATCCCGGGCAGCGGTCTGGCCAGCACTCGGCTGTTTCGTGGCAGGCGCGGCCGGCGTTGTGGCCGGCGCCTCGGATGTGGCCGGCGCCTTGGCTGGTGCGTCCTTGGCGAGAAGGGGCTGCACGGCGAGAAGCGGCACAAGCAGGGCCGCGATTCTTACGAGACGGTCGACCATCGGACAAACTCCCCCTTTTCGCGTCGCCTCGACGCACGAGCGGGAGTTTCGCCGCTCGGCCGCGGCGCCGGCAAGTCCGCGGCGGGCGCTGCCAACAAGCAGGACCGCGCATCTCGGAATCGTGAGCTGCGCAATCGCGTTGCCCTTGAGCGCGGCGGGGAAATCGTCTTCACTGCCGGAGGTGTGCGAACTCGGCGGAGGACCACCGCGCCGCCGACAGTTCGGTCGAGGAGCAGGCGAAGCATGGCAGCGGTGTCCGGGCGGCCGATCGACGTCCATACCTGGAGTACGCCGAACGGCTGGAAGATTCCGATCATGCTGGAGGAGTGCGCGCTCCCGTATCAGATCGTACCGGTCGATATCGCCAAGAACGAGCAGTTCGCCGCCGACTTCCTGGCGATCTCACCCAACAACAAGATCCCGGCGATCGTCGACCCCGACGGTCCCGGCGGGCAGCCGATCTCGGTGTTCGAGTCCGGTGCGATCCTTCAATATCTCGGCCGGAAGACCGGCCAGTTCTATCCGGCAGACGAGCGCGCCCGCGTCGCCGTCGACGAGTGGCTGTTCTGGCAGGTGGCGGGTTTCGGCCCGATGCTCGGCCAGACGCACCATTTCAAGATCTACGCGCCCGAGAAGGTGCCATACGCGATCGACCGGTTCACCGCTGAAGCCAAGCGACTCTACGGCGTCCTGGAGCGGCGCCTGGAAGGCCGCGCCTATCTGGCTGACGCGTATTCCGTCGCCGATATCGCGACGTTCACGTGGGCGAAGCTGAATTTCAAGCAGGGCGTCGACATCAACACCCTGCCCAATGTGGCCCGCTGGCTGGAGAGCATCCTGGCGAGGCCGGCGGTGCAGCGCGGCCTCGCGGCGATCTGACTGACGGACCGCTCAGTTCTTGTTCGCGGCCTGCTGGTTCACGTCAGGCACCCGTGTCCAGGTCTGCGAGCCGCACAGGATCTTGAGCATGCAGCCCGAGACATTGAGTTCGGCCTCGCTCTCGCGCTCTAGGCTGACCGTATAGATCTTGCCTTCCTCGATATTGTACAGGTCGCCCGTGTATTTTGCTTCATCCGGCTTCAGACCTTCGATCAGCTGGAGGCCGATCACCGGCCGGGCGCGCTTCTTCGGGTCCGGGTTCTTGAGGTCGGTGCGCGGGGCGCCGTTGTCGAAGGTCGGCACCTTGAGCCAGACGACCTTGCCGCAGACCAGCTTTTGACCGGGGCCGCAGCGATCGATCCGGATCTTGGCGCGGCCATCACCGGTAAGCCAAGTCCCGGACGGATCCTTGCCGGTGTCGGCGGCGGCGGCGGAGAGGCCGGTGAGAAGCAGGGCGGCGCTGAGAGCGAGTCGCATGGTTCGTCTCCGGGGATGAGGCATCGCGGATGCCCGAGGGGTGGACGAAATCGGGTGGTGCGTGAGAGAGCCGCCGCAATCGGGCGATTTTTCGGCGGTGTTGCGGCAGCGCCACGGCCGCGCTTGCCGCGGAGACGGCCGGCGCGCGGCTTGAGGCCCCGGAGGGCGCCCGCTATAAGCCCGGCGCCGAAGCGAAAATCTCGCTGCCGCGGCGCGTCAGGACAGCCGGCGCGTCGCACGCCTTTTCCACAGACAGACCGGACATACCATGGCCACCGAGCGCACCTTCTCGATCCTGAAGCCCGACGCGACGCGGCGGAACCTGACCGGCGCGGTGAATGCCGTGATCGAGGAGGCGGGCCTGCGGATCGTCGGCCAGCGCCGCATCCGTATGACCAAGGAGCAGGCCGAGAAATTCTACGAGGTGCACAAGGAGCGCCCGTTCTTCGGCGAGCTCGTGACCTTCATGACCTCCGGCCCCGTGGTGGTGCAGGTCCTCGAGGGCGAGAACGCGGTTGCCAAGTACCGTGAGGTCATGGGCGCCACGAACCCGGCTCAGGCCGCCGACGGCACGATCCGCAAGAAGTTCGCCGAGTCGGTCGGCGAGAACACCGTGCACGGCTCGGACAGCGCCGAGAACGCGAAGCTCGAGATCGCACAATTCTTCCAGGATTCCGACATCGCCGCGTGAGGCGAGGAGCGGTGGCGGGTTGGGCACACCGACCCGCCATTGTCGCGCGCGGCACCCGGCCGCGTGGGGAATGCCGCTTCGTGTGTCCGGACCGTCCTTGACGGAACGGAGCCCGGAAGCGTCCAACGGCCGAGCTTATCCAATCTCAGCCTCCGGACCGCCACGACCATGACGATGCGCCGCCTGCCCCTGCTGATCGCGACCGGTCTGTTCGCGCTCGGCGCGACCGCCGCCTATGCGGGCGGATCCTCGGCCCCGTTCCAGCAATACGAGCCGGACCCGGCCCTCAAGACCGCCACGAAGTCCAATCTCGAAGGCCGCGTCCGCCACGCCTGCACAGTCGTCCAGGCGCGCTTGACCAGCGCCACCGAGGCGTCCCTGGAGCGCCCCTGCGGCTGCTACGCCCGGCAGACGCTCCGCAGCCTCGACGCCTCCGAGATTGAGGCCTACCGGACCACCGGCTACTTCAACGATTCCGCCCGCGCGAAGGCGCTCTCGGCGCTGGACAGCTGCAAGCTGCAGCGCCCGGTCTGAGGACAAGCCCGCGGGATTGCTTCGGGCAGCACGGCCCTCGAACGACGTGGGTGGGTCAACCAAAACGCCTACGTCTCGAAGACCTAGCTTTTTTAGACATGCGATCCCGTGTCCGTACACCCGCACAGACAAGGGGATCGCGTTGAGGTCGGCACCGGATGCGCGACCTGAATCGGATCGACGGCGGTCCTAGAGGCTGAACAGCGCCCCGTCCGGCGCCGCATCGGCGATGACGACACGTTCGCCGTCCAGGCGGGCGCGGCCGCTCGCCACCAGGGCAAGGACCTGCGGGTAGAGGCGGCGCTCCTGCACGATCACCCGGTCGGCGAGGCTGTCGGGATCGTCGTCCTGGCGGACCGGGATCGCCGCCTGGGCGACGATCGGGCCCGCATCCAGCTCCGGCACGACGAAATGGACCGTGCAGCCGTGCAGGCGCACGCCGGCGTCGAGGGCCTGCCGGTGCGTGTGCGTCCCCCTGAACAGGGGTAGGAGCGACGGATGGATGTTGAGCATCCGGCCGGCCCAGGACGCCACGAAACCCGGCGTCAGGATCCGCATGAAGCCCGCGAGACAGACCAAGTCCACGTCGGCCGCCCGCAGAGCGGCGTCGAGGACGGCATCGAAGCCGGCGCGGTCGGAAAAGGCCTTGTGGTCGATGGCCTGCGTCGGGATGCCCGCTTCGGCCGCGCGGGCAAGACCCGCGGCCTCAGGGCGATTCGACAGGACCAGCACGATCTCGGCCGGGTAGGCAGGATCCTTCGCGGCCTCCAGCAGCGCCACCATGTTCGAGCCGCGTCCCGAGATCAGGATCGCGACGCGGGTCTTGCGCGCGGTTCCCATCAGAGAGCGAGGCGCCCGCTGAAGGTCACCGGTTCGGGGCCACGCGCGGTGATCCGCCCGAGGCGCACCGGTGTCTCGCCGGCCCGGGTCAGGGCCTCGTCGACGTCGTCCACCGCGTCGGCGGCGGCGATCACCACCATGCCGATCCCGCAATTGAAGGTGCGCAGCATCTCCGCCTCAGCGACACCGCCTTCCCGGGCGAGCCAGCCGAACACCGGCGGCGGGGTCACGGCGTCAAGGTCGATCGCGATGCCGACCTCGTCCGGCAGGACCCGGGGGAGGTTGTCGGGGAAGCCGCCGCCGGTGATGTGGGCCAGCGCCCGGATCCCGTCGGTGGCGCCCAGCGCCGCGAGCAACGGCTTCACGTAGATCCGGGTCGGCTCCAGCAGCGCCTCTCCGAGGCGGAGGCCGGAGGCAAACGGCGCCGGCGCGTCCCAGCCGAGGCCGCTCTTGGCGACGATCCGGCGGACCAGCGAGAAGCCGTTGGAATGGACTCCGGACGAGGGCAGGCCCAGCACCACGTCGCCGGGCCTGATGCCCGCCCGCGGCAGCAAGGTGCCGCGCTCGGCAGCGCCCACCGCGAATCCGGCGAGATCGTAGTCGGACCCGTCGTAGAGGCCCGGCATCTCGGCGGTCTCGCCGCCGATGAGCGCGCAGCCGGCCTGTCGGCAACCCTCGGCGATGCCGCGCACGATGTCGGCACCGACACCCGGGACCAGCTTGCCGGTGGCATAATAGTCGAGGAAGAACAGCGGCTCGGCGCCCTGGACGATGATGTCGTTCACGCACATCGCCACGAGGTCGACGCCGATCGTGTCGTGGCGGCCGGTCTCGATGGCGATCTTGACCTTGGTGCCCACGCCGTCATTGGCCGCCACCAGGATCGGGTCGCGGAAGCCTGCTGCCTTCAGGTCGAACAGGCCCCCGAACCCGCCGATCTCGGCATCGGCGCCCGGGCGCCGGGTCGAGCGCACCAGCGGCTTGATCGTCTCGACCATGGCGTTGCCGGCATCGATATCGACGCCCGCCGCCGCGTAGGTCAGCCCCGTCTTCGGCTCCTTGCCGTCCCTGGCCGTCATGCCCGCGCCACCTCGTTCAATACAGGCTCCGCTCTAGCGGCTTACCGCGTGGTGCGCGAGTCGCCGCAGCGGCGCCTTGATCGGCGCAGGCCGCATACCCACTCTGCCGAGTGGCGAGGTGTGCTGCGGGGGAAGCGTCATCGTGCGCACACGGGCTGTGATCGGGCTGGCCGCTTTCGTCGCCCTCGGACTCGTCATCTACCTGCTCCGCGAGGTGATGCTCCCCTTCGTGGCCGGCATCACGCTGGCCTATCTGCTCGATCCGCTGGCCGACCGGCTGGAGCGGCTCGGCCTCGGGCGGCTCGCGGCCAGCCTGCTGATCCTGGCGCTGTTCGTCGTCGCGCTGATCGTGACGCTGCTGATCCTGGTCCCGCTCACCGCCAACCAGATCGTGGCGCTCGTTAACGCCCTGCCCGGGATGGTGTCGCGGCTTCAGGCCATCATCGCCGACCGCTCAGGGAGCCTGCTGGAGCGCATCGGCGGCGCGAATGTCCTGAGCGAGCTGCAATCCTCGGTCGGCACCCTCGCGACCCAGGCGGGGACCTGGCTCCTGGCCTTCCTGAAATCGCTCTGGTCGGGCAGCCAGGCGCTGATCTCGATCGCGTCACTCCTGGTCGTGACGCCCGTGGTCGCGTTCTACATCCTGGTCGATTGGGACCGGATGGTTGCCGCCATTGACGGCTGGGTGCCACCGCGGCACCGGGCGACGGTGCGGGACCTCGCGCGCCAGATCGACGGGGCCGTCACCGGCTATGTCCGCGGCCAGACGCTGGTCTGCCTGATCCTGGGGACCTTCTACGCGGTCGGCCTCTGGCTGGTGGGCCTGAATTTCGGGGTGCTCATCGGGCTGATGGCAGGGTTCCTGACCTTCATCCCGTATGTCGGGACCCTGACGGGCTTCCTGCTCTCGGTAGGCGTCGCGCTGGTCCAGTTCTGGCCGTCCGCCGACTGGCTGCATCTCGGCCTGACCGTCGGCGTGTTTCTCGTCGGCCAGTTCCTGGAAGGCAACGTCATCTCGCCGAAGCTCGTGGGCGAGTCGACCGGTCTGCACCCGGTCTGGCTGATGTTCGCGCTGCTGGCGTTCGGCACGCTGTTCGGCTTCGTCGGGCTGCTGCTGGCCGTCCCGATCGCGGCCTCGATCGGCGTGCTCGTCCGCTTCGCCCTGGCCCGCTATCTCCAGAGCCGCCTCTACCATGCCGGGCAGCCGGTCCTGATCGAGCATGACGGCCAGGATGCTGCGGCCTTGACCTCCGCGGGCAGGGGATGATCCTGGACAACGCATGCGCGAGAATGCACCACCCCGGCAGCTCACCTTCGACCTGCCGCTCGATCCCCGATACGGCCGCGAGGACTTCCTCGTCGGTCCGGCCAACGAGGCCGCTTACGCCCTGATAGAGGCGTGGCCCGACTGGCCCGACAGCGTCCTCGTGCTCACCGGCCCCTCGGGCAGCGGCAAGAGCCACCTGGCGGCGATCTGGGCAGAGCGCGCCCATGCCTGGACGAGTGCAGCGGCGGAAATCGGCGCCGATGCGGTGCAACACTTGGTCTCGAATGGCGCCCTGGTGATCGAGGACATCGATCGAGCGGAGCAGCGGGACGAGGCCGCGTTGTTCCACCTCCTGAACCGTGCGCGCGAGCGGGCCTGCCCGGTCCTGCTGACGAGTTCTGCCGAGATCGACGCACTCGGCCTCGTCACCCCGGACCTGCGCTCGCGCCTGCGCCTGGCGCCACGGATCGCCATCGAGGCGCCAGACGACGCGCTCCTGCGTGCCGTTTTGGTCAAGCTGTTCGTGGATCGACAACTCGTCGTCGATCTGAGCGTCATCGACGCACTCGCCCTGCGGATCGACCGCTCCCTCGGTCGCGCCCGCGACGTGGTCGCCGAGCTGGACCGGGACGCCCTCGGGCGCGGCCGGCGCATCAGCCGCCCGCTCGCGCTGGCGGTGCTGCGGCGTATGGGTCTGGAGGATGTGGGTCTGGACGACGAGGCCGAACCCGACGGCTGACGCGGAAATTGGGAGCCGTCACGAAACCGTCGTGATGGCTGCAGGTGGACGATGCTAAACGCTCGGCCCCGCAAGGAGCCGAAGGCAGACACAGGGATCGGGGATGGAATCGACGCAGAAGCCCGTGGAACGCGACGCCGCCGAAGAGGCTGCAGAGCCCCGTCGGCGCTCGACATCAGCTCCGACGACCCGCCGCGTCCCCGCCGCGAGCCGGGCGCTGGCCGATGGCCCGGCTAAGACGGCGGTCGCCGGCGCCACGGCCGATGCCAACGATGAATGGCCCGCCTCGGCCTCTCCAGCCGAGCCGGCAGGGCCCGGCCCGGCGGCTGGGGCGGCACGGGAGCCGGTTTTGGAGGCCGGCCGCTCTCTGCGCCACTCGCCGGAGCGTTTCGTGAACCGCGAGCTGTCCTGGCTCCAGTTCAACCGACGCGTTCTCGAAGAGGCTTCGAACCCCAATCACCCGCTGCTCGAACGGCTCCGGTTCCTCTCGATCTCGGCGAACAACCTCGACGAGTTCTTCATGGTCCGCGTGGCCGGCCTGATCGATCAGGTCCGGGCGGGCCTGACCGTTCCGTCCCAGGACGGGCTGTCGCCCTCCGAGCAGCTGCTGCGGATCGGCACGGAGGTCTCGCGCCTCGCCGCCGACCAGCAGGCCCGCTGGCGGGAGCTACGCGAGGAGCTGCATGCCGCCGATATCGACATCGTCGAGCCGGCCTCGCTCACGGCCGAGCAGGCGGGGTGGCTGGAGGAGTATTTCCTCAACCACGTCTTCCCGGTCCTCACGCCTCTGGCGATCGACCCGGCCCATCCGTTCCCGTTCATCCCGAACCTCGGCACGACGATCGCGCTGATGCTGGTGCGGCCTCGGGACGGGCGGGTGCTGCGGGCGCTGATCCGCGTGCCGGGTGTCCTCGATCGATACGTGCGCCTGCCGGTCAGCAACAGCGAGACCTCGGCGCGGCTCATCCAGATCGAGCAGGTCATCGGAATGTTCACCGGGCGGCTGTTCCCGGGCTACCTCGTCAAGGGCAGCGGCGCGTTCCGGGTCGTCCGGGATTCCGATCTCGAGATCGAGGAGGAGGCCGAAGACCTCGTTCTTCATTTTGAGACGGCGCTCAAGCAGCGCCGCCGCGGCGTCGTGATCCGCCTCGAGGTCGAGGCGGGCATGTCGGAGGATCTGCGCACGTTTGTGGTGGACGAGCTGGAGATCTCTCCGGACGCGGTCTTCCTAGTCGAGGGCATGCTCGCACTGAACGAGTTGTCCCAGGTCGTCGGGATCGACCGGCCGGACCTGAAGTTCAAGCCCTACAATCCGCGCTTCCCGGAGCGCATCCGCGAGAGCGGCGGCGACGTCTTTGCGGCGATCCGCCAGAAGGATTTTATCGTCCACCATCCCTACGAGTCCTTCGACTCGGTCGTGCAGTTCCTCGCTCAGGCCGCCCGTGATCCGAACGTCGTGGCGATCAAGCAGACGCTGTACCGGACCTCGTCCAACTCGCCGATCGTGGCGGCGCTCGCCGAGGCGGCGGAACTCGGCAAGTCGGTCACCGCGCTCGTGGAGCTGAAGGCGCGCTTCGACGAGGAAGCCAATATCCGCTGGGCGCGCAATCTCGAGAAGGCCGGCGCGCAGGTGGTGTTCGGCTTCGTCGAGCTGAAGACCCACGCCAAGCTGTCGCTGGTGGTCCGGCGGGAGGGCGACAGGCTCGTCACCTACTGCCACGTTGGGACCGGCAACTACCACCCGATCACGGCGCGCGTCTACACGGACCTCTCCTTCTTCACGGCGGATCCGGCCATTGCCCGCGACGTCTCGCGGATCTTCAATTTCATCACTGGCTATGCTGAGCCGGCCGAATTGGAGCGGATGGCGGTGTCGCCGCTGACACTGAAGAACCGGCTCCTGGAACACATCGAGGCGGAGGTCGCCCACGCGAAGGCGGGACGCCCGGCGGCGATCTGGATCAAATGCAACTCGCTGGTCGACAGCCAGATCATCGATGCGCTCTACGACGCCTCGGAAGCCGGCGTTCAGATCGACTGCGTGGTCCGTGGCATCTGCTGCCTGCGGCCCGGCATCCCCGGCCTGTCGGAAACGATCCGGGTCAAATCGATCGTCGGGCGCTTCCTGGAGCATGGGCGCATCTACGCGTTCGGCAACGGCTTCGGCCTCCCCCATCCCAAGGCGACGGTCTACATCTCGTCGGCCGACCTGATGAGCCGCAACCTCGACCGACGTGTCGAGGCGCTGCTGCCGATCACCAACACGACGGTGCATCAACAGGTGCTCGACCAGATCATGCTGGCCAATCTGCTCGACAATCGTCAGAGCTGGCGGCTGCTCGCGTCCGGCGGCTGCGAGCGGATCCAGCCGGCGGAAGGCGAGGAGCCATTCAATGCCCATAAGTACTTCATGACCAACCCGAGTCTTTCGGGCCGTGGCAAGGCATCGAAGAAGTCGAGCCCGCGCGCGCTGAGCCGGCGGGCACAGCGGGCCTGAGTTTCGCCGTGCAGCGGCGCTGGGCTAAACGTTTAGTGCGGCGCGCCGGTCGGCGCGTCGGGCTCATCAAGGACTTGGACGTTTGGGCAGCCCTCGTGCCAACCTCACCCTCGCACATTCGGCCGACCCGCTGGCCAGCGAAGCACGCCAGCCGGTGGCCATCATCGACATCGGCTCCAATTCCGTTCGGCTTGTCGCCTATGACGGTCTGAGCCGGGCACCGACGCCGCTCTACAATGAGAAGGTGCTCTGCGGCCTCGGGCGCAATGTCCTGACGACCGGGCGGCTGAACGAGGACGCCGTTGCGCGGGCGCTGGCCGCCCTCGCGCGGTTCCGGGTCCTCTGCGACACCATGCGCGTCGGGCGGGTCTTCGTGCTGGCCACCGCGGCGGCGCGGGATGCCGAGAATGGTCCGGACTTCCTGCGCGCCGCGGAAGCGGCCTGCGGGCAGGAGATCCAGCTCCTGTCCGGCCGGCGCGAGGCGGAGCTCTCGGCCTTGGGTGTCGTCTCCGGCTTTCACGCGCCGGACGGCGTGGTTGGCGATCTCGGCGGCGGATCGCTCGAACTCGTGGATGTCCGTGGCGCCGTGGTTGGGCAGGGCGTGACCATGCCGCTCGGCGGCCTTGCCTTGCAGGACCTCTCCGGCGGTTCGGTCAAGAAGGCTGGCAAGATCGTGCGCGAGCACATGCGCAAGGCGGTGCCCCAGCTCGAGACCCTGCGCGGGCGAACCTTCTACGCGGTCGGCGGCACGTGGCGCGCGATCGCGCGGCTCCATCAGGCCGCCCGCAAATATCCCGTTCACGTCATGCACGGTTACACGGTCGAGCCCTCGGACGAGCTGAGCTTCCTGCAGGTCGTGGAGCAGACCGACGTGGCGCTGCTGCAGGATGTCGACGCGATCTCGGAGGCCCGGCGCCCGCTCCTGGCCTACGGCGCCGTCGTTCTGGAGGAAATCATCCGGGTCGGGCGGCCGCGGGAAGTGGCCATCTCGGCCTCCGGTGTCCGGGAGGGCCTGCTGTTCGAGCAGCTCGACCGCGACGCCCGGCTGGTCGACCCGCTGCTGGCCTCCGCGGCGGAGTTCAACAGCCTCCGTTCCCGCGCGCCGCGCCATGGTGAGGAGCTGATCGCCTGGACCGACCGCTTCGTCGCGACGCTCGACGGCCACGAGACCGCGGATGAGCGCCGCCTGCGCCACGCAGGTTGCCTGCTCTCGGATGTCGGATGGCGGGCCCATCCCGATTACCGCGACGAGCAGAGCATCGCGGTCATCCAGAACGCCGCTTTCGTGGGCGTCGACCATCCGGGCCGGGCCTATCTCGCCCTCTCGGTGTCGCTGCGGCATACCGGCCTTGCCACCGAGAAGGCCAATCCGATGCTGCGCGGGCTGGCGGGGTCGCGCCTGTTCGAACGGGCGCGCCTTCTGGGCGCGCTGCTGCGCGTCGCGTTCCCGATCTCGGCTGGCATGGACGGGGCGCTCGGTCGGGCGCCGCTGACCGTGGAGGAAGGCCGCGTGGTCCTGCGACTCCCGCGAGACTGGGAGCCGCTGAGTGGCGACCGGCTCCTCAACCGCATTCGCGCCCTTGGGCGCGTGATCGGTCTCGACGGGCGGATCGAAGTCGGGGGCGGCACAGCCTGACCACGCACAGCGCACCTGCCGGCAGGCGGCGTCGCTCGTCCTGCCTGGCGCGACCCTTCTCAGCGCGGCGATTCCGTACAGGTCTTTCGAGGAGCGCTACTGCGCGTGTGCGATCTTGGCACCGGCAGAGTCGCGTTCGGACCCGGATTTCGCCCTGATCGGCGCCTTGATCAGGGCGATCGGACCAGCAAGTCGCTCGGTACGTGGTGTTCCAATTACGCATTAAGCGATTTAATCATTTTCTATATCTATGAATATGTATTTTGATCGTCATTTACAGCATGTAATACGTTTCGAACTCGCTTATTTTCCTTTGCGCCATCTTCTCCGTAAAGCAACAGGCGTGCAATCCGCAGTTATTTGCGCTAGCGTACAGCCACCTTCTGGACCGCTCGCTGATCTGCGGAACTTTCATCTATGATCAAGTTTGGACGTTTGTCTGTTCGCGTGCTCATGTGCGTGACGTTATTAGCCATGGCGTCGATGTTACTGACCTACGCTGCGACGGCATTGATCGAAGCGCAATCGCAGGCACGGCTGGCAGGGCGCGCCGTCACCTTGGCCCAGGCGAGCCGCAGCCTGCTCAAGACCCTTCTGCCGCTGCGCCTGGAGCGCGGCTCGGCCCTCGCCCTCGGGGGTGAGGCGCCCGCGGATCCGGACACGCTCTCGGCGCTCGCGCAGAGTCGCGAGGCCATGCTGACGAACTTCCGGACGGCCCAGGAGCTTCTGAACGAGCAGGACGTGCCCGCGGTGTCCGCGACGCTGGGCCGGCTGAACGCGGCGCAGGATTCCTTGAACGCCCTTCGTGCTCAGATCGACAGCGCCCTGCGACTGCCTAAGACCCAGCGCGACGCGGCGCTGCTGCCGGCCGCCCTCAAAGCCTTCCAGAACTTGCTCGATGCACTGACCGCAACCACGGATGCGGTCGATGCCGCAATCCCTCGGTCGGACGCGATGCTGCAGCGCTACCTCGTCCTCAAGCGATCCGCATGGACGAGCCGCGTCGCGATCGGCAATGTCGCGCTGCGGGTCCATACATCACTGGCAGCGAAGACCGGATGGTCATTGGCTGAGACCGTGGCGGCTGCCGAGGAGCGCGCGCGCCTTCAGAGCGCCTGGATTGCGACGACCGAGGCCGCCTCTGATGTTCCAGAGACGATCAGGGCCGCATTCCAGAAGGCCCATGCCAGCAACTTCGAGGGCGAGTCCGCCGCGATCGCGCAGGCCGTCTTCGATGCGCTGAGCCTGAACAAGCCATCCCCTCTCCCATTCCTGGAACTCCGGCCGCGCAACACCGTCGATCAGATGACAATCGTCGATCTGGCCTACGCTTCCCTCGACGCGATGGTGGAACGGGCCGAAACCTTGGCGCATGAGGCGCACGCGATTCTCCTGCGGAATGCTGCGGCGTTGCTGGCCGCGACGCTGCTCGTGGCGCTCGGATTGCTCGCTCTGTTCCGCGGCGTTCTCGGGCCGATTCGAGCGATCTCGGCGACGGTGCGGGCGCTGGCGCAGGGCGACACGACTGTCGACGTGCCCGTGCAGGACTACAGCAACGAGTTCCGACCGATCGTGGCCGCCGTGCAGGTGTTCAAGGAGAACCTGATCCGCACCCAGCAGCTGGAAGCCGACACAGCGTCGGCGCGACGGCAAGCGGATGACGAGCGGCGCGCTAGCATGCGCCAGATGGCGGATGGTTTCGAGCGGGCGGTCGGCGACCTGATCGGGCAGGTCTCGGCTTCCGCGACCGAACTCCAATCCGCAGCTGGGTCGCTGTCGACCATGGCCGTGCAGACCTCGACCCAATCCGGCGCAGTCGCGGTCGCGGCAGAAGAGGCGGCCAGCAACGTCAACACGGTTGCGGCCGCCGCCGAAGAACTCGGAACCTCGGTGCAGGAGATCGGCCGTCAGGTCCAGGGATCGGCCGAGCTGGCCAGGGCGGCCGCCTCGGAGGCCGATCACACCGGCGCGCTGGTGCAGGAACTGCGCACGGCAGTGGCCAGGATCGGCGACGTGGTCACGCTGATCTCATCGATCGCCGGACAGACCAACCTTCTGGCGCTCAACGCCACGATCGAGGCCGCGCGCGCCGGTGAGGCGGGCCGAGGTTTCGCGGTGGTCGCCACGGAGGTCAAGATGCTCGCCGAGCAGACCGCCAGGGCGACCGAGGAGATCTCGGGGCATATCGCCCGCGTCCAGACCTCGACCGGGCAGGCGGTGACGGCGATCGGGGCGATCACCGGCCGGATCCGGGAGATCAACGAGGTAGCGGCCGCGATTGCGGCGGGCGTCGAGGAGCAGGGAACGGCAACCCAGGAGATCGTCCGCAATGTCGGAGAGGCGGCTGCTGGGGCCGCCATCGTGACCAGCAACATCGCGGGCGTGGCCCAGGCCGCCGAGAAGACCGGATCCGCGGCCAACCAAGTGTTGGATGCGGCATCTGCCTTGTCGCGTCAGTCGAATCACCTCAGCGGCGCGGTCGGGCACTTTCTTGCGAATGTTCGTGCTACCTACACCATCTCGTCGTCACAGGTGACGCTCGTGCGCGAGACCTTCGCCAAGGTCCAGCCGATCGCCGATACTGCAGCCGATCTATTCTACGACCGGCTGTTCGAGATCGCCCCGCAGATCCGGACGCTGTTCCCCGAGTCCATGACCGAACAGAAGCACAAGCTGATGGCCATGCTGGCGCTGGCGGTCGCGAATCTCGACAAGCCCGAGGCTTTGGCCTCTGCAGTGCGCGATCTCGGGCAGCGGCACATCAGCTACGGCACGCAGGAGGCGCATTTCGAGGCAGTCGGGTCCGCGCTGCTCTGGACGCTCGAGCGCGCACTCGGCGCGGACTTCACACCGGACGTCCGACGGGCCTGGACCGAGACCTACGACGTCGTGGCCGGCTTGATGAAGACGTCCTTCGCCCGGGCGGCTTGACCCGATCCGCCCGCTGACCCGACACCGCGGATCGGCAAAGCTGGTCCGCCCCTTCAGCACTTCGGGACGGCGACGGCAGGCCTCCATGGGCGGCCGCGGCTGCAATCGGCCGCGACTGACACTCAGGCAAGGCGATCGGAGAAGATCGCCTTCTTGACCACCGCGTGGACGCCCCAATTGCCATCCACGACCTGGGTGATCCCGAAATCGACCGCGACCGACATCAGCGAGATCGCCTCGTCCTCGGTCAGCCCCTTCGCGTGCATCAGGAACTGGCGCATCTTGCGGAAGGCGTCACGCATGGCGAGGTCGATGGAGGATTTCTGGAAGATCGCCGCCTGCGCATCCGGGCCGAGGTCGCGCAGGTAGTTCGGGTAGCTGAAGCCGGACAGCACCCACTCCTCCCGGGTCTCGATCATCGGGAAATCGAGAGCTTCCAGCGGCGTGCCGGGCAGGTCCGCCTTCTTGTGCAGGATGAACTGGAACGTGCCAGTGAGCGAGCACTCGATCGCGGTGCCGCACAATTCGGAATCGCCCTGGCTGGCATGGGGGTCGCCCACCGAGAACAGGGCGCCCGGCACCGCCACCGGGTAGTACAGCGTCGCACCCTTGCCGATCCGCCAATTGTCGATGTTACCGCCGGTGTAGCTCGGCGGGATCGTGTTGACCCGGTCGGCCTCGGCGGGCGCGACGCCCATCGTGCCGAAATGCGGACGGATCGGCACCCGGATACCCTTGAGCACCTCGAAGGTCTTCTGCGTCCTGGCGTGATCGACCGGCAGGCCGGGATAGTCGATGGTCGGGTGGGCGACCCCGAACGGGTCGGTCACGCCCGGCCAGCGGAAGCTGTAGACCGCGCGGGCCCAGTCGCGCTCGCCGGTGGCATCGACCTCATAGATGGTGACGACTTCACGCGGCTTATCACCGGTGATCAGGTCGTTGTAATGGTAGCCCCACCAAGCCGCCGCGTTGCTGCCGAAGGTCAGACCCTTGTATTTGGGATTGGCGCAGGGGCGGGGCGCCACGTCGAGGATCCGCACCTCCAGAACATCCCCGGGCTCGGCACCACGGATCGCCACCGGGCCGGTGCAGATATGCACGCCGAGGCCACCGCCGGGGCCGATCTTGGCGTCCATAGGGCCGGCGCCGCGGGGCGAGACCGCCATCTTGTCCTTGGTCCAGAGATAGACGCTCTCGGCGCCCGGATCGCCCTGGATCATCCGCTCGGCATCGTCGCTCGCCTGATGGGTGAGCGTCTCGATCGTGACGAAATCGCCCGAGCCGATCTCGACCTTCGGCTTGAGGCTGCGGCTGAAGAAGCCCCAGTGGACGGTCTCGGCGTTGGCCGGCAGGTGGTAATGCGCCGTCGCGGCGATCTTGGCGCCGCTCGCCTCCGCGAGCGCCGGGCTCACCAGAGACGGGCCGCCGGCCGCGAAAGCCGCCGCGGCGGCACCGGTCGCCGCGAAGCTGCTCTTCAGGAAGGCGCGCCGCTCCGGTTCCAGATCGCGCCGGAATTGGCGGCGATGCTCCTCGAAGGCGTGGCAGGTTGGATCGTCGCCCGCGCACATTGCGTCGTCTCCCGATGATCTCGTGTCCGCGAGAGCGGGAAGCAAATCGACGGCCACGCTCGCGGCCGCCGACAGCCGCTTCTCATTCCGAGATCATGCCGACGCCGCTCTCCTCGGCCGTCGGCGCGGCCTCGTCCGCCTGAGCCTCGACCACGGCCGCGGCCGTGACGTTGACGATGCCGCGGGCCGTCACCGAAGGCGTCAGGATGTGCGCGGGCTTGGCCGGACCAATCAGGAGCGGGCCGACCGGCAGGGCGTCTGCCAGCACCTTCGCGAACTGGAAGGCGATGTTGGCCGCGTCGAGATTCGGGAAGATCAGGACGTTGGCCGCGCCCTTGAGACGCGAGCCGGGCAGCACCCGCTCGCGGACCATCTCGTTGAGGGCCGAATCGGCCTGCATCTCACCGTCGACCTGAAGCTCCGGGTCGCGCTTCTGCAGGAGCGCGAGGGCGTCGCGCATCTTCATCGCCGAGGGCGAATCCGACTGGCCGAAATCCGAGTGGCTGAGCAGCGCGATCTTCGGCGTCAGGCCGAAGCGGCTGACGTGGCTGGCACAAGCCTGCGCGACGTCGGCGATCTCCTCGGCCGTAGGGTTCTGGCGGACATGGGTGTCGGCCAGGAAGTAGGCGCCGTTATGCGTCACCACGAGGCTCATCGCGGCGCATTGCTCGACGCCGGGCGCGAGCCCGATCACGTCGCGGATGATGCGCAGCCGCGTCTCGAACCGTCCCTCCAGGCCGCAGATCAGTGCGTCGGCCTCGCCGCGGCGCACCGCGATGGCGCCGATGACCGTGTTGTTGGTGCGCACCAGCGTGCGTGCCGCGTCGGGCGTGATGCCACGGCGTCCCGCCACCTCGAGATAGGTCTGCACGTAGGCGCGGTAGCGCGGATCGTCCTCGGGATCGATCAGCTCGAAGTCGCGGCCGTGCACGAGGGACAGACCGAAGCGCTTCAGCCGGGTTTCAACCACCCGCGGCCGGCCGACCAGGATCGGGAACGCAACCTTGTCCTCGACGATCGCCTGGACGGCGCGGAGCACGCGCTCGTCCTCGCCTTCCGCGTAGATCACACGCTTGGGTTTGGCCTTCGCCTTCGAGAACAGCGGCTTCATGATCAGGCCGGACCGGTGCACGAACCGGTCGAGGCCCTCGATATAGGCGTCCAGGTCGGTGAGCGGCCGGCCTGCCACGCCCGAATCCATCGCGGCCTGGGCGACCGCCGGGGCGATGCGCAGGATCAGGCGCGGATCGAACGGGCTCGGGATCAGCGATTTCGGCCCGAATGGCCTGGCCTCGCCGCCATAGGCCCGGGCGACCACGTCCGAGGTGGTCTCGTGGGCCAGGCCCGCGATCGCCTTCACGGCGGCCTTCTTCATCTCCTCGTTGATCTTGTGGGCGCCGACATCGAGCGCACCGCGGAAGATGTAGGGGAAGCACAAGACGTTGTTGACCTGGTTCGGGAAGTCCGACCGGCCGGTGCAGATCATCGCGTCCGGCCGCTCCTTCTCGGCCAGATCCGGCATGATCTCCGGATAGGGGTTGGCGAGCGCCATGATCAGGGGCTTCTCGGCCATCTCCTTCAGGTATTCGGGCTTCAGGACGCCGCCAGCCGACAGGCCGATGAACACGTCCGCACCCGGGATCACCTCGGCGAGCGTACGCTTGTCGGTCTCCTGCGCGTAGACGTCCTTCCAGCGGTCCATCAGCTCCGGGCGCCCCTTGTAGACCACGCCCTTGATGTCGGTGACCGTGATGTTCTCGCGGGTCGCCCCGAGGGAGACGAGCAGGTTGAGGCAGGCGAGCGCCGCCGCGCCGGCGCCGGAGGTGACGATCCGGACGTCGGACAGGTTCTTGCCGGCGAGTTCGAGTCCGTTGAGGACGGCCGCCGCCACGATGATCGCGGTGCCGTGCTGATCGTCGTGGAAGACCGGGATATTCATCCGGGCCCGGCACTGCTCCTCGACCTCGAAGCACTCGGGGGCCTTGATGTCTTCCAGGTTGATGCCGCCGAAGGTCGGCTCCAGCGCGCAGACGACGTCGACGAGCTTCGAGACGTCCTTCTGGTCGACCTCGATGTCGAACACGTCGATACCGGCGAACTTCTTGAACAGGACCGCCTTGCCCTCCATCACGGGCTTCGAGGCGAGCGGGCCGATATCGCCGAGACCCAGCACGGCCGTGCCGTTGGTGAGCACCGCCACGAGGTTCTGCCGGATCGTAAGCTCGGCGGCCTGCTGCGGGTCGTCGTAGATCGCCATGCAGGCGGCCGCGACGCCGGGCGAGTAGGCCAGCGCGAGGTCGCGCTGGTTGCCCAGCGGCTTGGTCGCCTGGATCTCCAGCTTCCCGGGCTGGGGCAGGCGGTGGTAGACGAGCGCCCCGGCCTTGAGGTCCTCGGACATGTTATCGGCCATCGCCCACGCTCCCGCTCACCTGCTTTCCCGAGGACGACGCGAGCGCGCATCGCACGGGCTCGCGTCTTGACCGGTCTGTTGCACCGGCTGCGCAGGGGGCGCAACCCGCACAACGAGACGCGGATCCACCTCGCCAAACTGGCGAGAACCTACGGCTTCTCCATAGGCGCTTATTCGTATGGGCGTCCAAAAGTCCGTTTCCCGGAGAGCGGCCGGCGGCTGACGATCGGCCGCTATTGTTCCATCGCCGACAAGGTCGAGATCCTGCTCGGCGGCGATCACCGCTTGGACTGGGTGTCCACCTATCCGTTCGCCGCGATGCGCGGGTTGTTCCCGGACGCCCGGGCGCCGGAGGATTTCCACGCCTCGCGGGGCGATGTCGTGATCGGGCACGACGTCTGGCTCGGCTCCGGCTGCATGATCCTCTCTGGGGTAACGGTCGGCCACGGGGCCGTGGTGGCGGCGCGCGCCGTCGTGACCCGCGACGTGCCTGCCTACGCGGTGGTGGCGGGCAACCCGGCGCGCGTGGTGCGGCATCGGTTCGACGCCGGGACCGTCGAGGCTCTGCTGGCGGCGGCGTGGTGGGACCTGCCGCACGCGGAGGTGACGCGGCTCGTACCGCTGCTGCAGTGCGGCGACGTGGCGGCCCTGATCGCGGCAGCGGGCGCCGTTGCGGCGGCGCGGGGGATTGCGTAATCCGCGGCCCATCTTCGCCGCTCACGCCGAACCCGGAGCCCGACCATGTCCGACCCCGCACTGCCCGACCGCCTCTCGGTCAACCCGGAAAGCCCCTATTACGACGCGGCCCTTCTGGAGCGCGGCGTCGGCATCCGCTTCAAGGGCGTGGAGAAGACCAACGTCGAAGAGTACTGCGTCAGCGAGGGCTGGGTGCGCCTCTCCGCCGGCAAGACCCTCGACCGCGCCGGCAACCCGATGACGGTGAAGCTGAAGGGCCCGGTGGAGCCCTACTTGCGCGATGCGGCGGACGACGAGTGAGATCCTGTCGGGCTCATCGCTCCAGCGGGAACGGCGTGGGCTCCCAGTAGGGCTCCAGCTCCGTTCCGCGGACGTTGGCGGCCTCCCAATCGTGCAGGATCTTCGCCAGCGCCGGGCGGTCACCGGCCATGAGGGGTTCCCCCACGGCAGCAAGCTGCGTCTGCCAACGATGCGGGCGCGATCCTGGAGGAAACGACTTGCCGATGTGCCACGCTTGTCGTTCGTGCCAGATCGCTCGCGCGGCGTTTAGGTTGCCGGCTGCGATGTAAACGATCATGCGGTCCTCGTGCGGCTCGTCGTGGACCCAATGTGGCCTCGGCGGCAGTGTCGCGTAGCCTTCCGGCGTTCCATAGAGTGCCAGTTTCGGAAGCGCTACGGAATTTAAGACTGCGATGGCTTCCGATACCATCGTGGGGTCAGACCAGTGCCAGAGCTTTTCCGCCGATGCTGGAGGCCTATCTAAACGCTCAAAGTACGTTCCAATGGAAACATTACCATCCAAACCTGCAAAATACAACGCCGCCATAACCAATCTCAGTGAGCAACAATCAGGATCAGACGTTCTCTCGATAAATATGCCATGCGCGATATGATGAACAGGTTTAACAACTAAAAAACGATCACCCATCTGCGTTAGGTGCGGATGCGCTTTTTTCAGAGCTTCAAAGATCGGCCGAACTTGACGATTGCTGGTCATGTCATGGGCTTGATCTGAATCAGAATATAACGCAGTGTACCTGGATAACGTCTTTGCACAACAGTGGCGATATCGACTGACCGCGGTCCTCTGAGATATGCACCTCCTGTCTTATGATCATAGACACAGACAGTAGATGGCTGCGAACGCTCAAGCACATCAAGCCGGATCGATCCTCGCGCGCCATATTTCGCATCCGTACCAGTCGTAGCATCAAAAGATGTCTCGGCGACAAGATTCGGGTCTTTCGTGGCATTTATGACGCCCGCAATACCAGCATGCACTTTGTTGCCGAAATCCTGGGCACCGAAGTAATTGCCAGACGCTTTGACACCTGCAGCGACCGCATCCGCTATAGCCTGCACCTCCCTGTTGCGAGGACACAACTGGTCCAACTCGGTCTGCCCTCCTGCCCCAACCCACATGGCTCGATCGTTGTAAGCATCCCCCGGGATATACTCGCTCGCCGGAGCGGCGAAGATAGCCTTTCGATCGCTGGTATTCCGACCGGACAGAACCGAGAAGAGCGATCCCGCGGCCTCGAGCGTTCTCGCGAATCGCCGGGCCAACTCGTCGGAGGCGCGCGGTTGGCTTCGGGCCAGTTGGACGAAGGCCTCCGGCTCGGCCCCATCCTGGGTGAGGATGCTGCGAGCCAGGATCTCGCCGCTGTCGCCATCGCGGATCGTCTGAGTAAGACCTGAGGTCTCGAAGACAGTGCGTGTCCCGTCCGGTCCGGTGACCGTGTGCTGCTCGTCCCAGTCCGTGTGCGGTTTGGCTCGGATCCGGATCGAGAGAACCCGCGATCCATCTTCGAGCACTGCGTCCTCCGTTTGCGATTGAGCCTCGGAGCCGCCGTCTGTGCCCTCCGAGACCTAGCGGCCGCCGTCGGACTGCCCGGCCGGCGCGCGCGGCTGGTCGGGTCGGTACTTGCGGCTCAAAACGCGATCGAGCCGGATCAGCTTAACTTCGACAGCGAGGCCAGCGAGTTCTGCGCGAAGCGCGGCAACCTCCCGGGCGTGACGATCATTTGTGAGTCGCGACATCGGCCTTGCCCCCGCTTGGACAAAAAACCTATTCCTTCGCGCAAGTTATGTCAATGTATTCCTATTTTGAGAATGGCCGCCCTTCCCGAACATGGCCCCTGGTCGCGCGAGCCGCGTAATCCCGTTTAGCCGCCGCGATCAGCGTCTCAAGCTGACGGGGCCGCTTCGGCGTTGCAACGACGAGGCTGGTCACGACCTCGGGATGGGTCCGTCGCTGCCGGGGACGGCGGGCATGGCTGGACAGGCGAAGAGTCGCGTCCTGGCCCGGGAGCGCGAGATAGAGACTGTCGCCCCGCTCGTTCCGCGCGACGATCATGAAGCCCTGCGCTTCCAGCAGCCTCGCCGCCAGCGCCAAGGCTGCGGCGGGCGGGAGTGCCCGATCCTGATCGCTCACGGCCCCGCCGGCTCGATCGTGCCGAGGCGTCGGCGCCCGAGCGCCCGCGCCTTCAGCGCCAATGCCGGCCGCTCGATCCCGTACCAGGACAGGGCCGCCACCGGCAGCGTCGCGGCCAAGGCCGGGGCCAGCAACGCGGGACCGGACATCTCCGGCCACCGGGCGTGCAGGGCCTGCTGGATCGGCCAGCCGTAGAGATAGATCCCGTAGGACAGGTCCGCGGGCGGATCGAACAGCCCGCGCGCCAATGGGCCGAGGGCGAGCCAGACCACGCCGTAGGCCTCCGCGAGGAACAGCAGGGCCGGATAGGCCGGCGTCCGTGCCAGGGCGAAGGCTCCGAAGGCGAGGCAAGCGAGGGCGGCCGTCGAGATCCGCAGGCGCTCGCGCCAGAGATAGAGGCAGGCACCGGCCGCAAAGATCAGGGGCAGGCGCAAAGCGGTCTCGGTGCCCTTGGGCAGGTCGGCACCCCGCAGGCCGGTCAGGATGGAGAGCGCCAGCGCCAGCCCCGCGACGATCGCCAGGGCCGACCAGCGCCGCCTCAGCAGCCCGCACAGGGCGGCGGCGAGGACGCCGAGATAGCACAGCACCTCGTATTTCAGCGTCCAGACCGTGCCGAGGGGCGCCCGGTACGGGTTGGCCTCGAACACGCCGGGGAGGGCGGCGTTGCTCTTGAAGGTCGTCAGCGTCCCGCGGATGAACGACCACAAGCCCGGCTCGCGCCAATAGTCGGAGACGGGCAGGCGGGTCATCGCCGCGCCGAGGCCCAGGGACACGACCAGGGTCGCGGCCACCAGCCCGGGCAGGATTCGTAAGCTCCGGGCCAGCGCATAGTCCCGGATCCCGCGCCGGTCGCAGCTCATGGTCACGAGGAAGCCCGACACGGCGAAGAAGCCGTTCACCGCATGCTCGCCCAGCGTGTAGCCGGTCAGCCGAGCCAGGGGCTCGTCCCCGGCGGCGCCGGTGGCGACGCTGAAGGCGTGCGACACCACCACGGCGACAGCAAGGGCCAGCCGCAGGCCGGTGAAGCCGTTGCGCCGCCCGTCCAGCGCGGCCGCGATCGTCGGGACGCTCATCGGACCAGGCCTTCGCGGGCCAGCGCGGTCCGGCCCCGCAGGAAGGCGAGGGCGCCAGCGGCGGAGCCGCCGTAGCGCTCAAGCCCGGCCCGGCGCAGGACGAGCGCCGATAGAAGCGCCTTGGGCAAATTGGTCATCAGTCCCGTGCGGCTCGGATCGGGCAGGCCATATTTGCGGCTGACATAGGCGCGCGACCAAGCCTGATGCCAGCGGGTGCGGAACACGCGTCCCGGCTCGGGGGTAGACGAGCGGCCACGGCCGTGAAGCGCCTCGGCGCCGTGGACATGGATCAGCGCGCGGCCGGCATCGGCGACGCGGCGGCACAGATCGTCATCCTCGTAGAACAGGAAGATGTTCTCGTCGAAGCCGCCGAGGTCCAGGAAGAGCGCGCGCGGCATCATCAGGCAGGCCCCGGACAGGAACGGCGCGCAGGCATCGCCCTGCGGCAGTGCGAGCCGGCCGGTCGGGTTGGTCAGATAGGGCGCGAGCAGCGAGCGCGCTTGAAAGAAGTAGCGCCCGTCAGGTTCGACGAGGCGCGGGGCCAGCAGCCCGGCATCCGGCCAGGACCGGGCCGCATTCAGCAGGGCATCCACGGCGCCCGGGCGCAACACCACGTCCGGGTTGACGATCAGGACGTGCTCCGCCGTGACGGCCGCGCGGACGCCCCGGTTGTTGGCGCGGCCATAGCCTTCATTGCGGGCGTTGCGGATCACCTGCGCGCCAGCGGCCTCCGCGACGGAGGCGGAGGTGTCCCGGCTGGCATTGTCGATCACGATCGCCGGGACGTGCTGGCCGGCGAGCGCCGCGAGGCAGCCGGGCAGCACGTCGGCGCTGTCATGCGCGACAACGATCGCGACGAGACTCGGCACCGGGCGGCGGGTCGCGCCGCCTCAGGCCTTCTTCTCGGGCAGGTTGAGCCGGATGTGCAGCTCGCGCAGCTGCTTGGGCGTCGCCTCGGACGGTGCGCCCATCATCAGATCCTCGGCGCGCTGGTTCATCGGGAACAGCACGACCTCGCGGATGTTCGGCTCGTTGCACAGGAGCATGACGATGCGGTCGACGCCCGGCGCGATCCCGCCGTGCGGCGGGGCGCCCATGCGAAGGGCGTTCAGCATGCCGCCGAACTTCTGCTCCAGCACCTCGTGGCCGTAGCCCGCGATGGCGAAGGCCTTCTCCATCACGTCCGGACGGTGATTGCGGATCGCGCCCGAGGACAGCTCCACGCCGTTGCAGACAATGTCGTACTGGAACGCCTTGATGTTCAGGATCCGCTTGGTGTTCGCGCCGGTCTCGTCCTCGCCGGCAAGGGCATCGAGGTCGAGCGCCAGGAACTCCTCCCGGTCGATGTTCGGCATCGAGAACGGGTTGTGGGAGAAGTCGATCCGGTTCTCCTCGTCGCTCCACTCGTACATCGGGAAGTCGGTGATCCAGCAGAACGCGTACTGGTCCTTGTCGCACAGGCCGAGTTCGTCGCCGATACGGATGCGGGCCTTGCCGGCGAGGCCGGCCGCCTTGCCCTCGACACCGGCGGAGAAGAACACCGCGTCGCCGGCCTTGGCGCCGGCCCGCTCGGCGATCAACGCCTGCACCTCGGCCGGGATGAACTTGGCGATCGGCCCCTTGCCGGTCAGCTGGCCGTTCTCCTGTTCGAACACGACGTAGCCGAGCCCCGGCGCGCCCTCGGAGCGGGCCCAGTCGTTGAGCCTGTCGAAGAACGAGCGGGACTGCGCGGCCGCGCCGGTCGCCGGGATCGCACGGACCACACCGCCCGAGGCGATCACGCCCTTGAACGCCTTGAACGCCACGTCGTCGCGGGCGAACAGATCGGTCACGTCGGCGATGATCAACGGATTGCGCAGGTCCGGCTTGTCGACGCCGTATTTCAGCATCGAATCCGCGAAGGTGATCCGCGGGAACTCCGGGGTCACGCGCTTGCCCTCGGCGAACTCGTCGAAGACACCGCGCAGGACCGGCTCCACCGCCTGGAACACGTCCTCCTGGGTCACGAAGCTCATCTCGATGTCGAGCTGGTAGAATTCGCCGGGGCTGCGGTCGGCGCGGGCGTCCTCGTCGCGGAAACAGGGCGCGATCTGGAAATAGCGGTCGAAGCCCGCAATCATCGTCAGCTGCTTGAACTGCTGCGGCGCCTGCGGAAGCGCGTAGAACTTGCCGGGATGGACCCGCGACGGCACGAGGTAGTCCCGGGCGCCCTCGGGCGAGGAGGCTGTCAGGATCGGGGTCTGGAACTCGAAGAAGCCGCTCTCGCGCATCCGGCGGCGGAGCGAATCGATGATCGCGCCGCGCTTCATGACGTTGGCGTGGAGCTTGTCCCGGCGCAGGTCGAGGAAACGGTACCGAAGCCGCGTCTCCTCCGGATATTCCAAATCGCCGAAGACTGGCAGCGGCAGCTCGCCCGCCGGGCCGAGCACTTCCAGGTCGTCGATATAGACCTCGACCGCGCCGGTCGGCAGCTCGGCATTCTCGGTCCCCGCCGGGCGGGTGCGGACGCGGCCGTCGATCCGCACGACCCATTCCGAACGCACCGTCTCGGCAGCCTTGAAGGCCGGAGAATCGGAGTCGATCACACACTGGGTGAGGCCGTAATGATCCCGCAGATCCACGAACAGCACACCACCGTGGTCGCGGATGCGATGGCACCAGCCGGAGAGGCGGACATTCTGCCCGACGTCGGACGGGCGGAGCGCCCCGCAGGTGTGGGAACGGTAACGGTGCATGACGGGCTTCTTCTGTGGGAAGGCCGGCACCATTCACGCGAGGCCACCCAAGTCAAGCGCGGGGCGCCCGCAATGGCCACGGGACCGGCGCCGCGCTCCGCGCCGGGCCTACCGGGAAGAGCTGCGCATTCCCATATGATGTGCATGAATCACAACGCTTTTTCCCACCCGGAGGGTCGACACGACGGGGCGTTCGAGGCCGCACCGAGCGTGTGGCGGACGCTGCCGCTCGATGGCCGTTTCGACCTCGTCTACGAAGATGCGACCGGTGCGTGGAGCAGCCGGTCGCTGAACGCCCGCGAGTTGAAGCTCGGGCCGGGGCGGACCCTCCTCGGGGGCATCGACGCTCGACGGGGTGGCTACCGCGGATTCCGTGTCGACCGGATCCGCCGCCTCACGGACGGTGCGACGGGCGAGCGCATCGAGGCCGGCATCCTCGACCGGCTCCTTGGGCGCGCCGAGGCGCAACGCCGCGCCGACGCACGGCGCATTCGGCGGCAATCCCGGGCGGGCCGTCGGGCCCTCTTGTCAGGACCGGCCCCGTGACACCCGATGTCGGAAAGATGGGGACCTGCGCGCGGATCCCTCCCCAGGGACGCGTCGGTTGCGTATAGCCAGCCTATGGACCTGATCACCACAACCGACACGCTGCGCGAAATCTGCACCCAGCTGGCCGAGCAGCCCTTCGTAACCGTCGACACGGAGTTCATGCGTGAGACGACGTATTACCCGAAGCTCTGCCTCATCCAGATGGCGGCTCCGGACGGCAGCGGAGTTCTGATCGACCCGCTGGCACCCGGGATCGACTTGCAGCCGTTCATCGGCCTGATGGCCGACGAGCGCGTCGTGAAGGTTTTCCATTCAGCGCGCCAGGACCTCGAGATCATCTGGCTGATCGGCGGACTTCTGCCGCATCCGTTCTTTGATACGCAGGTCGCCGCGATGGTGTGCGGCTACGGCGATTCCGTCTCTTACGAGCAACTCGTCAACGACGTGGCCAAGGCCAAGATCGACAAATCGTCCCGCTTCACGGACTGGTCGCGGCGGCCGCTTTCCGACGCGCAGCTCACCTATGCGCTGTCGGACGTCACCCATCTGGTTAAGGTCTACGAGGTCCTCGTCGCCGAGCTGCTGCGCACGGATCGCGGCGTATGGCTCGATGAGGAAATGGCCGTGCTCACCTCGCCCGAGACTTACCGGGCCGATCCGGTGCAAGCCTGGCGGCGCTTGGCAGGCCGGATGAGAAAGCCTCGCGAGATCGCGGTGCTGATGGAGGTTGCCGCCTGGCGCGAGAGCGAGGCCCAGGCTCGCAATGTGCCGCGCGGACGGATCCTGAAAGATGAAGCCGTTATCGACGTCGCTTCTGCAGCGCCGCGAAACGCGGAGGCCCTGGCCCGGCTGCGAACGATTCCGGCGGGCTTCGAGCGCTCGCGCACGGGGGCCGACATCGTCGCGGCCGTTGAGCGCGGCCTGTCGCGCGACACGAGCGACATCCGTCTGCCGGAGCGCGTGCGCCGGAGCGGCGGCAACGGCGCGATCGTGGAACTTCTCAAGGTGTTGCTGAAGGCGGTCTGCGAGGCCGAAGGCGTCGCGCCCAAGATCATCGGCACGGTCGACGATCTGGAGGCCATTGCCGACGACGATGCGGCCGACGTTCCCGCTCTTCAGGGCTGGCGCCGGAGCCTGTTCGGGGACAAGGCCTTGGCCTTGAAGCAGGGGCGGTTGGCGCTTTCCGTTGAGGCGGGCCGTATCGTCGTTCGCGACCTTGAGCCGTCGGCGCCCGGTCAGGTCTGAGCGACCGCCGCCTGACAGTACCCTTCCGGCAATACAGCGCCACGAGCCTGCAAGCGTGACTTGCCTGCGGACCGGGACTAAATGGCAATGGGATTGCCGCTTAGTCCCGCCCCAGCGTGGCGCCTATGTTCGAGCCGAACGAAGTTCTGAAGACGCTGGTCGGCCGTGGGCTGGTTTCAGCTGAAGGGTGCGGACCCGTGCGAGTCCGCTACCGTGTCATGATCGAGCGGCGAGCAGACGGAGTCGTGGCCTACGGCACGCTGCACGGTACTCATTCCAACCTGAGGCCAATCTGGCTCGAACCTGATGCGCAGCTCCGTCTCGCGAACGGACGGCGTCTCAATATCTCGGTGACCGACCTCAATGAAGATATCGCGGACTTCGAGAGCACGGGACCCGTCGGCGGTCTGTGAGTTCCGGGCGCCTCCGCAAGCCGTTTAGAGAAGGTCTGAAGGCGCACGGGCCGCGCGCGGCAGTGCGGACCCATGCGCTTTCTAGAATCATCGTCCGGGATCATTCGGCAATTTGTCGCGTGCAAACGATTTAGAGGCTGCCGACATTCGTTCAGCATGGGATGCGGCGACTGGGCGCACAGCCCGCCGGCAAGCCGGGCCCCACACCGAACCACCGCCAAGCGATATCGCGGTGCAATCCCGACCCTTGTCACAATGACGTCCCATGACCGGCCAGTCCCGCCAACGGTGCATGGGCCGCTTCAGCAAAGCTTACCTCTCTGCAAGATCTGCATGGGAATCGCTCACGTCACCGTGAGACGGTGCAGAAAGAACGGCCGGCTATTTGTGCGACGCACCATTTCATTTCGCAGGAGGATGACATTCGCCATGCTTCTGTCATGCGAAAAGAACCTTTCACCAAGTGCCGGCGAGCGTGGAACAGCGAGTTGACGGCGCTCAAAAATCTCTTAAGGTCCGTTCAAGCCTCGGTTTCGAGGGGACCGCCTCAGGGATGGCGGTTCCTGGCTTAGGGGATCTGCAGATCTCCTCGAAGTCCACTATGCCCGCTACCGAGGCGTCCATCCCTGTCGCAAACAGTCAGGTCGGAGTCTAAGCGACGCCACTCTCTAGATGTGTCGCGAAAACACTCAAAGACTTGTCGGAGGAACCCATGAGAGCGGTACATCTCCTTGCGCTCGGCGCGGGTGTCGCGGCTGTTGCCGCGCCGGCGCTGGCCAACGAAAGCGTCATGAAGGGCATCGCCAATCCGGCGGAGCAGGTGCTTCAGACGGTCGATTACGCGAATACGCGTTACTCGAAGCTCGATCAGATCAACGCGTCGAACGTGAAGAATCTCCAGGTCGCCTGGACCTTCTCGACCGGCGTTCTGCGTGGCCACGAGGGCTCGCCGCTCGTCGTCGGCAACGTCATGTACGTGCACACGCCGTTCCCGAACATCGTGTACGCCCTCGACCTCGACCACGAGGCGAAGATCCTTTGGAAGTACGAGCCGAAGCAGGATCCGTCCGTGATCCCGGTCATGTGCTGTGACACGGTCAACCGTGGCCTGGCCTACGCCGACGGCGCCATCCTTCTGCACCAGGCCGACACCACCCTCGTGTCGCTCGACGCCAAGACCGGCAAGGTCAACTGGTCGGTCGTGAACGGTGACCCGAAGAAGGGCGAGACCAACACCGCGACGGTTCTGCCGGTCAAGGACAAGGTCATCGTCGGCATCTCGGGCGGCGAGTTCGGCGTGCAGTGCCACGTCACCGCCTACGACCTGAAGACCGGCAAGAAGGTGTGGCGCGGCTACTCCGAGGGCCCGGACGATCAGATGCTGATCGACCCGGAGAAGACCACCTCGCTCGGCAAGCCGGTCGGCAAGGATTCCTCGCTGAAGACCTGGGAAGGCGATCAGTGGAAGACCGGCGGCGGCTGCACCTGGGGCTGGTTCTCGTACGACCCCAAGCTCGACCTGATGTACTATGGCTCGGGCAACCCCTCGACCTGGAACCCGAAGCAGCGTCCGGGCGACAACAAGTGGTCGATGACCATCTGGGCGCGTAACCCGGATACCGGCGTCGCCAAGTGGGTCTACCAGATGACCCCCCACGACGAGTGGGATTACGACGGCATCAACGAGATGATCCTCACGGATCAGAAGGTTGACGGCAAGGAGCAGCCGCTCCTGACCCACTTCGACCGTAACGGCTTCGGCTACACGCTGAACCGCGCGGACGGCAGCCTGCTCGTCGCCGAGAAGTACGACCCGGCCGTCAACTGGGCGACCAAGGTCGACATGGACAAGGGCTCGAAGAACTTCGGCCGTCCGCTGGTCGTGTCGAAGTACTCGACCGAGCAGAACGGTGAGGACACCAACTCCAAGGGCATCTGCCCGGCGGCCCTCGGGTCGAAGGATCAGCAGCCTGCGGCCTTCTCGCCGAAGACCAACCTGTTCTACGTGCCCACCAACCACGTCTGCATGGACTACGAGCCGTTCCGGGTGACCTACACCCCGGGCCAGCCCTACGTCGGTGCGACCCTCTCGATGTACCCGGCCCCGAACTCGCACGGCGGCATGGGCAACTTCATCGCGTGGGATGGCGTCAACGGCAAGATCAAGTGGTCCAACGCCGAGCAGTTCTCGGTGTGGTCCGGTGCTCTGGCCACCGCCGGCGACGTGGTGTTCTACGGCACGCTTGAGGGTTACCTGAAGGTGGTCGACGACAAGAGCGGCAAGGAGCTGTTCAAGTTCAAGACCCCGTCGGGCATCATCGGCAACGTGATGACCTACCAGCACAAGGGCAAGCAGTACGTGGGCGTCCTGTCGGGCGTCGGCGGCTGGGCCGGCATCGGCCTCGCGGCCGGCCTGACCGACCCGAACGCCGGCCTCGGCGCGGTGGGTGGCTACGCGGCTCTGTCGCAGTACACCAACCTCGGCGGCCAGCTGACGGTCTTCGCCCTGCCGAACTAATCGGCCGCAGGGTCTGAGTGTAAAAAACGATGCCGGCGCGGGTTCCCGCGCCGGCATCCTTGTGATTAGACTTTTGCGTAAGAGGCAACGTCTCGGAGGGAGACGAAGAGCCTCGATCCAGGGAGACACATGCGTTGCTCAACCTCAGCAAGATCGTAACGCGGCCGGTTATCGCCGCCCTCGCCCTAGCGACCGTGTCCGCGGTTGCCGTACATGCTGAGGATGCCAAGCCCGCTGCCGACCCCGCCCTCGCCAACTCGCTCAACGCGAACGACAAGACTGCCGAGCAGGACGAGAAGCTGCTGAAGCAGGATGCCGCCGTGAAGAACGAGGACGGCAAGTATCTCGATGCCGACGGCCATCCGACGTTCCACATCACGCAGGACGGCAAGAAGCTCGACTGGTACAGCTACTCGGGTTACCGCCGCTACCACGCCGAGTGCCACGTCTGCCACGGCCCGGATGGCATGGGCTCGACCTATGCGCCGGCCCTGAAGGACTCGCTGAAGCATCTCTCCTACGAGGAATTCATCGGCATCCTGGTCGGCGGCAAGCAGGACGTGAGCGCGTCCGAGCAGAAGGTCATGCCGGCCTTCGGCGATAACAAGAACGTCATGTGCTACTCGGACGACCTCTACGTCTATCTGAAGGCACGCGCCGCCGGAGCGATCGGCCGTATTCGTCCTTCCGACCACGAGGACAAGCCCGAAACCGCCAGGAAGGCCGAGAAGGAATGCATGGGCGGCTGATGTCGTCTTTTGCCCGGATCGTCGCTCTCTGTGTCCTGTCTCTGACCGGGGCACAGGGAGCTCTCGCCCAGCATCTGCCGGATATGGTCACGACCGACGTGCTGCGCGTCTGCGGTGATCCGGGCAACATGCCGTTCTCCGAACGCAAGGAGGACGGCTTCGAGAACAAGATCGCGGCGATCATCGCCGATGAGTTGAAGGTGAAGGTCCGCTATTACTGGCTGACCCAGGGCCCTGGCTTCGTGCGCAACACGCTTGGGACCGGCCTCTGCGACCTGATCATGGGCCAGGCCTTCGGCAGCGACCTCGTCCAGACCACAAACCCCTATTACCGGTCCGCCTACACGCTGGTCACCCGCAAGGGCGAGTTCGACGGCGTGACGGGCCTCGACGACGCGCGCCTGAAGGGCAAGAGCATCGGTGTGATCGCGGGAACACCGCCGGTCAACCGGATGGGCGAGCTGGGCCTTGTGTCCAGCATGAAAGCCTACGCGCCGTACCAGCTCGATCCTTCCCGCAAGTACCAGACGGTTGCCGCCGAGATCGTCGCGGCCCTTGCCGCGAAGGAGATCGACGCGGCGGTGCTCTGGGGACCGGCTGCGGGCTGGCTTGCCAAGCAGTCCGGCACAGCGCTTAGCGTCGTTCCGCTGCTCAAGGAGCCCGAGCGGCCGCCGATGGCCTATCGGATCGCAATGGGCGTCCGCCTCGGTGAGAACGACTGGAAGCGCACGCTGAACACGGTGCTACGCAAGCGCAAGTCGGATATCGACACGGTGCTTCGCGCGTACGACGTGCCTCTTCTCGACGAGGAAGACAACAAGCTGGCCGCGCCTGGCGAACGCTGAGCGGCGTCACGCCCGCGTGATACCGCTCCGGTCGAGCTTCGCCAAGGCGTCGATCACCCGCTCGCCGCCAATGACGAGATCCGGCGCGATCTCGGCCAGCGGCACCAGTACAAAGGCGCGCTCGCGCACGTATCGGTGCGGCAGCACGAGGCGCGCGTCCTCGACGGCGGCCCCCTCGTAAGCCAGCACGTCGATATCGATCAGCCGCGGTCCCCAGCGCTCTTCGCGCACGCGACCAAGCTCGTGCTCCACCGACAGACAGGCATCGAGCAGGCCGTGCGGATCAAGATCCGTGTCGATCGCAACGGCACCGTTGAGGAACCAAGGCTGATCGGTCTTGCCCCAGGGCGGCGTGCGATAATCGGCCGAGCGCGCCACGACAGCGATGCCGGGCACGGCGGCGAGCCCCGCAACGGCCCGGTCAAGCATCGCGGCCATGTCGCCGATATTGCTGCCGATACCGAGATAAGCCCTCATGCGCGGTCTCCGCGCCGGCGTGTGATCTCGATGCTGACCTCGTCCAGGATCGCCGGGACCGGCGCACTTGGCTTATCGACGCGGACGGTGATCGCGTCGATGCGCGCGAAGCGCTCGAGGATGCTGGCCGCGATGGCCTCCGCCAGGGCTTCGATGAGGTTGAAGCGCTGCTCGGTGCCGATCGCGACGGCGATCTGCGTCAGGTCGGCATAGCTCACCGTGCCGGCGACCGCGTCGGAACGGCCGGCCTCACTGAGGTCCAGACGGGCCTTGAGGGAGATGTAGAAGCGCTGGCCGAGCACAGCCTCCTCGGGCAACAGCCCGTGGCGCCCGAACACGGCGATGCGGGTGACGCGGATCAGATCGCCGACCATGCTCAGCGCTCCCCCGGCCGCATCACGGCGTCGACGACGCGCAGGGCATCGATATGCTCCGCCACGTCATGCACGCGGACGATGTCGGCGCCCAGTGTCGCCGCCAGAGCGTGCGCGGCAAGGGAGCCATAGAGCCGATCCGCCGGCCGGGTCTCGCGATTGTGCAGGCGTCCGAGGAGCGACTTGCGGGAAACGCCCACCAGAACGGGAAAGCCGAGGGCGCGGATCTCCGGTAGCCTCCGTAGCACCTCGAGATGCTGAACCCAGGTCTTGCCGAAGCCGACGCCCGGATCGAGTACAATCTCGGAATTCGCGATGCCCGCACGATGTGCGATGCCAAGCGACCGCTCGAAGAAGAGCAGCATGTCGGCGATGATGTCGATCTCTGCCTCGATCGACTCGCGGTTGTGCATGATGATGACCGGCGCGCCGTGAGCGGCTGCCACGGAGGCGATGTCGGGCTCGCGCTGGAGTCCCCAGACGTCGTTCACGATCCGCGCGCCGGCCGCGAGAGCGACGCGCGCCGTCGAGGCCTTGTAGGTATCGATCGAGATCGGCACGGGCAGCTGGGGAGCCACCGCGCGGATCACCGGAAGCACCCGTGCTTGCTCATCCTCGGCCGAGACAGGGATATGCCCGGGTCGGGTGGATTCGCCGCCGATGTCCAGGATCGCCGCCCCATCCGCGACAAGCCGCTCCGCCTGGGCCACGGCCGCGGCCTCCCCGGCGAACAGGCCGCCGTCCGAGAAGGAATCGGGTGTGACGTTCAGGATGCCCATGACCAGCGTACGCCCTCCGAGATCGGGCAGCAGATCGGAAAGGCCGGAAGAGGGGGTCACGAAGGGGTCTCGTTCACGAGCGCGATACGAAACCCCGTGTGCGCGAATCGCGAGGCCGGCGCAACGCCGGCCGGCCTCTCTGTGCGATCAGCCGCGATAGCAGCGGATCTCCGCCTCGGCCTGCGCGCGGCGGAGATCTGCGACCTTGTCGTCGAAGACCTTGGTCGACTTGAACTCGTTCGCACGGTTGCCGATCCCCTGCCGCATCGACAGGATGGTGCTCGCCTGCACGTACTTGTCATACGGCAGGATCGCGGCGAGCTGATCGAGCGAGCAGGAACACTTCTGCAGGCTTTCACGGGTCTGTCCGTTGGCCGCCATGCAGCCGAACACGTAATCGACCCGCGCGTCCGTCGGATAATCGTTCTCCTCGGCCGCGTAGCCGGCCACGCCCGACAGGGTCAGGGCCAGGACGGCCAATGCGCCACGTTCAGCCAGCCTTCTGATCATAACTCAGCTTCTCCTCAAGCAGCTCACCGCCGTCCGTGCTTTTCGAGGATGCCTCGATCGAGACGATCTCACCCGGGATGGAGGGCGCGGTGACGAAGGTGTAGGTCAGGTTCTCGAGGCCGCGCATTCGTTGCGTCATCGCATCGCCCTCGAAGGGCTTGGTCACCACGCGCCAGCCCTCGACCGTGCGACCGTCGAACTCCACCTTCGTGGGCGTCACGGTCGCCTTGTCGCGCAGGCCCCGGCGGATCGCCAGCTTCAGATAGCGCGGATTCGCTTCCAGCACCTTGGCCAAGCCCCGGAGATGGTTCTCGAGAAACAGCGACACCACGGGGTTGCCCGCCATGTCCTCGAAGGGTCCGGCCGGCACGCGGTTCAGGCCGGAAAACATCGTGACGCGGATATCGCGTGCGTCGGGGCTCTTACCGGGCTCGATCTTCAGTGCGAGCGTGTCCTGAAGCGGCGCCCCGAACGGGCCGCCGGAGATGCCGGAGCGGCGCAGGTAATTGTACGTGATGGTCGATCCCGGCGCCGTGTTCTTCATCTGAGGCTGGTCGAACAGCAGATCGGACGCCGAGGGCGGGGCGGCGGCGTTGGCCTGGGTCACGGTCGCGGGTTTCGGCGCGTCCTCGGCGAGGGCCGGTATCGCGGCCAGCACGAGCGCCAGGGCCGTCGTAGCAAGAACTCTCACGAGTGCACTTCCTCCTTAAGCGGCGACCGGACGTTGCTGCCGATCGTCCGATAGACGTAATCCGGCGGGTTCTCGGCCGCCTCTTCCACCGCCAGGGCCCGCACCTTGGCATGGAGCGGGGAGAGCGAGCAGGCCGGATCGGTGGCCGCGGCATCGCCGGCCAGGGCCAGCGCCTGGCAACGGCAGCCGCCCCAATCCTTCTCCCGGCGGTCGCAGGAGCGGCAGGGCTCCTTCATCCAGTCCGTCCCGCGATAGGCCGTGAACGCGGGCGAGTCGCGCCAGATCTCTCCGAGCGAATGGTCGGTGACGTTCCAGAATTCCAGCCCCGGTATCGTCTCGGCCGCGTGACACGGCAGGACCTTGCCCTGGGGTGTCACGTTCATCAGCTTGCGGCCCCAGCCGCCCGCGCAGGCCTTGGGGTACTTCGCGTAATAGTCGGGAACGACGAGATCGATCACGAGCTGCCCCTTCAGGCGCTCGCGGGCCGCTTCGACGAGGCGGATCGATTCGTCCACCTGCGCCTTGTCGGGCATCAGCGCGGCACGGTTCACGTAGGCCCAACCGTAATACTGGGTGTGCGCCACTTCGAGGCGCTTGGCGCCCATCTTGACAGCGAGATCGATGAAGCCGGCCACCTCGTGGATGTTGCCGCGGTGGATGACGGAGTTGAGGGTCAGCGGCAGTCCAAGTTCCACCACCTTGGCGGCGAATTCAAACTTCTGCGGCTGGGCGTTCTTCAGACCACCGATCTTCTCGGCATTCTGCGCGTCGACACCCTGCACCGAGAGCTGCACATGGTCGAGGCCGACGTCGTAAAGCGCCTGAAGCTTCGACAAGGCTCCGCCGACCCCGGAGGTGATCAGGTTCGAGTACAGTCCGAGATCCGCACAGGTCTTGGTGATCTCGACGATGTCGTTGCGCGCCGTCGGCTCGCCTCCGGAAAGGTGCACATGCAGCACGCCGAGCGCGGACGCCTCCGTGAGAACCCGCTGCCACGTCGCCGTGTCGAGCTCGCCGGAGCGGCGATCGAGTTCCAGCGGGTTGGAACAATAGGGGCAGCGCAACGGGCAGCGGTGGGTCAGCTCAGCGAGCAGGCCCACGGGGGCCGGCGCCGCGGGCGGGTTCGGCGTCAGCGCGTTCATCGCTCAAGAACCCGTTTCTCCGCGAGGCCGTCGAGCATCACCAGGATGTCGGCCTCGATCGCACGCGGGTCGGCCGCGTAGGTCTTGCCCAGTTCGTCCGCGATGTCGGCGACGCTGCGCATGCCGTCCACGAGCTTGAGCACCGCGACGGCGTTGTCGTCGAGATCGAAGGTGCGCTCCGGAGCGAGCAGGACGTATTTGCCGCGCGTCTCGTCGTTACGCAGCCGCACGCCGCGCGGCAGGCGCGGGCGGTCGCCGGGCGCGGTCTTCCTGCCGATGCCGGCCGCCTGGACCTGCGCCGGCTCGGCAACGAGACCCTCTCCGGGCTGCCACGCATCCGGAGGGATCAGGCCGGGCGCCACGTAGGCGAAGTACAGGGCATCAAGCTGCGTCCACAGGACGTTGCACTTGAAGGTCAGCGCGGCCATCGCCCGGCGCTGCAGCTCGGGCGTGGTCGCGTGCTGCTTCACGTAGTCCAGCGCGAAGTCGGCATCCCGCGGGGCCTGGGTCAGGCGCTTGTCGAAATAGGCCAGCGTGTCCTTGGTGATGAAGTCATAATTCTTCAGCATCCCGGCGACACGCTCCGAGATGATCGTCGGCGAGAACATCTCGGTCAGCGACGAGGCGATCGCCTCCAGCAAAGTCTTCTCGGAGACGAAATGGACGTAGGCCTCGACGGAGAACTTCGTGGCCGAGAGGATGCCGCGGGTCGACAGCACGTAGTCGCGGTCGAAGCCGACGCCTTCCGCCAGCTTGAGCCAGCGCTCGATGCCGCCGTCGCCCTCGTGGTCGCCGTCGTGGTCGACGATGCGTTGACGCCAGACCCGCCGCAGCGAGGCGTCAGTCATCCGGGCGAGCACCGCGGCGTCCTTCACCGGGATCATCGCTTGGTAATAGTAGCGGTTCAGCGCCCAGGCCCGGACCTGATCCTTCGACAGTTTGCCGTCGTGCAGGAGGCGGTGAAACGGATGCAGGTTGTGGTAGCGGCGCGCGCCGATGCCGCGCAGGGCCGCTTCCAGCTCGTCGGGAGTCAGGAGACGCTCGCTGTCGGCGGTGTCGGGGGTCGGGAAGACTGCGTTCATGGCGTTTCCGGCGTCCGTTCTCGGGTCGCGTTTCCTGTGCGGTCGTTCCGCCCTCGGCAACGGGGCGAATATCCAAGCTCAGAGACGATATAGTGCCGCCCGGCTACGGGCCCAACCTGCGGAACCGGCTCAAACCCCCGTTCAAGCCGCTCTGACCTGCGGCACAAGGTACGCCCGGATTGCCAAGTCGGAGTCCCGCACACCGCTTTATCGCGAGCGGGTCTCACTCCTGAGATCCGGGCCCGCTCCGCGCCTACATGCACAGGTTCCAGAACGCATCGGATGCCTCGAAGGATGGTTCAAGGATCCCGGATCCCGAAAGGCCCGTTGCCGCGAGCACCTCAGGATATCGGCGAAGGTGAGAAGTGCCAGATTACACGCGCTCCAAAGTCGTTGCCGCCTAAAGCGACAGGCTCAGCCCGTCATGAGCCACAATCCACCCGGATTTCTCAACATCCGCCCGCTCGACCGATCCTTCGACCAGCACCGGGTTGGTATTGTTGATGTGAACGAAGACGCGGCGTCCGATTTCGACCTCCGCGAGGGCATCGATGGAGCCGTTGTCGCCGCGCATGGGAACATGCCCCATCCGCCAGCCGGTCTTCGTGCCGACCCCGGCGCGGATCATGTCGTCGTCGTGCAGAACGGTCCCGTCGAAGAGCAGCGCGTCGACGCCGGCGACCCGATCCCGCAATCCATCGGTGACGCGGGCGCAACCCGGGATGTAAGCGAGGCGCCGACCGCCGGCCTCGATCAGAGCGCCGACCGTCGTCTCGGTCTCGGCGCCGATCTCCATCGTCTCGTCCTCCAACCAGAGCGGCACTTTGCCGGGGACCGGGAAGAGAGTCACGGACAGGCCGGGAAGCGGCTCGAAGCGCTCATCCATGCCGATCGGCCACCGGGCGACCACGCCGTCCGCCATCACGTCGAACACCCGATTGGCGTTGACAGACCCGAGAATGCCGCGCGTGGCGTAAAGTGTGTAGGGCTGACCTTCGCGGAGCGTGAGCAGGCCCGCGACGTGGTCGACGTCCCCGTTTGTCAGGAGCACGGCGCGGATCGGCGAGTGGCGCAGGCCTTCGCGCGGATGCATCTGGGGATTGTCGAAGAGCTGCTGCCGGATATCCGGCGAGGCGTTGATCAGCAGCCAGTCTGACCCATCCGCTGAGACCGCGATGCTCGACTGGGTCCGGGGCCGCACCCGGTCCGGCTCGGACCGCGCCAGCGTACAGATGGGGCAGCGGCAATTCCACTGAGGAAGGCCGCCGCCGGCCGCGGAACCGAGGATCACGACGCGCATGGTGCGGCTTCCGAGACCCCCGGCCCGTAAAACTCAGTTGAAGGTGTCGATCTCGGCCGACTCGTAGCTCGTCACTTCCATGCCGACGCAGATTTCGGACACGATCGGGGCAGCCCACTTCATGGTGTTTCTCCTTCGCGACATCTACACCGAGCGTCATGCGGTTCCTAAGAGGACCCTAAGACACTGATGGCGCTCTCATTTCCGGCGCGCGAGAGGTATCGACGATTCAGCTGCGGGCATCAAGCACTAAGTTGCCGGATCCTCCCAAATTTTTCGTGAGAGACTTACTAACCGCCCGGAAACCATCGAGAAATGTGCGCCCCTGCGACTTAAGTACAGGGGCTCACTGACGGAAGTCGGGCCCGCGCAACTCGAGCATGAAGCCTTTGCCGCGCACCGTGACCAGGCTCGGACCGCCATAGCGGACGAAATCGGCCATCTTCGAACGCAGATAACCGATATAGACATCGACCACGTTCAGGGAGAGTCCACCCTGGCTGGCCCAGAGCCGATCGAAGATGTCGGCCCGTGAGACCGGCTTTCCGATGCTCTCCATCAGCATGGCGAGGAGGTCGGCTTCGCGGGGCGTAAGGCGCGCACTGGCCTCGCCGCAGCTCGCCTGCCTCGTGTCGAAATCGAGCATCAGCTTGCCTGCCGTGATGCGCGAGCGCGGCGCCTCCGCCTGCTCACGGCGCATGAGATGCGTCCGGAGCCGCGCCACCAGCTCATCGAACTCGAACGGCTTGATGATGTAGTCGTCGGCGCCGAGGGCCAGCCCCTCGGCCCGGTCGCGGATCTCGTCGCGGGCGGAGAGGAACAGGATCGCTCCGGGGAAGCCGCCCTCGCGCAGGGACCGGCACACGTCGTGGCCGGATCCATCCGGCAGGTTGATATCGAGAAGCACGGCGCCGGGCGCGGGATCATGCGCGGCCTTGAGCGCCTCGTCCACGCAGGCCGCGGTCCCGACTTCGAACCCCTCGGCCTCCAATCCTCTGGCCAGGAGCCCGCGGATGTCGACATCGTCCTCGACGATCAGGATCCGCGTCATGCGGCCGACTCCTTCACCTGCGCGCCGCCGGCCGCGTGTCCGGCTGCCTGCTCATCCCATGCCGGATCGAGCGCCGGAAGATCCAGACTGACGCGGGCTCCGCGCCCGTCCGGCCCGGCACCGAGCCGGATCGTGCCACCATGCTGCTCGACGATCCAGCGCGCCAGGGCGAGGCCGATGCCGAAGCCGGTCTCGTCCGGGCCGGCGCTCTTCCCGCGGCGGAATCTCTCGAACAGCTCGGCCTCCGCGGCGTCGAAGCCCGGTCCGTCATCCGTGACGGTGATCCGTCCGATGGGCCCGGGTCCAGCTGCCAGCGCGACCTCGACCCGGGATAATCCAGCGGCGTGGCTCAGCGCGTTGTCGACGAGGCTCTCGACGGTCTGGCGGATCCACTCCCGGTCGGCGAGGCACTCGACGTCGCGGGTGCCGGGCTCCAGAATCAGGTCGACCCGGCGACGCGCGGCCTCGGACGCCATGTTGTCCACCGCCTCCGACAGCACCAGGGCAAGCCCGAGCGGACGCTTGTCGAACGCGATCTCGCCCGATTCCGATCGGGCGACGCGCAGCAGATCCTCGACGCGCAGCTTCAGCCGCTGCGCCCGCTTCTTGATCGTCGCGAAAACCGGTCCCGGGTCGCCCCCACGGGACGCGCTTCGAAGGGCGAGGTCGCACTCGCCGAGGATCACCGTCAGGGGCGTTCGCAGCTCGTGGCTGACATCGGCGAAGAAGCGCCGTCGTGACTGATCGACGGCCTCCAGGCGGGCGTTGGCAGCGCGAAGGTCGGCGGTGCGCGCCGCCACGGTGTCTTCCAACGCGGCCCGATCCGCCGCCACGCGCGATTCCCGCCGGGCGAGGCGGGCGGCCATGCGGTTGACGTTGGTCATCAGCAGGCCGAGCTCGTCGCGGGTTGCCACGGACAGTCGCGTGTCGAGGGCGCCGCGGCCGATGGCGCTCGCCGCCCGACGGACCTCCTCGATGCGCGCGAGCGTCGGACGGGTGACCCCGCGGTAGAGGATCGCGAGCAGGACCAAGGCAGCAGCCACCGCCGAAGCCGCCGCGACCCGCAGGCGCGCCGAAAGCGCCCGGGCCTGCTCCGACCCCAAGGCCATGCTGCGCCGCTCGACCTCGATCAGGAACGAGAGCGGCTGGCCGGTCATGGCGCCGAACCCGTTCAGCGCGCCCTTGATCGCGTCCTGGCGCCGCTCCGGATCGGTCTGGCGGCCGATCAGCGCCACCTGCCGGTCGAGGACCGCACGGGCTGCCCGCAGTTGCGCCATGGGACGCGTGCGCGCCGCATACTGCATCCGGTCGGCTGGATCATCGCTCGGCGGGAAACTCTTGGCCAGGGCTTCATCCACGGTGGTCAGGGCCCGGTCGGCATTGTCGCGGGCAATCGCCATCGCCTCTGGCTGGTTGTCGGGATTGCCCACGGTCTCCACGGCGGCGAGACCGAACTGGGTGAGGCGGCCGGACAACTCGGCCAGCAGCTCCAAACGACGCTGCGCCTCGAGAGTGCGGTCGACCGTCCGCTCCGCGGCCCCGATCGCCGCCAAGGCCGCAGCCGCGGCCAGCACAACCACGATGGCCGTGCCACCGAGCAGCAGCGCGAAACGGACCTTCAGCGAGCGCATGGTTTCCGTCCCGCACTCAGAGGGGAGGCGAGCATGTCACCGTCCAGCGGGAGAGCCAAGGTGCCGTCACAGATCCTTCGGCACGCTGCCCTTGGCGGCGCAGCGCCAGCGCTCGACATGCCAGTCGGGATGTGCCGCCTGCCAAGTCGCCAGCGCACTCTGCGAGTTGCGCAGGCACACGAAGGGGCTCGACGTCTCGAACGACATCTCGATCCGGTCCTCGCGGCAGGTCGAGGGCTGGGCGACGAGACAGATCGACAGCAGCAGCAGCATGGGCGCCTCCCCGGTTTGCCGGCCTCGGACGGGCCGGCTTGGTGGGGAGCATAGGACGGCGTCACGCCCCTTGCCCAGGCGGCGTCAGGCCGCGACCCAGATCTCGCCCTTGGCAATGGTTGCGAGGTCGCCGGAGTAGCGACGCAGCGGCTTCCCGAGAAGGTCGGCGTGCTCGGTGCTGACACGGCGCAGGGCCGTCGCCAGCAGGCGCAGGAACACGAGGTCGTGCGTCCCCGTCTCCACGAAGGTCGCAGCCATGCGCCCGTGCGAACCCAGAACGAGCGTCCCACGACGCATGCCGAGACCCGGATGATCGCCCACCGCGAGCGCGGCGAGTGTACCGGCAATCATGCGCGAACCCGCGAAAGCGCCGGCGCGGCCGGCCACGATGGTCCCGCGCCGCATCCGGTCGCCGAGATGCGCGCCCGCGCTGCCCCGGATGATTAACGTCGCACCGTCGAGCCCTGCCTTGGCACCGTAGACCGCGCCGCCCGCGTAATCGCCGGCATCGCCCTCAATGGTGATCGTGCCGCCGGAGGCGCCGGAAGCCGCGTAGGGACCGGCGTTCCCGATGACAGTCAGGCTGCCGCCGGCCATACCGGCGCCGAGCCGCTGGCCGACGTCGCCGACGACGCGGATCGTGCCCTCCGACAGGGATGCGCCAACGCGGTCCAAGCGTTCGTGGCCACCGTCGATGGTCAGGGTGCTGGAGCGGTCGAGGGAGACGGCGAAGCAGTCACCGAGACGCACGCCGGTTCGGCTGCTTCCCACCTCCAGGCGTTCGGCCTCGCTCTGCGAGAGGCCGCTGAGCGCCAGCGGGTTGATGGCGAGGAAATCCAGCCGCTCGGGCGGGGCCGCGCGCAGGGTGAGGGTGCTCAAGGCTCAGCCCTCCTTCGTGGCGTCATGCGGCCCGATCAGGTCGCGCAAGTGGTAATGATGGCGGCCGAGATTGCCGCCGTAATTGCCGGCCGTCACGGCGATCAGGCCGTGTTTGCCGCCGATCTCGGTCGCGGCGTGCAGGCCGGCGCGCATTGAGTCGGACACGCCCTGTGAGGTGAGGGCGTCGATCACGATCTCCAGCACCACGCCGCATTCCGCCGGGAGCGCCGAGCCGGCGCGGCCCTTGAGGGTCGGGCAGTAGGCGTCGTTCGTCGAGGCCATCATACCCTTGGTTCGGCCGCCGACCTTGGAGCCGGAGCGGACGATGCCGCCCGGGAACGGCAGGATCGCGCCCGGCACCGCCTTGGCGGCCTCCACGGCGATCTCGGCGACCTTGAGCGTCTCGGCGTGGGTGCGGCCGAGGAACAGCAGGTTGCCGCCGCCGACCGCGCCGTCGACGGCCCGGACCGAATCTTCGCAGAGGAACTCCCCGTCCATCACCGGGATGCGCCAGTAGCGCCGGGCCTTGCCGGAGGCGTCGGGCAGGCGCTTGGCCACCGCGAAGCCGTCGCCGAAGTAGCGGATCGCGCCGCCGAGCTTGATCTTGGTCGGCCCATCGACTCCCGCGTAGCAGGCGGTGCCCGGGCAGGTGAGGATGCACTGGCCGACGCGCTTGATCAGCTGGTCCTTGAGGCCGTTCGGCTCGAAGCCGAACAGCAGGATGCGCACGCCCGGTCGCCCGTCGGGCGTCTCCTCGGGCGACAGCTCGGCGTCGATGCCGGCCTCGGCGCCGCAGCCGATGACCGAGGTGGCGAAGCCCGTCATCGTGGTCGCGGCGATCATCGCCCACTTGGCGGTGTCGTTCGTGACGATGATGGCCGTGCCGGCCACGTCGAACGCCTCCGCGAAGGTGTCGACGACCGGGATGCCGTTGAGGGTGAGGTCAGACATCGTACTTCCCGCGGCTCGCCTTGCTGATCACACCCGGCATGGCACCGCCTCGAAATTCTCCCGGCCCTCGCCGAAGGCCGCATCGGGCACGGCGAAGCTGTCGAGGCCCTCGCCGAACCGCTCCGTCAGGTAGGTGTCGGCGCGCTTCGCCATGGCCTTGTCGGACTCGACGGTCAGCGACAGCGTGCGTCCCGCGCGCCACTCCACGACCTCGCCGTCCTCGACGATCGGCACGCCGTCCTTCAGGACGAGCTTGGCGGCGGTGAACATCGCGGTGCGGTCGGTGTCGTCGCGGTAGACGGCGACGTCGGCCCGGGCACCGGCCCGCAGGTGGCCGCGATCGGCGAGACCCAGCAGCTTCGCCGGCCCGGACCGGGTCAGCTGCGCGATCTCCGAGAGCGTGTACTCGCGCTCTAGCCCCGGCAGGCTCGAACGCTCGCCGACCACGCTCGGCAGCGTCGCGATCTCGCGGTCGCGCTCCGACTTGTCCATCAGCAGGTGGATGATGCGGGGATACTGGGTGAACGGACCGCCGTTCGGGTGATCGGTCGTCAGGATCGTCCGCTCCGGGTCGGTGGAGAGCAGCATGATCTCCAGGCCGATCGCCCATTGCAGCGAGCTGGTCGGGCCCCGGGGCCGGTACAGGAACGGCACCACGCCGCCGCCCTCGGCGTCGCCGGCGTTCAGCACCCACTTCTTCGGCTTGGCGCCCTTCCGGCCGGCGAACTGGCGGAGGATGTCGAGGGACACGGTGACCGTCTGGCCGAACACGACCTGCCCGATATCGAGGGTGGCGTTCGGGTTGTCGGCGATCGCCTGGGCGATCCGTTCGGCCGCCGAGCGGAAGCCGCCGGTGCCGGGATTGGCCGGGTCGACCGCGCCGTAGGCGTAGAACTGCGCGTGGGCGAAGTGGATGCGCCGCCCATCCGCTGCGTCCAGCGTCGCCATGAAGCTGTCGTCCGCTCCGGGCAGGCCCAGGTTGTTGCAGTGGACGTGCAGCGGGTGCGGGACGCCGATCTCCTCGACCGCGTCGAGGAGCGAGCCCATGATCTGCCGGGTCGAGAGCCCGTAGCAGGGGATCTCGTCGTCGAGGGAGAGGCGCAGGGCCCCGTCCTTGAAGGCAGAGGCGCCGCCCGCGTTGATGCACTTCACCCCGAGGCCGCGCGACTGGGCGACCGACAGGGCGACGAGGTCGCGCACGGCGTTGCCGCCCTGGCGCTCGCGCAGGAGCTGCAGGAGCTGATCGTCGTTGCCCATCACGGTCAGCGCGCCGCGGTCGAGCAGCGGGATGTCGGCGAGTTCGAGCTGCGTGCCGAGCGCGTGGGTCGGCGGCATCGCCGGCTCGACGGCCGTGGTGTAGCCCATCCGCGCGTAGGTCGAGCCGATCCAGGCCGCCGCCCCGCCCGCGTGGGCGAAGGGATGGCCGTCGGGCGCCGTCTCGCTGACGTAGAGGTCGGGCAGGAGCAGACGCGAGGTGATGACGTTGCCGCCCGCGATGTGCGAGTGCACCTCGACGCCGCCGGCCATCACCACGCAGCCCGCGGCGTCGATCACCGCGTCGGGCTCGCGGCCCGGCGGATCGATGACGCGGCCGTCCTCGATCCAGACGTCGCCCACGGAATCGCGGGACGCGGTCGGATCGACGACGCGCCCGCCCCGGATCACGCTCAGCATGCGGGTTTACTCCTCGACGCGGCCGGGTCCGTGACCAGGCGCTCCTTGAGCGCGCCCAGCACCGACGCGGCCGACGGCAGATCCGACGGCGCCGAGGCCGGCCAGAATGTCAGCGCGGCGCGCTGCTCGTTCCACAACACGCCGCCGTGGTCGCGGCCGGGCTGGCCGACCGCGATCACCACCTCGGCGGCCGCGGCCTCACCGTCCGCGACCAGCGCGACGGAGGGGACGTTCGACAGCCAGTCCGGGCGCGACACCGGGACGGCGCCGAGCCACAGGACAGCATCGACCTCGCCGGCTGCGACCTGCCGGGCAGCGTCGAAGCGCCAGGGATCGTGCTCGGGCACGCGGCGCCCGAAGCCGCTGCGCGGCGCCTGGCCGGTGAGCCAGGCCGAGACCGGCACCACCGCCCGATCCTGACCGGTGCCGCCGACCGCGAGGGTGAAGCAGCGCGTCGTCTCGCTCAGCTCCATGGCGAGGCCCTGAAGCATCTCGATGCCGGCCTCGCCGAGCTCGGCGGCGTCGTAGAGGAGGACGCCATACTGGGCGGCCGCGAGCCGGGCGGCGATCTGGCCGGGGAGGTCATCGCCGGCGAGGTGGCCGCGGGCGTAAGCACGCAGCACGCCGACCGCCTCGGTCAGCCCGCCCTCGGCCGGCCAGGACAGCGACGCGGTGGCATTGGTGCCGACGGCCAGCACGGTGCGGTCCGACCCGGCGGCGCGACCGCGGACCGGCTTGTCGTCGACGAGGCGCTTCAGGAGCGGCGCCTTCCAGGGGGCGCCGCCCACGACCAGCACCACGTCGGCGCGCCCGACGGCTTCGGACGGCGTCGAGGTCAACGCCCCGACCCGGCTCAGCGACCCGAGTTCCGCGTAAGTGCCGGCCGAGCCGGCGGTGTCGACGGAGGCGCCGATGCGCCCCGCGAGATCGTAGGCCGCGCGGATCGCGGCCACGTCGGCGCTGAGGCCGGCGATCACCGGCGCGCGCGCTTTGGCGAGAAGGGATGCGGCCGCCTCGATGGCGGTGCCCGCGTCCGTCGCGCCACCTTTCACCCAGGCTGCCATGCTCCCTCTCGCAACGTTCTTGCTTGGTTTCGGAGCGGGCGACGGCCGTAAGACCGGACGAAGCGGGTACGCCCTCGAAGGGGATCCCCACCGTGTCGGAATGGCTCATCCACCCGGCGAGTTCCGGGCGGGCGGCAAACTCGGCGCGCCGTCGCGGGCCGCAGGTTTGCATTCATCCGCCCATCGCGGCAAGGGGGTTCGGCAGCGATGCGTGTCGGGAAGTGGATTGCGCGGACCGGTTTGCCGCTTCGCGGCCCGCTATGCTGGATCCCTCACAGGGACGGGTCTCCCCCGAAAGGCGCCTTCCCGGACCGACGCGGCGACGCGCACGAGCCGCGACCGCGGCCGGGAATTGCCGTGACGGCGGCGCGATCCCCGCGTGTCCACGTTGCCGGACCCAGAGCCACGTGTGAAAAGCGCGCCGCGCATGCGCCGGGCCTGCGGGATTCGAGGACAGTGTGTTGGGCGAGGTCCCCGAGCGAAACGAGATGACGGCGGACGGTGCCGTGCGGGTCGAGGCGCCGGCGCGGCTGCATTTCGGCTTCCTGGACCTGCACGGCGGGCTCGGCCGCCGCTTCGGCAGCATCGGGCTGGCCATCGACGCGCCGTCCCTGGTTCTCTCCGCCCGCCGGGCGAGCCGCCCCGACGTCACGGGTCCCGAGGCCGACCGCGTGCGCGGCTACGTCGAGGCTGCCGCCGCCCATCTCGGGCGTGGCGGCGATGTCGCCATTAATGTCGAGCGGGTGATCCCGGCCCATGCCGGGTTCGGCTCGGGCACGCAGCTCGCCCTTGCGGTGGCGGCCGCGATGGCGCGCCTGAACGGCGAGCCCTTCGCGGCAGAGTCCTTCGCGGCGACCCTGGACCGGGGCAACCGGTCCGGCGTCGGCCTGTGCGCCTTCACGGAGGGCGGCCTTATCGTCGACGGCGGCCGCGGCGCGGATGGCGGGCCGCCGCCGGTCATCGCGCGCCTGCCCTATCCCGAGGCATGGCGGATCGTCCTGATCCTCGATCCGGGCATGGCCGGCGTGCACGGGACGCGCGAGGTCGAGGCCTTCCGCGACCTGCCGCGCTTCCCCGAGGCGCAGGCGGCCGAGATCTGCCGGATCGCGCTGATGCAGGTGCTGCCCGCCGTCGCCCTGGCGGAGCCGAAGGGCTTCGGCGCCGGCATCACCCGGATCCAGACGCTGATCGGCGACCACTTCGCGCCCCATCAGGGCGGCCGCTACGCCAGCGCCGCGGTGGCGGAGGCGCTCGCCGCCGTCGCCGCGCAGGGGGTCGCGGGCTACGGCCAATCCTCCTGGGGGCCGACCGGCTTCGCGCTGGTCCCGTCCGAGGCCGAGGCCCGCGCCCTGGTGGCCAGCCTCGACAGGGGCGGCCCCCTCCGGTTCGTCATCGCCCGGGGCCGCAACGGTGGCGCTTCGGTAACCGGTCCGGCGTGAGCCGGCCGCCCCGGGCTTGACCCGGGGCGCCGCTCCGGGTTTGGACGGTGGGAAGGCGCCTCTCGCGCGCGCCGCACGAGGATTCCATGGCCCGCTCGATCCTCCACATGCTGACGCCGCTCCGGCACATGAGCCCGTTCGACGTGAACATGGCCGTGGATGCCGGCTTCGAGACGGTGGTGACCTACGCGGAGGTCAGCCTCGCCGACGTCGTCACCCTGACCCAGGATTCGATCTTCTCGCGGTCGCCGGCCGACGGGACGCGGACGGGCATCTTCATCGGCGGCAAGAACGCCGAAGACGCCCTCGACATGGTCGACCGCGCCAAGAAGGCCTTCGTGCCGCCCTTCGTGAACCACGTCTTCGCCGACCCGGCGGGCTCGTTCACCACCGGCGCCGCCATGGTGGCGCAGGTCTCCCGCGCCCTGCGGCAGAAGTTCAACACCGACCTCACGGGCAAGCGCATCGTGATCTTCGGCGGCGCAGGCGTCGTCGCCTACGTCGCCGCGGTGATCGGCGCGCTGCAGGGCGCCACCACCGTGCTGGTCGGCCATGACGGCGAGGAGCGCGTCTCGAAGATCGCCTTCACGATGAAGTGGCGCTTCGGCATCGAGGTCGGCGCCGTCGACGGCACGACGCCCGAGGATCGCCGCGCCGCCATCCGCGACGCGGACGTCATTCTCTCGGCCGGTCCGGCGGGCATCCCGATCCTCACCGCGGAGGATCTGAAATCCGCGCCGAAGCTGCTCGTCGCGTCCGACGTCAACGCCGTGCCGCCCGCCGGCATCGCGGGGATCGACGTCAACGCGGTGGACGTCGCGCTGCCCAGCGGCAAGGGCGTCGGCATCGGCGCGCTGGCGGTCGGCAACGTGAAGTACCAGACGCAGCGACGCCTGTTCGACCGGATGCTCGCCTCCGACACGCCGCTCTGCCTCGACTTCCGCGATGCCTACGCGCTCGCCGTGGAGATCGCCGGCTAGGCCGCTCCCGGATCGGATGCCGATGGCGGATGCGGTTCTGATCGCCGCCCAGGCTGGGCGCGCCCTGGCCGAGGCGGCGCGGCGCGCGGGCCTCCGCCCCTATGTCGCCGACCTGTTCGGCGATTCCGACACCCGCATACTGGCCGAAGCTTACCGGCCGCTGCCCGGCCGGTTCGGCACCGCCCCCGCCGCCGACGCCACCCTGGCGGCGCTCGACGGCCTCGCCGCGCTGGCCGGGAGCCCGGTTGGCCTGATCCTGGGCAGCGGCTTCGAGGACGCGCCCGACCTGATCGCACGCCTCGCCGCGCGGCACCGGCTGATCGGAGCCTCGGCCGGGACAGTCGCCGCCCTCAAGGATCCCCTGGCCTTCGCGGCCCTGTGCGCGCGCCTCGGCGTGCCGCATCCGGCCGTGGCGACGGAGCCGCCGCCGGATCCCGCGGCGTGGCTGGTCAAGCGGGCAGGGGGCTCGGGCGGCAGCCACATCCGGCCGGCCACCCGGTCGCCCGCGCCGGCGGGCCACTATTTCCAGGCGCGCGTGCCGGGGCGGCCGTACGCCCTGAATATCCTCGCCGACGGGCGCACGATCCGCATCCTGGCGGTCACCGAGCAATGGTGCGCGCCGTCGCCGATCCGCCCGTTCCGCTACGCGGGGGCACTCGCCCGCGGCGTCGGAGAAGCCCCGGCACTCCCCACCCACATCGTGGAGGCCGTCGCCGCCGGGTCCGAGCGGATCGTCGCCGCGATAGGCCTGCGCGGCCTCGCCAGCGCCGACCTGCTGGTCGACGGGGCCGACTGGTGGCTCACCGAGATCAACCCGAGGCCCGGTGCGACCCTCGACATCCTCGACCGGCGCGAAACGCCGCTGCTCGCGGCCCATATCGCCGCCTGCCTCGGCACGCTGCCGGATCCCGGACCGCATCCGGCGGGTGCGGCGGCCGCGCAGATCTGTTACGCGGACCGTGAGCTTGCGCCTGTGCCGGACCTCGATTGGCCGGACTGCGTGCGCGACCGCCCGTGCCCCGGCTCGGTAGTCCGCCGCGACGCGCCGCTCTGCACGGTGCTGGCCGACGGCGCGGACCGGGCGGAGGTGCTCGCCCTGTTGGAAACGCGGACGGCACACCTGCGGGCCGTCTGCGCGGCGAAGAAAACACACCCCGAGGAAGCCCCGTCATGAGTGCCAGCCCGTCTTATCCCAGCATCAACGCGCTCTCAGGCCCCCTGGTCGAGCGGCTCGTGGCCGACGCCGCGACGCTGCGGCTCGCCGTGTCGCAGGCTGCCGGCGGCGCCCGCATGGTCGATGCCGGCGCGCAGGCGCGGGGCTCGATCGAGGCCGGGCGGCGCATCGCCGAGATCTGCCTCGGCGGCCTCGGCACCGTCACCATCGCGCCGAGCGGGCCGATCGCGTCCTGGCCGTACTCGGTGACGGTCCATTCCGTCGACCCGGTGCTCGCCTGCCTGGGCAGCCAGTACGCGGGCTGGAGCCTCGCCGACGAGACCGGGGATTCCGGCTTCTTCGCCCTCGGCTCGGGTCCGGGCCGCGCGGTGGCGGCCGTCGAGGACCTGTACCAGGAGCTCGGCTTCCGCGATTCCGCCACCAAGACCGCCCTCGTGCTGGAGGCGGCGGGCGGCCCGCCCGAGAGCGTCGTCGCCAAGGTCGCCGAGGCCTCCGGCCTCAAGCCCGAGGATCTGACCTTCATCTTCGCGCCGACCCAGAGCCTGGCCGGCTCCACCCAGGTCGTGGCCCGCGTCCTGGAGGTCGCCCTCCACAAGGCCCACACGGTCGGCTTCGATCTGCACGCCATCGTGGACGGGATCGGCTCGGCGCCGCTGTCGCCGCCGCACCCGGACTTCATCAAGGCGATGGGCCGCACCAACGACGCGATCATCTACGGCGGCCGTGTCCAGCTCTTCGTGGATGCCGACGATGCCGACGCCAAGCAGCTCGCCGAGCAATTGCCCTCGACGACCTCGAGCGATCACGGCGCCCCCTTCGCCGACATCTTCGCGCGGGTGAACGGCGACTTCTACAAGATCGACGGCGCCCTGTTCTCGCCGGCCGAGGCGATCGTCACGTCGGTGCGCTCCGGCGCCACCTACCGCGGCGGCCGCCTGGAGCCGACGCTGGTCGACGCGTCCTTCGCCTGAGGGCACGCGAGGCGCCCCTCCTGCGCGGCGGGGCCCAGTCCGATCCACCGAGCGACAGAACCTCGGGCCGCCCCGGAGGCGGGCGGCCCCGTGACGATCAGGACCCCCATGCGCATCGGGCTCGCGGCCGATAACGGCACTTGGCACAAGAACCGTCTGCTCGCGGCCCTGCGCGCGAGCGGCGTGGAGCCAGTGCTGTTCTCCCTCGCCGACGTGGCCGTGGTCACGGGCGGCGGCGAGCCCCTGCGCGTGCCGGGCTTTCCGGACGCGCTGCCGGACGGCGTGCTGATGCGGACCATCGCGGGCGGCACCTTCGAGGCGACGACGATGCGGCTCGGCGTGCTGCACGCCCTGGTCGCGGCGGGGGTCACCGTCTGGAACGCGCCGACAGCGATCGAGCGCTCGGTCGACAAGGCGGCGACCTCGCTGCTCATCGACCGGGCCGGGTTGCCCACGCCGGCCACCTGGGTGTTCTCGAAGCGCGCGGCCGCCGCGGATCTGGTCTCCGCCGAGGCGCGGCCGGGCGCGCCGCTGGTCCTGAAGCCGCTGTTCGGCTCACAAGGGGAAGGGCTCGCCCTGATCGAGCGCCCGGAGGACCTGCCCGACGAGGAGGCGGTGGCGCGGGTCTACTACCTCCAGCGCTACGTGCCGCGCCGGGACGGCCTGTGGCGCGACTATCGGGTGTTCGTCTGCGACGGCCGGGCGATCGCCGGCATGATCCGCGAGGGCGACGGCTGGATCACCAATGTCCACCGGGGCGGCCGGCCGCTGCCCTGGGCGATGCCGCGCGCCGCCGCAGAACTGGCCGAGGCCGCCGCCGCCGCGGTCGGCGTCGATTATTCCGGCGTCGACCTCGTCGAGGACGGGGAGGGCGGGTTCTCGGTCCTCGAGGTCAATTCCATGCCGGCCTGGTCGGGGCTCCAGACCGTGTGCGAGACCGACATCGCCGCCGCGGTGGTGCGCGGCTTCCTCGCCGCGGCCCGCGGTGCCAGCCGTCCCCGGCTCGTGGTGGCATGACCGGGCTCGACGCCGCCCTGATCGGCACGCTCTACCGGGCCGCCTGCCTCGCGGAACTCGACGCCCTCAAGCCCGGCAACGTCCACGCCTACGCGGCCGGCCATCGCATGGAGGTGGCGGATTTCGTCACGAGTGCCGACGTCTCTGCGGGCGCCGTTGCGGAACAGGGCGCGCCTGTCGGCGCGCGAATCCGCGGTGGCGTCGCCGCCACGATGGCGGCGGTGGGCCAGAACACCAATCTCGGCATCCTGCTCCTGTGCGCTCCGCTGGCCGCCGCTGCCGAGCGGGGCCAGACCGTCGCGGCAGTGCTCCGAAACCTGGACAGCGCGGATTCCGAGGCGGTCTTCGCGGCGATCCGCCTCGCCAATCCGGGCGGGCTCGGCCGCGCTGGCCGGCACGACGTCGCCGCCGCGGCACCCGGCTCGCTCCTGGACGCGATGGCGGAGGCCGCCGACCGGGACCGCATCGCCCAGGCCTACGTGACCGGCTTCGCGGACGTGCCGGCGATCGGCCTCGCGGCCCTGTCCGCAGCCCGCGCCGGAGGGCTCGATCCCGCCTGGTGCACCACTGCCATCCACCTGGCCTACCTGCGCTCGGTGCCCGACAGCCATATCGCCCGGAAGCATGGCCCGGCATCGGCCGAGGGCGTCCGCCGGGAGGCCGAGGCCGCCCTCGCCGGGCTCGATCTCGGGATACGGCCAGTCGACGCCTTGCTGGCCCTCGACGCCTCGCTGAAGGCGCGCGGCCTCAACCCGGGCACGAGCGCGGATTTCACCGTCGCGACACTGTTCTGGGACGCCCTCGCGAACGCCGGCGCGGCTCTGGCCTGAACCGCGCGCACGTTCCGGTGTTCCCCGAGCGGACGACAAAGAAATTCCTTCGTGGCAGGGCGTTGCGCGGGTTGTGAGCCGCAGGGCCCCGCTGTAGGGTCCGCCGCGCTGTCCGGCCCAACCGGCTCGGCCCATCCGGCTTGGCCGGGATGGTCGGGCGCCGATAACAAGGATGGCTTCCCGGCCGCGGCACCGCCCGGCGCGCGGCTTTTTTCGGAATCCAGGGAGAGACACCGAATGGCGAAGATCACCAAGGTTCAGGTCGGCGAAGCGCTCGTCGGCGACGGCAACGAGGTCGCCCACATCGACCTCATCATCGGACCGCGCGGCTCGCCG
>Ga0255028_100009_pt1 | contig 72300 bp, 61 predicted proteins | sample DRGLUT_MetaT_FD_178168 | JGI IMG/M metagenome (GOLD analysis project Ga0255028, IMG submission 178168) | Metatranscriptome of freshwater microbial communities from Pennsylvania, United States - DR:GLUT (Metagenome Metatranscriptome) | ecosystem: Environmental > Aquatic > Freshwater > Creek...
ACAGATTGCGACCGTGTTCGCGCGCGCAAAGAACGGTTGGTTTCGGATCCGTCACCGTTGACGGGACAGTCTGAGCGTCCGGGTTCAAGGCCTGCCATGCGCCGAGCAGGTCCCGCAGCCGCCGGTGCCTTCGTCGCGAACGGATTGCGATCCCGCCGGTTCATCGCAAGGGCGCCGTTTCTCGGACCGCAATCCGGTCGGGCGAAGGGACGATCACGCGGCTCGCGCACCCAGATCGACAGGAGCGAAGTGACGACGGAAAAATCTGGCACAGCGCCGGTCGCGGAAGCCAACGGCATCATCGGAAAGGCGCTGATGGAAGAACTCAGCGCCCGTCCCGACTGGACCACCCGCGCATTGTCGCGCCACCCGCACACGGCAGCCGGCGCCATAGCGGTGGATCTCACCGATGCCGATGCGACCCGCACGACCCTCGCGGCGGCCCGCGACACCACGCATCTCTTCTACGCCGCCCTTGCGCCTCAACCGAACCTGGCCGAGGCGGATCGGGTCAACGGGGGCGATTCTGCGCCATCTGCTCGACGGATTGGCGGCCGTCGGTGCACCGCTGCGGCGCGTCGTTCTGTATCGAGGGCGAAGGTTCAGGCAAACCGTCTCGGACCGGTCCCATCGCCCTTCACCGAGGACGAGAATTCGCGTCACAGCGGCCCGTATTTCTACTTCACGTAGGAAGACGAGCTGCGGGCTCGCACGACAACCGCGGTGGACGCTGGTCCATCCTGCGCCCGGACGCGGTATTTGCCGACGCGGCCGGCAATGTTTTGAACGTCGCCTTGGTGATCGGCGCCTACGCGGCTTTGTGCCGGGCAGAGGGTGCGGCCTTACGCTGTCCGGGTCCGGCCCACGTTTACGAGGGTATTTTCGCTCACGGGACGGACGCCCAAGCCTTGGCGCGGGCCAGCCTCCGGGCAGCGACCGAGGGATCGGCACGCGATCAGGCCTTCAACGTCGTGAACGAGCCCGTCCGCTGGCGGCGCATCTGGGGAAAGCTCGCCGCAGCGCTGGTTCTGCCCATCGGGCCGCCCGTGCCCATGCGTCTGGCGGTTCACAGGGCCGACGCGCGCGCCGTCGGCTGGGGCCTTGGCGACTTCGCGTTTCACAGCGCCTTCGATCTCGTCTCCGACATGGGCACGATCTGGCGGGCCGGCTTCGATGAGAGCGTGGACAGCGCCGCAGTTCTGCTATCGGCGATCGGCCGGCTCCAGGCGGCGCGGGTGCTGCGGCGTTGACGCGATGCCGCCGAAAAGCGGAACCGGCCACCGGCCGGCGCCGTGATTGGTGCCGTTGACCGACCCTGATGAAGGCGTGAAGCTGGCTTGCGCAGTGCGCCTATCGTTTGAGCCGAACGCATCCTGATGGCTCTTCGCGCGGAGAAGGCCAGAATGGCAGAGGGATCCGATAACGCGGCGCGCATGGTGCGGCTGGAAGCGGACAATATGCGGTTACGCCGCCTCCTGGATGAGGCGGGCGCGCCGGACGGGCTCCGACACGGCCTGCGCGACACAATGGCGATGCTCCGGGCGGTCCTGCGCCTGTCGGCCGAGACCGCCGACAGCGTCGAGAATTACGCGACGCATCTCGAGGGCCGCCTCGACGCCATCGCGCGCGTCCGGGTCACCGCCGACACCTTCGGCGAAGTCAACCTGCACACCCTGATCTCAGATGAGCTGATGATCCATCTCATCCGCGAGGGCGAGCAGGCGGCGCTCGACGGGCCGGCGGTCCGGCTCCGGCCGAAGGCCGCGCAGCTGGTGGCGCTCGCATTTCACGAGCTCTGCAGCGACGCCGTCGAACATGGCGCCTTCGGCCTCGCCGAAGGCGGCGTCGAGGTCCGCTGGTCCGTCGACAGCACCGGTGCGACATCCGCCGGGGCGCTGACGCTCGCGTGGAAGGAAACGGGCGGCGCGGCGATCGGCCCGCCGGCACGGCAGGGCTTCGGGATGCAGGTTCTGACCGAGATGCTGAGCTATGAACTGGGCGCCCGCGTCGATCTCGCCTTCGAAGCCGACGGCTTACGGTGCATCATACAATTCCCGCTGACGACGCGAGTCGGACACATCGTGGACGAGACCGACGTCGATGAAAGCGGCGAGCTGGACTGAAACGGCCGGCGCCGTCCGCGCGCTTCAGCGCTGTCAGCCCATCACCCGCGAGGCTTCCCGGACCTGATGCGTCGCCCGGTCGACCCGGACGCTCGCCTCGGCAATCGTGTCCATGCCGGACGCGATCGCGGACACGCCGTGCGACGCCGTCTGCATGCTGCCGGACATCTCACGTGTCACCGCGGATTGCTCTTCCACCGCCGCCGCGATGGTCGACGAGACCTCGTTCAGCGTGCGGATCGTGCCCTGGATAACGCCGATCGCGTCCACGGCCTCGCGGGTCGCAGATTGGGTGGAAGCGATCTGGCCGCGGATCTGATCCGTTGCCCGGCCCGTCTGCGCGGCGAGGGTCTTCACCTCACTCGCCACGACCGCGAAACCGCGGCCCGCTTCCCCGGCGCGGGCCGCCTCGATCGTGGCATTGAGCGCGAGCAGGTTGGTTTGGGCGGCGATGCCGGAGATCAGTCCGACCACGTCACCGATCTGGGTTGCCTGCTCGCTCAGGCCTGCAACGATCCGTCCCGTGTGCTGCGCCTGGTCGACCGCTCGCCCGGCCATATCCGCCGCGTGGCTGACCTGCTGGCTGATCTCCCCCACCGAGACGGATAGCTGCTCGGCACCGGAGGTCACGGACCGGATCTCATTCGAGACCCGCCCGACCGTCTCGGCGGCCCGGCTTGTCTGCCGCGTCACATCCGCGACAGCGCGACCGATCGCGTCGAGATCGTCGCCGATCGCACGTTGCGCTTCGGCGCGCCGCTGCCGCTCGTGGACCTGCGCGGTGATGTCAGTGGCAAACTTGACGACGCGGACGGGCCGGCCGTCCGAATTGGTGATCGGGTTGTAGGTCGCCTGGATCCAGATCGCGCAACCGCCTTTGCCGGTGCGCCGGAATTCGCCCGACTGGTACTCGCCGCGGGCGAGTGCGGCCCAGAACGCACGATAGGCCTCGCCCGCCCGCTCGGCCTCGCCGACGAACAGGCTGTGGTGGCGACCGACAATCTCGTCCAGGCGGTAACCCACGGCTTCGAGGAAGTTCTGATTGGCGCTCAGGATCGTTCCGTCGAGCGCGAATGCGATCACCGCCTGCGAGCGGTGGAGGGCCGTGATCTGGCCTTCGAGATCGAGGGAGCGAAGCTTGTGCGCGGTGATGTCGGTGGCGAACTTGACGATCTTCACCGGCTTGCCGGCGGCATCGAGCACGGGATTGTAGGTGGCCTGGATCCAGACCTCGCGGCCGCCCTTGGCGATCCGCTTGTACTCGGCGGTCTGGAACTCACCGCGCCGCAGATCCTGCCAGAACGCACGGTAAGCCGCGCTCTCGCGCTGCGCCGGCTCGACGAACAGGCTGTGGTGACGGCCGCGGATCTCATCCAGCGTGTAGCCCATCGCGGTCAGGAAATTCGCGTTGGCGTCCAGGATGGTTCCGTCGAGCGCGAATTCGATCGTGGCGAGCGACCGGCTCAAGGCGGCCAGCTTGGCATAGTGATCCCGGCGGCCCTTCAGGCGCTCAAACATGATGTCCTCCCCCATGCGCAACCCAAAGGTGCGGCGAAAGCGCACCTTGACGGTCGCGGCTAATTGCAGGCCGCCTGAAAAAGCTATCTCTGTTAGCAAGATCGAGGGCTGCTATACTGAAAAATTTCTTTCTGTTGACCTAAAACAATTCCCTTGCCTAAATGTTAAATCGGCCCTCGACCATCCTAAACTGAGCAATCTCGGAGACACGTTTATAAATCTACATGGACGCGACGGGACTCATCCAGCGATTGTATTATCCTATCTCAGGTTGGTGCTTCCGCAGACGTTGGGTTGGCAACGGGCACGCGTGATGCGCGCGGGCTTCCGGAAACACCGCATCCCACGAAGAAGTGTCAAACTTTCACAAGTTCTCGACCGCGTTTAAGCCCAGACCAATGAGACCGATGATCATGAGGCCGTCGATTTGGGCAGCGGCACGCTGAGACCGGAAGGCGCAGAGGGAGACAAACGGCTGCCCTGAAGCCGATCGACTGTGCGTGCGCGCGAAATGCCTCATCGATGGTCAGACGTCCCGGCTGATCGTTGCCTCGATCCGCCCGTGGGGTTGGTCGGTCGGCAGGAAAACGGTGCCGGAATTGTCCAAGCCGAAGACCGTCAGGTCGATGGGAATGTAGTGCTTGTTCGGCATCACGAAGGTGATCTCGCTGATGTCGTGCACGGCCGCGAGCGCGGCCTCGCCCATCCTGTACATGCTGTCCTGCACACCGCGACTGTAACTCGTACCGAAGACCGCCAGCAGCGTCGCGAGAATCCGCGCGTTCGCCGCCTCACACGCGGCAGGCACGTCCGCCCACGACCAGGTCGCGTCCATACTGGTCGCCGCGATCCGGTCGGTGGTGTCGGGCAACGTCCGGTAGTGATCGGCGACGAAACCGGCCCAGCCGGACTGCGTGGTCTTCATGAAGGTGTAGCCGCGCAAGCCGGAGCGCAGGGTCGAGCCGACCCGGTCGGCGACGAGCGCGACGAAGCCGACGCCGTTCCCGTCCCGCGTGAAGGTATGGCCATGCGGCTGGCCGTCGATGCTGTGGCGCAGCCAGCGCGTTTCCTCCGCCTCGATCGCGACCGTCTCGATCTGCGGGTAGGTGTCGAGCAGAACCCGCGCGACGGCGGTGACGAACGCCTCCTTGTCGAGGGAGAGGTTTCGGGCCGCCGTGACGTTGACGATGTTCTTGATGCTGTCGGTGGCGATGCAGGCGCGGTTGTCCCCCTCGGTCCAGGCGGCACCGAAGCGGCCGGTCAGCATCACCGAGAGCGTCAGCTCCCGCGGCGTATGGTGGTCGCCGTCGCGGGTGAGGCGCATCACCCGGACCTGCTCCTTGCCGTAGCGGGACGCGATCAAGGGCATGGGGATCTCCGACGAAGTCGATGGACGCCGTCCAGCTTAGGGCGGCAGCGATCGTGGATCCAAGATCCATGCGCGCCTGGGCCAGGCCCGGGCCGACTTGACCGCGGCGGCCGGCCGGCCGCCATATTGCGAGGCTGACGCCTTCCGGTCACCCGGCAGACGAGAGGGGAATGGACCTCAACACGATCGAGACGGTTCTCCGGCCGCGCAACCGGTTCGATTTGCCCGCTTGGCGGGCGGGCGACGCGTGCCTCGCGGGCGGGACATGGCTGTTCTCAGAGCCGCAGGTCGACACCCGAAGACTGATTGACCTCGCCAGTCTCGCCTGGCCGCCGCACGCGATCGACGCGGACGGCTTGGTTCTCGCCGCGACCTGCACATTCGCGCAACTCGACCGCCTCGACCTGCCGCCCGCCTGGATCGCGGCACCGCTCGTTGGGCAGTGCTGCCGCGCATTGCTCGGCTCGTTCAAGATCTGGAACACCGCCACCGTCGGCGGCAATCTCTGCCTCGCGCTGCCGGCCGGCCCGATGATCGCGCTGGCGACCGCGCTGGACGCCACCTGCGCGATCTGGTCAGCGGATGGCGGCGAACGGCATGTGCCCGTCGCGGACTTCATCCTCGGCGCCCAACGCAATGCTCTGCGTCCGGGCGAGATCCTACGCAGCCTGTCGATACCGGCCGCCGCCCTGATGCGCAGGACCGCATTCCGGCGGATCAGCCTCAGCTCGAACGGCCGATCGGCAGCTCTGCTGATCGGGACGCGGGATCCGGCCGGCGAATTCGCGCTCACCGTCACCGCGTCCGTCCGGCGCCCGGTGCATCTCGTCTTCGCCAGCCTACCGGAAACCGCGGAGCTCCTGGCCCGCCTGGAGAACGCGATCCCCGAGGCCCTCTACCATGACGATGTTCACGGCCGGCCGGACTGGCGCCGCCACATCACCCGTCACCTCACCGGGGAGATCCGCGACTCGCTCGCGGCGGACACAGACCGATGCGGCTGACCGTCAACGGCCTCGCGCAGGATCGCGAGCCGCGCCCGGGGCAATGCCTGCGCACGTATCTCCGCGAGGCGGGCTGGTTCGGCGTGAAAAAGGGCTGCGACGCGGGCGATTGCGGCGCCTGCACCGTCCATCTCGACGGCGAGCCGGTCCATAGCTGTCTGATCCCCGCCTTCCGTGCCGAGGGGCGCAGCGTGACGACGATCGAGGGCCTCGCGGGTCCTTGCGGTCCGGACGCGGCCGAGCCGAAAACGTTCCATCCGATGCAGGCGGCCTTCCTGGCGGCGCAGGGCTTCCAGTGTGGGTTCTGCACCCCGGGCATGATCATGACGGCGGCCGCCCTGGACCAGGGCCAGAGGCGGGATCTCGGCGCCGCCCTCAAGGGCAACCTCTGCCGCTGCACCGGCTACCGCGCCGTTCGCGATGCGATCACGGGCACCGGGCACGCGGTGGCAGCGGGGCTCGATACCGATCCGATCGGCCGGAACCTGCCCGCCCCGGCCGCGCCGCTGGTCGTGTCCGGGCGCGCCCGTTTCACCCTCGACCTGCCGCCGACCGATGCGCTGCACCTGAAGGTGCTGCGCTCGCCGCACGCCCATGCCCGCATCGTGGCCATCGACGACACGGCGGCGCGCGCGGTCCCCGGCGTGGTTGCGGTGCTGACGCATGCGGACGCGCCGTCGGGCCGGTTCTCCACGGGTCGCCACCAGGATCCGCGGGACGACGCGGCGGACACGCGCGTTCTCGACCCGATCCTGCGTTTCGTCGGGCAGCGGGTCGCGGCCGTGATCGCCGAGACCGAGGCGGCCGCGGAGGCCGGCTGCCGGGCGTTGCGCGCGACCTACGAGGTCCGAACGGCGCTCCTCGACCCCGACCACGCCCTCACGCCTGAAGCGCCGCGAGTCCACGATCCCCGCGACCGGCCGGGCGAGGACGCCCCGCCGCGGGGGCACCATCCGAACCTGGCCGCGGAGGTGCACGGCGAGGTCGGCGATGTAGATGCGGGCTTCGCCGCGGCCGATTTCGTCTATGCGGGCGTCTTTCATTCGCAGCGCCTCCAGCACGCGGCCCTGGAGACGCATGGCTGCCTGGGCTGGCGTGCCGAAGACGGGCGCCTGACGCTCCGCACGAGCACCCAGGTCCCGTTCCTGACCCGCGATGCCCTCTGCGACCTGTTCGGCCTCGAGCGGGACGCGGTGCGTGTCGTCTGCGGCCGGGTCGGCGGCGGCTTCGGCGGCAAGCAGGAGATGCTCACCGAGGATCTCGTCACCCTGGCGGTCCTGCGAACCGGTCGTCCGGTGCGCTGGGAGTTGACCCGTCAGGAGCAGTTCGCCGCGACCACGACCCGCCACCCGATGCGCGTGGCCGTGAAGGTCGGCGCCAGCCGGGACGGGACTCTCACGGCGATCAGCCTCGACGTGCTGTCCGACACGGGGGCCTACGGCAATCACGCGGGCGGCGTAATCCACCACGGCTGCAACGAGGTTCTGGCCGCCTATTCCTGCCCGAACAAGCGGGTCGACGGCTATGCCGTTTATACCCATACGGTGCCGTCCGGCGCCTTCCGGGGCTACGGACTCAGCCAGACGATCTTCGCCCTCGAATCCGCGCTGGACGAGGTCGCCCGCAGCCTCGGGATCGACCCGTTCGCCCTGCGCCGGATCAACGCCGTGAAGCCCGGCGATTCCATGGTCTCGAACAGCCTGGAACCGCACGACGTGGTGTTCGGCAGCTATGGGCTCGACCAGTGTCTGACCCTGGTCGAGGACGCCCTGCGGGCCGATCCCGGGCCGGAGCCGGAGCCCGGCTGGCGGGTCGGCACAGGCATGGCCATGGCGATGATCGACACGATCCCGCCCCGCGGCCATCACGCCGACGCGCGGATAACCCTCGACGGCGACGGACATTACACCGTCCGGGTGGGCACGGCCGAATTCGGCAACGGCACCAGCACGGTGCACCGGCAGATCGCGGGCTCGGTGCTGAACGTGACCCCGGAGCGCGTGCGCGTTGCGGGCGCGGACACCGACGCGGTCGGCCACGATACCGGCGCCTATGGCAGCACCGGCACGGTGGTGGCGGGCCTCGCGACGCTCCGTGCCGCCGAGGCGCTCGCGGCGCGGATCCGAACGCGGGCCGCGGACATGTCGGGTACGGCCCCGGAGACGTGCCGGCTCGTTGGTGACACCGTCGCGACACCGAACGGATTGCTCCGGCTCGCGGCCCTCGGCCCACTGGACGCGTCGGGCCGCGCGGACGGCACGCCGCGCTCGGTCTCGTTCAACGTTCAGGGCTTCCGGGTCGCCGTCCACCCGATCAGCGGCGAAGTCCGGATCCTGAGGAGCGTTCACGCCGCCGATGCGGGCCGCGTCATCAACCCGATGCAGTGCCGCGGCCAGATCGATGGCGGCGTCGCGCAGGCGATCGGCGCGGCGCTCTACGAGGACGTCCGGATCGACGCGGCGGGACGGGTCGTGACAGAGGCGTTTCGCGACTACCACATCCCGGCCTGTGCCGACGTGCCGGACACCGAGGTGCTTTTCGCCGAGACCCACGACAGCGTCGGCCCGCTCGGTGCCAAGTCGATGAGCGAATCGCCCTTCAATCCCGTCGCGGCGGCGCTCGGCAACGCCATCCGCGACGCGACCGGAATCCGGCTTACCGCCACGCCCTTCGCGGCCGACAGGATCTACCGGGCCGTGGCGGCCGGGCGACGCGGGGATCAGGGATGGACATGAAGCGCGAGGCGGCTCCGGACGCTTCCGGAATCCTCGAGCGCACGTTCCGGCTCGCCGAGCATGGCACGAGCGTGCGCACCGAACTCCTGGCCGGCCTGACCACCTTCCTGACGATGGCCTACATCGCCTTCATCAACCCGAGCATCCTGGCCGATGCCGGCATGCCCCGGGGCGCGGTGTTCGTCGCCACCTGCCTCGTGGCGGCGCTCGGATCGATGATCATGGCGCTCTACGCCAATTATCCGATCGCCCTGGCGCCGGGGATGGGGCTCAACGCCTACTTCACCTACGTGGTGGTCCAGGGCCTGGGCTTCTCGTGGCAGGCGGCGCTGGGGGCGGTATTCATCTCCGGCCTGTGCTTTCTGGTTGTGACACTCACCGGCCTGCGGGCACTCATCGTCGACGGGATCCCGGCCTCGATGCGGATCGCCATCACGGTGGGGATCGGCCTGTTCCTGGCGATCATCGCGCTCAAGAACGCCGGCCTCGTCGCGGCGAGCCCGGCGACTCTCGTCACCCTGGGCGACCTGCACAAGCCCGAGGCGATCCTGGCGATTGTCGGCTTCCTGATGGTTGCCGTGCTCTCCGCCCGGAAAGTGCGGGCGGCGCTGCTGGCCAGCATCCTGACCGTGACGGCGCTGAGCTTCGCCTTCGCGGGCAACACCTTCCAGGGCATCGTCTCCCTGCCGCCCTCGATCGCCCCGACGCTGTTCGCCCTGGACATCAAGGGTGCCGTCTCGGCAGGCCTGCTCAACGTGATCCTGGTGCTGTTCCTCGTCGAGCTGTTCGACGCCACCGGCACGCTGATGGGCGTGGCGGGCCGCGCCGGGCTGCTGACCGAAGGGCGGATGCGCCGCCTGGACCGGGCGCTGATGGCCGATTCCGCCTCGGTTTTCGCGGGCTCGCTTCTCGGCACATCGAGCACCACCGCCTACCTGGAGAGCGCCTCCGGCGTTGAGGAGGGCGGACGCACCGGATTGACGGCCGCCACGGTGGCGGTGCTGTTCCTGGCCTGCCTGTTCTTCGCTCCGCTGGCCGCCGCGGTCCCGCCTTACGCCACGGCGCCGGCCCTGTTCTACGTGGCCTGCCTGATGCTGCGCGAGCTGGTGGAACTCGACTGGAACGACCTCACCGAAGTCGTGCCGGCCTGCGTGACGGCGCTCCTGATGCCCTTCACCTACTCGATCGCCAACGGCGTCTCATGCGGCTTCATCACCTACGCGGCGCTCAAGCTCCTCGCCGGCCGCGCCAGGGATGTGAAGCCGATCGTCTGGGTGATCGCGGCGGTCTTCCTGTTCAAGTTCGTCGAGACCGGCGGGGCACATTGATGGCCGACGCCGCCTCTGCCGGGCCGGGCCGGTCCGCAGCTTTGCGGGGGCGCGCCGCGAGCCTCACCGGCAACCCGTTCCTGGCCGAGGGCTGCCTGCATCACGTCGAAGACGCGCTGATCCTGATCGACGGCGGCCGGATCCTGGCGTTCGGTCCATACGCCGAAACGGTCGGCCTCGTGCCCGAGGGCGTGCCGGTGACCGAGTACACGAACGCCCTGATCCTGCCGGGCCTGATCGACACGCACGTCCACTATCCGCAGCTTCAGATGATCGCCTCGTACGGCGAGCAGCTCCTGGCCTGGCTCGACAGATACACCTTCCCGGCCGAGCTGGAATTCGCCGATCAGGCCCATGCCGAGCGGGTCGCCAAGCTGTTCTTCCGCGAGATCCTGGGCGCCGGCACCACCACGGCGGCGGTCTACTGCACGGTCCATCCCGGCTCGGTGGAGGCGTTCTTCGCCGAATCCGCGCGGTTCAATACCCGGATGGTCGCCGGGAAGGTGTTGATGGACCGCAACGCCCCCGCGGCCCTGCTCGACACGGCCCAGCGCGGCTACGACGAGAGCCGCGCCCTGATCGCGCGCTGGCACGGGCGGGGCCGTCAGCTTTACGCCGTGACGCCGCGGTTCGCCCCCTCCTGCACCGAGGCGCAGCTCGACGCCGCCGGCGCGCTGCTGGCCGAGCATGACGGGCTCTTCCTGCAGACCCACCTGTGCGAGACCACCGACGAGGTCGCCTGGGTGATGGACCTGTTCCCCAATCGCGCGAGCTACCTCGACGTCTATGCCAGCGCGGGGCTGGTCGGGCCGCGCTCGGTCTTCGGCCACGCGATCCATGTCAGCGAGGACGATCTCTGCACCTGTCACCAGGCGGGCGCGGCCCTCGCCCATTGCCCGACCTCCAACGGCTTCCTCGGCAGCGGCCTGTTCCGCCTGTTCGACGCGCAGGATCCCCGTCGGCCGGTGCGGGTCGGCCTCGGCACCGATGTCGGGGCCGGCACGACCCTGTCGCTGCTGAAGACGCTGGGCGACGCCTACAAGGTCGCCGCCCTGCAGGGGACCAAGCTCGATGCGCTGCGGGCCTTCTGGCTCGCGACGCTGGGCGGGGCGGAAGCCCTGCGCCTCGACGACCGGATCGGCCGCATCGCCCCGGGTTACGAAGCGGATCTCTGCGTCCTCGATCTCGCCGCGACACCGCTCCTGGGCTTCCGCACCGGGACCTGCCGGGACATCGAGGAGCTGCTCTTCGTGCTGATGATTCTCGGCGACCACCGCACCGTGCGGGCGACCTGGGTGGCGGGCGAGTGCGTCTACGACAACCGGCGCAGCGGCGACCCGCTCCGCTACCCGCCGGTCACCGCCGCGTAGAGACCAGCCGCGTCCCGGGCGCCGCGCATCGCTGCCGCGGTCTCGGCATCGCGCAGGCGCCGCGCCACGCAGGCGAGGGCGTTGAGCGGCTCGTGCCGGGCGGGCGCGGGCAGGAGCAGCAGGAAGACGAGATCGACCGGGCTGTCGTCAACCGCCTCGAAATCGACCGGCTCGCGCAGGCGGCTCAGGATTCCGTACGGCCGGGCGACGGCTTCGAGCCGCGCGTGCGGCAGAGCGATGCCGCCGCCGATCCCGGTCGAGCCGAGATTCTCGCGCCGAGCAAGCGCCGGGAAAATTGCGTCGATGCCGATGCCGAGGGCCGCGGCGGCCCGCCGAGCCAGGTCTTCGAGAAGAGCGGACTTGGTGGCGGCGCGCAGGCCGACGAGCACGTCGGACGGCGCGAGGATTTGGTCCACCGTCATCGCGCGGGGAAGCCGGTGCTCAGTTGCATCATCCGTACCTCGGTTTCAGGGCGCGGCCGCGCCGTCGAGGGCGCGCGGCGCCGGCTCGTCGTCGGGCGCCCGCAGGCGGTAGCCGACGCCGGTCTCGGTCAGCAAGATCCGTGGACGCTCAGGATCCGCCTCAAGCTTCTGGCGGAGTTGGCGCACGTAGACGCGCAGGTATTGCGGGTCGGACGAGGACGGCACCGCGCGCATCAGCTGCGCGTGAGTCAGCACCTTGCCGGCATGCAGCACCAGGACGCGCAGGAAATCGTATTCGCGCGGCGTCAACTTCACCTCGGCGTCGTCGACCTTGACGATTCGCCGGATGAGGTCGACCGACAGGGTGTCGACGCGAAAGATCGGCCGCTCGCCCCGTGCGGCGAGCTGGTGGCGCATGGCGGCCCGAAGGCGCGCCAGCAGTTCCGCCATGCCGAAGGGCTTGGTCACGTAGTCGTTGGCGCCGAGATCGAGCGCCTCGACCTTGCCGCCCTCGTCGTCGCGGCTCGAGAGCACGACGACGGGCAGGTCGGGATGGCTCGCCCGCATCGTCCGCAGCAAATCATGACCGCGCATGTCGGGCAGCCCGAGATCGAGGATCACGAGATCGACGCCGTCGCGGCCGAGCAGCGCCAGGGCCGTCCGGGCATCGGGTGCTTCCAGGACGGCGTAGCCCTGGGTGGCCAAGCCCATGCGCAGGAGCTTGCGGATCGGCGGATCGTCGTCGACGACCAGGACGGTAGGGCTCATGCGGCGATGTCCCTGGGCGCGCTCCGGTCCGGAACCGGCAGAGCGATGGTGAAGCAGGCCCCGCTCCGGTCGCGGCGGTTCGCGGCCGTGACGGTGCCGCCCATCGCCTCCACGAAGCCCCGGGAGATAGCGAGCCCCAGCCCGGTGCCGGCCCGGACCCGGTCGCCCTTCCGGACGCGGTAGAACTTGTCGAAGACGCGCTCGACATCCGCCTCGGGCAGGCCGTCGCCCTCGTCCAGCACGGCGATCCGAACCCGGTCGCCCGCGCGGCGCGCCCGTACCGTCACGGTCGAGCCCTCGGGCGCGTACTTGGCGGCGTTGTCGAGGAGGTTGACGAGAACCTGCTCGAACAGGACCGGGTCGAGCGCCAGCGCCGGCAGGTCGGGATCCACCGCCACGGCGACCCGGTGGTCGGCCAGGATCTTCTGGGTGCGGCGCAGGGCGGTATCGACCGTCTCCGCCACGTCCTGGGCGGAGAGATTCGGCGCCACCGCGCCGGCCTCCAGCCGGGTCATGTCGAGGAGGTTGGCGATGAAGCGGTTGAGCCGCTCCGATTCCGCGATGATCGTCGCCAGCAGCTCCGCCTTGGCGTCCGCGGGCAGCGCCGCCTCGAGGTCGCGCAGCGTGCTGGCCGCGCCCAGAACCGAGGCGAGCGGCGTGCGCAGATCGTGGCTGATCGAGGTGAGCAGCGCCTGGCGCAGGCGGTCTGTCTCGGCGGCGCGCTCGGCCCGGTCGAGATCCTCCACCAGCCGGACCCGCTCGATGGCGAGCGCGCCCATATCGGCCAGGGCGTCGAGAAGACGGCGGCCCTCCGGCGACAGGATCGGCCCGACCCCATCGGCGTCGAGCCCGATCACCCCGATCGTGCCGCGCCCGGTCCGCATCGGCAGGAACAGGCGCTTGGCGCCGGGCAGCGTGTCGGCGGCCCGGCCCGCGGGCCGGTCGTTGTCGAAGGCCCATTGCGCCGCCGCCAAGTCGGCCTCGTCGAGCATGTCTTCGGGCGGATAGCCGGCCCGGACCGTCACGACCGGACCATCGGGCAGGAGCAGGACGACACGCACCTTCAGCATCGCGGCGACCTGGGCGCAGGTGGCCCAGAGCACGTCGTCGAGGGTTCCGCAGGCGGCGAGCTTGCGCGAGAAACCGAACAGCCGCTCGGTGGCCCGCGCGCGGCCCTGGCTGACCACCGCCACACGGCGGGTGCGGGCGGCGAGATTCGAGACCAGCACCGCCACCAGGGTAAACAGCAGGAAGGCGGCGACGTTGGTCGGGTCGGCGATGGTGAGCGTGTAGACCGGCGGCAGGAAGAAGAAATTGTAGGCGAGCGAGCCTGCCACCACGGCGGCAAGCGCCGGCCCGAGGCCGCACCGTACCGCCACCGCGACGATTGCGGTCAGCAGAAACAGGTCCGCGTTCTCGACGCCGGCGTAAGGCTGGGCGAGGATGGCCGCGCCGAGTCCCGCGGCGACCGCCGACAGTGCGATGGCATAGGGCCGCGCATCGAAGCCGGAGCGCGGTGCGGCTACCGCCACGGCGCGGCGCGGCCGCGTCTCATCCGGCACGGCTTCGCCGGGGACCACGTGCACGCTGATGTTGCCGCTGCGCCGCACGAGATCGTGCACCACCGAGCCGTTCACGAGCTCGAACAGCCACGATCGTTTCGCCTTGCCGACGACGATGTGGTTGACGTTGGCCGAGCGCGCGTAGTCGAGCACGTCGTCGGCGATCCGGCGACCGCCCGGCAGGGTGACGGCGTCGCCGCCGAGGCGGTCGGCAAGGCGCAGGGCCTCGGCGATCCGGTCGCGCTCGGCCTCGCCCATTGTGGCCGCCTGCGCGCCCTCGATCGAGAGCGCCGTCCACGGCGCGTGGAGGCGGTCGGCCAAGCGCTTGGCGTAGCGCACGAGCCCGGAGGAGCGGGGATCCTGGTTCACGCAGACCAGGACGCGCTCGCCCGCCGCCCAGGGGCCAGCGATCGCGTTGGCCCGCATGTGGCCGAGCAGCTCGTCGTCGACCCGGTCGGCGGTGCGCCGGAGCGCCAGCTCGCGGAGCGCCGTCAGGTTGCCGCGGGAGAAATAGTGCTTGAGCGCGCGCTCGGCGTGGGTCGGAACGTAGACTTTGCCGTCCTTGAGGCGCTGGATCAGGTCGTCGGGGTTGAGGTCGACCACCTCGATGTCGTCGGCCCGGTCGAGGACGCCGTCCGGCACCGTCTCGCGCACCCGGATGCGGGTGATGGAGGCGACCACGTCATTGAGGCTCTCCACGTGCTGGATGTTGAGCGTCGTCAGAACATCGATGCCGGCATCGAGCAGCTCCTCGACATCTTGGAAGCGCTTCGGGTGGCGGGAGCCCGGTGCGTTGGTGTGGGCGAGCTCGTCGACCAGCGCCAGGGCCGGCCGGCGGGCGAGCAGCGCGTCGAGGTCCATCTCCTCAAGCACGGTGCCGTGATACGGAATCGCCCGGCGCGGGATCGTCTCGAACCCGTCGAGCAGGGCCTCGGTCTCGGCGCGGCCGTGCGTCTCGACCACGCCGACCACCACGTCGAGCCCAGCCTTCAGCCGGGCCTGGCCGATGGTCAGCATCTCGTAGGTCTTGCCGACACCCGGGGCGGCCCCGAGGAACACCTTGAGCCGGCCGCGAGTCGGCTCCTCCCGGCGCGCCGCTTCGAGCAGGGCATCGGGCGAGGGGCGGGTCGGGTGGCGGCCAGTCTCGGGCATAATCGCCATCTTAACAAAATGCCGCGGCCATCGCGGGATCGCTTCGTCATTGCGAGCGGAAGCGCCAGCTTGCCGTGTCGCGGTCCGCCTATGCGACCGGACCGTACCGGTCATCTCGTCAGGCCAGTCGACGTCGATCCGGCCCGACGGTGATGTCATCCCGAGAGGTGTCGGGTTTACTTCAGCGGGCGGTAAGCCCGTCGACGGCGCGGTTCAGCGCCAGGACGTTGACGCGCGGCTCACCCAGGATGCCGAGCGTGCGGCCCTCGATGTGAGAGGCCACAAGGTCGTGCAGCTTGTCCTGCGGGATGTTGCGGGCCTTGGCGACGCGGGGAACCTGAAAATAGGCGGCCTCGGGCGAGATGTCCGGGTCGAGGCCGGACCCGCTGGTCGTGACGAGGTCGTTCGGCACCGTCGCGCCCGGATTCTCGGCCTTCAGCGCCTCGACGTCGCCCTTCACCCGCTCGGCCAGAGCCGCGCTGGTCGGGCCGAGATTCGAGCCCGAGGAATTGGCCGCGTTGTAGGGCGCCGGCACCGTCTTCGTTGCGTCGGCGGGGTCCGGCGCCGTCGTCGCCGAGGGGCGACCGTGGAAGTACCCGGCACCGATGAAGTTCTGGCCGATCAGGCTGGAGCCGATGATTGTGCCATCGCGCTCGATCAGGCTGCCCGCGGCCTTGGCGGGGAAGATGGCGCCGGCGAGGCCGGTCATGGCGAGGGGGTAGGCGAGGCCGGTGATCGCCGTCAGGGCGGTGAGCACGACCAGGGCGGGGCGAAGCTGTTTCAGCATGGCGGGTCTCCGAGGAACCGGATCAGACGAGGTGGAGGGCGCTGACGGCGAGGTCGATGGCCTTGATGCCGACGAACGGCACGAGGACGCCCCCGAGGCCGTAGATCAGGAGGTTGCGGCGCAGCAGCGCGGCGGCGCCGACGGCCCGGTAGGTGACGCCGCGCAGGGCGAGCGGGATCAGCGCCACGATGATCAGCGCGTTGAAGATGATCGCCGACAGGATCGCGCTCTGCGGCGAGGCCAGGCCCATGATGTTGAGCGCCTGGAGCTGCGGGTAGAGCCCGAGGAACATCGCCGGGATGATGGCGAAATATTTGGCCACGTCATTGGCGATCGAGAAGGTCGTCAGCGCGCCGCGGGTCATCAGCAACTGCTTGCCGATGCCGACGATCTCGATGAGCTTGGTTGGGTCGCTGTCGAGATCGACCATGTTGCCGGCCTCGCGGGCCGCCACCGTGCCGGTGTTCATCGCCACGCCGACATCGGCCTGGGCCAGCGCCGGGGCGTCGTTGGTGCCGTCGCCGCACATCGCGACGAGCTTGCCGTCCGCCTGCTCCTTGCGGATCAGCGCGAGCTTATCCTCCGGGGTGGCCTGGGCGAGGAAGTCGTCGACGCCGGCCTCCGCCGCGATGGCGGCCGCGGTCATCGGGTTGTCGCCGGTGATCATCACCGTGCGGATGCCCATCTGGCGCAGCTCGGAGAAGCGCTCGCGGATGCCGCCCTTCACGATGTCCTTGAGGTAGACGACGCCGAGCAGGCGGCCGTCCCGGGCCACGGCGAGCGGTGTGCCGCCGGCCTTGGCGATCTCCTCCGCGATGGCGCGGGTCTCCTTGACGGCGCCCGTCTCCGGAGCCGGCTGGAAGGCCAGCGCGGCGCTCGAGCCCCGGCTCGCCACCGGCTGACCGGACAGGGACGCGATCACCGCGTCGACCGCACCCTTGCGGATCGAGGCGCTCTCCAGGTCGACGCCCGACATCCGCGACTGCGCGGTGAACGGCACGAAGGTGGCGTTGAGTGCGGCCATGTCGCGCGCGCGGAGGCCGTACTTCTCCTTGGCCAGGACCACGATCGAGCGGCCCTCCGGCGTCTCGTCCGCCAGTGAAGCGAGCTGCGCCGCGTCGGCGAGATCCTGCGCGCTCACGCCGGAGACCGGGCGGAACTCGGTGGCCTGCCGGTTGCCGAGCGTGATCGTGCCGGTCTTGTCGAGGAGCAGGGTGTCGACGTCGCCCGCGGCCTCCACGGCGCGTCCCGACATGGCGAGCACGTTGAAGCGGACCAGCCGGTCCATGCCGGCGATGCCGATCGCCGAGAGCAACGCGCCGATCGTCGTCGGGATCAGGGTGACGAACAGGGCGACCAGCACGATCACGGGGATCGCGCCGCCCGCGTAGCTCGCGAAGCTCGGGATCGACGCCACCGCGAAGACGAACACGATGGTGAGGCCGGCGAGCAGGATGTTCAGGGCGATCTCGTTCGGCGTCTTCTGCCGCGAGGCGCCCTCCACGAGCGCGATCATCCGGTCGACGAAGGTGGAGCCGGCCGCCGCCGTGATGCGGACCTTGATGGCGTCCGACAGGACCTGCGTGCCGCCGGTCACCGCCGAGCGGTCGCCGCCGGATTCGCGGATCACCGGGGCGGATTCGCCCGTGATGGCGGCCTCGTTCACCGAGGCCACGCCCTCGATCACCTCGCCGTCGGAGGGGATCAGGTCGCCGGCCTCGACCAGGACGACGTCGCCGACCTTGAGGGAGGTGCCCGGCACCGTCTCGAAGACGCGGCCCGGTCCCTTGAGGCGCTTCGCCGTCATCTCGGTGCGGGTCCGCCGCAGGCTGTCGGCCTGGGCCTTGCCGCGACCCTCGGCGAGGGCCTCGGCGAAGTTGGCGAAGATCAGGGTGAACCACAGCCAGAGGATGATCTGGCCGGAGAAGGCGAGGTCACTGCCGCCGGTGATGAGGTCACGGGCAAACAGCACGGTGGTCAGGAGAGCCACGACCTCGACCACGAACATGACCGGGTTGCGGATCATGGCGCGGGGATCGAGCTTCCTGACGGAGCCGATGAGGGCCGGCCCGATCAGGGCGGCACTGAACAGGGATGATGTCTGACGTGACATGGGGGGATGTCCGGAGGAGAGATGGGAGAGAGGCTGCCGTCTTTGCGAGCGCAGCGAAGCGATCCAGGACAGCGCTTCGTCCGGAGGCGGCGAGCAGCCCTCAGTCGAATCGCTGCGCCCGCGATGACGGTTGCGGAGGCTCAGCCCCCGGCGCCGAGGGTCAGAGCGTAGGCGGCCAGGAGGGCGAAACCGCCGAGCAGGACGACGCCGAGGAGCGCCAGCACGAGATCGGACGTCCGCACGGGCCGGGCGCGGCTGGGGCTGTGCGGCTGTCGGTGCAGCACGAGGTGGTGGCGCGCGACGCGCCGGGCGGGGAGGGCGCGCGGCATCTCAGCCCCCCGTCGCGAAGGTCTGGCCGGCCGCGCCCGCGAGGTGCTCGACCACGGGGCCCAGCGCCAGGGACGGGAAGAAGGTCAGGCCGCCGATGATGAGGATCACGCCGACCAGGAGCCCGACGAACAGGCCGCCATGGGTCGGGAACGTGCCCGCCGAGGCCGGGACCCTCTTCTTGGCGGCAAGCGAACCCGCGATGGCGAGAACCGGGATCTTCACGAAGAACCGCCCCACCAGCATGCCGATGGCGAGCGTGCTGTTGTAGAACAGCGTGTTGGCCGTCAGCCCGCCGAAGGCCGAGCCGTTGTTGGCCGCCGCCGACGTGTAGGCGTACAGGATCTCCGAGAACCCGTGCGGTCCGGCATTGGCCGGGCCGGCGAGGCCCGCAGGCACCACCGTCGCCAGCGCCGTGAAGCCCAGCATCATCAGCGGCAGGCAGAGGATGCCCAGCATGGCCATCTTCACCTCCTTCGCCTCGATCTTCTTGCCGAGGTATTCGGGGGTGCGACCGACCATCAGGCCCGCCACGAAGATCGCCACGATCACGAAGATCAGCATGCCGTAGAGGCCGGCGCCGACGCCGCCGATGATGATCTCGCCGAGCTGCATGTTGAGCAGCGGGATCAGGCCGCCGAGCGCCGTGAACGAGTCGTGCATGGCGTTCACCGCGCCGCAAGAGGCCGCGGTGGTGATCACCGCGAACAGCGCCGAGGCCGCGATGCCGAAGCGGATCTCCTTGCCCTCCATGTTGCCGCCGGTCAGCCCGAAGCTGTTGAGCACCGAGCTGCCGTTGGCTTCGGCCCAGTAGGTGACGGCGACGCCGGCGAGGAACAGGAACCCCATGGCGCCGAGGATCGCCCAGCCCTGGCGCTCGTCGCCGACCATGCGGCCGAAGACGTTGGTGAGCGCGGCGCCGATCACGAAGATCGAGACCATCTGGACGAAGTTCGACAGGGCGGTGGGGTTCTCGAACGGGTGCGCGGCGTTGGCGTTAAAGAAGCCGCCGCCATTGGTGCCGAGCATCTTGATCGCCACCTGGCTTGCCACCGGTCCGAGCGCGATCGTTTGCTTTGCGCCTTCGAGCGTGGTGGCGTCGGCGTAGGCGCCGAGCGTCTGCGGAATCCCCTGCCAGACCAGGAACAGCGTGTAGGGGATACAGATCGGCAGGAGCACGTAGAGGGTCGCGCGGGTCACATCGACCCAGAACGAGCCGATCGTGCCGGTGGAGGCGCGACTGAACCCGCGGATCAGCGCCACCGCTACCGCGATGCCGGTCGCCGCCGACAGGAAGTTCTGGTGCGTCAGGCCCAGCATCTGGGAGAGGTACGAGAGCGTGGTCTCGCCGCCGTAGGACTGCCAGTTCGTGTTGGTGATGAAGCTGGTCGACGTGTTGAACGCGAGGTCCGGCGCCACCGCGGCCTGATCGGCTGGATTCAGCGGTAGGACCGCCTGCAGACGCAGGATCGCGTAGAGCACCGCGAAGCCCAGCACGTGGAACAGGATCACCGCGCCGGTATAGGCGAGCCAGTGCTGCTCCTGGCGGGCATCGATGCCCGACACGCGGTAGAGCCCGCGCTCGACGGGGCCGAGCACGGGCGAGAGGAGGGTGCGCTCTCCGGTGAAGACGCGGGTCATGTACGACCCGAGGGGCTTCACGAGCGCCAGAACGACCGCGCAGTAGAGCGCGATCTGAATCCAGCCATTGAGGGTCATGGGGGAGGTCCGTGCGCAGCCGCTCAGAACCGCTCGGGGCGGACGAGGGCGTAGGTGAGGTAGACGAGGAGGCCGGCGGTCACGCAGGCACCGAGGGCGAGATCGAGACTCATGGCGGCCTCGCTCACAGCCGCTCGCAGGCCGCGGCGTAGCCGGCCGCGGCGGCGAAGAAGGCGAGCCCCCCCGCGAGGAAGACGATGTCGAGCATGGTGGTCGGGTCCGGTTCGGCGGACCCGATCGCGGAGGCTCCGCGACCGGTCCTGGCCAGACCGGAAGATGGCCCCGAACCGCGTTAGGGTTCGAGACGGGGACGGGGCGGATCTTATAAGGACCGCATTAGGATCGGGCGGGCGGCGCCGTCATCATGAGCGGCGCGAAGCGATCCCCGGCGGCGCCCGACCGTGCAAGGGGTCGCCCTGAAGTCACTGCGCCCGCGATGACGGAGCGTGACCCGGCGACCGGATTGTCCGCAGAAATATGAGCCCGGACGCTCTCAGCTTCCGGGCAGATCGTGGACCTCGTCGAAGAAGAATTCCTTCCAACTCATCGGCTTCTGCTTGATGTAGCCGGCGCGGGAGAAGAATTGCGCGGCCGGGAGCAAATTCTGTGGGGCTGCGGAGAACACCATGCCCGGTCGCGCGATGAGAGCGGCGAGCGTGTCCGCCGAGATGCTCTCCTTGTTGACCTCGAGGTAGATCCTGGCCGCCGCCGGCTTATCCGTGTCGACGAGGGCGATGGCTTCCTTGATGGCCGCGACGAACGCAGCGATGATCTTGGGATTGGCATCGTGGAACGTCGTCGTGCTGTAGACGCAGCCATTGGTGATCGGTCCGCCCATCACGGTGACGGAATCGAGGACCTCGTGGACGTCCGGCATGGCCAGCTCCAGATCCTGGTAGGGCGGCTGAGAAAAATGCGCGGTGACGCCATTGTTCTTGTTCTGCAGCGCGATCATCGCGTCCGGATGCCCCATGCCGACCGTCATCGCGTTGAACTTCTCCAGAGCGCCGGCTCCGAACTGCTTCTCGACGGCGATGCCCAGCACCGCCGGTTGCGTGCCGACCCGGATGGTCGGGACCGCGATCCGGTCGGCGGCGCCGAAATCGGCCAGCGTCTTCACGGCGGGATTGTTGGTGACGAGCTTCATCGGCAGGGCGCCGGTCGCCACGACGCCCTTCACCCGCCCGTTCGTCTTGCCCCACATGATCAGCATGTTCGGGCCGCCGCTGATGACCATGTCGACGCCGCCCGACAGCAGCGCGTCGTTGCTGGCGCCCCCGTTGGTCAGGCGCGTCCACGTCACCCGGAGGTTGTCGATCCCGGCAGCCTTGGCATGCTTCTCCACGAGGCCGAGCTTCTCGGCGATCACGGCGGGGAGGTAGGACAGGCCCGGCTGCTTCGCGATGCGGAGTTCGCCGGCCTCGGCGCGCGCGGCACCTGACCGGATCAGAGGCGCGCCGAAGGCGGCGGCCGAAAGGCCGGCCCGGAGGAGCGTCCGCCGGGTGGAGCCGCAACGATCTGTCTTGGTGTCGCCGGAACGCATGCAGCTCTCGTCTCAGAAGGATGATCCAGCCGGTCTCGCCGGCCGAAATGCATCCTGACGCTACTGCATAAGGGCCATGGCGGGTAGGCAGGTGCTGTATTCAGGTGAGACAGAAATATCGGTGTCGCGTGTGCAGGCGGCCGGGCGGTGCGAGGCGGTGTCCGGACAGGGCGTTCGGCGCGCGTCCCGCGCTCCGTCATCACGGGCGCCGTAACGTGACCCAGGGCAACGCAACCTCTGAGATCGTGGCGATGCCCTGGATTGCTTCGCTCCGCGCGCAACGACGGTGAGGCCGCGAGCACCTCATTCCGGGACTGCGTGGCGGGGCGCGAAATCCAGAACCGCGACGCCATGCTGCGCATGCGTCGCGGTTCGGGGTCCCGGGCTCGCCTGCTGCAGCCCGGAACGAATGCGTCCGGTTGGACTCGGCCCCAGACGTGCACCCTGCGCCGTGAACGCGGTAGGGCCGACTTGCCGCGAGCAGCAGGCCGGCCCATCGCTCTACCGGACACCATCGGGCAGCGTGGTCACCGCCCGCCCGATGACACCGATATCCGGTTTACGAGCAGCCGGTGGTGCTCCCGCACGTGTCGCACTTCAGGCAGGTGCCGTTGCGGACCAGCGTGAAGTTCGCGCATTCCGGGCAGGCCTCACCGACATAACCCTTCATCTTCGCCTCGGCGCGGCGGTCGGCGACCGTCCGTTCCGCCTTTCCGAAGGGGAGGGTGTCGGCGATCGTCTCGACCTGACCGGCAACCGCCGGCTCGACCTTCAGCGCCGTGCTGCCGCGGATCGCGTGCACCGTGCCGCCGGCCGGAGCCGACTGCCCGGCGCTGGCAGCACCGACCCCGATGCTGGCACCGGCCGGGCCACCCTGGATCAGGGTGAGCCGGTCGGCCGAGCCGCGCAGGAGGCCGCGGGAGACGACCGAGGAAGCCGGCGCGGGCTTCGGACCCTCGCGGGTCGTGTCGCCGCTCTCGCCGCCGCCGATCACCGTGCCGCCGATCTCGGCGGGGCTGACATGGGCGAGGTCGGCGCGGCCGAGATAAGACACCGCCAGCTCGCGGAACACGTAGTCGAGGAGCGAGGTCGCGTTCTTGATCGCGTCGTTACCCTGCACGAAGCCCGCCGGCTCGAACCGCGTGAAGGTGAAGGCCTCCACGTATTCCTCCAGCGGCACGCCGTACTGGAGGCCGAGCGAGATCGCGATGGCGAAGTTGTTCATCAGGCTCCGGAAGGTCGCGCCCTCCTTGTGCATGTCGATGAAGATCTCGCCGAGGCGGCCGTCGTCGTACTCGCCGGTGCGCAGGTAGACCTTGTGGCCGCCCACCACCGCCTTCTGGGTGTAGCCCTTCCGGCGGGTCGGCAGCTTCTCGCGGGAGCGGATCCGCTCCACGCGCTCGATCACCCGCTCGACGATCTTCTCCGCCACCGCGGCGGCCTTGGCGGCGGCCGGCGCCTGCATCAGCGCCTCGATCCCCTCATCGGCCTCGTCGTCCTCATCGGCAATCAGGGCCGAGTTGAGCGGCTGCGACAGCTTCGAGCCGTCGCGGTACAAGGCGTTCGCCTTGAGGGCGAGGCGCCAGGACAGCAGGTAGGCCGCCTTGCAATCTTCCACCGTGGCGTCGTTCGGCATGTTGATGGTCTTGGAGATCGCCCCCGAGATGAAGGGCTGCGCCGCCGCCATCATGCGGATGTGGCTCTCGACCGAGAGGTAGCGCTTGCCGATCCGGCCGCACGGGTTGGCGCAGTCGAAGACCGGGTAGTGCTCGACCTTAAGGAAGGGCGCGCCCTCCAGCGTCATCGCCCCGCAGATATGGGTGTTGGCAGCCTCGATCTCCTTCTTGGAAAAACCGAGGAACGCCAGCAGCTCGAAGGTCGGGTCCGCCAGCTTCTCGGCCGGGACCTTGAGGGTCTGGGTCAGGAAGTCGTCGCCGAGCGTCCAGCGGTTGAACACGAACTTGATGTCGAAGGCCGACTTCAGACCCTTCTCGACCGCCGCGATCTTCTCGTCCGAGAAACCCTTGGCGCGGAGCGTCGTCGGGTTGACGCCCGGCGCCTGACCCATCGAGCCGTGACCGACCGCGTAGGCCTCGATCTCGGCGATCTCGGATTCGCGGTAGCCGAGCGCCCGCAGGGCGTCCGGGGCGGCCTGGTTGATGATCTTGAAGTAGCCGCCGCCGGCCAGCTTCTTGAACTTCACCAGGGCGAAGTCGGGCTCGATGCCGGTCGTGTCGCAATCCATCACGAGGCCGATCGTGCCGGTCGGCGCGATCACGGTGGCCTGCGCGTTGCGGTAGCCGTGCTCCTCGCCGAGCTTCAGCGCCCGGTCCCAGGCGGCGCGGGCATGGTCGCCAAGATCCGCCTGCGGGATGTTGGCGTGGTCGAGGGCGACCGGAGCGACGTTCAGGAACTCGTAGCCCTCGGTCTCGCCATGCGCGGCCCGGCGGTGGTTGCGGATGACCCGCAGCATCGCGTCGGCATTCTCGTCATAGGCCGGGAAGGTGCCGAGTTCCGCCGCCATCTCGGCCGAGGTGGCGTAGGCGACGCCGGTCATGATCGCGGTGAGCGCACCGGCCAGAGCCCGGCCCGCGTCGGAATCGTAAGGCAGGCCCATGGTCATCAGCAGGCCGCCGATATTGGCGTAGCCGAGGCCGAGCGTCCGGTAGCGGTATGAGAGCTCCGCGATCTCCTTCGAGGGGAACTGCGCCATCATCACGGAGATCTCGAGCACCACCGTCCAGAGGCGGTTGAGATGCTCGAATGCCTCCACGTCGAAGCGCTTGGTCTCCCGGTCGTACATCGTCAGCAGGTTCGCCGAGGCGAGATTGCAGGCGGTGTCGTCGAGGAACATGTACTCGGAGCACGGGTTCGAGGCCCGGATCCGCCCGCCCGCCGGGCAGGTGTGCCAGTCGTTCATCGTGGTGTTGAAATGCAGGCCCGGATCGGCCGAGGCCCAGGCCGCTTCGCCGATCCGCTCCCACAGGTCGCGGGCCTTGAGGGTCTTGGTGACCTTGCCGGTGGTGCGGGCCTGGAGGGTCCAGTCGGCATCCGCCTCGACGGCGCGCAGGAAGTCGTCGGTCAGCGAGACCGAGTTGTTGGAGTTCTGCCCGGCGACCGTCAGGTAGGCCTCCGAATCCCAGTCGGTGTCGTAGACGGGAAAATCGATCTTGGTGAAGCCTTGCCGGGCGAACTGCACGACGCGCTTGATGTAGGAATCCGGCACGGAGGCGCGGCGGGCAGCCTTGATCTCGCGCTTGAGCGCCGGGTTGCGCTCCGGATCGAAGCAGGCATCCCCTTCCGCCTCGCACTGCGTGCAGGCCTTCATCACCAGGTTCAGGTGCTTGGAGACGACCTTCGAGCCGGTCACCAGCGCGGCGACCTTCTGCTCCTCCTTCACCTTCCAGTCGATGAAGGATTCGATATCCGGGTGGTCGATATCGACGATCACCATCTTGGCGGCGCGCCGCGTGGTGCCGCCGGACTTGATCGCGCCGGCCGCCCGGTCGCCGATCTTGAGGAAGCTCATCAGGCCGGATGACTTGCCGCCGCCGCCGAGCTTCTCGTTCTCGCCGCGCAGCATCGAGAAGTTGGATCCGGTACCCGAGCCGTACTTGAACAGGCGCGCCTCACGCACCCACAGATCCATGATGCCGCCCTCGTTCACGAGGTCGTCCTGGACCGACTGGATGAAGCAGGCATGGGGCTGCGGGTGCTCGTAGGCCGAGGCCGACTTGGTCAGCGCGCCGGTCTGCGGGTCGCAGTAATAGTGGCCCTGGCTCGGCCCATCGATGCCGTAGGCCCAGTGCAGGCCGGTGTTGAACCATTGCGGCGAGTTCGGCGCCACCATCTGGCGGGCGAACATGAAGCGCAGCTCGTCCATGAACGCCGCCGCGTCGTCCTCTGACGAGAAGTAGCCGCCCTTCCAGCCCCAGTAGGTCCAGCAGCCCGCGAGCCGGTCGAAGACCTGGGTGGCGGAGGATTCGGAGACGAACCGCTCATCCTCGGGGAGCTCCGCCAGCGCAGCCTCGTCCGGCACCGAGCGCCACAGGAAGGACGGGATCGCGTTCTCCTCGACCTTGCGCAGCCGCGCCGGGACGCCCGCCTTGCGGAAGTACTTCTGCGCGAGCACGTCGCTCGCCACCTGGCTCCAGCTCTCCGGCACGTCGATGCCGTCGAGGCGGAAGACCACCGACCCGTCGGGGTTGCGGATCTCGCTCAGCGCCTTGCGGAACGTGATGCTGGCGTAGGGCGATTGTCCGGCCGTTGTGTAGCGACGCTCGAACCGCATGAAACACACCTCTCCCGACGGGACACGATGGTCCCGGTCCCGCGCGACGCGGGGTCTGTTCCCAATATTGGGATTCGCGCCCGAACACGTCCGGTGGCGGACGTGCCTCGGTCTCGCGAACAAAATCTAGGAACGGTCGCCCCTGTCCAACGCACCACAATCCAGGGGCGCGACCGATGCAGGGAGATTACCGCTGCCTTCGCTCTTACGTCAACAAGTAGTGTTCGGTGGGCTTGTTCCCCGCTAGATGTTGTGCCGGCTTGCAAAAGCCTGTGGATATCGTCCGTGGTGCGGATAAGTGTCCTTCTGGCTTTCCGGATTCCGGCCGGGAAAATTTTAGATTCACAGGGGTCGGCGGCGCCGATTCCGGGAACTTTGCCGCGATCGCCGATTGGGCGCGCCCAGCGTTGCCGCCGCGCGACACTTCCGTACGGCCGCTGGACTCGCGCGCGCGCGGTCACCATAACGGCGCCGGAAGCGCCTCCGCGGCGCGGCACGATTTCGGGATCGGCGATGGCGCTGAAGGACACTTTGCTGCGCGTCTTCACGTGGTGGAACGGCCAGACCGTCTCCCTCGCGCTCCAGACCGCACGCACCGGCATCTTCGTCGGCGAAGACGATTTCGGGAACAAGTACTACAAGGCGGAAGGCGCCCTCATCGACCGCTCGGTCGGCTCCGAGCGGCGCTGGGTGATCTATAACGGCTACGCCGACGCCTCGAAGGTGCCCCCGGGCTGGCGCGGCTGGCTCTGCCACAACGTCGATCTCGCGCCGAGCGAGGAGAACTACCAGCCGAAGGCATGGCAGAAGCCGCACGTCGAGAACCAGACCGGGACGCCGAACGCGTACCGGCCGGCGGGTTCACAGCTGTCCTGGGGGCAGCGCCCCGCTGCCACCGGCGACTACGTGTCCTGGACCCCGGGCGACTAGAGAGCGGGACACCGGCCACCGGCGCCCTTTTGCCGCCACCGTTCCGGTGTTCATGGCGGGCCAATCCCGAACGTCCGCCGCGCAATCGTTGGCGCGGCCGGCCACCCTCGTCTAGGGGTCCGAGCCTTGAGCCGCATCACCGCCCTCGCACGCCGCGCGCTCCTGCCGAGCCTCGCGCTCGCCCTCTGCGCGGGCCCCGCCGCCGCCGACAAGATCAAGAACCCGACCGCTGTGTTCTCCGGTCTCGACAAGATCACCGGCCGGATCGTCTCCTTCGAGGTGGCGGTGGACGAGACGGTGCAGTTCGGTGCCCTGCAGCTGACTCCGCGGGTCTGCTATACCCGCCCGCCGACCGAGAGCGCCAAGACCACGGCGTTTCTGGAGGTCGACGAGGTGACCCTGGACAACAAGTATCGCCGGATCTTCACCGGCTGGATGTTCGCGTCGAGCCCGGGCCTGCACGCGATCGAGCACCCGATCTACGACGTGTGGCTCGTCGATTGTAAGGGCGGCGCCGACGTGATCGCCGAAGCGAAGGAGCAGGAGGACGTCCCCGCCGTCGCGGCCAAGCCCGAGAAGGCGAAGCGCCCGAGCAAGGACGCCACCAAGACCGCCCAGCAGCTCAACGCCGCCGGTCAGGTGGACGTGGAAGCGCCGCGCGGCGTGCCGGTCCAGCCCCGCCAGAAGCCCTCGCGCAAGTTCTTCCCGTCGAACGAGGGCCCCGCGGCGGCCCCGCCGCCGGCGCCGCAGCAGCCGCAAAACCTGTTCGACGCGCTGTTCCGCTGAGGCTCAGTCACACCGCCTTGGTTTGAAGGGGCGGGTGGCGTCAGCCTCTCCGTCATTGCGAGCGCAACGACGTGACCCAGGGCAGCGCGACATTTTCGAGCGTGGCGCTGCCGGATTGCTGTGCTCGGCTCACAAGGACGGCTGACCCAACGGCATCGGCTTAAGTCGGCAAGTCGCAGGGTGCCGCGTTTGGCGCAGGCATCCGAACGCTAGGCGCCGTCCGTGCCGCCCAGCGCGTCCAGCACTCGCGCACCCGTCACCGAGCCGTCGCAGGGCCAGACGTTCCAGTCGCCCGCATGGTCGAGGGCCTCGGCGAGCCGCCGCTTGTAGACGTGGCGCGGGAGTTCCTCGGCGCCGAACTGCGTCAGGTGTTCGGTGACGAACTGGGTGTCGGCAAGCCGGTATCGCCCCGCGCGCAGGCGGCCCATCAGGTGGACGAGGGCGACCTTCGAGGCATCGCGCACTTCGTGGAACATGCTCTCGCCGAAGAAGGCCGCACCCAGCGACACGCCGTAAAGGCCGCCGACGAGCTGGCCGCCGGCATAGACCTCCACGGTGTGGACGTAGCCGAGATCGTAGAGGGCGCCGTAGAGTTCGCGGATGCGCCCGTTGATCCAGGTGCGCTCGCTGTCTCGGCGGGGGGCAGCGCAGCCCTCGATGACACCCTCGAAATCCGTGTCGCAACGGATCTCGAACTGGTCGGACCGGACGGTCCGGGCGAGGCGCCGTGAGACCCGAAATCCGTCCAGGGGCAGGACGCCGCGCGCCTTCGGCTCGACCCAGTAGAGGGTCGGATCCTGGGCATCCTCGGCCATCGGGAAGATGCCGGCTGCGTAGGCCTTCAGCAGGATCTCGGGGGTGATGTCCACGCGGGTGGGATCGTGCATGGCGTCAGTGTCGCGCGCGGCCGGCCCGAAGGCCAGAGGCCGCGGCTGCCCCAGGATAGCGCGGCCTCAGACCTTCATGCCCCCATCTTCCAGGAAATGCTCCAGCCAGTGGATGTCGTAAAGACCGTTCTGCACGTCCGGGTTGCGGACCAGGGTCCGGAACAGCGGCAGCGTCGTGTCGATGCCGTCGATGACAAACTCGTCCAGGGCCCGTCGCAGGCGCATCAAGCACTCGTTGCGTGTGCGGCCGTGCACGATCAGCTTGCCGATCAGCGAGTCGTAGTTCGGCGGGATCCGGTAGCCCTGAAAGGCCGCTGAGTCGACGCGAATGCCGAGGCCGCCCGGCGTATGGTAGTGCGTGATCTCGCCGGGCGACGGCCGGAAGGTCTCCGGGTGCTCGGCGTTGATCCGGCACTCGATGGCGTGGCCCTCGACCTTGATGTCGGACTGGCTCACCGAGAGCGAACCGCCCGACGCAACCTGGATCTGCTCGATGACGAGGTCGATCCCGGTGATCATCTCGGTTACCGGATGCTCGACCTGGATCCGGGTGTTCATCTCGATGAAGTAGAACCGGCCGTCCTCGTACAGGAACTCGACCGTGCCGGCGCCGAGATAGCCGAGCTCCTTCATGGCGTTGGCGCAGATGCCACCGATCTCGGCGCGCATCGATTCGTTGAGCGCCGGCGAGCCGCCTTCCTCCCAGACCTTCTGGTGGCGGCGCTGCAGCGAGCAGTCGCGCTCGGCGAGATGGACGGCCCCGCCGCGCCCGTCGCCCAGCACCTGCACCTCGATGTGCCGGGGCTTCTCGAGGTACTTCTCGAGGTAGACCGCGTCGTCGCCGAAGGCGGCCTTGGCCTCGGATTTGGCCATGCCGATCGCCTGCTCCAGTTCGGCCTCGGAGCGCGCCACCTTCATGCCGCGCCCGCCGCCGCCCGCCGCCGCCTTGACCAGGACCGGATACCCGATTTCGGCAGCCACGCGCTTGGCGGTGTCGGCATCCTCGACGCCGCCTTCGGAGCCAGGCACGCAGGGAATGCCGAGCTTCAGCGCCGTGCGCTTGGCCTCGATCTTGTCGCCCATGGTGCGGATGTGATGCGCCTTGGGGCCGATGAAGCCGATCTGATGGTGCGCCAGTACATCGGCGAAGCGGGCATTCTCCGAGAGGAAGCCGTAGCCGGGATGAACCGCATCCGCGCCGGTGATCTCGCAGGCCGCGATGATGGACGGGATGTTGAGGTAGCTGTCGCGCGCGGCCGGTGGCCCGATGCAGACGCTCTCGTCGGCGAGCCGGACATGCATGGCGTCGGCATCGGCCGTGGAATGGACCGCCACGGTGGCGATCCCGAGTTCCTTCGCCGCCCGCAGGATGCGCAGGGCGATCTCGCCGCGGTTCGCGATCAGGATCTTGTCGAACATCGGACCCGTTAGGGCGTCCTGGCGATCCCGGACCGCGCAGGAGGCTCTATCCTCTGGTTAAGCGGCGTCTTCCAGGACTGAGCTGCGATCGGCCTGGCGGACGTCCTAGCTGATGACGAGCAGGGCCTCGCCGAACTCGACCGGCTGGCCGTCCTCGACGAAGATGGCGCTGACCGTGCCGGCGCGCGGCGCCACGATCTCGTTGAAGGTCTTCATCGCCTCGATGAGCAGCAGCTTGTCGCCGGCCTCGACCCGCGAGCCGATATCGACGAACGCCTTCGCGTCAGGCGACGGACGGAGATAGGCGGTGCCGACCATCGGCGAGGGCACGGTGCCGGGCTGCGATCGCGCCGGCTCTGCGGGAGCGAGGGCGGATGGCGCCGCGGACACGGCCGCCGGTGGTGGCGCCGCCGCCAGCGGAGCGGGCGCCGCGACCTGAACACTCACGGGTTCGAGACGCCGCGCCACGCGGATGCGCAGGTCGCCCTTCTCGACCTCGATCTCGGACAGGCCGGTCTCGGTGACGAGGTTGGCGAGCTCGCGCACGAGCTCGGGATCGATAGCGTCGTTCTTTGGCATCCGGCCTACTTCGTCTCGCGGCGCGTCAGTCCGTCCAACCGAGTCGGCGCTGGACCGCGGCCCTGCGGCTGGCGGCTCTTAGACGAAGGCGCCCCGCCGCGACAAGGCTGCACGCGACGCCTTCCATGGTCCAACGGCCCGGATCGTCAGCTCAGCAGGAGGCGTGGCCGCATTGGCGCACGTCGGCGATGGTCTTGCGCATCGGCTCGACGCCGACGGCACCGGGGATCACCTCGTCGCCGATGATGAAGGCCGGCGTTCCGGAGAGGCCCAGACGGTCGCCCAGACCCCGGTTCTCGCTGAGCGCGGTCTTCACCTCGGGAGAGGCCATATCCTTCTGCAGCTTGGCGGTGTCCGCGCCGAGATCCTTGGCGACCTGGATCGCCCGGGCGCCGTTCACACGGCCCTTGGTCTCCAGGAGCTTCTGGTGGAACTCGAACAGCTTGTCGCCCTTGAGTTGCTGGCGGACCGCGATCGCCACCTGGCTGGCCTCGAGCGATTCCGGGCCGAGCACCGGGAAGTCTTTGATCACCACCCGCAGCTTCGGGTCGGACTTGATCAGCGCCTGGATGTCTCCGAGCGCCTTCCGGCAGTAGCCGCAATTATAATCGAAGAACTCGACCATCGTGATGTCGCCGGTGGGATTGCCGGCGACCACGTCATGGGGGCCGTTGAGGAGCGCGTCGCGCGACTCCTTGAGGGCGGCGGCCTGGGCGAGGCGCTGCGTCTCGGTCTGCTGCTTCTCGGCCTCGGCGAGGGCCTCTTGAAGCACCTCGGGGTGCTTGATCAGGTAATCCTTGACGATGGCCTCGATGCCGGCGCGCTGCGCATCCGTGAAGGGCGCGGCGGGCGCCGCCGCATTCTGGGCGAGCGCCGGGACGGCGGCGAGGCCGAGCGCCAGGGCCAGCGCGGGCAGGGGGCGGATGAAGGGCATGGATCCTCGCTTGCGCGGCAAGCCGGCCCGCGCCTGGCGCGAGCGGTAGGGGCTGGGTTAGGCGTTTTCGCGGCATCCGGTCAAATCCCGCGGCGCCCGGGATCCAGAGCCGCCGATGCATCAAGGGCTGGCACAACCTGCCCGTCTGGATTCCGGGTTCGCCTGCGGCGCCCCGGAAAGGCGGGACGGGTGTCGTGAAAGGCTTAGCCACGCGCTCGACGCGTGGAGGCTTGGCGCCGGCTTGAGGCGGGAACCGCGAGGGTCTAACCCCCCCGGACCGCGGCTTCGCCCGGCGCAGAGCAGAACCCCATGACCCCGATCTCCCGGCGGGCCGCCGCCGTCCAGCCGTTCCTCGCCATGGACGTCATGGCCGCCGCGGCCGCCAAGGCGCGCGCGGGCGACGACGTGGTGCGCATGGAGGTCGGCCAGCCCTCGGCGCCGGCGCCGCGCGCGGTGATCGCGGCCGCACAGGCGGCTCTCGCCACCGGCCGCGTCCCCTACACGGAAGCTCTCGGCTTGCCCGCCCTGCGCGAACGGATCGCCCGCGACTACGCCGAGCGACACGGTGTCTCGGTCAGCCCGGAGCGGGTCGTGATCACCACTGGCTCCTCGGCGGGGTTCGTGCTCGCCTTCATGAGCCTGTTCGATGCCGGCGCCCGCGTGGCGGTCCCGCAACCGGGCTACCCGGCCTATCGCAGCATCCTGGCCGCCCTCGACCTCGTGCCCGCCCCGATGGTCCTGCGCGCAGCGGACCGCTTCGCACCGACCGCTGCCCTGCTGCGCGAAACGCATGCCCGGGAGCCGGTGGCCGGCGCCCTGGTGATGAGCCCGGCAAACCCGTCGGGCACCGTGATCTCCGAGGCCGCCCTGCGCGACCTCTGCGCGGCCGCGCGCGCGCTGGACCTGCCCCTGATCTCCGACGAGATCTATCACGGCCTCAGCTACGGCGTCCCGACGGTGACGGCGCTGCGCTTCGATCCCGAAGCCGTGATCATCAATTCCTTCTCGAAGTACCATTGCATGACCGGCTGGCGGGTCGGCTGGATGGTCGTGCCGGAGGCGCTGGTCCGCCCGATCGAGCGGCTCGCGCAGAACCTCTACATCTCGGCGCCCTACCTCTCGCAGGTCGGTGCCCTGGCGGCCTTCGACGCGACGGAGGAGCTCGATGCGGTGCGCGACAGCTACGCGCGCAACCGTGCGATCCTGCTCGGCGCGCTGCCCGGCCTCGGACTCGGGCGCGTCCACCCGGCGGACGGCGCGTTCTATCTCTACGCCGACGTGTCGGGCCTCACGAACGACGCCTCGACCTTCTGCCGGCGGATGCTGGACGAGGCCCTCGTCGCGGCGACCCCGGGCCTCGACTTCGACCCGGAGCTGGGCCACCACCACGTCCGGTTTTCGTTCGCCGGCTCGGAGGCCGAGTGCCGCGAGGCGGTGGCGCGGCTCCGGCTCTGGCTGCGCTGACGGCTCAGGCCGCCTCCACCGGCACGAGCGCGCCGACCGCCTCGGGCAGCTGCGAGAAATGCTCGATCACCCGGTCGGGCCCGAGTTCGGTCACCGGCCGGTCCGTGTAGCCGAAGGTCACGGCGACCACCGGAATGCCGGCGGCCTTGGCGGTGTCGATATCGGTCCGGGAATCGCCGACCATCACGGCCCGCGCCGGGTCACCCCCGGCGCGGGCGATCGTCTCGATGAGGTGGCGCGGGTCGGGCTTGAACTGCGGAAAGGTGTCGCGGCCGCAGATCGCCGCGAACCGGTCGCCGATCCCCAGGATCCGCAGCAGCTCCACCGACTGGCCCTCGTACTTGTTGGTGCAGACCGCGAGGCGGAAGCCCGCCGCCTCCAGCGCGTCGAGCGCCTCGACCACGCCCGGGTACAGGTGGGACGTGTCGGCGAGGTGTTCGCCGTAATGGGCGATGAAAGCGTCGAACAGCCGGTCGTGGTCCTCCGGGGCGAGCGAGCGGCCCTCCGCCTCGAAGCCGCGCCGGATCAGCGCCTTGGCGCCGGCACCGATCAGCCCGCGCGCCTGCGACAGCGGCAGCTCGGCGAGCCCCTCCCGCCTCATCAGCACGTTGAGCGTGCCGATCAGGTCGCCCGCGGTTTCCGCGAGGGTTCCGTCCAGGTCGAACACGGCGATCGGCGGGCGGGTCGTCGGTTCGGCGGACATTCTGAGAGGGCTCCTGCTGACTCGCGCCCTCGCTAGCTGGGCCGGCAGACGCGGGCAAGCCGGGCGACGGGATGGGAGCGGTGCCGTCAGCTCCCTGTTTCTCGCGCATCACAGGCCGCCCGCTTCGAGCGCATCATCCCCCGGCCAGTCACGTTCCGTGAATCCCAGTCACCCGTCATTCCGGGTCGCCGCAGGCGAGCCCGGAATCCAGAACCGCCGGCGAAGCCAGATCGTGCACCCGGAGCGCATCTGGATCCCGGGCTCCGCTGCGCGGCCCTGAAATACGGAGCAGGTGCGATTGCCCGAACAGGGCCGGCCGCGGAACCTGTACCCGTGCATCTCCCTGCCGGATGCCCCAGACTCGCCCGAAAGCCCAGCGACATGCACGGCATACCAGCCCTCCGGGACAGCCGATGAAACCCTCTCTGTCCATCCTCGCCGCTTGCGCCGCGCTTCACGCCGTGCCGGCCGCCGCGACCTCCTTCGAGTTCGTCCCCGCGCCGCAGATCGACCTCAACCGGATGTACCGCGTCGACAAGGTGACCGGCGAGGTGACGTCCTGCCAGTACGGTCTTCAGGAATCGGCCGGCGGCATCGGGCAGACAGTCTGCTTCGGGGCGGGCGAGGGCGCGGGTCCGCAGGTCCCGTCGGAATACGGGCTGGTGGCGAGCCGGCACACCCGTGAGGCTGGCGTCTTCCGGGTGAACTACCGGACCGGCGAGATGAGCATCTGCTTCGTTCTGGTGAAGAAGGAGCAGGTCGTCTGCACCCAGCAGGGCAAGCCCGGTGCCGAAGGTGCGTCCGACGCGCCGCTGACCGGCCCGGCTCCCGGCCGGGCCGGAGCCAGCGCCACACCGACACAGGGCGGGCGGCCGTAACGCGGCATCGTCGCCTCCAGCGTTCCGGTCGGCCCTGTCACGTGCTACGGGCCGGCGAACCTCCGGGGAAAGATCTTCGACCCATGACGTGCCATCGTTCGCTCCGTCCCGCCAAGCGGGCACTCTGCCGGTGAGCGGGCCGGATCTCCGCCGGGCCGCGGCCGCCCGCGCCCTCGACCTCGTCGAGCCCGGCATGCGCCTCGGGCTCGGCACCGGATCGACGGCCGCCGCCTTCGTGGCACTTCTCGGCGAACGGGTCCGCACCGGGCTCGACATCGTCGGCGTGCCGACCTCCGAGGCGACGCGTGCACAGGCCGAGGGCCTCGGCATCCGTCTTGCCACGCTCGACACGATGCCCGAACTCGACCTGACCATCGACGGCGCCGACGAGGTCGACGACCAGCTGCGGCTGATCAAGGGCGGCGGCGCGGCGCTCCTGCGCGAGAAGATCGTCGCCTGCGCGAGCCGCCGCATGGTGGTCATCGCCGATGCCGCCAAGCGCGTCAGCCGCCTCGGCGCCTTCCCGCTGCCGATCGAGGTCAATCCCTTCGGCCTCACGGCCACCCACCGCGCGGTCGAGGCGGCGGTCGCGGCTGCCGGCTGCGGAGGCGAAGTCCGGCTGCGCCGCCACGACGATGGCAAGCCTCTGGTCACCGACGGCGGGCATCATATCCTCGACGCCCATCTCGGCGCGATTCCCGATCCGGAAACGCTCGGCGCGGCGCTGTGGTCGGTGCCGGGCGTGGTCGAGCACGGCCTGTTCCTCGGGATCGCCGATGCCGCCATCCTGGCGGCCGCGCGGGACGGGCAGGCCGAGGTCACCGTTCTCGGCAGCCTCGCCTGAGGCGCCACCCTCCTCGCAGGCCCTCCTCGCAAGAAAGTCCAGCATGTCCCGACGCCTCACCGCCGCGCCCAGCCTCGCGCTCGGCCTCGCGCTTCTGGCACTCCCCCACGCGGCCTTCGCCCAGGCGAACAAGGGCGGCGCGGCCAAGCCGGCGGCACAGCCGAGCACACCGGCCGCCAATACTCCGGCCGCTTCGGCCTACACGCCGAGTCACCTCGCGCTCGCCCGTGAGGTGATGCTCAGCTCCGGCATCGCCCGCTCGTTCGACTCGGTGCTGCCCGCCTTTGCCGAGCAGATCCGCAAGCAGTCGGTGACCCGGCCGGAGCTGGCCAAGGATCTCGATGAGGTCCTGGCCTCGCTGCAGCCGGAAATGGAGCTGCAGAAGCAGCGGATGATCGACATCGCGGCGCGGACCTACGCGGCGAAGTTCTCGGAGGCCGAGCTGAAGGAGATCGCGACCTTCTTCCGCTCGCCCGCCGGCAAGCACTACGTCGAGGCGCAGCCGCAGCTGCTCGACGAGATGGTGCAGGAGATGCAGGACTGGACCCAGGACGTCTCGGAGTACGTGATGGTCCGCGTGCGCGCCGAGATGGGCAAGCGCGGCCACCAGATGCAGTGAGGGCGGCCGCTCCCGGCGGCGGATCACGGTGACGAAAACCCGATGAGCGCGGCGGGCCGGCTCTACGCGGCGGGCGGGGTGTTCCTCGCCGTCATGCCGCTCGCGATGGTTCTCGCCAACCGATCCAGCCCGGTCGTGGTCGGGCTGGCGGCGCTCGCCTTCCTGGCCGGCCGATGGGTCGAGGATCGCGCAGCCCTGCGGGCGCATCTGCTGGCGCCGCTGGCGACGCCCCTGGCCGGAGCCGCGCTCGCTTTCCTCGCCTGGGCGCTCGCCGGGCTGGTCTGGAGCCCATTTCCGGTCGTGTCCCTCCGGGTCCTGTCCGAGTTCCTACCGACCCTGCTTGCCGCCTACCTGCTGGCCTGCCTGGCGCCCGGTCGCATCCCGGCCTTCGCGCCAAGGCTCGCGGCGGCCGCGATCGGCCTCGGGGGCGTTGTGATCGCGGCGGACCTCGCCACGGATCTCGCCCTCGAACGGGCGCTGGGACGGCGGGTCGCCGCCTTCGTTCACAACCGGCCGGCGCTGACCCTCGATCTCGTGGCCGGCCCGCTCGCCCTTCTGCTGTGGCGCAGGGGCGCCCGCGGTCCGGCCGTGGCGGTGCTCGGCTTCGCAGCGCTCGGGGTGCTGCGCTCGATCAGCGGGGCCGCGCAGCTTGGCCTTCTCGCAGGCGCCGCGATGTTCGTCGCAGCCCGGCTGCTGCCGAAACGGATCGGCATCGGGCTCGCCGGCCTCGGGCTCGGCCTCGCGGTGGCGCTCGCGCCCGTGGAAGGCGATCTGCTCGCCCGAATGATGCCGGAATCGGCCCACGAGCGCCTGGTGCAATCCTCGTCCCGGGCGCGCGTCGCGATCGCGCGCAGCTTCGGGGCGGCGGTGGCTGCCGATCCCTGGCGCGGAGCGGGGACCGGTACGAGCGCACGATTCGCCGAGACGCCGGTCGCCCAGGCGTTGCCGGCCGAGATGCGGGTGCTCCTCGGCGTCGGGCATCCGCACAACAGCTTCCTGCAGGTTTGGGCCGAGCTGGGCCTGCCCGGCGCGATCCTGGCCGCACTCACCCTGATTCTGATGCTGGCCCGGGTCGCGCGGCTGGACGAGCTGGACCGGGCCGCGGCGCTCGGCCTCGTCGCCTGCGCGGCCGCGATCGCCTTCGTCGAGCATAACGGCTGGGCGGCGTGGTGGACGGCGGGGCTCGCCGCTGCCATCTCGTGGCTGCGCGAGGCCGCCCGGCCGCGCGCCGAGGCGGCATCCGGAAAGGACGGACCGGCATGAGCGATTTCGACGTCGACCTCTTCGTCATCGGCGGCGGTTCAGGCGGGGTCCGGGCGGCGCGGATCGCGGCGGGCTACGGCGCGCGCGTGATGCTCGCCGAGGAGTACCGGGTCGGCGGCACCTGCGTGATCCGCGGCTGCGTGCCCAAGAAGCTGATGGTCTATGCCGGCCGCTTCGCCGACGAGTTCGAGGATGCGGCCGGCTTCGGCTGGACCGTGGAGCGGCCGCGCTTCGACTGGAGCGTGCTCAAGAGCCGCCGCGACGCCGAGGTGACCCGGCTCGAAGGCATCTACGACGCCAACCTGATCCGGGCCGGCGTGGAGATCGTGCCCGAACGCGCCGTGATCGAGGATGCGCACAGCGTGCGCCTGCTGAAGTCCGACCGGCGCGTCCGGGCCGGGCGCATCTTGATCGCCGTCGGCGCGCATCCGATCCAGGAGCCGGCCGTGCCGGGCATCGAGCTGGCGATCACCTCCAACGAGGTGTTCGAGCTGGAGAGGCTGCCGGAGCGCATCCTGGTGATCGGCGGCGGCTACATCGCGGTGGAGTTCGCCGGCGTGTTCGCGGCGCTCGGCAGCCGCACCACCCTGCTGCACCGGGGCGACAAACTGCTGCGCGGCTTCGACGACGAGGTCCGCGACGCCCTCGCCGAGGCCTACGGACGCCGCATGGACCTGCGCCTCGGGCGCAAACTGACCCGCATCGAGCGGCAAGCCGGCGGCCTCTGCGCCCGGCTCGACGACGGCAGCGCGATCGAGGCCGACCAGATCCTCGTCGCCACCGGCCGGCGGCCGAACGTCGCCGGGCTTGGCCTCGACCGCGTCGGCATCGAGACGGACGCCGCCGGCGCGATCCCGGTGGACGCCTATTCGCAGACCAATGTCCCCTCGATCTACGCGGTCGGCGACGTCACGAACCGGGCCAACCTGACCCCGGTGGCGATCCGCGAGGGCCACGCTTTCGCCGACACGGTGTTCGGCGGCAAGCCGTCCTGCGTCGATCACCGCCTGATCCCGACGGCGGTGTTCTCGACCCCCGAGATCGGCGTCGTCGGCCATACCGAGGCGGCGGCCCGCGAAATCTACGGCAAGATCGACGTCTACAAGGCGCGGTTCCGCCCCATGAAGGCGACGCTGTCGGGTCGCGAGGAGCGGATCCTCATGAAGGTGCTCGTCGACTGCGCCAGCGACCGGGTGGTCGGCGTCCACATCTTCGGCCACGATGCCGGAGAGGTGATCCAGGCGGTCGGTATCGCGGTGACCATGGGCGCGACCAAGGCCGATTTCGACCGGACCATCGCGGTCCACCCGACGGCGGCCGAGGAGTTGGTGACCCTGCGGGTCCCGGAGGTCACCAAGCACCCCGTCGGCGTCGGCTGAAGCCTCCGCGGCGGCAAGGCCTCGACGCGGTGCCCGACCGAGCCATATCAGGGGTATGGGCAAGCAGGGCGCAGGTAAGGGACGACGCGGAGACGACGCGCATGCGCGCCGGCAGGCGATCATTGATGGCCTGCTGGCGGACGCGTTGCGCCCGACCTTCCATCGCCCGCCGAGCCACGAGGCGCTGGCGGCCGATATCCGCGGCGCCATCGACCAGCTCCTCGCGAAGGCCGAGGCGCAGCGGAGTCGGAACCTGACCTACGACGACCTGGAAGAAGCCCTCCCGCCGCGCGACGTCTCGGCGGAAGACCTGGAGGCGATCTTCTGGATCCTGGCCGAGCACGGGATCGAGGTCGAGGACGGCGAGGCCTGACGCCGGGGCGCGCCTGCCCCCGGTTTCCGGCACTCGCAACTCCGCGGGAACCTCTCTATAAGCCGCGCTTCGCGCACGAGGCGCGATCGCACGAGAGGGTGCGCGGAGAGAGGTCATGGGCGAGCGTTGGACACCGAAGAGCTGGAGGCATCTGCCGATCGAGCAGGTCCCCACCTATCCGGACGCCGCTGCCCTCGGTGCGGTCGAGACCCAGATCGCGAGCTTTCCGCCGTTGGTTTTTGCCGGTGAGGCCCGCAAGCTGAAATCGGCACTCGCGCGCGTGTCGGAGGGCGAGGCGTTCCTTCTTCAGGGCGGCGACTGCGCCGAGAGCTTCGACGAGCACTCCGCCGACAACATCCGCGACTTCTTCCGGGTGTTCCTGCAGATGGCGATGGTCCTCACCTTCGCGGGCGGATCGCCGGTGGTGAAGGTCGGGCGCATCGCCGGGCAGTTCGCCAAGCCACGCTCCTCGCCCACCGAGACCCTCGAGGGCGTGAGCCTGCCGAGCTACCGGGGCGACATCATCAACGGTATCGACTTCACCGAGGAGTCGCGGATCCCGGATCCGCGCCGTCAGCTTGAGGCTTACCGCCAATCGGCCGCGACCCTCAACCTGCTGCGCGCCTTCGCCACCGGTGGCTACGCCAACCTGGAGAATGCGCATCGCTGGATGCTGGGCTTCGTGAAGGATTCGCCGCAATCCTCCCGCTACCAGGATGTCGCCGGCCGGATGACCGACGCCCTCGATTTCATGCGGGCGATCGGCATCAATCCGGAGACGCACCCGGAGGTGCGGACGACCGATTTCTACACCAGCCACGAGGCCCTGCTGCTCGGCTACGAGGAAGCGCTGACCCGCGTCGACTCGACCACCGGCGACTGGTACGCGACCTCCGGGCACATGCTGTGGATCGGCGACCGCACGCGGCAGCCGGATCACGCCCATGTGGAATATGCCCGCGGCATCAAGAACCCGATCGGTCTGAAATGCGGCCCGTCCATGAAGGCGGATGGCCTGATCCGGCTGATCGATCAGCTCAACCCGGAGAACGAAGCCGGGCGTCTGAGCCTGATCTGCCGGTTCGGCGCCGACAAGGTCGGCGATCACCTGCCGGCCCTGATCCGGACCGTCGCGCGCGAGGGGCGCAAGGTGGTGTGGATCTGCGATCCGATGCACGGCAACACGATCCCGGCGGGCCGCTACAAGACCCGGCCGTTCGAGCGGGTCATGCAGGAGATCGAGGGCTTCTTCGGCGTTCACCGGGCCGAAGGCACCATCGCGGGCGGCATCCATCTGGAGATGACCGGCAAGGACGTCACCGAATGCACGGGCGGCGCCCGGGCGCTGACGGCCGACGATCTGCAGGACCGCTACCACACCTACTGCGATCCGCGCCTGAACGCCGAGCAGGCGCTGGAAGTCGCGTTCCGCACGGCCGAACTGGTCAAGGCCGAGCGCAGCCACGTGGAGCGTCCGCGTCTCGACGCGGCGGAGTAACGCGCCGTCCACCGCAGCCGCCGATGTCCGCATCCGGCCGCGGGAACGCCACCCTGTGATCCCGGGGCCGCGCTGCGGAGCCCGGGATCCAGCCCCGCCGACGCGGCGCATTCGAGCATCGTCGCGGTCATCGGTTCCAGGCTCGCCTGCGGCGCCCCGGAAAGACGATGGGGCAGGCTCGGCTCGGGCGACGGAATGAGGCTGGCAGACAAAGCCCTGAGCGAAAAAATCGGGTTCGTTCCGTTCGGCCCCCCCAGTCAGGCAATAGCCCGGCTGGTGCCATTCCAGCGGCGGATCACGTCGGCGACCTCCGAGACCGGGACAGGGCGGCTGAACAGGTAGCCCTGGACCTCGTCACAACCCTCCGCCCGAAGCTGCGCCAGCTGCGCCTCGGTCTCCACGCCCTCGGCGGTCGTGGTCATGCCGAGGCTGGCGCCGAGGCCAATCACCGCGCGGACGATGAAGTTGGTCCCGTCCTTGATGCAGAGGTCGCGCACGAAGGATTGGTCGATCTTGATCTTGTCGAAGGGGAAGCTGCGCAGGTAGCTCAGCGACGAATAGCCGGTGCCGAAATCGTCCATGGCGACCCGCACACCCAGCGCCTTCAGGCTGTGCAGGATGGCCGTCGTGGAACCGGGATTCGCGACCAGCACCGATTCGGTGATCTCCAGCTCCAGTCGCCGGCCCGGCAGGCCCGTGCGCCGCAGGGCCTCCCGGACGGCCGTGACGAGGCTCGCCGACGTGAACTGGACCGCCGAGACGTTGACGGCGACCTTGAGGCCGTCCGGCCAGTGGGCGGCGACCTCGCAGGCGCGGCGCAGCACCCATTCGCCGAGCGGCACGATCAGTCCGAGTTCCTCGGCGATCGGGATGAACTCGGCCGGGGAGATGAAGCCGCGGACCGGATGGTTCCAGCGCAACAGGGCCTCGAAGCCGCAGACCCGGTCGGTGTCGAGGCTGTAGATCGGCTGGTAATAGACCTCGAAGGCCTCGCGGGTCAGCGCCTCGCGCAGGTCCCGCTCGAGGATCCGGCGCGCCTGGAGTCGGGCATCCATCTCGGGCTCGAAGAACCGGAACGAACCGCGCGCCTCGGTCTTGCCCCGGTCGAGGGCGACCTCGGCATTCTTCAGGAGCTTGTCGCAGCTGGTGCCGTCACTCGGCGCCAGGGTGATGCCGATGGTCAGCCCGACGCTGATCTCATGGCTGCTCAGGCTGTAGGGCGCGCCCACCACCTCGATGATCCGGCGCGCCAGCACTGCGGCGTCCTCCGGCCGGTCGATGCCGCGCTGAACCACGATGAACTCGTCGGCGCCAAGCCGGGCGACGCAATCGATCTCGCGCACGCAGGCGGTCAGCCGGTTGGCCACAGCGGCGAGCAGCTCGTCTCCGACACCGTGCCCGAGGGTCTCGTTGACGGGCCGAAAATCGTCGAGATCGATGGCGAAGACCGCGAAGCCGTAATCGCGCCCCGCCTGGGCGACCGCCATGTCGATCTGCTGGCCCAGGGCCACCCGGTTCGGCAGCCCCGTGAGCATGTCGTGATGGGCCAGGAAGGCGATGCGCGCCTCGGCGCGGCGGCGCTCGGTCACGTCCTCATAGGTGGCCACGAAGCCGCCATCGGCCGTCTCGCGCCGATCGATGGCGACGATCCGACCGTTGCTGAGTTCCTGGAAATGCGTGCGCCACGCGCCGTTCTGGAAGGCCTCGCGCTGCTGGCGCACCAAGGTGTCGAGGTCGCAGCCCGGATGATTGCCGGCCACGAGGCTGGCCGTCATGACCTCGAGCGTCGTCATCCCGGGCGCCACGGCGCGCGGAGGCAGGCCGTAGATCTCGCTGTAGCGCCGGTTGACCACCATCAGGCGGTCTTGTGCGTCGTACAGGCAGAGCCCCTGGGACATGTTGTCCAGGGCCGCGTCGAGGCGGAGATTCGTGAGGGTCAGCCGGTCCTCCTGCTCCTTGAGCAGGCTGATGTCGCTGCAGACGGCGATGAAGCCGCCTTCCTGGGTCGGGCTGCGGCTGACCCGCAGCCAGCGTCCGTCGGCGAGCTGGATATCGCCGTCCCGGGCGAGCGCCCGGACGCAATCCTCAAGCGCCTCCGGACCTTCGCCCCGCGAGCCCCCGGCCAGCCGCGCCAGGGAGATCCCAGCCTCGATGGCAGCGCCGAGCCCCTCGAAGAACCGCAGCGCCTGGGTGTTGGCAAGGGCGATGCGGCCGGCCGCATCGACCACCACCACACCCTCACGCGATGTCTGGAGCGCGTCCGTCACCAGCGCCTCGGCGACGCGGCGCTGGCTGACCTCGCGGGCCATCATCGCCTGGATGTTGTCGCGCATGACGGCCATGGAGCGAAGCAGGCTGCCGAGCTCGTCGCGCCCGCCGGCCAGGATGCGCGCGTCGAGGCGGCCGCTGGCGATGCGCTCCGCTGCGGCGGAGGCGGCGGCCAGAGGCCCCGTGATGCGTCGGTTGAGCAGCCACGCGATCAGCCCGCAGATGATGACCGCAAGGGCTGCCGCGATCGCATTGACCTGCATTTCCCGAGCGACGAGGACACGGGCCGCCTGCCGGAAGGTGAAGCCGTCGCCCGCCGTGTAGTTCACCAACAGATCGATCTGGTTATCGACCGCGTGCGCCCGCTGATCCAGCTCGTCCCAACGTTCCGAAACGGCCGTGGCGGGGTTCAGCGTCCGGCGCATCTCCTCCCATGCAGCCACGCCCGCCTGTACCGCGCCGGCCGTCCGTACGGCCCGGTCCGACTGGGAGCGCTCCACCGCGATCGTCAGGTCCTCGGCCAGCGTCGTCGAGAGATCCGCAATCTCCGCGTCCAGCTTGGCGGCCTCCGTTGCATTCTGGGCGTGCATCCTGCGCGCGAAGACGGTCCGCATCTTGGCGAAGTCCGCCGCGGTCGCCCGCGCATAATTGATGGACATCAGCGATTCGTCGTAGGTGCGGTTGATCAGCGTGCCGATATGCGAGATCGCCACCACCGCGTAGAGCCCGAGCAGGCCCGACAGCAGGCTCATGCCGAGGAAGGCCACGAAAATCCGGCCGCGAATCGTCGTGAAGAAACCCAGATGGCCGCGCGCCGCGTACGACAGCCTTGCCCGTGGCTTATCGTCAGTCGCTGTCTCGGGGTCTCGCATCGCACCGGCCGCCGCGTCACAGGTGCGATCCCATGTAATTGCTACATGTTAAGAGGCGATTAGCCCGAGGCTTTCCGAAAAGGAATCAATAGCGTCCGCGAACTTCGGTACAGGGCCGCCGAATGCGTTCGATTTAGGACATATCACGCATTCGGAAAATGATTTCTCAATGAAACGTCGGCTAGGCTGATCCTCAGAACCCGAGGAATAGCATGTCCGCCAATCAGTTCCGGTTCTTCGCTTCCCGGCCTCCGCGACGGGCGGCACTCGTCGTGTCGGCTCTGGCCCTTGGGTTGGGTTGCGGAGTGCTGCTTGCCGGACAGATCCAGGCCTCGACGATCGCGGTTTCCCAGAAGGGCCGGATGTTTCATCCCGGCAATCTCACGGTCACCCGCGGCGAGACCGTGACATTCGTGAACGACGACAGTGACCTGCTGCATCATGTCTTCGTCGAATCCGACACCTTCACCTTCGATTCCGGGGACCAGGAACCAGGCAGCCGAACCCCGGTCACCTTCACCGAGCGAGGCACGTTTCAGGTGCTCTGCGGCATACACCCCAAGATGAAGCTGGTCGTCCGGGTGGATTGAGGCCGCGGAGCCAGGTTCAGCGTTGTGCCGAGCGCAGCGGCGCCGCTTCCGGAGTCGCTTTGAGGCGCTCGATCGCCTGGCCCTCCCGAAGTTCGGGCGCCGGGCTGTAGATGATCTGGCTGTCGGCCGACAGGCCGGACTCGAGCTCCAAGGTCCGCCCGAGATCGCGCTGGACCTGGATCGTCCGCCATCTTACCCGGTCGTCAGGACCGACCTCGGCGACCTGCAGACCGTTGCTGTTGAACACGGTCGCCTCGGCCGGGATCGCGACGCTGGGCGCTGTGCGCGGGATCTTCAGGGTCACGTAGGCGTAGAGCCCGGCGCGCAGCAGGCGGTCGGGATTGGGCACATCCACCTGCGTCGTCAGGGTGCGCGAGGCGGCGTTCAGGGCGACCGAGCTGCGCTCGACGAATCCGCCGAAAGTCCTGCCCGGCATCTGGGGAACCGTGATGACCGCTTGAACGCCCGGCTTCACGCCGACCGCGTCGTTCTGCGGGACATTCACGGTGATGCGCAGAATATTGTCCTGGTCGATGCCGAGGAGCGGCGTACCGCCGTTGTCGGCCCGCACGAGATCGCCGACATCGACGTTTCGGACCGTGACCACGCCGTCGAACGGCGCCACGACCCGCTCGAACGCCGTCAGCGCCCGCAACCGATCGACCACGGCCTCCTGGGACTTGATGTTGGCAGTCGCGACCTTCACGCCGGCTTCTGCAGCGGCCAGCGTCGCCGCCTGGGACAGCACGCCCGCCTGCGCGTTGTCGGCGTTCTGCCGGGACGCCCAGCCCTGGACGGCGAGCGTCGTGGTCCGGTTGTTGGTGAGATTGGCGAGATTCACGTTCGCGCGCGCCTGCTCGACCTGCGCCTGAGCCTGCAGCAACTGCGCCTTCAATTGGCCGACCTGAGCCTCGGCCTGCGCCAGCTGCTGGTCGAGGTCGGGCGCGGCGATCCGCAGGAGCAGGTCGCCGGCCTTGACCCGCGAGCCGATATCGACGCGGCGCTCGGCGATGTAGCCGGTGGCGCGGGCGGCGATCGCCGCCGTGGTGAAGGCCTGCATCTCACCTGGCAGCACGAGATCCAGCGGGCCCTCGGCCCGCTCGGCCGTGACCGTGCGCACCTGCGGGATCAGATTTTTGATCGCCTCCAGCGTCGCGGTCGCGTCGGCGTCCCGCTGCCAGTGCCCGTAGGCGCCCCAGGCGAGGAGGCCCGCTCCGGCGAGGACGACGATCACGAACGGCATCTTGCCGGGCGGCGGCGGAACGTCCTCGGCCGCGTCGTGCGCCTTCATCGATCGGCTCTCCGCCCGGACGCTTGGCCGGCTCTCGCAACCTAGCGGTCGCGGAGCCTCTCGGCCAGAGCGGGCTTTGGCCGCATCGCCGCCTAGTTGGGCCGCGGTCTGGCGGCGAGCGCGCGCCGGCTGAGCCGCTTGTGGAGGTGGACCATCAGGGCGATCCCGAACAGCGGCGTCAGCAGGTTGACGATCGGCACCACCATCATCGCGGCGAGCATGCAGCCGGCGCCGAGCGTCCGGACCGCGAAGACGCGCCGCATCTCGGCCGCCTCGGAGAGGGGTCGGAACCGGGCGGCGGCCATCTCGAAATACTCGCGGGCGAGCAGGTAGGCATTGGCCCCGAAGAAGGCCGCGATGCCGATGACCGGGACGAAGAAGATCACCAGTGCCGCGAGGTTGACGAGGAGCGTGAGGCCCGCGAAGCGCACCGCGTACATCATGGCGGTGCCGAACGGCATGGCTCGACCGGGCGGATCGTCGGGGAAGTCGGTCCGCTCGACAATCTCGGCCGCGTCGTCGAGGAAGAACCCGGCCACCAGGATCGAGACCGCCGGCATCAGGTAGACCAGCACGACCACGAGGCCGAATCCCGCCAGGTAGTAGGCGAGGCTGTCGAGGATCGGGTACTGGGCGGAGATGTGATGGTTCGCCTGGAACAGCTGGATCAGCCGGGTCAGCCCGAGCCAGACCAGGGCCAGGAGTCCGAGCGTCAGGCCGAGGGATTTCCAGAGGATCGCCCGCATGGGCGGCGAGAAGGTCTGGCGCAAAGCCGCCGCGGCGGACTCGACGAGCATCGGGCGATAGGTCCGGCCTGCGCCGGCAGCGGCGCGGCTGCGTTGTGAAACGGGGCGGCACCGGGCGCAAGGTCGAAGCCGTCACAAGTGAGCGGGTACGGGGAAGACGTGTGCAGGATGCAGCGATGACGGTCTCGATCCCACCGGCTGCCGCCGCGCGGAGCGCGGATCCGCCGCGCGGACCGGCCTACCGCCCGCTTCTCGCGCCGTTGCCCGCGGCGCCGGAGGTCCTGGTGATCGGGGCGGGGGCGGCCGGGATCGGCGCGGCCCGGGTGCTCGTCGCGCGCGGCGTGCCGGTGACGGTGCTGGAAGCGCGCGACCGGGTTGGCGGGCGTGCCCACACGGTGTCTCTGCGCGGCCATGCCCTCGATCTCGGGGCCCACTGGCTCCATGCGGGCCCGATCAATCCCCTCGTGGCGCTGGGCCGGGCACGCGGGGAGCGGCTCCGCCGGGCGCCGCAGGACAGCCATGTCTGGGTCGGCGGCCGCCCGGGGCGGGCCGACGAGGTGCGGGCCAATGCCCGGGTGTTCGCGCGGGCCGACCGGGCGATGACCCGCGGCGCCGCGCAGCCCGGCGCCGACAGGCCGGCGGAGAGCGCGCTCCCGCCCGGGCTCGGGCCCTGGGGGGCGCGGGTGGCGCAGGTGCACGGGCTGGTCTCCGGGCGTCCGCTGGACGAGGTCTCGCTCCACGATTTCCCGAGCCTGGAATACAGCGACAACTTCTTCCTCGCCGACGGTTACGGAAGCTATCTCGCCCGCCTCGCCGACGGGCTGCCGGTGGCGCTCTCGACGCCGGTCACGCGGATCGACTGGTCGGGCGGCCGCGCCCGCGTCACCGCCGCGGACGGCACCGTGCATACGGCCCGCGCGGTGATCGTCACCGTGCCGATGATGGTCCTGCGCGACGGGCCGGGCTTCACGCCGCCGCTGCCCAACACGGTTCGCGCCGCCATCGACGGCTTCCGCACCGGCATCTACGAGCACGCGGTGCTGCACTGGCCGTCGAGCCCGTTCCGGGGCCGCGACCGGCTGGCGGCGATCCACGGCCGACGGCATGCACCGCCCGGATTGCTGACCCGGATCGACGGCACGCCGTTCCACTATTACGAACTCGACCTCCACGAGGCCGCTTCCATCGATGCGGCCGGGTCGGGGGCGGACGGCGTCCGCCGGCATGTCCGCGCGGTCCTGGCCGACCTGTTCGGCCGGGCGCGGCTACGCGACCTGTCGATCCCGGCGGTGAGCACGTGGCGCCACGACCCCTGGTCCAAGGGATCCTGGGCCGTGGTCCCGCCGGGCCACGCGCCGGCGCGGCACGTCCTGCGCGAGCCCCTCGGCGACACGCTCTGGTTCGCCGGGGAGGCGCTGTCGCGCGAGCAGTGGGGCACGGTCGGCGGCGCCTACGCGGAGGGGACCCGCGCCGCCGAGGCCGTGGCCGGGCGTATCCGCGCGGGCACAGCCTGAGGTTCGCGCGCCCATCCTGCAGCCGGGCGGCTTGCCGCGGCCGGGCAAGACGGGCATCCCCCGGACACTTCGCGTCGGGGGGCGGCCATGGATTGGATCGAGGGGATCGGCTACCTCGGCACCGCATTGACCATCTCGGCCACCGCGATGAGCACGATGATCCCGCTGCGGATCATCTCGCTCTGCGCGAGCTGCGCGGTGATCACCTACGGGATCCTGATCGGCAGTATGCCGGTCGTGCTCACCGAGCTGATCCAGATGCCGTTCAACGCCTACCGGCTCTGGCAGATGATGCGCCTCGTCCGCGACGTGGAGACGGCCGCCGACGGCGACCTGTCCCTCGAATGGCTGCGGCCATTCGGCTCGCGGCGCCCGTTCGGCATCGGCGAGGTCGTGTTTCGCAAGGGCGATACCGCCGACGAAATGTACTACATCGAGAGCGGCGCGTTCCGGATCCCGGAGGTCGCCATCGAGGTGCGCAAGGGCGGCATCGTCGGCGAGCTGGGGCTGCTGTCGCCGGGCAACGCCCGCACCGCCTCGCTGATCTGTGTCGAGGCCGGCCACGCGCTGTGCGTGTCCTATTCCGACGTCAAGCAACTCTACTATCAGAACCCGGAATTCGGCTTCTACTTCCTGAAGCTGACGAGCGAACGCCTGTTCCAGAGCGGCCAGCGCTCGCCGGAATCCGCGACCGCGGCCGACACCCTTTAGGGGTGCCGGCGCGCTCCGGTCACAGCATGCTCGGCAGGATCCGGTCCGGGGGCCGGTGGCCGTCCATGAAGGTCTTGATGTTGATGATGACCTTCTCGCCCATATCGATGCGGCTCTCGTAGGTCGCCGAGCCCATATGCGGCAGCAGCACCACCTTGCCCTGGCGGGCGAGCTTGACGAGCCGCGGGCTGACCGCGGGCTCCTGCTCGAACACGTCGAGGCCGGCCGCCGAGATCTCGCCGCCCTCGATCAATCGGGCCAGCGCGTTCTCGTCGATCACCTCGCCGCGGGCGGTGTTGACCACGACCGCCTCGGGCTTGAGCAGCTTGAGCCGCCGCGCCGAAAGGAGGTGGTAGGTCGCCGGCGTGTGCGGGCAGTTGACCGACACGATGTCGACCCGTGCCAGCATCTGGTCGAGGGATTCCCAGTAGGTGGCGTCGAGCGCGCTCTCGATCGCCGCCGGGACCCGGCGCCGGTTGTGGTAGTGGACCTGCAGGCCGAAGGCCCGGGCGCGCTTGGCCAGCGCCTGGCCGATCCGCCCCATGCCGACGATGCCCAGACGCTTGCCGGTGATCCGCCGGCCGAGCATCCAGGTCGGCGACCAGCCCGTGGTCCACTCGTCGTCCGGGATGATGCGTGCGCCTTCCGTAACCCGGCGGGCCACGGCGAGGATCAGCGCCATCGTCATGTCGGCGGTGTCCTCGGTCAGGACGCCGGGCGTGTTGGTGACCGTGATGCCCCGCTCCAGGGCCGCCGCCACGTCGATGTGATCGACGCCGTTTCCGAAATTGGCGATCAACCGAAGGTTAGGACCGGCCTGGGCGATCAACCCGGAATCGATCTCGTCGGTCACGGTGGGGACCAAGACGTCGGCCTCGCGCAGCCCGGCCGCCAAAGCGTCCGCCGTCATCGACGCGTCTTCGGAATTGAGCCGGACGTCGAACAGCTCACGCATCCGCGTCTCGACGGCATCCGGAAGGCGCCGCGTCACGACCACCAGCGGCTTGCGCTTCGACACGTCTCTCTCCCCGTCGGACCCGCGGCCCTGGTTGCAGCTCGTGCCCGGCGGCTCTCGCCCGGACCGCTTCCCGCAAGCGTCCGTTAACCGAACTCGGCCAGACAGGATCGATCACGAGGCGCCGGTCCCGGAGCCCGTTTCGACCCATCGGCCTCTCTACCAGAGGTGGGCCGGAACACAATCGGAAGCCGGCCCGGCCCGCTCGCGGAACGCGCCGCGCGCTTGTCGGGCCGGGGCTCACCATCGTCACGTCCGCAGAGGGATTGGACCATGCGCGTGTTACGCCTGACCTTCGCCATCGCGGCGCTGCTGTTGGGCAGTCCGGCAACCGGCGCCGTGGCCGCGCCGTCGGCCCCACAAGAGGCTGGGGTCGGGCCGGTCACCAAGCTGCCACTGCCGCGCTACGCCAGCCTCAAGACGGATCGCGTCAACCTCCGCGAGGGTCCGTCCAAGGATCACCGCACCCTGTGGGTGTTCCAGCGCGCCGGCTTGCCGGTGGAGATCGTCGGCGAATTCGAGACGTGGCGCAGGATCCGGGATTCGGAGGGCACCGAGGGCTGGGTGCTGCACTCCCTGCTTTCGGGGCGGCGCACCGCGATCGTCAATGCCGGACCCGACAAGGGGGCCGAGAAAGCGGCCGTCTCGCTGCGCGCCCGGGCCGATGACGGCGCCGAGGATCAAGCGCGGCTCCAGACCGGCGTGATCGGCAGTGTGAAGAGCTGCACCGGCACGTGGTGCCGCCTGATCGTCGCCCTTCCGAACAAGCGGGATGTGGACGGCTACATCCGGCAGAACCGCCTCTGGGGCGTCTATCCGAACGAGGTGGTGGAGTAGGGGGTCCTCGGACCGGCGCAAGCGTTGTCAGCCGCGCTCGGGATCGACGATTACCAATTTCCGGACGAAAGACGCTCGCCCTTCAGCATCGCGTCATCCCGCGGCCGCGCAGCGGAGCCCGGGATCCAGACGCACAGATCGCTCGAAGTCTTGCACGTGTCGGCGGCTCTGGTTCCGGGCCCGCCTACGGCGACCCGGAATGACGCACGACGCGCCGCCGAGGACGATCGCGACCGGCGTTCAGCTCTGGCGGCGACCGGCCGGCCGGCTGCGGCGCAGGCGGACGATGACCTCGACGCCGGCGATCTCCATGCCCTCGGGCGCCTCGGGGAGCGAATCGACCGTAATGCCGCAATCCGGCATGTCGATCACCTGGCTCTCGTCCTCGAGATAGAAGTGGTGATGCTCGCTCGGGTTCGTGTCGAAATAGGCCTTCGACCCGTCGAGCGCGAGCTGGCGCAGAAGCCCGGCCTCGGTGAACTGGTGCAGCGTGTTGTAGACCGTCGCCAGCGAGACCGGCACCTTGGCGCGCATGGCCTCGTCGTAGAGCATCTCGGCCGTCAGGTGGCGGTCACCCCGGCCGAACAGCAGCCAGCCCAGGGACAGGCGCTGCCGCGTCGGCCGCAGGCCGGCGCGACGCAGGCGGTCGCGCAGGTCGGACAGCGGGCAGCCGCGGCGCGGAGTCCCGTTGGGCTCCAGCTGGGGGGCTGGGACCCGGCCGTTGAAGACGGCCTGGAATGGCACCGATTCGGACATCGCTGGACTGAACGCTCGGCTGGGGGCCTGAAGGAACGGACTTCCATTCAGTATATTGAAGTGGTCTGGCTGTCGCAACCCGATCGTCGCCGCACCCCTGCCAGGGCGGTTGATGACTTTGACGGTGCGACGCCTCGTGCTAACCCGCGCGCCGAACGACCGGGCACGCAGCGCCCGACAGATCCGAGGAAACAGCCGCCTACATGCCGCCAGACGCCGAGACATCCGTGCAGAGCGCGAACCGCCAATCGCACTATTCCTACGAGGATCTTCTGGCCTGCGGGCGCGGCGAACTCTTCGGACCGGGCAACGCGCAGCTGCCGCTGCCGCCGATGCTGATGTTCGACCGGATCACGTCGATCGCGACCGATGGCGGTGCCCACGGCAAGGGCCATGTCACGGCCGAGCTCGACATCCGGCCCGACCTCTGGTTCTTCCCCTGTCACTTCCAGGGCGATCCGGTCATGCCGGGCTGCCTTGGCCTCGACGCCCTGTGGCAGATGCTCGGCTTCCACCTCGGATGGCTCGGCTCGCCAGGCCGTGGCCGGGCCCTCGGGGTGGGCGAGGTCAAGCTCGCCGGGCAGGTGCTGCCGTCGATGAAGCGGGTGGTCTACAACGTCGACGTGAAGCGCGTCCGCCAGGGCAAGCTCGTGCTCGGGATTGGCGACGGCTGGCTCGAAGCCGATGGCGAGCGCGTCTACCAAGTCCAGGATATGCGGGTCGGCCTGTTCCAGAGCTGAGCGGGTGCCGCGAGGCTGCCTTTTGGGGCTTGGCTGCAACGCCGAACGCTTTCGGCTGTTGAGATTGTGTCCGCGTCACCTTAGCTGACCGGGACGCGGCACGGGCGACCGCAGCCGCGACGGAGGTAGTGTCACCATCATGCGCCGCGTCGTCATCACCGGGATGGGCATCGTCTCGTCCATCGGCAACAACACGCAGGAGGTGCTCGCCTCCCTGCGCGAGGCCCGCTCGGGCATCACGCGCGACGCCAGCTACGCCGAGCACGGCTTCCGGAGCCAGGTCTCCGGGGCGCCGACCCTCGACCCCGAGGGCGTGGTGGACCGGCGCGCCATGCGCTTCCACGGCGGCGGCACCGCCTGGAATCACGTCGCCATGGATCAGGCGATCCATGACGCCGGCCTGGAGCAGGGCGATATCTCCAATGCACGCACCGGCATCATCATGGGCTCGGGCGGCCCCTCGACCCGCGTGATCGTCGAGGCCGCCGCCACGGCCCGCGAGAAGGGACCGAAGCGCATCGGCCCGTTCGCCGTGCCCAAGGCGATGTCGTCGACCGCCTCGGCGACGCTGGCGACCTGGTTCAAGATCCGCGGCGTGAACTACTCGATCTCGTCCGCCTGCGCGACCTCGAACCATTGCATCGGCAACGCCGCCGAAATCATCCAGGGCGGGCGGCAGGACATCATCTTCGCCGGCGGCTGCGAGGACCTCGACTGGACTCTGTCGGTGCTGTTCGACGCGATGGGCGCGATGTCGTCGAAGTACAACGACACGCCCGCCCGGGCGTCGCGCGCCTACGACGCGAACCGCGACGGCTTCGTCATCGCGGGCGGCGCCGGGGTGCTGGTGCTCGAGGTGCTGGAGCACGCCAAGGCCCGAGGCGCGCGGATCTACGGTGAGGTGGCCGGCTACGGCGCCACCTCGGATGGGCACGACATGGTCGCGCCCTCGGGGGAGGGCGCCGTGCGCTGCATGCATCAGGCCCTTGAGGGGCTGAAGGGCGCGCGGATCGACTACATCAACCCGCACGCCACCTCGACGCCCGTGGGCGACGACAAGGAGATCGAGGCGATCCGCGAGGTGTTCGGCCGCGGGGAGGCCTGCCCGCCGATCTCGGCGACGAAGTCGCTGACCGGCCATTCGCTCGGAGCCACCGGCGTGCAGGAGGCGATCTACAGCCTGCTGATGATGAACAACGGCTTCATCTGCGAGAGCGCGCATATCGAGGAACTCGACCCCGCCTTCGCCGACATGCCGATCCTGCGGGAGCGCCGGGACAACGCCAAGCTCAGCCACGTCCTGACCAACTCCTTCGGCTTCGGCGGCACCAACGCCACGCTGGTGCTCAAGCACGTCGACGCCTGATCGCGCGAGAACCGGAACCGTCGCCCGAGGGCGGCGTTTACCGGTTGTTGAGATGCGGTGGTGGCGATGGGGACCTTCATCTTCGGAACACTGGGCGGGCTGATGATCGCCGGCTGCGCCGCGATCTATGCCCGACAGGCCCTGATCGAAGAGGCGCGATCCCGCACCGGCGGGTATTTCTGAGCCCGGCCGCACGAGCCTGAACGCCCCGCCTTGCCGGCGGGGTTTTTTTTGCCCGCTCCCGGCCGCCGGCCGGTTTGGATCATGCGGCGAGCCGCGCTAAGGCAGACCGTCGCGGTTCGGTCGATCCGGTCGTGGCCCGTCCCGGATTCGTCGGGGTGGCGTCCTCGTTCGAGATGTGAGTCGGCATGACAGGTTTGATGGCGGGCAGGCGCGGCCTGATCATGGGTGTCGCCAACGATCACTCGATCGCCTGGGGCATAGCCAAGGCTCTCCACGACCAGGGCGCGCAGCTCGCCTTCACCTACCAGGGCGATGCGCTGGGCCGGCGCGTGGCGCCGCTGGCCGCGAAGCTCGATTCCGACATCGTCCTGCCCTGTGACGTGGAGGATTTGGCCTCGGTCGATGCCACGTTCGAGGCCCTGGATGCCCGGTTCGACGGCGGCCTCGACTTCGTGGTTCACGCCATCGGCTTCTCCGACAAGGCGCAGCTCAAGGGCCGGTACGTGGATGTCACCACCCGCGAGAACTTCGTGCGGACGATGACGATCTCGTGTTTCTCCTTCACGGAGATCGCGCAGCGCGCGGCCAAGCGCATGCCCAACGGCGGCTCGCTTCTGACGCTGACCTACGGCGGCGCCACGCGGGTCATGCCGAACTACAATGTCATGGGCGTCGCCAAGGCGGCGCTGGAGGCGTCCGTGCGCTATCTCGCGAGCGATCTCGGTCCGGACGGGATCCGAGTGAACGCGCTCTCGGCCGGGCCGATGCGGACGCTGGCCGGCGCGGGCATCGCCGACGCGCGGCTGATGTTCAACCACCAGCGGGCCCATGCGCCTCTGCGCCGGACGGTCAGCCTCGAGGATGTGGGCGGCTCGGCGCTCTACCTGCTGTCGCCGCTCTCCGGCGGCGTCACCGGCGAGGTGCACTTCGTCGATGCCGGCTACAACATCATCTCGATGCCCAGGCCGGACGTGCTCCAGGCCCAGGATGCGGCCGGCGTCATGGGCGATTCCTGAGGCCGGTCACTCCTCCGGAACGCGCCCCGGCGGCAGGGGGGCGGCCGGTCCGCCGCGCTCACCGCGGGTGACCCGGCGCTGGCGCTCGGCGCGGACATCCTCGGCCGAAGGCGGCGCGGAGGGATAGTTCGATGCAAAGGGGTTTGGCGGCGTGCCGCGCGACGAGCCGCCGAAGAGCTTATCCAGGAAGCCTTCCTCCGCGGTGGCGGGCTGCGCGGCCAGGATGAGGGCGAGAGCGAAGATCGTTCGGATCGGCATCGTCGTCGTCAGCAGGTGAAGGTCGAGTGCCGGTAACCTCACTTTCGGGCGGATCGGAGGCTGAAAGCCGCGTCGCCTGGAACCCCGGCGCCTCCGGCGGGTTCGCGGACAGCGATTCCAGGCGCGTACAGGAGGCGTGATGTCCGAAGTAACCTATCGCATCGTCGAGCACGATGGCGGCTTCGCCTACAAGGTGGGCGACGTCTTCTCCGAGACCTTCCCCAGTCGCGAGGAGGCGTTGCAGGCGGCCCAGGCCGCGGCGGCGGAGCAGCAGGTCCCGGGCTCCACGGAGGGCATCCGCTACCAGGACAAGGCCGGCGGCTGGCACGACGAGACCGCCCAGGGCAATGACCGGCCGCGCGCCAGGGTCGTGGAGTAAGCGCGCAGGACCGAGCAACCATGCAGGATCCTGCTGACGGACGGAGGCCGGCGTGGCGCGCGCGCGGGCCGTGAAGCCGGCGGCGCGGGCCGACACCCCGAAGGCGCGCGCCCTGCCGAAGGGCGCGCGTCGCACGACTCCGGCGCCCGAGACGCTGGCGGCGCTCGGGCAGGATCGTCTCATCGCGCTGATCCTCGGCGAGACGGCGCGCAATCCCGCCTTCAAGAAGCTGGTCAGCGCGGCCCTCGCCTCGCTGCAGGGCCCGGACGCCGTCGCGGCGATCGTCGACCGGCGGCTCACGGCCCTCGAAGGGGCCCAATCCTATATCGACTGGCAGAGACGCCGGACTTTCACCGCCGATCTCAACGCGACCGTGACGGTGATCCTGAACGAGCTGCGCCCCCTCGATCCCGGGGCGGCCCTCGACCGGCTGAGGCGATTCCTCGACGGCGCCGATGCCGTCCTGAACCGTGTCGATGACAGCAACGGTTCGGTCCAGGGCATCTTCGAGCGGGCCTCCGAGGCCTTCGTGGAGATCGCGGCCGGGCTGCCGCCGGTGGAGGCGGCCCGGGTGACGGCCAGCCTCGTAGACGCGTTCGGCGACGACCCGTTCGGCCCTCTCGGTTCCGTCCTCGCCGACATGGTGCCCAAGCTCGCCGGAGACGCGCTTGCCGACATCGATTCCCGACTCGCGCAGGCGGCCGCCGCGCTTCCGATAAGTGGCAATCCGTGCAGCGAGGCGGCCTATCGTCGGGACGCCGCGCGCGCGCAGATCCTGCGCCTCCGCCAAGCCGTCTCCGACCGTCGGGGCGATCCGGATTCCTACATCGCGCTGGAGAGCGCAATTCTGCCGGGCCGCGAAAACCGGGTCGAGATCGCCCGGCGTCTTCTCAACGCCGGGCGCGCGCCGGAAGCGCTCGATTGGATCCGGCGCATGCAGGATCCCGGTATCCGTATCGCCACCAGGGCCGATCTGATCGCGGGCTTCGACCTGCGCGGTCCGGAGCGTGAGCGGCAGGCACTGGAGATCGAGGTGCTCGAGAAGCTCGGCCGGACCGAGGAGGCGCAGGCTTTGCGCTGGGTACGGTTCGAGCGCGATCTCGATGCGCCGATGCTGCGCACGTTCCTGGCCAAGCTTCCGGATTTCGACGATGAGGAGGCGCTGCAGCGGGCCCTCGATCATGCCGAGGCCTTCCCGCAGCCCCATCGCGCGCTGGCCTTTCTGGCCGCCTGGCCCGACCTGCGCCGTGCCGCCAAGCTGGTGGAGGAACGGCCGACGGCCTGGCAGGGCGATCAGTACGCCATCCTGGCGCCGGCAGCCGACGCCCTCGCCCAAGACCATCCGCTGCCTGCGACGATCCTCTACCGCCGGCTCCTCGACGCCATCCTCGAATCCGGGCGCAGCGCTGCCTACGCCCACGGGGCACGCTACCTCATGGAACTGGACGGTCTGGCCGGGCGATTGGAGCCCGGCGGGATCACCCCGGACCCTCAGGCCTACCGTGAGGCGCTGCGGCGCGCGCACGGCCGCAAGCACGGCTTCTGGAGCCTGGTCAAAGACTGAGGCGGCACTTCGGGCCGGTCAATCGTCCACCGCGATGGAGTCGACGCGATCCGGGTAGAACGCCACGAAGTCCCGGATCGCCGCCACAGCGGGGTAGGGATCCTCGTAGCTCCACACCGCGTTGGGCCTCCTGTCCGCGCCGACGACGAGGTCGAAGTACCGCGCATCGCCCTTGTAGGGACAGTGGCTCGTCCGCGCGGAGGCGACGAAGCTCTCGAAACGGAGATCCGCCCGCGGCACGTAGTAGACCGCCGGATAGCGCGCCTCCTCGAGACGCAGGGCGTTGCGCGAGTCGGCAACCGCGACCCCGCCGACCAGAACGCGGACGCGTCGCGGCTCGGGCGTGATCGTGATCGGATGCTCGGGTCCAGGAATTTTCACGGCGATCTCCCGTCTTCGGGCTTCAGCTCGATGGTTCCGAGGGCGTCGGCAAGGCGCGCCTTGGCCGTGCCCGGTCTCAGCGGCTTCTGCTGGCTCTCGTGCGGCACCCAGCCCGACAGCCACAGCACCTCGAATGTCGCACGGACCCGCCCGTCCGGATCCGAAAAGCGGTCGGCATAGACCTCTGCCGCCCGCAGCAGGGTTGCCCGGCGCAGCGGTGTCCGTCGACGCTCGGTGAGCACGTTGGTCATGCCCATGGATCGCAGATCGCGCATGAGCGCGAACGGATCGGCGTAGCGTACCGTCAGCGTGTCGGTGTCGGCTACCGGAAGCGCGAAGCCCGCCCGCTGCAGGAGCGCCCCGGCCTCGCGCACGGCCGCGAAGGGCGCGACTCGGGGGCTGATCCCCCCCTCGATCTCGCTCTCGGCCTGGCCGAAGCTCTGGCGCAGCTCCGTGAGGGTGGCGCCACCGAGGAGGCATCCGACGAAGAGACCGTCGGGACGGAGCGCGCGGCGAAGCTGGATCAGCGTCCCGGGCAGGTCGTTGACGGCGTGGAACGCCAGGAGCGAGACCGCGAGATCAAGACTTCCGGCCGCCAGCGGCAGCATCTCGGGATCACCCACGATCACGTTGCGACCGGCCTCGGGCAGCGGCGCGACGCGAAGTTGCTGCGCCTGCGGGTAGCGCGTTGAAAGGACCTGCGCCGCAACCGGCGACGGCGACCCGAGGTCGAGAACACTCGAGAACGGGCGCAGCACCGCCCCGAGACGATCGTCCAGATCCTCGGCCAGTCGATCGAGCAGGAAATTCGCGAAACCTGACCGCCGAGCGCGGGTCAAGCGGCGCCGGGCGAGGCCGGTATCGAAGAGGGCGGATGGGGCTTCCATTGCGGAGCAGATGGCGTTGACGCGGCACTCCTGCCAGCGCTCCGACGACGAAACGGCGACGATCGTGCACGGTGTCGTGAGCCGCGGTAAGATGGCGGAACGACTCGGCAGCGTCGCTGTTCCTGCTGCAACGGGCCTTACGGCCGAGTTTTGTCACGGAGCACGGATCATGAAACGCATGCTCGTCGGGACCGCCATGGTCCTCGCGGCTCTCACCACCGCGGGCGGTGCTGAGGCGAAGGGATGCATCAAGGGCGCCATCGTCGGTGGCATCGCGGGGCATTACGCCGGCCATCACGGTCTCGTCGGCGCCGCGGCCGGCTGCGCGATCGGACGCCACCGGGCCAATGCCCGCTCCCGCCAGGATCAGCAGCAGATGGATCCGCAGGCGCGCCCCGTCTCGGCTCGCTGAGCCGGGTCGAAGGTCTCCTGCTCGGATGACGGCGCTCGACGCCGTCGCCTCGGCCCTGCGCGGCTTGCCGCGCGGGGTTCTCTCGTTGGTCTACCCGCCGACCTGCGCCGGCTGCGGCGGCGCCACCGCGGATCCCGGTGCGCTGTGCTCGACCTGCTGGTCGGGTCTTCGCCTGATCGAGGAGCCGGTCTGCCAGCGCTTCGGGACGCCCTTCGCGGTCGATCTCGGGGTGGGGCCGCTGATCTCGCCGCGGGCCATCGCGGACCCGCCGGTCTTCGGGCGCGCGCGTGCGGTGGCCCTGTACGACGGTGTCGCGCGCAGCCTCGTGCACCGCTTGAAGTACGATGACCGCCTCGACCTCGCGCGGGTCATGGCGCGGATGATGGCAGCGAGCGGCCGGATGCTGATTGCCGAGGCGGAGTGCATCGTGCCGGTTCCGCTCCATCGCGGGCGGCTCTGGCGCCGCCGATTCAACCAAGCTGCGCTTCTCGCAAAACGCATCGCCGCCGAAGCGCGGCGTCCGTTGTTGCCGACGACGCTTCAACGCGTGCGCGCGACGCGGTCCCAGGTCGGCCTGAGCCGTGCGGCGCGGGCTGAGAACCTCAGCGGCGCATTCCGGGTGCCAAGGCACGCGCGGCATCGCATCGACGGCCGCCGGATCCTGCTCGTCGATGATGTGACGACCACGGGCGCCACGGGCAATGCCGCCGCCCGGGCGCTCCTGCGCGCCGGCGCGGTGTCGGTCGATCTCCTGACCTTCGCGCTGGTGGGCGAGGCCGCCGGCTGACCAGCCCGCTGAAGGTCAGGCGGGGGCACGGTCGCGGTTCGGAAAGCTCACCGCCAGGGTGAAGTCGAAGGTTTCTGCGATGCCTTCGTACCAGAGCGAGAATGGCGTGGGACGCTCCAGATGGAGCGCGCCATCCGTCTCAGGTCCATCGTGCTGGAGGGCTGCGCCGTGTTTCGCCGCAAGCCGTAGCATCGGCCCGTTGCCGGACAGACACCGCACGTGAAGATCGATCACGCCGCGATGGCGCGCCGACCGGGCGATCCGCGCGAACAAGGCCGCGCCGATACCGCGGCGCCGGAAAGCGCGCTCGACCGCGAAGGCGGCCTCGGCCCGCGGGCTCAGCGTGTATCGGGACGGGCAGGGACCCATGGGCCGAAGCTCGCCCAGGCCGCGCAGGGCACCGTCCATGAAGGCTCCGTACATGACGCCTTCGGAGATCACGGCCTGCGCGGCGTAAGCCCGCACGCCAGCCTCGCTGACACTGCCCATGAACCGGCTCGCCCGCGTGTCGGGGTCAAGCCGCAGGAAGTAATCGAGCACCGCATCGCGGTCGACCGGCCAAAGTCGCCGGATGGTGTAGCCCGGCACGTTGAGCGCCTGAAGGGCCATGATGGGTCTCCGGTCTGTCATGCGCGGATGCGCAGGTTGATCCGGACGTTCCTCCCGAGAGACGGCGCTGATCTCGCATCTCGATAGGGATTGTGCAATGCAGCATGATACGCATGGGCGCTTTCGCGCGGCTGCCATGCACAGGCCCAATGGGACGCTTCACGCGTCACTGTTCGGCGTCGGGCTTGATTCAGGTTGAGCTTGCACGCCACAGGAAGGTGGCCCGGGTCGGCGAGGATCGACGCGGATGGGGGTGCCGATCCGGCGCCGCAGTGAGCTGCGAGGGACCGGGGCGGTGACCGACAGATCCGGCAAGCAACAGGCTCCGTCCGCGGAGGCGCGGGCGAGTGCCGTCTCGCCGGGCCCGGTCCACGAGCGTTACGAGGCGATGGTCGCCTCCGGGGCTATCGAGCGCGATCCTGCACAGGCACGGCTGGTCCGCGCCCTCGATCGCTTGGTCATCGACCTTCAGCGGATGAAACGCGCCAGCAAGACCAGCGCCCTCGGATGGCTGTTCCGGCGCAAGGACGAAGCCGAGCCGCAGAAGGGACTGTATGTCTGGGGATCGGTCGGGCGCGGCAAGACCATGCTCATGGACCTGTTCCATGAGGCAGCGCCGGAGCCGAAGCGGCGGGTCCACTTCCATGGCTTCCTGGCGGACGCGCACGAGCGCATCCACGCCTATCGACAGGCGCTCAAGGCGGGCACCGTGAAGGGCGACGATCCCATCGGCCCGGTCGCCGACCAGCTCGCCGACGAAGCGACCCTGCTGTGCTTCGACGAGTTCACCGTCACCGACATCGCCGACGCGATGATCCTGGGTCGCCTGTTCGGTCATCTGTTCCGGCGCGGCGTCACCGTCGTGGCGACGTCCAATGTCGAGCCGGACCGGCTCTACGAGGGTGGCCTGAACCGCGCGTTGTTCCTGCCCTTCATCGAGACCTTGAAGGAGCGGGTCGAGGTGGTTCGTCTCGACGCACGGACCGACTTTCGCCTGGAGAAGCTTGGCGGCGCGGCCGTGTATCACGTGCCGGTCGATGCGGCCGCGCAGGCGGCGCTGGATGCAGCCTTCAAGGGATTGACGGGAAAAGCGCAGGGTCGCCCGGCGACCATCATGGTGCACGGGCGCGAGGTCGAGATCCCCGAACAGGCTGGCGGCGTCGCGCGCTTCAGCTTCGACGATCTCTGCCGGAAGCCGCTCGGCGCCTCGGACTACATGGCGCTGGCCCGGGCCTATCACACGGTGATCCTGGACGGGATCCCGGTCATGCAGGAGGCTGAGCGGAACGAGGCCAAGCGCTTCATCACGCTGATCGACACGCTCTACGACCGCCACGTGAAGCTCGTCGCCTCGGCGGCGGCCGAGGCGCAGGATCTCTACACCGCCGCAACCGGCCGTGAGGCGTTCGAGTTCGATCGGACCGTCTCACGCCTCATCGAGATGCGCTCACGCGAGTACCTCGCCCTGCCGCATGGCCGGCCCGATTCCGAAGCCTCCGGCGCCAGCACCGGTCTGGTGGAGACGTGAGCGCCCAGCCGGGAACCGGTTCGATCTTCAGCCTGCGCCGCCGGAACTGGCGCGGCGCCGGCCCGCTCGGCCCGCTTCTGGGGTCGCCCGCCGCCTTCGCGCTCCTCGTGGTGGCGCTGGCATCCGGCACGGCGAATTATCTGGCGGGCGAGGCCGATCGGGCCGCGACGGCGCGGACGAATGCCACCATCGCCGGCGTCGAGCGCCTCGTCTCCGAGGTGAAGGACCTCGAGACCGGCGAGCGCGGCTTCGTGCTGGTCGGCAGCGAGGACTATCTGGCGCCGTACACAGTTGCCTTGACCAAGATCGAGACCGAGCTGGCGGGCCTCGGCTCGGCGGCGCAGGAACCGGTCCGCGCCGGTGGTCCGGCTCTCGCCGGCCTGATCGCGCAGAAGCGCGACTTTGCGGCCCGGGTCATCACGGCGCGCCGCGAACAGGGCTTCGAGGCGGCAACCGACCTGGTTCGGACCGGCGAGGGCAAGCGCCTGATGGACGCGATCCGCGTCGAGGCGGCCGCGCGGCAGGACGCCTCCGCGCAGCGCCTCGCCACCTTGCAGGCCCAAGAGCACCGCCGCGGGCTGATCCTGTTCCTGCTCTCCGGAATCGCGGCGCTCGGTGCGATCGTACTGCTGGCGCGGCTCGCCTTGGTCCGTCGCCAGGAATCGCTGCGGATGTCACGGCTGCTCGACGGGGTCCTGGCCAATGCACCGGTGGGCCTCGGCTTCCTCGATCGCGACCTGAAGATCCGGCATATGAACCGGGCGCTCGCCACGATGAGCGAGCGGGGATTCGGAGCGGATCTCGGAGCGCCGATCTGGGCGATGCTGCCGACCCTGCGCACGGAGCTCGGGCCGAAGCTCGCCGCGGCACTCCGGGAAGGCTTGGTCTCGCCCAACGTGCCGGTGGCCGTACCGACGCCGTCGGCCCCGGGCAACGTGCGCCAGTTCTCGATGAGCTTCTACCCGCTGCGTGGCGCCGCGGACGGCACGGGCCCGGAGGTCGAGGGCGTCGGCTTGGTGGTCGTCGACGAGACCATCCGCCACCTGGCGGAGGCGCGGCTTCGCCGCAGCGAGGAGCGCTTCCGGTCCCTCATCGAGGCCAGTGCAGCCATCGTCTGGACGGCCAATCCGGAGGGAAACCTGCATCGGCGGCAGATCGCCTGGAGCCGGTTCACCGGTCAGGACGGGGACGCCTATTCCGGGCTCGGCTTCCTGGACGCCGTCCATCCCGAGGACCGCGAACAGACCCGGACGGCATGGTCGGAGGCCGTTGCGACGCTTCAGCCCTACGCCACCGAGCACCGTCTTCGGGCCGCCGGCGGGGACTACCGTCACATGAGCGTGCGGGCCGTGCCGATCCTCGAGCCAGACGGCGCCCTGCGCGAATGGGTCGGCACGCACACCGACATCACGGAGCGCAAGGAGGCGGAGGCGGCGATCGAGGCAGCCCGGATGGCCGCGGAGGCGGCCAACGCGGCCAAGAGCCAGTTCCTGGCCAACATGAGCCACGAGCTGCGCACCCCGCTCTCGGCGGTCATCGGCTATGCCGAGATGGTGCAGGAGGAGCTGGACGACCTCGGCGAGGCCGCTCTCATCACCGATGTGAAGAAGATCGAGGCCAATGCCCGGCACCTTCTCGGGCTGATCAACGACGTCCTCGACATCTCGAAGATCGAGGCGGACCGGGTCGAGATCTACGCGGAGGATTTCGCTGTCGCCGCAGTGGTGCGGGATGTGGCCACCACCGTCGAAGGCCTGATCACCAAGAAGGGCAACAGCCTGACGCTCGATCTCGCGGATGATCTCGGCACGGCCCATACCGACGTGACGAAGCTCCGCCAGTGCCTGATCAACCTCCTGAGCAACGCTGCGAAGTTCACCGAGAACGGCCGGATCACCCTGAGCGTTGCGCGGACCGGGGGCGCGCTGCGCTTCGCCGTGGCCGATACCGGCATCGGCATGACACAGGAGCAGGTCGGAAAGCTGTTCGAGCGCTTCACCCAGGCGGATGCCTCGACGACCCGGCGCTTCGGCGGCACCGGGCTGGGTCTCGCGATCACCCGCGCCTTCGCGGAAATGCTCGGCGGCTCGATCGAGGTCGCCAGCCGCGACGGGGCGGGCACCACCTTCACGCTGACGCTGCCCGTTCTGTTCCAGGGCGCGGCGGTCGAGCACGCCGAAGCAGCGCCGGAGACCTCTGAGGATCGCAAAACGATCCTGGTGGTCGACGACGATTCCGCGACCCGGGATCTGCTCGCGCGGTTCCTGGAGCGGGAGGGCTTCGCGGTCGCGGTGGCCGAGGATGGCCGGCGCGGGCTCGATCTGGCGCGCCGCCTCCGTCCACGAGCCGTGCTTCTCGATGTGACCATGCCGCAAATGGATGGCTGGGCGGTGCTGCGGGCCCTTCGGGCCGATCCCGACATCGGCGCGACACCGATCGTGATGGTGACGGTGCTCGACGAGCAGAACCTCGCCTTCTCGCTCGGGGCGACCGACTACCTGCAGAAGCCGATCGATTGGGGCAATCTGCGCCAGATCGTCGATCGCTTCCGGTCTGTCGCGGAGGACGGGCCGATCCTTGTGGTCGAGGATGAGGCGGACGTCCGCGGGCACCTCTGCAGCTATCTCCGGCGGGAAGGTTTCCCGGTCATCGAGGCAGAGAACGGCGTGGACGCCCTTGAGCGGATGGCGGCGGAACGGCCCTGTCTCGTGCTGCTGGATCTGATGATGCCGGAGATGGACGGGTTCGCGTTCCTGCGCTCGGTCCGGGCGCGGTGGGATTGGCGCGAGGTTCCGGTCGTCGTGCTCACCGCCAAGGACATCACGGCTGACGACCGCCGACGCCTCGCCGGCCATGCCGACCGGGTCCTGGCGAAAGGATCGACCGGACTCGGCGAATTGGCCCGCGAACTGAGATCCCTCATGCCGGCGCAGGCCGACGGGGACGCGGGAAGCGCCGACCGCTGAGGCGCGATTTGGTCTCGAGGAGCCCGGTCGTCGTCAGAGCGCCCCGGCGCCAGTCAGGACCGCTTCGAAGCCGGTCCAACCGCGGCGTCAGCCGTCAGACGCCCGCAATGCCCGCACGCGCATCCGCGGGTTGAGGACCGGCTCGCGTCACGCCACGGACGGCGGTCAGACGGCCTCGCCGGATCCGGTGCGCGTCAGGTGCCCCGGAACGCCATGACGAGGGCGCCGATCGCGATGCCCCAGAGAGCCAGCGTCGACCAGATCGCCCGATACCGCTCGTTGCGGGCAAAGCGCTCGAGGCGGCGCGCGTCGCCGGTTCCGGTCTCGTCGAGCCGGACCAGCACCCGCTTGAGCCGCATGGCGAGGTCGGGGATGTCGCCGACGACGTCCGACACCACGCGCAGCGCCTCAAGGCCGCTCTGCGCCCGGCCGACGGGCCCCATATTGCGGGCGATCCAGGCGCGCACCACCGGCTCGGCGGTCGTCCACATGTCGAGGCGCGGATCGAGGGATCGGGCGACGCCCTCGACCACCACCATGGTCTTCTGGAGCATGACCAATTCGGTGCGCGTGCTCATGTCGAACAGGGCCGTGACGTCGAACAGCAGCGTCAGGACCTTGGCCATCGAGATCTCGTCGGCACGACGCTGGTGGATCGGCTCGCCGATCGCCCGGATCGCCTGCGCGAAATCATCGACGGAGTGGTGGGCCGGCACGTAGCCCGCCTCGAAATGGACCTTCGCCACCCGGCGATAATCGCGCAGGATGAAGCCCAGCAGGATCTCGGCGAGGAACCGGCGCTCGTTCGGGCCGAGCCGGCCCATGATGCCGAAATCCACCGCCACGAGGCGCCCCTCCGCATCCACCAGCAGGTTTCCCTGATGCATGTCGGCGTGGAAGAAGCCGTCGCGGATCGCCTGCCGGAGGAAGCTCTGGATCACGGCTCGTCCGATGGTCTGCGGATCGTGCCCGGCGGCGATCAGGTCGGCGGGGCCGTGGAGCCGGATTCCCTCGATCCATTCCGCAGAAAGGACCTCGCGGGCGGTCAACTCCCATTCGGGCTTCGGGACACGGAAATCGGGATCGTTCTTGGTGTTTTCCGCGAGTTCGGAGGCTGCCGCAGCCTCCAGACGGAAATCCATCTCCATCAGCACGGAGCGAGCGAGGATCTCCACGACCTCGCGCGGACGTAGCCGTTCCGCCTGCGGGGACAAGGCGTGCACCACGCGGGCCATGAAGCGCATGACTTCGAGGTCGCGCATGAAGCGCTCGCGGACACCCGGCCGCATCACCTTCACGGCGAGGGCGCGCTGCGTGCCGTCGGCATCCTGCACGATTGCCTTGTGGACCTGCGCGATAGAGGCGGCCGCGATCGGCTCGCTGAACGAGACGAACAGCTGGCTGACGGGCTTGCCGAGCGCGGCCTCGACGGTGCGGAGCGCCACCTCTTGCGGGAAAGGCGGCACCCGGTCCTGCAGCTTCTCCAGGTCGAAGGCCGCCCGCATGCCGACGATGTCCGGTCGCGTCGCCAGGAACTGCCCGAACTTCACGTAAGACGGGCCGAGGCGGGTCATGGCCGCCGACAGCCTGGCGGCGCCGTCGTCGAGGCCGGGTCGCTCGAGGGAGCGTCCGATCCGCAGGGCGAGGCGCAGATGCGGCGGCAGTTCGGAGGGATCGGCGAAGGCGAGGGCGCCCTCGCGGGCCAGCACGAAGCCGACCCGCGCGCCGCGGAGCAGATTGATGGCGGCGCTGATCATGGACGAGATACCCCGGTGCCGAACGGCTCATCGACCCTCTCCTGCCCCTTGCGGGCAGGAGCCGGAGGTGGGGGTGATGCAGGAATGGGCGATCTAGTGCCTTCTGCACCACCCCCACCCCTGACCCCTCCCTGCAAGGGGGAGGGGAGATCACCGCTGCTCAAGATCAGGAGACCTTCCAGCCCGAATGGATCGCCACGATCCCGCCCGTGAGCGCCCTGTCGGTGACGTGGCGGAAGCCGGCGCGCTCGATCATGCCCGCGAAGGCGCCACGCGTCGGGAATTTCCGGATCGACTCGACGAGGTAGCGATAGGATTCGGCGTCCCCCGCCACCCGCGCGCCGATACGCGGGATGACGTTGAACGAGTAAGCGTCGTAGATCCGGTCGAGCAGCGGAATGTCGACGGCGGAGAATTCCAGGCAGAGGAAGCGCCCGCCGGGCTTCAGCACCCGCCGCGCCTCGGCCAGCGCCGTCTCGATCCGCGGCACGTTCCGGATGCCGAAGGCGATCGTGTAGGCGTCGAAGGACGCGTCCGGCAGCGGCAGGGCCTCGGCATTGCCGGTCACGAAGGCGATCCGGTCGCCGGCCTCGTCGACCTTGCGCTCCCGCGCCCGCTCGGCGCCGACCCGCAGCATCGACTCGTTGATGTCGAGGACGGTGACGCGGGTGCGCGGACCGCCCGCGGCCAGCACCCGGAACGCCACGTCGCCGGTGCCGCCGGCCACGTCGAGATGCGCGAAGGCGCGGTTCTGCGGCGGCCGCAGCATCGCGACGAGCTGCGCCTTCCAGGCCCGGTGCAGGCCCGCCGACATCAGGTCGTTCATGATGTCGTAGCGGCGGGCGACCGAGTGGAAGACGCTGTCGACGCGCCCCTGCTTCTCGTCGAGCGCCACGCGCTCGAAGCCGAAATCCGCGCTCGCGCGCTCAGACGCCCCGTCTCCGGCCTTCATGACGCTCCCAATCTTCGATGGGCGCGTCATAGCGAAGGTCGGGCCCGACCGCCATGCGTCGAAACACGCGGCTGGGGACCGACCCCGGTGCTGCGACGCGCCGAACTCGTGTCTCAGCCGACCCGCGCCCGGAGCGCGTCCGCCACCGAGGCCGCCATGGCGCGGGTGCCCATGGGGTTCGTTCCCTCGCCGGCGATGTCGGCCGTCCGCGCGCCGCCCGCGAGGGCGTCCGTGATGGCGCCGTCCAGCGCATCGGCAGCATCGCCCAGGCCGAAGGAGTAGCGCAGGCACATGGCGAGCGAGCCGATCATGGCGATCGGGTTGGCCTTGTCCTGGCCGGCGATGTCGGGGGCCGAGCCGTGGACCGGCTCGTACAGGGCGCTCCGCAAGCCGCTCGCGTCGACCGCGCCGAGCGAGGCCGAGGGCAGCATGCCGAGGGAGCCGGTGAGCATCGCGGCGATGTCGGAGAGCACGTCGCCGAACAGGTTGTCGGTCACCAGAACGTCGAATTGCTTTGGCCGGCGCACGAGCTGCATCGCGCAATTGTCCGCCAGGATGTGCTCCAGCTGCACACCGGCGTAATGCTCGGCATGAACCTTGGTCACGACCTCTTTCCAGAGGACGCCCGACTTCATCACGTTGTGCTTCTCGGCCGAGGCGACCCGGCCGGAGCGCTTGCCCGCCAGGTCGAACGCCACGTGGGCGATCCGCTCGATCTCGGCCGTCGTGTAGACCTGGGTGTCGACGGCGCGCTTCGAACCGTCCTCCAGGGTGGTGATCTCCTTCGGCTCGCCGAAATAGACGCCGCCGGTGAGCTCGCGCACGATCATGATGTCGAGCCCCTCGACCAGCTCGCGCTTCAGCGCCGAGGCCTCGGCCAGCGCCGGGTAGCAGATCGCAGGCCGCAGGTTGGCGAACAGGTCGAGTTCCTTGCGCAGACGCAGAAGGCCGGCCTCCGGGCGGTTCTCGTAGGCGACGCCGGCCCATTTCGGACCGCCCACCGCGCCGAGCAGGATCGCATCCGCATCCCTGGCGCGCTGAAGGGTCGCGTCCGCCAGCGGGACGCCGTGGGCGTCGAGGGCACTGCCGCCGACGAGATCGGTCTCGGTCTCGAAGGTCGCGAGGCCGGTCTCCTTGAGGGCGTCGAGCACGACCTGCATGCCGCTGGCGACCTCCGGGCCGATCCCATCGCCGGGGAGGAGCAGGAGCTTGTAGCTGGCCATGACGGTCTCGCGGTTTCAGTCTCGACGTGCCGGCGGGCTTTATCGAGGGCGGACCGTCGTTGGCAAGGCGGCCGTGCCATCGGCCGGGCGCCGTGGCGAACGCTTAGAGGAGCGCGACCTTGCCGGTGGTGATGTCGTAGAAGCCGCCGACAACCTTCACCTGTCCGCGGGCGACGCGGTCGGCGACGATGGGGCCGGCCTGTTCCAAGCGCCGGACATTGTGCCGGACGTTCTGGGCGATGGCTTCGGCCAGGGGATCCGCCGCCCGCGCCTTCTCGGCCAGGTCAATTGATGGACGGATCGCGTCGATCAGCGCGGGCAGATGGCCGGGGAGGGCGGCGTTGGTCTTCAGGACGTCGATCGTCGCCTTGACCGCCCCGCAATCCGAGTGGCCGAGCACGAGGATCAGCGGCGCACCGAGGACCTGGACGCCGTATTCCAGGCTCGCCAGGCTGTCTGTGTTGACGAAATTTCCGGCGACCCGGACGACGAACAGGTCACCCGGCCCCTGATCGAACACGAAATCGGGGGCAACCCGTGCATCGGCGCATCCGACGATGCAGGCGACCGGGTACTGCGCGGCGGAGCGCGCGGCCCGGCCGGCCGAGAAGTCCTTGTTGGCAGGCGCGTTGGCCACGTAGCGCGCGTTGCCGTCGAGCAATCGCGCCAGCGCCGCGTCTGGGCTGATCGCATTGGGGAGCGCGGCAGCGCCGTCGGCCTCGGCGCGAATGTCGAGAGCCGATGCGGCTGCGAGCGTGCCGGCGGCGGCCGCCAGCAAATCGCGACGCGAGATGAAGGACACATGCTTGTCACACATGGCATAGCTCCCGATGAAACTGGATTCCGGACGGGCCGAGTGCGAGTTTCACCATCGATCTGCGGCGGTTGTCCTGCGCGTCGACTCCGATCCAAGCCATTGCCTTGGTACCGTCTTCCGGCTTGACTTGCAGAGTCCAAACTTTGCAGGAATATCCGGGGACGGGCTCGCGATAGGCTCAGGCCGGATCCGCATAAAGAAGGCCTTCAGGCCAACTATGCTTGGCGATGCGTTCTTCTCTCGAATATATGAGATTATCAATAAGCCAGAATTTCGTATTATAATGGCTGGATACTGCCGGGATGCCATCGAGCCGACCGAAATCGTTTGGCCGACACACAAGATGCTCAACCGGGCCGGACGGTATCGCGTCTCGTTCATGCTGATCCACAACGATCACGCATGGCGCCATCACGGCGGCCCGCCTCCGACCCTCACCACGCTGCAGGCCCTTATCGGATCCAGCGCCCGCCAGACCGCCGCCTTCGTGGCGACGTTGAAGGCCGCCCGTTTCGTCACCGTCGAGGCAGATCCCGACGACGCCCGGCTGAAATGTCTGCGGGCAGCTTCTCCCCTCGTGGCCGAGATCGGTCGGTCCGGACGTCTCTTCGTCGCGGCCATGGACAGGCTGGCGGATAGGCAGCCCGCGCTCGCCGGGGCACTCGCCGAGCCCGAACGCCTCGGCGAACTCGTCTATCGATCGGCGCGCCATGTTCTGCGGCATGGGATGCTGACCGAACCGTTCCCCCGGATTCTCGCCCTCACGAACCGGGACTGCGGCTACCCCCTGCTCGTCGCGGTCGCCGGCGCGCAGTACGCAGCCTCGGTGCCGGACGCTCCGGCGGCGACGCCGCTGAGCCTGCGCGTGCTGGCGGATCGCCTGCGGGTGTCCCGCGCGCATGTGGGCAATCTGCTGCAGGAGGCCGAAGCGGCCGGATGGTTCCGGACCGCCGGCCGCAGCCTCACGTACTTCGATCCCTCGCTGCTGGAGGAATTCGAACTCTGGGCGGCCTGCCAGATGATCTTCTACGACGATCTGGCCTCGGACATCTGCGCTGAGCGGCCTGGGCAGGAGGCAGTGCGCGCGTGAGTCAGCGAGTGGGATTCGGCCTCCCGCCCGTCGCGCTTGTGTTCCTGCGGCTCCGGAGATACCTACGGGCTGCACCGCGCCGTGAGAGCTTCCCGCGTGGGCCGCCGATAGGAGAGACGAGCCTTGGCCAGAGCCGGCTCAGCGCCCGAGACCGCCCGCGCCGCAGTGACGGCGCCGCGGTCGCGCGCGCGCCGCGTCGGGCTTGCTCTTCCGCTTCTGCTTACCCGCCCCTGAGGGCCGTCCGGGCGCGCGCCTGGGCCTTCAGGGGAGATTTTCCATTCGCGATCCCGCCCCTTCGGGCACCACGCCGTACCGCGCCGAGAGCCGGGCGGCCCGCGACAGGGTAACGCCATGACTTCGACCACCAGCACCACTTCGGCCCGCGACCGGATCGTGATCTTCGACACCACGCTGCGCGACGGCGAGCAGTGCCCCGGCGCCACGATGACCTTCGACGAGAAGCTGGCGGTGGCCGAACTCCTCGACACGATGGGCGTCGACGTCATCGAGGCCGGCTTCCCGATCGCCTCGATCGGCGATTTCGAGGCGGTCTCGGAGATCGCCCGACGCACCAAGCGCGCGACGATCGCGGGCCTCGCCCGCGCGATCCCCGCCGACATCGCCCGGGCCGGCGAGGCCGTGCGCCACGCCCGGCGCGCCCGGATCCACACCTTCGTGTCGACCTCGCCGATCCACCTCGCGCATCAGATGCGCAAGAGTCAGGACGAGGTTGTCGAGATCATCCTGAAAACCGTGGCACAGGCCCGCGACCTCGTCGAGGATGTGGAATGGTCGGCCATGGACGCGACCCGGACGCCGATCGACTACCTGTGCCGCTGCGTCGAGGCTGCGATCAAAGCCGGTGCCACGACGATCAACCTGCCCGACACGGTGGGCTACGCCACGCCCAACGAGTATCGCGACATGTTCGCGAGCGTGCGCGAGCGGGTGCCGAATGCCGACAAGGCGGTGTTCTCGGTCCATTGCCACAATGATCTCGGCCTCGCGATCGCCAACTCCCTGGCCGGGATCGAGGGGGGCGCCCGTCAGGTCGAGTGCACGATCAATGGCATCGGCGAGCGGGCCGGAAACGCCGCGCTCGAGGAGATCGTGATGGCGCTGCGCACGCGCGCCGACGTGCTGCCCTACGAGACCGGCGTCGAGTCGACGATGCTGACGCGCGCCTCGAAGCTCGTGAGCCACGCCACGAACTTCCCGGTGCAGTTCAACAAGGCGATCGTCGGCCGCAACGCCTTCGCCCACGAGAGCGGCATCCATCAGGACGGCATGCTCAAGAATTCCGAGACTTACGAGATCATGACTCCGGCCTCGGTCGGCCTGACCAAGACCTCCCTGGTGATGGGCAAGCACTCGGGCCGGGCGGCGTTCCGCTCGAAGCTGGAGGATCTCGGCCTGCACCTGTCCGACAATCAGTTCCAGGACGCCTTCGAGCGGTTCAAAGCGCTCGCCGATCGCAAGAAGCACGTCTACGACGAGGACATCGAGGCGCTGGTCGACGAGAACCTCGCCACGGCTCACGATCGGATCCGTCTCGTCTCGCTGTCTGTGATGGCCGGCACGCGGGGACCGCAGCGCGCGACCCTGCGCTTGGCTGACGAAACCGGCACGCGGGTCGAGGAAGCCGAGGGCAATGGTCCGGTCGATGCCGTGTTCAACGCGATCACGGCCCTGGTGCCCCATCAGGCGCAGCTGGAACTCTATCAGGTCCACGCCGTGACCGGCGGCACGGACGCGCAGGCGGAGGTCTCGGTCCGCTTGCGTGATGGCGACCGGAGCGTCACGGCCCGCGGCGCCGATCCGGACACGCTGGTCGCGTCCGCGAAGGCGTATCTCTCGGCGCTGAACAAGCTCGCGGCCCATGCCGTGCGCGTGCATGCACAGCATGCTGCCGCGGAATGAGAAAAAGCGGCCGCCGGGGGTGGACAGCCCCCGGCGGCGTTGGTATCAGCCCGCCACCCCAGCGGACTTGGTGGCCGCCGGGCGATCGCAACAGCGATCGGGCGCATAGCTCAGTTGGTAGAGCAGCTGACTCTTAATCAGCGGGTCCTAGGTTCGAACCCTAGTGCGCCCACCAAGA